>Ga0206928_1223_pt2 | contig 10879 bp, 8 predicted proteins | sample Alteio_BWOrgHeat_21_FD_152941 | JGI IMG/M metagenome (GOLD analysis project Ga0206928, IMG submission 152941) | Enriched cells from forest soil in Barre Woods Harvard Forest LTER site, Petersham, Massachusetts, United States -... | ecosystem: Environmental > Terrestrial > Soil > Temperate forest > O... | reverse complement strand
GCAAGCCCTGCTAACGGACCGAAATCCTCGGGCAGATACTACTCACAGCTCACTACAGGCAAGCTAAATTGAACTCGCAGAACCTATTTAATATAGCAAGCAGGCCGCAGGTCGTCAACATGGCCGGCTCCGGGGTCTCTGGCCAGGCAACACAAACTGTATTAGATCAAGTGCCGGGTCAGCGCGGTCAAAGATATTGGCCCGCCAAATTCAAAAACATCCTGCGTTTTTGAAGCGATAAAAGGATACTGTCCTATCTCATCCTGCAAGTTGAAGAAATCCACGCAAGAATCTACACTGAACACTCTTCTATATTTATGCGCATTCAATTGCTCTTTAATAAGACGCGGGGAAAAAGCATGGTTGGCCGGCACCAGGCGGGGATTCCGGTAACCGGGGCTATTCTGTTTCTGGTATTGGCCTTTTCATTGAGCGGATGTGGTGGCAGCTCCTCAACCACCAACAATGTCGCACTAGTGGCTTTAACTCCCCAAACGGTCTCTCTGGTGAATGGGGATGTCGTCACAGTAACCCCCTCGGCGGTCAATTCCACCAACGGCGCCGTCACCACCACCTTCACCTTCAATTCATCCAATACCAGTATCGTTACCGTCTCTCCTTCAGGGCAGATATGCGGCGGTGTCTGGGACTCGGTTTTTGTTGTGTGCAAAGGGACAGACGCAGCCGGCAATCCGATCTCCGGAACGGCGACCGTCACTGCAACAGCCGCAGGAGTCACGAGCGGGCCAGTTCTGGTTTCCGTGCATGAGTCCGTCACCTCGGTGAGCGTTGATCCGATTGGCGGCTGCTTTTCCATCTCTCAAACACATCAGTTTGTTGCGCATGCCCTTCATAACGGTACTGACATTACCAGCCAGATTGGCGCCTTCAGCTGGTCAACGAGCAATGGCGTTGTCGCTTCAATCGACGCCAACGGTTTAGCTACAGCGCTAAATGGCGGCATCACGGGAATTGTTGCCAGCGTGGGCAACACATCTTCCCCAGCACAGTTTTTCAAGACCTGCATGCCGGTGGTGATTTTGCTCCATGCGGCCGGTGATTCCTCCGCTGGTTTTACTCTATCCAAGAACATGAACGTCACTGATACGCAGCCGCTTCAGGTTGACATCCAAGATGAAAACGGCCGTGTCACATCCAATGTGCCTTTCACACTCCTTAGCAACAACTCACAGATCGCTTCCGTGGTCGGCGAGTTGGTGACCGCTCAATCTCCCGGCGGCGCGGGAATTATTGCAGCATGTGCCCCTCCTGTTTGTGGCGATGGGTTGAATATTCCGGTTTATAGCAACGTATTCAATGTCACCGTGAATGGAACAAGCCCAACTTCCACCACGGTTTTTGCCGCCAGCACATTTGCTCCGCCAGCCGGACAGACAATACCTCTCATCCCAATTGATGCCAGCCAAAACCCGCCAAAGGTTGGCACCGCGATTTCACTGCCTGGCGTTCCAAATTCAATGATATTTACCCGGAATGGCGCCAGTGCTTTCATCGGCACCAACAATGGGCTGGTAATCCTTAGTGCCGCTACTCAAACTGTAACCCTTGCTACCCCTGTGCCTATCGGCGTTGTACTGGCAGTATCGCCCGATGGCACGCAAGCCCTTATTTCCAATTCTGCCAATGATCCATCCACTGGAGCTCCTGTGGATCCATTTCCCTCAGAACAACGTTTGTGGCTCTTCAATAATTCCACCAGCACAATCACCACATTCATTGTTCCCGGCATCGTGGCGGCATCATTCAATGACGATGGCTTTAAAGCCTTTGGCGTAGGTAACAATGGAAGTTTCGCCGTGGTCTCTCCTCTGCTTACAGAGACAAATGGCACCATTGGCGGCAACAGCATTGGTGTGGCCTCGCTGGCTTCAGGTCCATTTTTTTATGTAGCAAATTCGGCTGGCTTGAGAGTGCTTGCGACTTGCAACAACACGCAGCAGGCCATCAATCCCCCCACCAACTCCAATGCGATTCAACTGGTCGGGTCCGCTTTCAATACTGATGAAATTGTGGCCGTGGATTCTACCGGTCTGGATGTTGAGACCGTAGCCACCTCGTTCCTTACTCCGCCTACTACAATTTCACTTACAAATTGTGCTCCGAACGTCTCTTATAGCAACCAGTTTATCGATTTTGGTCTGGGGCCAATCACAGCCCATCAACTCATTATTGCCACCAACAACTCCCACATTGCCGTGCTTGCTGATGGTATCAACAAGATTCTTACGGCCATTCCAGGAGGCGGTCCAGGAGCTGTTCCTCTGGCCGGAGCAGCCACTCAACCGCTTACCGGCAGCATGACTCCGGACGGCAACACCCTCTGGGTCGGAGTTGGTGGTACAAACACGGTTGATCGCATCAATCTCTTGACCAGCGCTGACGAGGTGCAGATTCCGACAACCTTCGTGAAGCAGGATGGTTCACCCGCGCCGCCGAACCTGGTTGCAATCCAGCCAAAGTAGAGATGAGTTCCTCTTGGTAGCGCCGCCTGCAAATTATCGCGGGCGGCTCGCCCCTTCCCCGACAGGATTTCTGCATCTGGGACACGCCCGCACCTTCTGGGTTGCGTGGCATCGCGCGCGAACAGCCCATGGCAAGCTCGTCTTCCGCAATGAAGACCTCGACTATCAGCGATGCAGGCCCGAATTTGCCCAGGCAATGTATGAGGATCTGCGATGGCTTGGATTCGATTGGGATGAAGGACCTGACATTGGCGGCGCATTTGCTCCTTACTCGCAAAGCGAACGGCGCAGCTTCTATCTTGAAGCCTGGCACACATTACGCGACGGTGGCTTTATTTACCCCTGTACATGCTCACGCAAAGATCTGGAGCGTGCACTCTCAGCACCACATGAACCATTGCACGGAGCGCCATTGCATGGAGCGGAGTCAGTCACTGTATCCCCAGTCGATGATGAAACTTTCTATCCCGGCACCTGCCGCAACAAGATTCACACCGCCGCGCAATACAACTCACCAGCCGGTGTGAGCTGGCGCTTCCGCGTTCCTGATGGCGAAACAATTTCTTTTACAGATGGCTATTCCGGTCAGCAGCAGTTTGTTGCTGGTTCTGATTTTTCTGATTTCCTGCTCTGGCGCCGCGATGACATTCCCTCTTATCAACTTGCCGTAGTGGTGGACGATGCGGCCATGCAGATCACTGAAGTGGTTCGTGGTGAAGACCTGCTGAAGAGTACAGCCAGACAGCTGCTATTGATCCGTGCGCTTGGCTATGCGGTGCCCAGCTATTTTCATTGTCCTCTTCTGCGTGATGAAAACAATATTCGCCTGGCAAAACGCCATGATGCTTTGAGTTTGCGCACATTGCGTTCAAGAAAACACAATCCCGCGGAATTATGCAAAGCATTTCAGAGTATGCAAAACATTGGCTGAATCCATCGCATTAACTGTTCCCAGTAATGAAACGGCCCACTGCTCTATATCACTAATCTTCGAAGCGCTTAATCAAAACAACAAGATTGCAGTTATCATGCCCTCATTGTTCCGAAGGCACAGCTTTACATTTTTCGTTTTGAGATATATCAGCTCAGGAGCTCCCGATGATGAAGACCGCTCTCTATTTAATTTTTGTGCTCTTTTCGGCCAATGGTTTGGCACAAGACGGAGAGCTGCCAAATAAAGAGCCGGTTCGGGGCCCTCACAAGTTATATCTTGTTCAGGATTTAGGACAGGTGGCACAAGCGCCTGGTCGCCCCGGCAAACCGCAGCCAACTGCTGTTTCCCGTTCCGTATCACTCGAGATCCAGGGCAATAATGTTCTTACTCTGGATCCAGCGTGTAATGCCTGCAAAGGCGCACCCATCACATTGCAGGTGCATAACAAGAGTTCGCACAATGTCCCTCTGCTTTTCACTGCAGGAGAGATCACAAGCAAGCCTGAAGGCAAACCGTTCAATGCCAAGGTTTCATTTACCCTCATTGACCGTAAGGGCCAACAGGATTCGAAATCCCACCAGCGATAGCTGGTGAAATATTCCAGCTACAAGCTTCTGTTACCGGCACGCTTGACGAGGGAACATGGGAAATCAATTTATTGAATCAAGGCAGCTCATTCGGAAAGATCAAAGTTGTCAATGAACCTGTGAGCTTTGACGTGAAGCCTGATATTGCCGACCCTACCCTGGCAGTGCTGAAGTTTACTCGCGATGATCCAACCAGGCTGACACTCAAGAATGGCGATGCCGCCTCTTATCTAATGGAGTGCTCTTATGCGGTTGGAAAAGTAACTGTTCCCTGCAAAGCCGAACAGGACTCATCAAAGCAGGCGCAGAAGCAACCATCCGAGCAGGCCTCTGCCACCCATATAAACCACGGAGCTTTCAAGGTTGCATCCAGAGGAGATGTAACTGTTTTATTGACGCCCGATCCACGATGGTTTCAACCCGTTACCACAGGGAAAAAATGGGATTCTGCGGGCGCCCTTCTGCACTTCATCTCACAACTTTTGAAAGAGTCTACCGCTGACGGCCAGTTAACGATCAAGATGCGGTCCATCGCGTGCAGCTCAGATCCCGCCGCTCCTGTAAAGACTTTCAGGTTTAAAAGCTCACTTGCCATGTACTCAGAAGAAACCCGCGAGTTTTGGGGATTTTTGATTGTTTTTATCATTCTACTTTTAGGCTCTTTGTTTTCTGTGCTTGCGAATCTGCTGTTGCCAGGCGCAGCGCGCCGGCTTAAGGTCAAGGAAGGTCTTGCTGTTGTTTCCCGGAAAATCAGCGACCTCTCAATGGATCTTGATTCAAGAATCAGGGTGCCGCTGGGGGTTGAGCGTGCGCGGCTCTCCATGCGTCTGCAGGATCTTGGAACAATCTCTCCTGATTTTTCCGTTGCGATTACTGAAATTGAAAAAGAAGTCGCAAAACTAATCACGCGTCTCGACATCATTGAAAAAATGGACCTGGGCACGCGGCTCTATTGGAAGATGCGGCGTGAAGGCCGGCTGCCCTTTTCCTTGACCGAACAGATAGAGGACATCCGCCAGCAAATGACGGATGTTCTTGCGCGTTCCGAACCGAACGATACAGATCTGCAGAATGTCCAGCTTTTGATTCAGGACATGGAAAAAAGACTTACCGGCATCGACCAGCCCAATCCTGCGCTGGCACAGCAACTGGTGGCGCGCATTCAGAATCTGCAAAGGACCATGCCCGACCCTGATGCTGGCGACACTATGAATCCCACGCTGAAAAGTTTGAAGACCGACTTGCCCGGGCTGTTTGCGCGCTTGTATGAGGCGGTTCCCAGGCCGGAGGACATCAAACCCACAGACTATGCGGACCTCGATGCCCTGGTTCAGCGGCTGTTAATCGTGAATCGATATTACTCGCTGGAAAAGAATTTCTCTGACAATGCTGGGAACATGTCTGAAGACGATGAAAAACGCAGGGAAAATACACAAAGGAGCCGCCTTAAACTGATAAGCCTTCTGCGCCAGTCACAATGGAATTCGCTCAATGAAGCGCGCTCTTTGATCCAAAAACTGGAGGAGAATGTATTTGCCGAAGATGTCATGCAGGAGGTAATCGACAATCGAGTCATAATCGACCGGGACCGGCCTCAAGTCTATCAATATGACCCCACGGGATTCAGATTGCTTTTCTTAAACAAAGCTATCGGCAATTCTACGGCCCGCCGCGAATTTACCATCAAATGGAACTTTGGCGATGGCTTGACTGAACGGGGAGGCTGGGTTTCGCATTATTTTCTGAGGCCGACAAAATTAACTAGTGTCACTTCACTCAATCGTATAGTTCGCCGGCTTATTTTATGGCCGGCCTTCATTTACCTCTTTGTCCTGCTGTTGATGGCATTATTCATGGGGATTCGCAACCATATCCAAGATCTTTTCCTGATTGCTCTTGTGGTCCTGTTCTCAACCTCACTTGTGATCATTGCGTCCCCTTTGAGCTTCCGGTTCTGGAAGTTAATCAAGAAAAAAAGGAATGCTTCTCAGGTTATGCCTGAAACTGCAGCCGAATTTCTAAGGGTGCCCTACATCTTAAAGGCCAGCTTGACTACACCTGACGGCAAAGTAACCAGGGAAGTTTGGGATGAACTTGATGTGCTTAAAAGCCCGCGCACCAAGCTTCCAGCATCTTTCTGGGTTGAAGCCACTCGCATTGCGATTGCCCTCTTGATTGCCCTGGCAGGCCTTGTAGCCGGTGCAAAAGATCAATTACAGAAGCTCGACACATTTCCTGCATTGATTGCTATCTTTTTGATCGGATTTGGCGCCAACGAGATAAAGAAATTATTCAGCCAGAATCCCCAGGGATAGTGAAAAACCTTCGCCGAGAAGCAGGCGTGAGAAATTGTTTCTCATAAAAAAAGGCACAGGCATTCAATGCCTGTGCCTTAAAAATGGCCCGTCGCCAGATTTTGTCGCGCCTAGTTTGCGCCTCCCGGGGCAGCTTTCGTATCTGCAGACTTTCCCATATCCCCAAAAGTCCACAAGCCAAAAGCTTTTAGAAAACCATCGCTATGTTTTTCCACCAGCATCTTCGCGGTCCTCTCCGCTGGCCATGGACTGGCTAAGCGCTCAGGGCGATCGGCAATCCAGAAAGCGGTCATCCCCATCACTGTCGCATCGCGCGTAAGCAGATCAGGCTTCACTTTATCGAAGGTATCAACAGCCGAGTGGTGTGTGTACTTATACTCTGGAGAATCCTGGTCCATGTTGATGCCTGGCAGTCCGGCAAGAATGAATGGGCCGGCATCTGTGCCAAAAACCGGACGATCATCCACATCGAGATCGCCAAAAGACTTTACGGAATCAGCAAACTTTTTGACCGCAGGGATAAGGTCGTCATGTCCGCCCATATTGAGCTTCACAACCGGGCCTTGTCCATTATCCAGAATGAGCGCTGCAACATGGTTTGATAATTCATCTTTATGGATCTTTGTGTAAGCCAGAGAGCCCAGCAAGCCCTGCTCTTCACCGGTAAACAACACGAAGCGGATCGTTCGTTTTGGTTTAAAGCCGCTCAGCTTTATCGCCTTGGCTGCGCCAAGCGTTGTTGCCACGCCGCAACCATCGTCTGTCGCGCCGTCGGCAAGGTCCCATGAATCCAGATGTCCGCCGACCACAATCACCTGCTCAGGATGCTCGCTGCCTCGAATCTCTCCTACAACATTGGCGGAATCCACCGGCCCGCTGCTGACCTTATTTTGCACGTTGACCTTCAAGCGCACTGTCTTTCCCTGATCCACAAAGCGCGTAAGCTGCTCCTGATCTTCGGCAATCATGCTGACTACAGGAATTTCATAATAGGTGTCAAAGCCCATTGCGCCGGTATGCGTCAGGTGCATGCCGGTGGCAAAAGATCCGCCTTGCCCGCCGATGACCGCCACGGCATGGACCTCGTGTGCCTTCTTCAGGAAGTCGCCGAACTTGGCGAAGCCGCTCATGGCCGCCGGGCCGGTCGGCGCTGTGCCTTTTTTCACGATCAAAAGTACTTTGCCATTCCATGACGCGGAATTATTTTTCAGCTCATCTTCCAGAGCATTCACATTTACGGGAACAATATCAGCTTCTTCGCCACCCGCCTTTGTTGAGCCTACCCATCCCATCGCATCAATTGTCAGCCGGCGATGAATGGGAGCCAGGATTTCCGCCTCCGCCGACCCGCGCGTCCAGCCCCGCGAGATCTGCCATTTCTCCGCATGCACGTTCTCCAACCCGATGGCATTCATCTTTTTTATGCCCCACTCCACGGCCTGCGCCGCCTGCGGTGAACCGGTCACGCGTCCGCCAATGTAATCAGAAAGCTCTTCCAGATCGTCATAAGCTTCAGAGCTCATCATGCCCTGGCCTGCAATGGCGGTCAGCGCAGGCATGGTGCCGTCCTGCGCGGGAGAAGCCGGCTCAGCCGGATTGGCAGCCACGCCGCGCAAGGCAAAGCCAAACACCAAAGCAAGTCCGGCACTGGATAGAAGCAGTAATTTACGCATGTAAGTTTGCACCTCTTAAGGAAATGTTGATTGGAGTGAAGGGTGATTATATTCCCTCTTTAAGACGTGAATTACAACGAGACGTGAGCAGCTGACTGCGGCTAATCTGGAATGACTGTTCCACTTTTATGAAAGCAATGCCGCTATTTAATCCGAACTATTAGCCGGGATTAAGGTGCGCTGGCTCAACATTTTGCAGCATGCAGCAACATTCCCTGCATTGCTAACATCGCATTTCATAGCATGCTGGACATCCGTATTGGACCTCTGGCTACCACTATAAACACTGGCTGGGCACGTTTTATCCGTCCAAATTGCCCGCCTCCAAGATGCTGGCCCATTACGCCCGCCACTTTGACACCTTGGAGCTGAACAACAGCTTTTATCGCCTGCCGACCGCGGCAGCATTTGAGTCGTGGCGGGACACGACTCCGGACAACTTTATCTTTGCTGTAAAGGCCAGCCGCTTCATTACGCACAACAAAAAGCTCAAAGACCCGGAGAATGCTCTGGATAATATCCTGGCCCGCGCCCAGCATCTGGGCAAAAAGCTGGGTCCAGTATTGTTTCAGCTTCCGCCGCACTGGAAGTTAAACATTGGACGCCTGGAAGCGCTGCTGGAAGTCCTGCCACCCGATCTGCGTTACACGTTCGAGTTTCGTGAAACCAGCTGGATCACGCCGGAAGTCTACCGTCTCTTGCGGCGCTATAACGCGGCGTTCTGTATTTACGAACTGGCCGGATATCAAACGCCATTTGAGATCACGGCTGACTTCACGTATGTGCGTCTGCATGGACCTGACGCCGGAAAATATCAGGGCAGCTACAGTGATTCCAAATTGCGTGGATGGGCGGAGCGGATCGATAAATGGACCACGACGCTGCAGGCAATTTACGTTTATTTCGATAACGATCAGGCAGGTTATGCCGCACACAATGCCATGACCTTGCGCAAGATGGTTTTGGGAACACCAGTTCCGGAATTGGTGGCCGCCTGAACGCGCCGTACTATTAGCCGGTGTCCGGCAATCAACATTTGTTCAAGAAATCATCTCCAAACAAAAACGGCAGGCTCTTTGCCTGCCGTTCTTTTTGAATGGATCAGTGTTTATCAGCGCAAATCAGTGGTGAGTATTATTTCTTGTTCGCCACTTCCAGCCGTGCGTTGGCGCGATCAAGCGCTGCCTGCGCGTCTTTATTGCCTTCCACTCCGGCTTTCTGCAGCTCGCCTTCAGCTTTTTTCTTGGCTGCTTCGGCGCGCGCGGTATCGATATCTTCCGCTTTTTCCGCCGTCTCCGCCAGAATGGTCACCTTATTTTGCAGGACCTCGGCAAAGCCCCATGCCACGGCCAAACGCTGGGTCTTGCCGGCATTTGTGTAGCTGATCTGGCCCACGGCAAGCTCCGTGATGAGTGGAGCATGGCCGGGAAGCACGCCGAGATATCCGGTTTTACCCGGAATCTCAATGTACTCGGCCTTGTCGTTCACCACCAATCTCTCCGGTGTGACGATCTCAAGCTGTATTGTGTTGGTCTCTGCCATGGATTTTTATGCAGTAGCCTTCATTTTCTCTGCCGCGTCCAGCACTTCATCGATCGCGCCCTTCATGTAAAACGCCTGCTCCGGAACATCATCGTGCTTGCCTTCAATGATGTCTTTGAAGCTGCGCACCGTGTCGGCAATCTTCACGTAGCGGCCCTTCATGCCCGTGAACTGCTCGGCCACGTGGAACGGCTGCGAGAGGAATTTCTGCACCTTGCGCGCGCGCGCCACAGTCAGCTTGTCTTCTTCGCTCAATTCTTCCAGACCCAGAATGGCGATAATGTCCTGCAGGTCAGCATAGCGCTGAAGAATTCGCTTCACCCCCTGCGCCACATCGTAATGTTCCTGACCCACAATGTGCGGATCAAGGATGCGCGAGGTCGAAGCCAGCGGGTCGACCGCGGGATAAATTCCGATTGCCGTCAGCGGACGCGAAAGCACCGTGGTTGCGTCAAGGTGAGCGAAGGTGGTTGCCGGGGCCGGATCGGTAAGATCGTCAGCGGGCACGTAAATCGCCTGTACAGATGTAATTGATCCGCGCTTGGTGGAGGTGATGCGCTCCTGCAACTCGCCCATCTCCGTCGCAAGGTTCGGCTGATAACCTACTGCGGAAGGCATGCGGCCCAGCAGAGCGGACACTTCCGATCCCGCCTGCGTGAAGCGGAAGATGTTATCGATAAACAGCAGCGTGTCAGCGCCTTCTTCGTCACGGAAATATTCCGCGACTGTCAGACCGGTCAGCGCCACGCGCAGACGCGCTCCTGGCGGCTCCGTCATCTGGCCGTAGATCAAAGCGGCTTTTGAGTGCTCCGAATCACCGGGCTTGATTACGCCGGATTCGCTCATTTCCAGCCAGAGATCGTTGCCTTCGCGCGTGCGCTCACCCACACCGGCAAATACGGAATAACCACCGTGGTTTTTTGCAACGTTGTTGATCAGTTCCATGATCACAACCGTTTTGCCTACGCCGGCGCCGCCAAATAGGCCGATCTTTCCGCCTTTCAGAAATGGCTGGATCAGGTCGATAACTTTTATGCCGGTTTCAAACATCTCGGCTTTGGTGGACTGCTCATCGAAGGCCGGAGCAGCACGATGGATCGGCAGTCTCTTAGTCGCGTTGACCGGACCAAGCTGGTCTACCGGCTCGCCGATTACGTTCATCACTCGGCCCAGCGTTCCCTTCCCCACAGGCACAGAGATAGGCCCGCCGAGATCGGTGGCATTCATGCCACGCACCATGCCGTCCGTTGCCTGCATGGCAACCGTGCGAACACGGCCTTCGCCCAGGTGCTGCTGTACTTCCAGCACCACGTCAATCGGATCCGGCACCTTAAAGCCTTCGCTG
>Ga0206928_1234_pt1 | contig 11088 bp, 7 predicted proteins | sample Alteio_BWOrgHeat_21_FD_152941 | JGI IMG/M metagenome (GOLD analysis project Ga0206928, IMG submission 152941) | Enriched cells from forest soil in Barre Woods Harvard Forest LTER site, Petersham, Massachusetts, United States -... | ecosystem: Environmental > Terrestrial > Soil > Temperate forest > O... | reverse complement strand
GGATATGGCCTGATTAAACGCAACGTGGGAATAACGTCGTAAGTTCGTGAAGAACAAAAAGCAACCCGCGTGTCGCACGAGTGACAAGCGGGAAGCGCCGCTCAAAAACAAATCGCACGACGCTTTTTCTGTGTGGCGATATATCGAGCAAGGTCCTTCGACTTCGCCTCGGGTAAGCCTTAAGCTTGACCACCACTTTCCTGCTCGGCTTCGCTCAGGATGACAGATTATTAAAATATTTTGATTTAACTCCGTCATCCCGAGCGGAGGTGAGCCGCTACGTGTCTTTGAGCACGCGGTTAGCTCGAACCGCAGTCGAGGGATATGGCCTGATTAAACGCAACGTGGGAATAGCGTCGTAAGTTCGCGAAGAACAGAAAAGCAACCCGCGTGTCGCATGAGTAACAAGCGGGAAGCGCCGCTCAAAAATAGATCGCACGACGCTTTTCCTGCGTGTCTATATACCGAGCAATATCTCTCGACTACAGTTCGGGTTCACGATGCGCTCAAACAGACTTTCCGGTTCACTTCCGCTCGAGATGACGGGATGATTAAAGCGAGTTTTGCGACGGTTTCAGTTTCCATCGCACCTATATTAACCAAAAAAATTCCGTTAATTCCGTTCTAATTTGGTAATTCCGTCAAAATTCAATTTCGGAATCCGAGCAGACGCAATCCATTGAGGCAAACGAGGACGGTGCTGCCTTCGTGACCGACGACACCAAGCGGAAGCGGAAGATGGAATCCAAGCGCGGAGATGATGAGCACCACGATGACGCTGAGCGCAAAGGTCAGATTCTGGAATACCACCGTGCGAGTGCGGCGGCTCAATGCGATGGTGAAGGGAATGGTTTCGAGCGCGTCGCTCATCAGGACAATATCGGCGGTTTCCATCGCCACGTCGGTTCCGGCAGCACCCATCGCCACACCAACATCGGCGGTGGCCAGCGCAGGAGCATCGTTCACGCCGTCACCCACCATAGCAGTGCGGCCCGATTCCTTCAGCTTGTTGATGACGCGCACCTTGTCCTGCGGAAGGAGATCGGCATGGACTTCATCGACCCCGCAAGCCTTGGCCACGGCGGCGGCAACGCGCTTGCCATCACCGGTGAGCATGGCGATGCGCTTTACACCGAGCTTGCGAAGTTGGGCGATGATGAGCGGCGCATCGGCGCGCACTTTGTCGGCCACGGCGACGAAACCGAGATAACGAACCGTGGCGACTTTGTCCTCGCCCAGGATTTCTCCGACCAGCATGCCCGTCTTGCCTGCGTCGTGCATCGCGTTCATCTGCTCTTCGAGCGCGGTACGTTCCGGCGATTCGTAACCGTCGAAATACTTGAGATTACCCACCGCGATGCGGCGTCCACAAACCTCGGCGCTGACGCCATGACCGGCCACGGATTGAAATTTCGTGCATCGCTCGATGGGCATGAAACGGCGTTTTGCCTCGGCGACGATGGCGCGGGCGATGGGATGCTCGCTACGCGCCTCGACCGCTGCGGCCAGCCAGAGCAATTCCTCCTTCGAGCAATCGATCTGTGACGTGCTGTGCCCCGGATGCACGATGACTTGCAGGTCGGTCACGATGGGACGGCCCTCGGTCAACGTCCCGGTTTTGTCGAAGGCCACGATTTCTATGGTGGCGGCTTTTTCCAGGTAGACGCCGCCCTTGAAAAGGATGCCGCGTCGTGCCGCTGCGGCGATGGCCGAGAGAATCGATGCGGGCGTGCTGATGACCAGCGCGCAGGGAGAGGCAACGACCATCACCGTCATGGCCCGGTAAAAGGTCGATTGGAACGGCTGTGCGAAAATATAGATCGGTACCAGAATCAGCGCGACGGTGAATAGAATCACGCCCAAGGCATAAAATTGTTCCGCTTTTTCGAGGAACCGCTGGGTTGTCGCTTTTTGTCCCTGCGCCTTTTCAACCAATTCGATCAGCTTGGCGAGAGTCGATTCCGTCGCCAATTTGGTGGCGCGCATTTCCAAGCCGCCCTGTTCGTTGAGTGTGCCGGCAAAAAGCACATCGCCCGGTTTTTTCTCGACTGGCAATGACTCACCGGTGATCGACGCCTGATTCACGCTGCTGGTGCCTTCCGTGACGATACCATCGACCGAAATGCTTTCGCCGGGACGAACCACGATAATATCGCCAACGACAAGTTGCTCGATTCGCACCAGTGTCGTTTCCTTCCCTCGTTTGCAGAGCGTGGTTTCAGGCCGCAATTTCATCAGGGCCGAGATGGCGGAACGGCTCCGCTCGATGGCCATCTCCTGCAAGGTATGCGAGAGAGAGAAGAGAAAAAGGAGCATCGCGCCCTCGAAGGCGTGGTTGACGTAGGCCGCCCCGAGCGCGGCAAGGATCATCAGTAAATCGACATCGACCGTTTTTCGCAACAGCGAGCGAATGCCGTGAATCGTGCCGTGCCAGCCTCCCGTCAGGTAAGCAAGGAGGTATAACCAGAAAGCGAAATTCTTTGCTTGAGCGCCATGTTCAGCGAAACCGCCCAGCACCATGAACAGGAATGTGGCGATGACACTGAGAAGCTCTGGATCGGCCCAATTGATCCCGGAAATCAGTCCGGCACCATGCCCGTGAGAATGGGGATGGCAATGCGTATGATCGTGCTCAACCTCCCGCGCAACGGCATCAGCCTCGACCGTTCGGGCCGGATCGGTCACCAGCGGCTCGGCCAGGGAAATGGGAAGACGCGGTTCCTGATTCACCATTCCACCCTAGCGCACATGGGAAAAGGTACAAAAGATAATCGTCACTGTTCGCTTGCCTCTCTTATTTTATTCGCGAGCATGGCGGTATGAACCGATTCCACCTTGCCTTAAGTCTTGTCCTGGGTTGTTGCTTCCTGCTCTCCAAACCGCTGGTCGCCGATGATGCGTTGTCCCCGTTTGCCATGAGCAAACAATTCAGCGCGGATCAGGTCACCACCACACAGGACATGACCATAACGAGTAAAATCTTTGTAGATAGCGGTAAGATTCGCACGGAAATGACCACGGCTAACATGCAGGTCATTTCAATCGTTCGTCCCGATCTTAAAACCGTTTATTCCGTGATGCCTGCCCAGAAAATGGTCATGGAAATGCCTTTTGATCCAAGCAAAGTCGGCCAGTTAACGCCTGCCTCGGCACCGGACAGCAAATTCGAAGTGGTTGGATCGGAGACGGTGGAAGGCATCGCCTGCACCAAATACAAAATCACCGCCAAGGATGGCAAGGTCTCGTTCATGTGGGTCGATGCGGCGAAGAAAATTCCGGTTAAGATGGCCGCAGACGATAATTCCTATTCGCTGCTGTGGAAAAATTACAAGATCGGCCCACAAGCCGCCTCTCTCTTTGACGTACCCACCGGTTATCAGGTGATGAAGATGCCCGCCATGGCGATGCCTGCTGCCGCGCCTCATGCATCTGCCGCTGCTGCTACCACGTCCGCCACACCTGATTCGAGCGCACCGACAACCGCACCCAGTGGCGCATCAAGCGGTAGCGGACAATAGGGTTGCGTAGAACAGTTCATCATCCAAAGGCATTTTAAGGTAGCCGCCGCTGTCCCCAGCGGCGGTGCCTTCCCTCCGTCTTCTTCCGATCTTCCGCCGCTGGTGACAGCAGCGGCTACCTCGCACACTTTCTGTCTCGGCTTCGCTCAGGATGACGGTTAGCATGAAGGTCATGGCTTTTTCAGAGACCTTTCGCGACCCGGCATTGCTGAACAGCCGCGTCCTGCAACGCTTTGCCTCGTTGCTCCAGCCCAAGACCGCCGAGGAATTGGAAACGATGGCACGCGAGGCGGAACAACTGACGCGCCAGTTTTTTGGCCGGACAATGCGGCTCTTTGCGCCGCTTTATCTTTCCAACGAGTGCGTCAACATTTGCAAATACTGCGGCTTTTCTCGGGACAATCCGATCCTTCGCGTAACGTTGACGGTCGATCAGGTGGAGGAGGAGGCGCGCCATTTATGGGAGCAGGGTTTTCGCAATGTGCTGCTGGTTGCGGGTGAGCATCCCAAGTTTGTTGCGTCCGATTACCTGGCGCAGTGTGTGGAACGGTTGCACGATTTCATTCCGTCCCTGTCGCTCGAAGTCGGGCCGATGGAAACGGTCGATTACGAACCGATGGTGCGGGCCGGGGCGGAGGGGCTGGTTGTCTATCAGGAGACCTATGACCGCACCGTTTACGCGGAACTTCACACTGCGGGGCCCAAGAAAGATTTCGACTGGCGGCTCGATTGTCCGGAGCGAGCCTATGCGGCGGGCTTTCGCCGTCTTGGCATCGGCGCGCTTTTTGGGCTGTCGCCGTGGGAGCAGGAAGCGCTGCATCTTGCCGCGCATGTCGATTATCTGCTGCGCCATTGCTGGAAATCGTCACTGACCGTATCGCTGCCGCGATTGCGTCCGGCGGCGGGTCAATTTGAGCCCAAGTTTGAATTCGATGACCGGGCGCTGGTGCAGGTGATCCTGGCTCTGCGACTCTGTTTTCCGCAGGTTGGCATTGTGCTTTCGACCCGCGAATCTTCCGCACTGCGCGACCGCCTGGTGCGTCTCGGCGTTACGATGATGAGCGCCGGTTCCCACACCGAGCCAGGTGGTTATACCGGTGCGGGTGAGGAATCGATTCATCAGACCCAGCGCGGTAAAATGGTGGCCGTTATCGCCTCCGAGGGCGAGCATCTCACGGCCACGGAACAGTTCTCCATTGCCGATAATCGCTCGCCTGCGGAAGTATCGGCTCGTCTGCGTGAACTTGGGCTGGAACCAGTCTGGAAAGATTGGGATCCGGCGCTGGCACCGGTCGCGCCGTAAATCGATTGACGGATTCACTGCAGCTTGGAGGAAATAATATCGCTTCTCGCCTAGATTACGGTCAGCATTGTCTGCTATGCGAAGGCCTTTGAAACCAGCAATTGCAGTTGCAATCGGCCTGTTAGCCTCATTGGTTTTATTTGTTATAGGGGCAATTTTTATGATTCCTTATTGGATGAAATACAATTACCTGCAAGTCAATGATTGGCCGACTTATCTTGGCTTTTTATTCCTAGCCGACGGCATTCCCTTGGCCTTGATCGGGATGGCAATCGGCTTTGTTATTGCGAAGTTTTGGAATCGCATCGTTAGCCGTTAGTCCAACCGTTTCAAACTGACTCACTACCCCCGTCATCCTGAGCTTGTCGAAGGATCAGCTCCCGATAAACCAACACTTGTCGGGCAAGGCGTTCACCTTCTGGAAGCTGATCCTTCGACAAGCTCAGGATGACGGATTGGGGATGGTGATAAACTGATGGCCTCGCTATCGCTCGATATAGGCAGCACCCGAATTAGGACACTACCCTATTTCGCGACAGGGATGACAATCTGCACAAAGTAAGGTAGGGTGTTCGTTCTATGACGTTGACTGAAAAGCTTCTCGCCCGCGCCAGCGGCAAAGCCCGCGTGGTACCCGGCGAAAATGTTTGGGTGAGCACCGATGTTCTCCTGACCCATGATGTGTGCGGGCCGGGAACCATCGGCGTGTTCAAGCGCGAATTCGGCAAGAACGCCAAGGTGTGGGACAAGAACAAGATCGTCATCATCCCCGACCATTATATCTTCACCGCCGATTCGCTTTCCAATCGCAACGTCGATATTTTGCGCGCCTTCGTCCAGGAGCAGGGTCTCCCCTATTTCTACGACGTGATCGATGACCCGAACGGGCACTGGATTTTCGACGCCTCCCGCGGCCAACTCAAGCGCCAGTACGGGGCGAACTTCGCGGGCGTCTGCCATACCGCGCTTCCGGCCAAGGGCCACACCCGGCCCGGTGAAATTCTTTTTGGCACCGACAGCCACACCTGCATGGGGGGTGCGTTCAACATGTTCGCCACCGGCATCGGCAACACGGACGCCGGATTCGTCATGGGCACGGGCAAGCTCCTCATCAAGGTGCCACCCACGATGCGTTTTTACCTCGAAGGCACGCTGCCCAAGGGCGTCATGGCCAAGGACGTGGTGCTTCACGTCATCGGCGAGATCGGCTTCGACGGCGCTACTTACCGCGCGATGCAGTATGAAGGCCCGGGTGCCAACGCGCTCAACATGGACGACCGCATGACCATCGCTAACATGGCGATTGAGGCGGGCGGCAAAAATGCCGTTTTCCCGGCGGATGAAAAAACTTTCGCCTACGTGGACGAGCGCACAAAACGCAACGGCACCAAGTCCGACTACACGCCGGTCGATGTCGATAAGGATCAGACTTTCATCTACGACCAGACGGTCAATCTGTCCGAACTCGAACCGACCGTCGCGCAGCATCCCGATCCGGGTCAGCGCGCGCTGGCGAAGGAACTCGGAAAAATACAACTCGACCGCGCCTACATCGGCTCGTGCACGGGCGGAAAGACCTCCGATTTCCTCGCCTTTGCCGAAATCCTCAAGGGTCGTAGCGTGAAGATCGACACCTTCGGCGTACCCGCGACGCCCGACGTGGTGCATGAACTGCAAACCATGAAAATGGGAGACACCACGGTTTGGAGCCTCCTCGAATCGGCTGGCGTGCAGATGACGGAGAACGCTTCGTGCGCGGCATGTCTCGGCGGCCCGGTCGATACCTTTGGCCGGATGAACAAGCCGATGAACTGCATCTCGGCGACGAACCGGAATTTTCCGGGTCGCATGGGCCACAAGGAATCGAAAGTCTTCCTCGCCTCGCCCTACACCGTTGCGGCTTCGGCGCTCACCGGCCACATCACCGATCCCCGCGAATTTTTGTAGGATTCCGTCGCTGAATTTTTGACGGAATTACGGAATTAACGGATTTTAAGGTTTGTCATCCTGAGCCTGTCGAAAGATGACAGGTGAAACGGTATTATTCCGTCCTGAGCAGGCGATCACCGAGATTCAATCGGCGAACGATGCTCAAGGCGGCGGAGAGGTCGCTGCTGCGACGTGCCAAGGTGTTGATAAGTCTTTCCGCCTGCTCGAAAGCTGCCGCGCTTTCCTCCGCCTGCCCCAACTGTTGCAGACTGATGCCGAGATCGTACCAGGCCTTGGCATTGCCGGGGGAAAGATCCACTTCGTGCTGAAAACAATCCCGCGATTCCATGAGATTGCCCCGATCAGAAGCCAGCAGGCCGAGATTGTGCCAGACCACGGGACTGTCGGGCTGCAAGGCGAGCGCGTGTTGGTAAGCATCATGGGCCTTGTCGAAATTTTCGGCACGATGATGTGACGTGCCCAGGCTAAGCCACGAGGAAAAGTCATCCGGTCGCTTGGTGACAATTTGGTTATAAAAATCGGCGGCCTCCGCGTATCGCCCAAATATGGTATGGGCGGCCCCGAGTTCCCTGAGAGCAAGCGGTTCCAAGTCATTGACCGAATCGGCGGCGCGCGCCAGGGCCAGCTTTTGCAAGGCCTCATGGATATCACCCCGGCGAGCCTCAATCATGCACATGTAAAAAAGGACGTAGGCAAAAAAATCGGGATTATCCCCGGTCAGGTTGAAGGCCTCCATGGCTGGGATCATGTGATCCTGCTGAAAATTAATCACGCCGAGCTTAAACCACGCGGAATGAAATGAAGGCTGGATACGGATGGCCTCCTGGCATGCCTCTGCCGCCTCGTCCAGGTGATTCATCGCACCCAGTACGGAGGCAAGATTATCCCAGGCTCGGGCGTAATCGGGTTTTACCTCCAAGGCACGACGCAAGGTCTGCTCGGCCTCGACATATTCAGCGCGTTCAAACCGGACCGCGCCCAGATTACACAAACTTTTCGAGTTATCCGGCGCAATTCGCACGGCTTCCTCATAGCAGGCCAGGGCTTCATCAAGTTCGCCCATTTTTTGATAAACGAGACCGCAGTTGAACCAGCCCTCCACCGATTCGGGGCCTAAATCCCGCGTCATCAGATAAGCCTGGAGCGCCTCGTCCATCCAGCCGTGGTCGTAAGCCGCCAGGCCGAGTTGCGCGTAGTAAGCCTGCAGTTCCTCCTTCGGTGCGCCCGCCTCCTGTGCCTTGACCAAGGCCTGGGTAGCTGCGGTAAAGTCCGTTTGTGAAATCGCTTTTTGAGCCTGTTCCAGCAATACAGCAAAATCGACCGCCAACGGTTCCGTTTTTTGTTTTTTTACTGACCCGGTTTTGCGCCAGGCCATTTGTTTGCGTTCCAACTCCCCGTTCGTCTCATCGAGATGACGGCGACCTTCCACCACATTAATTCGAGTGGTTGTCCTGCGGATCAACCTGCTTAACTTGAGTTTGTCAGGGGTAACTTCACCAAGACCGCTATGGCTGGGTTGATCGGTGACCTTCTTGGCCAGCGCAAGCGCCGCCGTTTTCTGCAATAGTTCGATGTCGCGATCCTTCGGGGCATATTGATGGGCCAGGTCGAAATGTTTGAGCGCCATGCCCGGCATATGAAATTCATTCAGGTACGCATTCCCTACTTCCTTGAGCAAAGTGGGGTTGTTGAACGATTGCAGGAGCCGCTCGAAAAGGGCTTCATGAAAACGAGTGGTTACGACTGCGCTTTCCTTAAGAGCGGTGGCATTTGCCAGTTGCTCGACACCCTCGAGAATGGTCATCAGCGTCTTGGAGCTGAACATATCGCGCTTGGCGGTATGTACCGTAAGCAGATTGATCCACGTTTGTGGATCGAGAGCTGAAGAAGAACCCGCTGGAGAATCGGATTGCACATAACCATTTTATATTCATTCCGATGTTAATACCAGAAGATATTTATCGGATGGAATAATTGGGGGCTGTTCCGAGGAGGGTGTCATTGTATTCCATGCTGTTCAAGCTACTGTAGCTCTCTCTTAAAATATCCACCTTTCGCCTCGGCTCCATCGAAGTGACAGGTTATAAATTCACTTTATGTCCAACCGTTTCGATCGACTCGAGCAATTTGCCGTCGATGTCATCCTGGAACGGTGCTGGGGTTTTCGCGCCGGGCTATTCCGGTTTTTCCTTTGGATACTCTCCCGTATGTATCGCGTCATCGTACGGTGGCGGCTCTGGTGGTTTGACACCCGGCTCGGTTCGGTGCATGCCCTTGGCTGCCTGGTCATCAGTGTCGGCAACCTCACCGTGGGCGGCACTGGTAAAACTCCTGTGGTGGAACTTTTCGCCCGCGAATTAACCCGGCGTGGACGCAAGGTCGCCGTCCTGAGTCGTGGTTACAAAAGCCTGCCGGTACCCTTCTCCCAAAAACTACTTGATCGCTTTCGTCCGATGGATCAACGCCATCCGCCGCGCGTTGTCTCGGACGGACAATCGCTCCTCCTCGATTCAGAAATGGCTGGCGACGAGCCGTTCATGCTCGCCTCGAATCTCAAGGATGTCCTGGTGCTCGTGGACAAGGACCGGGTCAAAAGCGGCCTTCACGCCATTCGCAGGTTCGACTGCGACACGCTGCTGCTCGATGATGGCCTGCAATTTTTGCGTTTGAAGGAACGTATCGATATTGTCCTCATCGATTGCGAAACGCCGTTTGCCAATCGACATCTCCTGCCACGCGGTTTGCTGCGCGAACCGCCCGAGCAACTTTGCCGGGCCCATATTATTTTCATCACCAAATGCGATGGGCGCGATCTCACCGAGTTGCGCAACGAATTGCGCCGCTATAATCGCCATGCCGAAATCGTTGAATGCGCGCACAAGCCGCTCCATCTCGAGGAAATCTTCACCCAGGAAAGAAAACCCCTCTCCTACCTGAAAGACCTGCGCATCGGAACCATCTCCGGCATTGCCCGGCCCGAGAGCTTCGAGGAGGGTCTGCGCAAACTCGGCGTGGAACTGATCTACTCGCGCCGCTACGCCGATCATCATCGCTTCAGCGAAAGCGAGGTCGCTAAGATGTTCGAGCGGAGTAAAGCCCGTGGTGCGCGAGCGGTGATCACGACGGAAAAGGACTCTGTCCGCTTTCCGCGCCTGGGCAAACGGCCCCTGCCGATTTATTTCCTTCGTGTCGAAATCGAGATCATCCGCGGCCACGATGCCTTCAACCGTTGCATGGAGCAGATGTGCCTCTACAATAAACCCTCGGCCCCTGCGAAGGCTTCCGAGCCTGTCCTGGTTTCTTCCTGAAATGACAGCTTTATAGAAATGAGCCTGGAAGAATTTTTATGACCGGTACCGAGGAAACCTCACCGAAACGAACCTGGCGCATTGCGTTTCTCCGTCGCCGCTTTTCCCCAACTGGTGGCGCGGAACGTTATCTGTTGCGCCTGGCGTCCGGTCTCGCGGCCCAGGGCCATCAACTCACGCTCTATTGCGAGGATTGGTCACCGCAGGAAAACCCTTTTCAATCGGTGCGCAAAATCGAATCGAGCGATCCGTCTTCCTTCGCAAAAAAAGCTTCCGAACAACCCTTGCGCGACCGGCATGACATTGTCTTCAGTCTCGAACGCGTGCCGGGATGCGATCTCTATCGCGCAGGCGACGGGCTGCACGCCGACTGGCTTGCCTATCGTCGCGCGTTCCATCCTTTTTTGGGACCCATCCGCACAGCGCTTCGTTCCAAGAACAAGGAAATCTGCCGCCTCGAAGCACAGGTCTTTGCCCCCCACGGCGTGCGCCGCGTCATTTGCAATTCGCGCTTTGTCGCGGAACAAATCATCCATCGCTTTCAATTTCCACCCAGCCGGATCGACATCATTTACAATGGTGTTCCCTACCAGCAATTCAGCACGGGTGATCGCGCACTGGGCAGGCGGGCGCTCAAGCTTTCTCCCGACGATTACGTCATCCTCCTCGTCGGCGCAGGAAAGGAACGCAAAGGCCACGCCATTGCGCGCCGCACTGTCCGCCGCCTGCACAACAAACGCGCCAAGCTTGTCATCATCGATTCACCGCCGCCGGTCGCGATGCCGCATGTTTACGCCGCCGCCGACGTTTTTCTTTTGCCCACGCTGTATGATCCGTTTGCCAACGTAACGCTGGAGGCCCTGGCCGCCGGGCTGCCCGTCATCACCTCCGCCCAAAATGGCGCCTCCGAAATTATTCAAAACGAAACGAATGGGTTTGTTCTTCCGAGTGCCGACGACGACAAACTCATTGTGGAACTTCTCGATTACCTGGCCGAACCTGACCGCCG
>Ga0206928_1233_pt1 | contig 11116 bp, 8 predicted proteins | sample Alteio_BWOrgHeat_21_FD_152941 | JGI IMG/M metagenome (GOLD analysis project Ga0206928, IMG submission 152941) | Enriched cells from forest soil in Barre Woods Harvard Forest LTER site, Petersham, Massachusetts, United States -... | ecosystem: Environmental > Terrestrial > Soil > Temperate forest > O... | reverse complement strand
GGGAATTTGAAATCTGCGAAAAAATCTTGATAAAATCGCTCGCATTCTAATTTTTTCTCGGCCTCTCTGCCACATACGCATCAGGCTAACCTGTCTTAAAGTCTTCAGTTTCAAACTTTTGATAAAGTTTCCAATAAGGAGTTTCAGCTTTTATATGGCCAAGAGTAATTTTTACTTTTGCTTTCTTGTTTAAAAAGGCAGCCTCAATTTCCTTTCATATTTCCTTACAGAGCAAATTTATTTTTGCATCACTGAAACTTGCATATGTTTACCTACCCCCAAGCGAATAGCAGCGGCAGCATGTAGCTACATGCTGCCACTGCTATTCGCAGTTAACACAAAGGTATATAAATAATGTAAGTTATTATTTGATAGCCTGATGCGTATGTGGCAGAGCCATACGCACTTTACTTATTTTAGTTGCCTTCTCTGCGCCTTTCGTGTCTCCGCGTCTCCGCGTTGAAATTTGAACGACAATTAAATTAAATGCTAGTTAGCCTCTTCTTCTAAGTAACAGCAAAAAACACGCTCAAAATAAAGAATTCGTCTTTTTTTTTTCTAAAGTTGCTTTTCAGTATCAGCGGGGAACCCGCTTGGGGACTCCAAACCGGGGTGGCTACATGTTGCCGCTGCTATTCGCAGCTTAACGTATTTATTAAATCTTCTAATTAAAAACCCCTAGGCTATTCGGCTATTTAAATTACAGGCTATTTAAATTACATGGTAAATTATTTATGAAATTATTTATACTTAGAGGTGGTCGGGTTTTTAGTTAGATAGTTTTTTGGTTAGGTAGATTAATTGTTAAAATGTAGGTGCATTATGTCTTATTTTATTAACCCTAGCAGTTGTTCTATAGACCCCAATATTAATAAAAATATTAATTTAAATGCTTATACTGAAAATGATATTAAAAAAATATACATTAGGAAATCAACTAATAGTAATGGAGTTAAGTATGAAATTGGCTATACGGAATGGCCCGTCTTGAGGGCAGTTTATCATGCATTTGTCCAAGTCTTTACTTCAAATTCAATTAAATTTGAAACATTTGAAAATGGATTAAAATATTGCGAGGGTGTTAAGGGGTGTTTGATTGAAAGCATTAGAAAAAATACGGAGCAAAACAAAGCGAAAGATGAAGAAATCAATAGTATAGGAACTAAAATACTGGCTACGACAAAAGACGAAGAACCAACACAAAAAGAGACAGAACCAACGCGTGATTTTTTCATAGAACAAGCTGCTCAAAGTTACGATATTAAAGATATTTATAAACCCCCATACTCACTCAATAGCGATAAAATGGATGATAGAGAAATCATCCAAAAAATTGGTATACAACGAGCAAAACAGGGAAAAGATGTGGTAAATGAGCTTGCAGATTATTATGGTGACAAGTCAAACGAGTGTATAAAAGAGCTACAGAATATAGTGATTGCACGAATTATTGCGGGAAAAAGTGATTCCACGAAAGCACGCGCTCCGGAGACTAGAATAAATTTCTCAGTTTTATCTGGAGAGTTAGAAAAAATGAATATCAAAACGGAAAAATTTATCAATCATGAATTCATAATAAAAATTATAAACGATGTTAATGATCTAACTTCCGGAGACATTCACTCGCTTTTTGACCATACAACTAGCGTGAATCCCGATGATTCTATTGTTGTAGGACTTCTAAATCAGAAATTTTCATTAATGACTAAACAAGGGTTGGGAGGAGAATATAAATGTTGGATCGAAAAAGAAAAGGAAAATGAGTATCAAGAAAAAGGAAATTATACAGCAGGCCTTTATATTCAATAAGTATCATTTGTTGCCAAACCACGGTAGAGACAATTGCAAAAGTATTTCGCGTGTTTTGCAGCGATTTTTCAGAAGTCACCTATACCTAGGAGGATTGAGCAAAAAACCGCCCAGATTGACTAGACCGGTATCGCTTCTAAACGCATAATGTCTTTAGAAAGATTCACCCATAAGCGCCAGTCATGCCGTAAGCTGCGCTTTAAATCTTTAATTTCAGAACGCAATTTTTTGATGAGATCCCGTGCAGTTCGTTCCTGCTTCTTTTGCATATACTCTTCTTTCAGCTGATTGAATTCAGCAATCTTTGCGACAATTTGATCGGCCATTTGATGCACAGCCAACTCAAGCTCTTCTCTTTTTGTGTTGCAAGTTCTTTTTATTTTATCGAGTAGAATTTCTTTGCTTTCAATAACAATTCTTTTTTCTATAGTCACAGAATCCATGCGTTTCAGACCGTGCGCCAATCCTAACTTATGGAGTGTCCAAATCATCCATTTGGTGGGATCGAAATGAAACCATCGGATACCATTGCGATAATCATTGGCAAAAGTGTGATGGTAATTATGATACCCTTCGCCAAAAGTAAGCAATGAAAGAAAGTAATTATCAACAGCAGTTTGTTCTTGGCTAAATGGTTTGTCTCCCCACATGTGGGCTAAGGAATTAATGAACCAAGTAAAGTGATGGAGCAAAAACATACGCAGCCAGCAAACCAAAACGAAAGCACCCAGAAAATCATTAAATAACCAACCGAAGAGAAGCACGACAAGTGCATTACTTCCAAGCATCAAAGGTTTATAGTAATTATGCTGGAACATCACCATTTTGTTGCGATAAAGATCAGAAACGGTTTTTTGTTCAATCGTACGAGGCTTTTCCCAAATCCATAAGCAATGGGCATACCAAAAACCCTTATTGATCGAGTAAGGATCGTCATTAGTATCAACATAAGCATGGTGGATGCGATGATCAAAAGACCAACGCAAGGCGCTGCCTTGAGCTGCCATGGCACCAAAAAAGAGAAGCAATGCCTCGACAGCCGGATGCGCTTTATAGGCACGGTGAGAGTAATGGCGATGGTAGCCGCCCGTGATGCTGAGTCCGGTGACGTAAAGTAAAACAACAGTAGTGACCACAATGCCAAGAGCCGGCGTATTATAGTAAAAGTAGAATGGAAGGAGAGCCAAGAGGATCACTTGGTAGGTAACCAAGAAGATGACCGGACCCCAATTAATATGTACTGGCTTTTGCATAGTATTACTTGGGTTATGGTTTAGAATCGTATGTTTCTATAATAGTATGTTTCTATAATAGTATATTTCTATAATAGTATTACCAATTTTTTATTTTGGTTAATCAAATTAATGTAACCAAAAGAGTTTAATAGATTTAGTGTAAGATCACCACTTTACAACAAAACTCTTTAATAATCAATCTATCATTTGAGACTTGGCAAATTTTACTTTGAACCGAGAGAGAAATCATTAGCCTAAGCTTGTACAATTTTTGCTGATTTATTCGAAGAGAAATTTTTAGGCTTGGGGATAATAATGACTTTAACGACAATAACGACGATAACGACAATAAGGACCTTAACGACGATAACGACAAAACGACAATAAGGACCTTAACGACGATAACGACAAAACGACAATAAAGACCTTAACGACGATAACGACAAACGACAATAAGGACAATGGGTCTCCTGTTGTTATAGTCGTTATGGTCTTTGTCGTCGTTATGGTCGTTAAGGTCCTTATTGTCGTTTGTCCTGTAAAGTTCTTTGTTTTCTTGTTCAAAAAGCGGTAAGTTCATAAGCTGAGGCACAGCGAGAAAAAAATGTTTTTTTCTGTTGGCCACTCCTATATTTTTATTTAATTTAAATTTTAAGTTTATGAAACCGCAAGCCTTAAACGAAATTGCTTTTAAGCTGGGCCTAACTTTTGACTCTAAAAAGATTGTAACAGGCGCTTCTGTAGACAGTCGTTTATTGCAAGCAGGAGATTTGTTTTTTGCTCTGCCGGGCACTAAAGTCGATGGACATTCTTTTCTAGAAGCAGCTGCAATAGCCGGCGCAGGAGCTGCGGTCGTAAGAAAAGACTACAATGGACCTCACTTTGGCTTGCCCCTGCTTTTTGTCGATAACGTTTTGGATTCTCTTCAGCGATTATCTAAATTAATATTGCAAGAAGGGAACGCAAAAACCATTGCAGTGACGGGATCACTAGGTAAAACTACAACAAAAGAATTCCTTGTATCGTTGTTGAAAAATAAATTTAAAGTGTCCGCCTCACCGGGGAATGGGAATTCCCAAATAGGCCTGCCTTTGGCTATCCTAAATCATACATCGGTAAATGATGAGATAATCATTTTGGAGATGGGGATGACCAAGCCCGGACAGCTATCAAAACTTGTTGAAATTGCTCCTCCTGACATTGCTTTGATTACCACGGTAGCTTTAGTGCATGCCGAAAATTTTAACTCGCTGGAGGATATAGCCAAAGCTAAGGCTGAAATTTTTTCGCATCCTTCAACTCGAATTGGACTATACCACACGGAAAGCGATCTTGGCGGCTTGTTGAAAATTACCGGATCGTGTCTGAAGCAATCCTTTTCAACCACTGCAAGTAAATGTGATTTTTCATTGCAAGTGATTGGAAATCACATGGTAGTCAAAGAGCCTGGTCAAATGACGCCAAAAAAACTCCCTTTGTTAGCGATTCCCGGAGGTCATAATCGACATAATTTTATTGCCGCCGTCTCTGTGGCAAGAAATTTGGGATTGGATTGGGAAGAGATAGAAAAATTTCAATCTCAATTGCAATTGCCTGAGCGACGTTTGGAACTAGTTGAAAGGCAAGGAGTAATGTTTGTCAATGATGCTTATAATGCTTCAGAAATGTCGATGAAAGGAGCGCTGGACTCCCTTCCGGTTCCGGGAAAAGGCAAAAAAAAGATCGCATTTTTTGGAGGGATGGTTGAATTAGGAAAGTTTTCAGATGCTTGCCATCGAGCTGTTGCCAAATATGCCCTGGAACGTGTAGATGTAATGCTTTGTTTTGGATCGGATTGTTTGCCCATGGTTGAAGAATGGGAAAAAGTCGGTCGTCAGGTCATCTGGGCAAAAGAAAGGGAAGAGCTTTTGCCTTTGCTGCATCAGCAATTGCAGTCGGGAGATGTCGTCCTACTCAAAGGGTCGCAGGCAAAAGGTGTATGGAAAGTTTTGGAAGAGCTATCTAATTTAAGAGTTCAATGATGATTTTTGCAATAGAGAATTTTTTTAGAAAGGTTTTTGGAATAAAGATCCCTTTTGCATTTGAATATTATTCGACGCGAATGATGCTTGCTGCTATTACCTCAATGATGATCTGTATTTTCTTAGGACCCAGGTTCATCAAAAAACTCTATGAATTAAAAATCGGGCAGACGATTAGGACTGAAGATTGCCCTTTATTAGGGCAACTGCACGAGAAAAAAAAAGATACGCCAACCATGGGGGGCGCATTGATCCTGTTTTCGATGCTGGTTTCCATGTTTTTATGGATGGATCTTCAGAATGTCTTTACGTTGATTCTTTTTATCACCACAGTTGTTTTAGGTGGACTCGGAGCCAGGGATGATTACCTTAAGCTCAAATATAAAAATACAAAGGGGATTTCCGGCAAAAAAAAAATATTAGTCCAAGCTGGTCTTGGTGCATTATTGGCCCTATACCTACTTTGCCCTCCTTTTACCGAAATGGCGCATTCAGGGAACTGGTTTCCTGTTCCAATCGTGAAAGAATTAGTGGGGAAAAATAAGCCGATGCAGGATGAAGTTGATTCCGTCTCGCCAATGCAAAAAACTGTATCTTTAAAGGAATATGCCTCCAGGATTTACATCCCGTTTTTCAAGGATTATGCCTTCAGTTTTTCGGGAGTTTTTTTCGGTTTTGCCTTCTTTTTCATTATTTGTGTGGTGGCAGGTTCTTCAAATGCCGTGAATTTAACTGATGGATTAGATGGCTTAGCTGCCGGCTGTTTGATCATGGTGGCAAGCTGTCTCGCATTGATTGCTTTTATATCGAATAACATCGACTTGGCACGCTATTTAAACATTTTGTATATTGAAGGGAGTGGCGAAATAGCCATTTACTTAAGTGCCTTCGTAGGTGCTTGCATAGGTTTTCTGTGGTATAATGGATATCCGGCACAAGTCTTCATGGGTGATACCGGATCACTCGCTTTAGGCGGTCTGATCGGTGTTTCGGCAGTGCTATTAAAACGAGAGTTCCTGTTAGCTGTTATTGGAGGCATTTTTGTTGCCGAGGCTTTATCTGTCATTTTGCAAGTAGGCAGTTATAAACTGCGAAATAAGAAACGGATTTTTTTATGTGCACCTTTGCACCACCATTTTGAGTACAAAGGATGGCCTGAAACAAAAGTAGTGATCCGCTTTTGGATTGTTGGACTTCTATTAGCCATTATTGGATTGGTTTCGTTAAAATTTCAGTGAGGAAATGTGCAACAATTTATAACGCAAGAAATTTTAAGAATAAACAAATGAGAATCAATAGCTTAAATAAGGAGCTCAGCTGCCAGTTTGGAGTGCGTGTGGCTCTGCCACCGCTTCTCCGACGAGTCCGGCTCTGCCGGCGAGACCACTCATGAGGGCAAAGAACGAGACCTCTTTTGGATAGTCCTTCACAAGGATCAATCCCATTGAAGATAGTTCCACATAGTCTTTAGGTATAAATGAGCCAATGGCTAGGGTGTCGTCAAATGAATTTGTTCTAGAATGGTCTCGCCGGCAGAGCCGGACTCGTCGTAAAAGCGGTGGCAGAGAGGCCGAGAAAAAATTAGAATGCGAGCGATTTTATCAAGATTTTTTCGCAGATTTCAAATTCCCTCCCCTTCCATAACGTTCACGTTCCGTTGTGGAAGGGGAGGGAATTTGAAAGATGCAAAAAAGGTTGATAAAAGCGCTCTGCATCTCTATTTTTTCTCGGCCTCAGAGCCACACGCACTCCAAACAGGTAGCAGATTGCTATCGAAGGTTTTGTAGAATGCAAAAAATTGGAGAATTGAAAGAGAGGAAGGTTCTGGTCCTTGGTTTGGGGGTGAGTGGTGCAGCAGCTGCAAGCTTCCTATTATCCCGAGGAGCCAAAGTCACAGGCGTCGATAAAAATGCACAATTACCTTTGGTACACCCTCCAGTCGCACAGTTGCTTGCCAGGGGGATGATTTTTAAGAACGAAGAAAACATCGACAATCCAGCCGATTTTGATCTTGTGATTGTCTCTCCAGGGATTCCCCCTGCACACCCCCTTTATCGCATGGCGCAGAAAAGAGGCATTGAAGTAATTGGGGAAGCGGAGCTTGCTCTCCGCGAAGTCAGCGTGCCATGTTTAGCGGTGACAGGGACTAATGGGAAAACAACGGTCACTCTTCTAACTACCCATATCCTGCAATCTTCTGGCATCAGAGCAATAGCTTTGGGAAATGTTGGAACACCTTTGACAGCAGCCTTAGAGAAAGTGAATAGTGAGCAAGCGGATGTTTTTGTCATTGAATTGAGTTCGTTTCAGCTGGAAACATTGACTACGCGGTTCATTGATACGGGGGTCATACTCAATATTACGCCGGATCATTTAGACCGCTATGAATCGATCGAAGACTATGCCAAGGCAAAAACCGGAATGGAAAAAAATTTGAAAGAAGGTGGGAAGCTTTTTGTGGAGAATCAATGCCTGAGTCGGTTTGGCTCATTTTTTAAGCATAAAGCGCATGCTTCCTACGGCTTTGCGGAAGGTGATTCATTGTTTAGCGATCTTATAGAAGTTTATTTTGAAAACAATCGAATTTTTTCACTTCCAAAAATATTTGGTGGAAAACGTTCGCATGAAACTGAAAATATGATGGCCGCCTTTGCATTATGCCATTCCCTGTCAATCTCCCCAAAAAATTTTTTAATTGGACTTGCCTCTTTTCAGAAACCCCCCCATCGCATAGAATTCATCAAGACTATTGGCGGAGTGAACTTTTATGATGATAGTAAGGGCACCAATATTGATGCAGTTATTCGTGCTGTAGAGTGTTTAGAAGGAGAAATAATTCTAATCGCCGGCGGGGTTGATAAAGGCTTTCCTTACACTTCATGGATTGACGCTTTTGGCGGCAAGGTCAAAATGGTTTGTGCCATTGGCGAATCCAAAGAAAAAATACAAAACGATCTGAAAACATCTATGCCGGTCAAAATTTTCTCCACCTTAGATCAAGCTGTGGCTTATGCTGCTCATTTGGCGAAACCAGGAGACAATGTTTTATTTTCCCCCGGATGTTCCAGTTTTGATATGTTCAAAGATTATATCCATCGAGGCCTTGAATTTCAGCGCCTCATCAATGCACTTTAAGGAGAATTAGGGAATGAGCCGAAGAGATACAATTATTATTGCTTTGCTGGTCAATGCGGGCTTACTAGCTTTATTATTCATGCTTGCCATCAACAACGGGGACGACAGCATTGTCGATCACCCGGAGATAAACAAGACGTTTATGGAAAACCGCACCCAAACACCGGGCCCTGTAAATCGTCTCCAAGATCCCATTGTCCTTGTCGATACCAATGTGCATGATGAAGTCGATCGATTCCTAAAGGATTTGGCTGAAGAAGAAGCAGCTCAGAACTATTATGTCGACAATGATAGCGATCGCGAACCTATTCGCGAATCTATGGCTATTGCCCCACCGGCAGCAAAAAAAATGCCTCAAGCCGTGGAGAGCGAACATTATGTTGAAATCACTGTCAAGCGGGGGGATGCCCTAGAGAAAATAGCCAGGAGCAATGGAACGACTGTCGAAGCGATTAAAAAAGCCAATAACCTAAATTCCGCTAAATTATCTATCGGACAAGTCTTACTCATTCCACTCTCCACCAAATTCGAAACAATCCCTCCTAAACCTGTGCAAATCGCTGCGGCTGTTCCACCGAAAGAAGCAGAAAAGAAAGTGGTTGCCAACATTGAAACGCAATATTATGTCGTTAAAAGTGGAGATAATCCATGGAAAATTGCCCGGCAATTCAATGTGAAATTCGATGATTTACTCAATCTGAATAATTTAGATGAGGAAAGGGCGCGCAATTTAAAAATTGGCGATAGGATACGTGTGAAGTAATGCTTGAAAATGTAACATCGCCTAGAATGCTGTTGCTATTGACTGCTTTTTCGATTTTTTCGCTAGGATTAATCATGATTTTTAGCACTTCATCAGCGGAGATCTTAGATCACGAATTGGATAAAAGTACCCATCAGGCACTTATTAAGCAGGGATATTATTCCATTACCGGAATTATTTTGGGCTGGGGGATTGTTAAGTCAGGTTATCGAAATTTGCTGATCTACAGTACCCCTTTGTTGGCGGTGTTTACTTTTTTATTGGTGTTGGCATTGGTGCCGGGAATTGGGAAAGAAGTGAATGGATCAAAAAGGTGGCTAAATATAGCAGGGCTATCTTTTCAACCCTCAGAGTTCGTTAAATACGTCATTCCCGCTTATTTTATTCATCATTTCCTCAAATATCAAGGGGTAGCTTTTTATTTCAAAGATTTCCTAAAGCTTGTGGGGACAGTCTCTGTCCCTATGTTTTTAGTGCTCATTGAGCCTAACAATGGTACAACCGCTGTGATTGGATTAACTTTAACGGCTTTATTTTTATTGACACGCATCCGCTTTCGGTATTGGGCATTTCCTTTATTGGGCTTCATTGTGGTGGTTGGAACTTTCGCCTTGCAGCTTCATTATGTTTCTGCCCGCATTAATGTCTATCTCCATCCGGAGTTGGACATTAAAGGGAAAGGGCATCAACCCTATCAAGCTAAAATTGCCGCAGGCTCCGGTGAATTATGGGGGAAAGGTCCGGGGAATAGCTTGCAGAAGCTCAGCTATTTGCCTGAGGCTCAAAATGACTACATTGCAGCTATTTATGCTGAAGAATTCGGTTTTGCAGGGATTTTAGGGCTCATTACCTTATATGTGACATTGGCTTGCACCGGTTTTTATATTGCTTACCATTGCCCTGATCGAGGAGGGTATTTTTTAGCTTCGAGTGCTATTTTCCTTATCTCGTTTCAGGCTTTTTTAAATCTTGGAGTCGTTTCCGGCTTACTTCCCAGCACCGGTTTAAATTTGCCATTGTTTAGTCAAGGCGGAAGTTCACTCATGGCAAACATTACAGGCTTAGCGCTATTATTTAGTATTTCCCTTGAAAGTGAAAAAATGGAAAGGGCAAATGGTTAAAAGGATTATTATTGCTACAGGAGGTACTGGGGGGCATATTTATCCGGCTATCGCTCTGGCGCAGCAATTTGCAAAAGAAAAAAATACAGAAATCCTGTTTATCGGCGGAAATCTCGCAAAGAATCGTTATTTTGACCATTCATTTCAGCATCAATCTGTTTCATGCGGTGCATTTACAAACAAATACCCTCATAAGTTATTGAAGTCTTGTTTAAGTATCTGCAAAGGCATTTGGCAGAGTCGTGCATTGATCAACAATTTTAATCCCGATATCGTTATTGGCTTTGGAAGCTATTACTCCTTTCCTCCACTGGTTGCCGCTAAATTGCAGGGGGTGCCAATTTTATTACATGAGGCAAATAGCATTCCTGGAAAAGTAAATAAACTGTTGGCTCCTTATTCCCTGGCAACGGGGGTGAATTTTCCGCAGACCTTAAACCTGCTTAAAGGGACTAGATATGAAGTCGGCATGCCTTTAAGGAATGGTTTTAAAAAAGGGAATGTTCCGGCCTCTGCGGCCAGGGATTATTATGGTTTATCGCATAATGTGAGGACGTTGTTAGTCTTTGGCGGATCACAAGGGGCCAATGTGATTAGCCGAGCTGTCCTGGAGGCTTTAAAATTGCTGGAGATGACGAGTGTTGTCCAAGTCATCCACATTACGGGTGATTTAAGGCAGCAGCAAGAGTTACAGGAGCAATATAAGAATATGGGGATAAGGGCCTCTGTTAAAATGTTTGAAGAACGCATGGATTTGGCTTGGCAGGCAGCTGACTTGGTGGTGAGTAGGTCGGGGGCCAGTTCGGTCGCTGAACAACTTGAATTTGAAGTGCCTGGAATTTTAATTCCATTTGCAAAGGCGGCAGACGACCATCAAAATCACAATGCAGATTTTTTGGTGAAAACTGTGGGTGGGGCTTTTAAGCTACAAGAGAGGGAGCTCGAGCTTAGCCCTATGAAGTTAGTGAAGCTTTTGAAAGAGTTATTGGAGAATGAAGGGGAGAGGCTGCAAAGAATGAGGCAATCGATGTC
>Ga0206928_1089_pt1 | contig 11146 bp, 11 predicted proteins | sample Alteio_BWOrgHeat_21_FD_152941 | JGI IMG/M metagenome (GOLD analysis project Ga0206928, IMG submission 152941) | Enriched cells from forest soil in Barre Woods Harvard Forest LTER site, Petersham, Massachusetts, United States -... | ecosystem: Environmental > Terrestrial > Soil > Temperate forest >... | reverse complement strand
GGAAGAATTATTTTTTAGCACCCCCCCCCCCGATTTCTTTCTCCGCCGCGCCGTCCGCAAACGTTGCTCCGGGGTGTCATTCGGCGTCATCGCCAGGAAGGCCGGGGCCGTCGCCAGCGGATCCACGATCACAAACAACGAACTGGCCGCCAGCAGGATGTATTCGGAGAGGTTTAAGGTTTTTGTGCTGTTGCGGACAAATTTGAACATAACGCATATCCCCCGTCAACCTGCGCAAAATTGGTTCAGGCCCTGCCTTATCTGTTGGCAACCCGACGTTTCGCGGTGACCGATTCATAAACCGCGTTCATGGTCCGCCGGTAATGTTCCTCGGTGTACTGCGTCGCGATGCGTTGCGATGCCGCCCGGCCTTTTTCCACAATGATTTTCCGGTCGCGATCAATGCCGATGATGACCTCCGCGATCTGCGCCGCCATGCGCGCCGGCGTCGTCACCGGAATCTTGTAGCCGCATTCCTCCGTCACTGTCAGTCGCGGCCCGCCGTTGTCCGCGACCACCGGCACCGCCCCGGCCAGCATCGCCTCCATCATCGTCAACCCCACGGTCTCGCGCATGCTCGGTAAAAGATAGATGTGTGTCTCACCCAGTTCCTTTTGATAATTTTCCCGGCTCAAATCGCCGCCGAACAGGATCTCGCCCGTCAAACCCAGCTGGACCGCCAGTTTTTTTAAGTGGGGAATCTCCGGCCCGCCCGCGCCCAGGTGATATCGGAACGGGACACCGTTTTTTTTTGACCAGCGCCAGCGCTTGAAACGCCAGCGCCACGCATTTTTGACCGCCCAGATGCCCCGCCACGTACAACCGCAACGGTCCGTCCACTGATTTCTCCGGTACAAAACGGGAAAGGACCGCCTGCATCTCGGCGGTGTAAAAACCCGGCGACAACCGGGAAATGTCTGCGGCCGAACCGCGAAAATTTGCCATCAATTGTTCCGCCTCTTCCGTGATCGCGAAAACGTGGTCGGCCCTCTGCACGCTTCGCCGCACGGACGGCGACCAGCGGGAAAAGGCGTTGTGCATTTTTCTCACCAGTTCAAAAGCCGCGCCTGTGGGGCTCAAAAGCGAAAACAATCGAAAGGGAAACGGCTCGTTGCCGCACAGCGGCCCGTACACGAACGGTCTGCCGAGCCGCCACATCGGCGAGGCCACGCGCGAGGTGGTGTAGGTCAGATGATGCACCAGGTCGAAATTTTCCCGGCGATGCAGTTCGCGCGCCAACTTCAGCGAGCCGGCCACAAAATCCACATACTCAAGCCAGCCTTGCAGGCGCGCGTGCATCCGGTTCGGATGCCATGGCTTGTATTTGCCCGCGTAGAAATAGCGGACGCCCGGTGCCAATAATCCCGCCGCCGCCGCCCGCTCCATGTCCGGCTGGTCGCGGCTCGTCGTGATGACGCATATTTCATGGTCACGCGCCAGGCACTTGACCGCCATGCTCCCAAAATGGCTTTCCGAACCGAGATACGGATTGCACGCGATGGCGGAGATCAGGACTTTCACCGGTCTCATTCAACCAGACCCAAGCTTCACGTCGCAACCGTGTTTTATCCAAAACGGAAAATAAATTCCTTCGCAATTGCAGGTTATCGCCCGCAACCATGGAATACTCCGGTTTTCTGCCTGCTGCAAAAACTTTAAATTGTCACCAAAATTTCACCCAGTTCTTGATTTTATCATATTTACCACAAAAGAACACGAATCACTTCGCGTCAATTGGCAAAAATCGCGTAAAAACGTCTTCCCTTTCATCCGTGTTTGCTGCCGATCATCGGCTCAGTGTCCGCCGCCGCTCATCGGCTTTTGCATATTTTGCCTGGTTTGCGGTTAAAAGTCCCCACTCCGCATTCCGCACTCCGCACTCCGAATTATATTTTTGGCACCCCCCCGATTTCTTTCCCCGCCGCGCAGAAACAAACTTCGTTTGCCTCATCATAAGATTCTTGTTTAAAACGGATTATGCCGGAAATCTCATTTTTCAGCACCCCCCTAATTTTACCCCTTCCGCAGAGAAACACTTTGGGCCAAAACCAGGTAGAATCGAGGCCATGACTATCAATTTAGTCGAATGTCGGGAGGCGCGGATCGGGCGCCCGTGGCGAATTTTGACTGCCGGGGACCGCGCCCGCCACGGGCGCCGTTTTCCGCGCCCTCGCGGAAAACCCGGGCGCACCGGAAAATTCCAAACGTTCGTATGCGTTACGCGCGTAAATGGAACAGGCAGCTACCCTGCGCTTAACCACCTCTCCCGGCATCACGCATTCCTTGTCGCGCCGAAATCAGATGAAGGCGGAACGCATCACGTAATCATCATTCAACCAACAAACCAAAAATACATACATTATATGAACACACACACTGGAAAAATCGGGCGGCTGGATTCAGGCGTACGCCATGCCATCGGGGAACGAATCGAGAATGGGGAACCCAATAAATCAATTGTGGACTGGCTCAACAGCCTGCCGGAAGTGCAACGACCGTTGCAATATTACTTCGAGGGACGGCCCATCACGGAACAGAACCTGTCGGAATGGAAACAAAATGGGGGGCATCAGCATTGGGTGCGGGTGCAGGAGACGCGCCGGCTGGCGCAGCAACTCGGGGAGGATGCCGAGGTCTTGGAATCGGCCACGGACGACGAATGTTTGAGCGACCGGCTGGGGGTGATCCTGGCGGCGGAGCTGATGAAGCTGATGACGACGTTGCTGGCGGAAGAGAAGGATCCGGAGAAGCGGTGGGCGCGGTTGAAGGAGATGAGCCGGGAGTTGTCGCAGTTGCGCAAGGATGATCACCGGGCGGTGCGGACGCGGATGGCGCGGAAGCAGCGGGAGAAGGAGGAGAACGCGGCGATGGATGCGGAGACGCGGCGGCTTGAGAAGGAGCACAAGAGCAAGCTGATCAATCAAATCATGGCGCCGGTGGAGAACAAGACGATGGGGAAGATGCTGGGGTTGATGGGCTATGGCGAGAACGGGGAGAAGGTGGCGGAACTGGCGCACCTGATCAAAACGGACGGGCCGTGGCGGAAGTTTATGGATGATATGTTCAAGGACCAGCGTGGCGCTGAACCCGGTAAACCAGATAAATCTACGACCAAAACACCTGCCGCAAGTAATTGAAGCTGCAAGGCAATCCAAGTAAATCCAACCAAATCCAACCAGCGGTAAAAATCGAAGGCCGAAATTCAAAAACACCAACCAAAGCAATGCGCGTTATGTAGTTAAACGAAAATGGCGCAGGAGGAATCCTGCGCCAGGATGAGAATCGTTTTATGACCGGAATCAGTGGTCGTGGCAGCCGCAGCCGTGGCCGCAGGAACCTTCGGACAAATCCTCGGGACCGGGGATGCGCCCGAGTTCGATCGTCTTGGAAACGGTCTTTTGGACGGAGCTTTGGAGTTCGTGCATCTCTTCCTGGGCGTCGAGGAAGCTTGAGGCCACGGGGTTCTTCAACAGATCATCGCGGTCCTTCTCGAAGGCGGAGATCTCCGCGGGGTCGAGGGGCTGGCCATGGTGTTGTTTTTCCTGGAGAGCCTGGCCCTTGCTCATCACCGCTTCATACTGGTTGCGCGCGGTGGTGTCCGACAGGAAAGTGTCAATGCGCTTGCGGATGCCGCCGGCCTGGATCTGCTCGAGGATGGCCTGGCAAAGCTCGTTGGTTTTGGTTTCGATAATGTTTGGCATAGTCATTTGGCGATGAAAATAAACCACAAATGGCCGCAAAAAGCAATCAGGTTTAAGAAGGTGTTGAACCGTGAAACGTTGAATCGTTGCATCGGTCGCCGCGAGTTTGCAGGAAAAAGCGCCCGGATTGCGTTCCGAAGGTCAAGAAAAACGCAGGCGGCCTGTGGCAAAGCATTTGACACGGGTTGCGAAAATCGCTAAATCGTTCGCACACTTATGCAACCCATCCATCTCGCCGGGATAGATTATACCATTTTAATAGCCTACGTGGCTTTTGTAATCGGCATCGGCTGGGCGCTGGCCCGGTACATGAAAACCTCGGCGGACTTCCTGACGTCCGCCCGTTCCATCCCGACCTGGGTGACCGGTCTGGCGTTCATTTCGGCGAACCTGGGCGCACTGGAACTGGTGGGCATGGCGGCCAGCGGGGCCAAATATGGGATTATGACAGCGCATTTCTACTGGGTGGGGGCGATTCCGGCGATGATTTTCCTGGCGGTGTTCATGATGCCGTTTTACTACGGTTCCAAGGCGCGTTCGGTGCCGGAGTATTTGCAAATGCGGTTTAACAAGGCGGTGATGGGGTTGAATGCGATTGCCTTCGCCATCATGACGTTGTTTGCCTCCGGCATTTCGATGAACGCGCTGGCCAAGCTGCTCAACCAGCTTCTGGGCTGGAATTATCACGTTGCGCTGTTCGTCTGTTCCGGCGTGGTGCTGATTTACGTTTTGAAAGGCGGATTGACCTCGGCGATTTACACGGAGGTGCTGCAATTCTTCATGATCGTGCTCGGCTTTACCCCGGTGGTTTATCTGGCTTTGAAAGACGTGGGCGGCTGGAAGGTGATGTCTGACAAGCTGCACGCCGTCGCTCAAAACCCGATGGCGCTGGATTTGAACAGCAAATCGTTCGCGCCGGACGCCTGGACGAGTGCGTGGAAACCGCTGTTGGGCGGGCCGTCCGCCAACCCGATGGGCGTGGACTTGTTCGCCATTGTATTCGGCCTCGGCTTCGTCTTGTCCTTCGGCTACTGGTGCACCAACTTCCTTGTGGTCCAGCGTGCGATGGCGGCGAAAAATATGAATGCCGCGCGCAACACCCCCATCGTGGCCGCCATTCCCAAGATGCTGTTTCCCGCGCTGGTCATTCTGCCCGGCATGCTGGCCGTGGCCCTGACTTCGCTGCCGGATAAAAACTACCGCATCCCGCCGCCGATCATCGCGCCGGAAGCCTACGCCCAGGCCGCCACCATCGTGGAAAACGCGAATCCTGCCGACTCAGCCGCCACCATCAAGGCGGTTGGTGATGCGCTCGGCAAAAAGGTGAACGCCGAAAAGATCACCGCGCTGGTCGCCGCAAACGCCGCAAATAAAATGACTGACAACCAGGTCAAAGAGGGCATCTATAACAGCGTCGCCGAATACGACTATGACAGCGTCATTTTTTCGCTGGTGAAAAAGTATTGTCCGCCCGGCCTGCTTGGTCTGGCGCTGACCGCCTTGCTCGCCTCGTTCATGTCTGGCATGGCGGGTAATGTCACCGCGTTCAACACGGTCTGGACTTACAACCTCTACCAGGCCTTCTTTGCCCCCAACAAAAGTGACGACCACTATTTCTGGATGGGGAAATTTATCACGATTGTCGGCATTGGCTTTAGCATCGCCTGCGCCTATTTCGCCCGGCAATACAACAATGCCATGGACGTCATCCAACTGGTGTTTGGCTTCGTGAGCGCGCCGCTGTTTGCAACCTTCCTGCTGGGGATGTTCTGGAAGCGCACCACGAGCATCGGCGCATTTATCGGCCTGTTCGGTGGCATGGCCAGCGCGGCCATTTTCCATGCGCTCACCATCGCCCACGGCAACCTGCCGGGAGTCAAGGGCGGATACCTGGGCGTGAAAATTGAATTCCCCAGCGAAATGGCCCAGAATTTCTGGCTCGCCAGCTTTGCCTTTGTCGTTTGTTTCGCGCTTACACTGGTCATCTCGCTGGCCTCCCAACGCACCAAGACCGACGAGCAGTTGAAAGGTTTGGTCTATTCGCTCACGCCGAAAATCGTGGACCACAACCAGCCCATCTGGCAACGACCCGCCGTGGTCGGCACCGTGCTGCTGATCGGCTGCGTCATCCTTAACCTGATTTTCTGGTGAACCACTTTAACCCTTAACCAAATATAAAATTATGGGACTCGATATCCGCTGGCCAATTGGCCTCATGTTCACACTCATCGGAGTGCTGCTCACCATCTTTGGCACCATCAACCACGCGGCGTCCTCGGTGAAGGTTGACGGGCAGGACACTGACATCAACCTCATCTGGGGCGTGGTGCTGCTGGTGTTCGGGGTATTGATGCTGCTGGGAGCGGTCACTGGCCGCAAAAATCCGCCATCCGCCTGAGTTGCCGAATTGCTTTCACCGCGCCGGGGAATTATCCTCTCCGGCGCTGTTTTTATAATTAATTCATGACACTCAAAGAACTTGCCGCTGATATTTCCACCGGATTTGAAAAACAATATGGCCGCGTACCGCGCTGGATTGTGGCCGCGCCGGGGCGCGTCAATGTGATTGGCGAACACACGGATTATAATGACGGCTTCGTGCTGCCAATGGCCATCGAGCGCTATGCGGTGATGGCCGCGGATGTGTCCGCCACGGCGGGCAGGATTTCCGTGTATGACACGCAATTTAAGGAGAGCGCCACGATTGAGGTTTCGGCGCCGGTGACGAAGGGCCAGCCGAAGTGGTCGAATTTATCTGCGCGGCGTGCTGGCGGGCTTTCAGGAGCGCGGGGTGAAGATTCCGGCGCTGGACGTGGCGATGATGTCCACGGTGCCGCTGGGCGGCGGATTGTCCAGCAGCGCCGCGCTGGAGGTTTGCACGGCAACCTTGATCGAGGCGGCCACGGGCAAACGGATTGATCCCGTCGAGAAGGCGTTGCTGGCGCAGAAGGCGGAGCATGAATTTGCGGGCGTGCCCTGCGGCATCATGGACCAGTTCATTTCCGCGCTGGGCCGTGAGGGGCATCTGCTGCTGCTGGATTGCCGCACGCGCAAGACCGAGCTGGTGCCGATGAACGATCCATCGGTGGAGTTGCTGGTAGTGAACACCAACGTGAAACACGAGCTGGGTTCCGGTGAATACGCCAAGCGGCGCGCGGAATGCGAACAGGCGGCAAAGATCCTCGGCGTGGCATCATTGCGTGATGCGACGGCGGAGCAACTTGAAAAAGCCAAAGGCAAGATGAGCGAAGTGGTTTATCGCCGCGCGCGCCATGTCATTGGCGAGATCGAGCGCACGGTTCACGCGGCGGAAGGCATTCGTGCCTCGAACTGGCCGGCAGTGGGCAATCTGATGTACGCCAGCCATGCCTCATTGCGTGATGATTATGAAGTGAGCTGCAAGGAACTGGATGTGGTGGTGGAAATCGCCGAAGACATCGGCTACCGGGGCGGAGTTTATGGCTGCCGCATGACGGGCGGCGGGTTTGGCGGCTGCGCGGTGGCGCTGGTGAAGACGGAGGCGGTTGGGGCCATCACCAAAAAAATTGCGGCGGATTACAAGGCGAAGACGGGCATCGAGGCCATCATCTTCAGTTCACGTCCGGCGGCGGGGGCGACGATCATCAAGGGCTGAAAACCGCTCATTTGATGGTTTGCTGCCAGCCGCAACCTAGGGCTTTGATGAGGTTGATGGCAGCCACGAGCCGGGCACCCTCCAGGTCAACCACCGCGCTTTCATGGATCAAAGTGTCGGTCTGCGCCGTGGCCACGTCCAAATATGTGGTCAATCCCGCCTTATAGCGGTTGTTGGCAATCTCCAACGCATGACGCGAGGAATCCAACGCGGCATATTCGCCTTCCCATTGCTCTGCCAGCAGCCGTTGCGCAGCGAGCTGGTCCTCCACGTCACCAAAAGCCATCAGCACCGTCTGCCGGTATGTCGCCATCGCGGCGTTGTAAGCCGCCCGGGCAGCGGCGAGATTGGCGCGATTCAGCCCCCCGGTGAACAGCGGCAGTTCCACCGATGGACCGATGGACCAGATTCGGCTGTCCGCGTTGAACAACGAACCCGCACTCACCGACTGCAGCCCGGCCAGCCCGTCGATCCGGACGGTTGGAAAAAAAGCTGCTTTTGCCACGCCGATGTTGGCGTTGGCCGCGCTCATGAGGCGTTCCGCCGATGCCACATCCGGACGATGTTCCAATAATTCACTAGGCACGCTGACCGGCACGAAAGGCACCTCCGTCTGTATGGTTGTATCGGGCGGGATCTCAAAATCCACAGGTGACTGCCCGCACAGCACGGCGAGAGCGTGAAGGGTCTGGACGCGTCGCAATTCGATGGCTGGCAATTCTGCCTCGGCGGAATGAAGCTGCGTGGCCGCCTGGGCGACATCGAGGTCGGAAGCTACACCGCCGCGACGGCGGTTTTGTGTGAGTTCGAGCGAGCGTTGATACGTCGTGATGGTGTTGGTAATCACCGCATATTCCTCATCCAGGGTGCGCAGTGTGAAATAATCGGCGGCCACTTCAGCGGTCATTTCCAGCAGCGCGGATTCATAGTCATCCGCGCTGGCGGCGTATTCTTCCCGCGCGGCTTCAGACTGGCGGCGCACGCGTCCCCAGAGGTCAATTTCCCAGCCGAGATAGACCGGCGCGGTAAAAGTGTTGAACGTGAATGAATTGGTGGCCGCTCTGCCCCGGACAGGCGCGTTAACGCTGGTGCGCTGGCGCGTCACATCGCCATTCGGCGTGCCGCCTGCGTTGAGCTGTGGATAAAATTCAGAGCGCGCGGCCCCGACCAGGGCGCGTGACTGATCAATGCGGGCCGCGGCTGCCGCAAGGTTTTGATTATTGGTCAGAGCAAGGGCTTCCAAGCCTTGCAGGCGGGCGTCGTTGAACACCTGCCACCATTCGCCGCGCGGCTGGCTGGCTGCGGGTTCGGCGATTTTCCAGTCGCCATGGTTCGTGGCCGTGGACGTGTCGGAATATTGCTTCGGCACCGGCTGATCCGGCAACGGGGCGGGGCGATGATAATTCGGCCCCACGGCGCAACCGGCCATGCCGGCCACCAGTGCAATGACGATAAGAATGGAAACCTTGCTCATGGGCTTCTCACTTCGCAGGCGAATTGGTGCCCGCCGGCTTCACGATCCGCACCGCCATGCCTTCGGCGATCGAATCCGGCGGGTTGTTGATCACGCGGTCATCCGCGTTGAGACCTTGAAGCACTTCAACCGTGTTGCCGGAATCACGGCCCAGCACGATGGAACGCAGCCGCACTTTGTTGTCGTTATCCACCACGGCCACCTGCATGCCTTGGGCGCGGAAGATGAGCGCGTTGTCGGAAATTGTCAGGATATTGGGATTAGCGGCTTCGTTGAAACTTACCTGCGCATAGCTGCCGGCCAGGATGTCGTTGTCGGGATTGGGCACCTGCAACTCCACCTGCAATGTGCGCGAAGTGGGATCAACCGCCCCTGCCGTGCGGGTGACCGTGGCGATATAATTCCGCCCCCGCATTTCCTGAAGAGCAATTTGGCCGTTTGCCCGGGCCGGATGGCGTGCACCAGCGGTTGCGGCACCTGGACATACACGCGCAACGGGTCTGTCTGCGCCAGCCGGAACAATTCCGGGCCGCTGTCCGCCGAGATCAACTGGCCGATGTCCGTGTTGCGCCGGGTGACGGTTCCCGCAAATGGCGCAGTGACTTCGTCAAATTGTTTCAAATCCTCCAGGCGGTGGAGGTTGGCCTTGGCCGACTCCAGAACGGCCCCGGCCAGGACATTGTCAGAAACTTTCTCGGCCGTTTCCTGTTCGCTGACACTGGCAGTCTTGAGCAGTTCCGTCCAGCGATCCGCAGTGATCTTGGCCAGGTCCAGCGAGGCTTTGGCCTGGTCCACTTGGGCGCGGGCCTGGGCGATCTGCTCGTCCAGTTCAGGCGTTTCAATTTCCGCCAGCACCTCGCCATTGGTGACCTGCTGGCCGATGTCCACAAACCAGTTCTTCAGATAACCGCTTGCCCGCGCGTGGATCGAGGCCTGGATGAAGGCCTCAACATCCGCCGGCAGCGGCGTGCCCAGATCGGCCTGCACGGGTACCGGCGAGATGACCATCACCTCGGTTACTCCATCGGCGGCGGTTTCGGCATTCAAACGGTGGCGGTGGATCCAACGCGGTATGAACCCGATGCACAAGCCGATGACGACCAGGACGATGATAACCTTGGCGACGCGACCCAGGGAAACGGGCGGCGTCGGTGGGGCGGAAGCAGATTGCGGTGGCGTGGAGTTCATGGCTTTGGCTGTGATTTTTGCGCGCGCACCCGGTGATGGCGGTGCATGAAGCTGAAAACAATCGGGACAAAGAACAGGGTGGCGACCGTGGCGAATATCAGGCCGCCGATCACGGCCCGGCCAAGCGGGGCGTTTTGTTCACCGCCTTCACCCAGCCCAAGGCTCATGGGCAGCATGCCGATGATCATTGCCATCGCCGTCATCAAAACCGGGCGGATGCGTCCCGTGCCGGCCTCCAATGCGGCCGTGATGGGATCGATGCCACGCATCAGGTTCTCACGCGCAAACGTAACCACCAGCACAGAGTTGGCGGTGGCGACGCCCATGCTCATGATGGCGCCCATGAGCGCAGGGACGCTCAACGTGGTTTGCGTCAGGAACAACGCCCACACCACACCGGCCAGCGCGCCGGGCAGGGCGGTGATGATGATGAACGGATCCAGCCAGTTCTGGAAATTGATCACCAGCAGAAAATAAATCAGAATGATCGCGCCGACCAGCCCCACGCCAAGTCCGAAGAAACTGGTACTCATGGTTTCCGCCTGGCCGCGAATGTTGATGGTGCTGCCGCGTGGAAGGGTTTTTTTGACTTTCTCGACCAGCGGCCGGATGTCGTCCAGCACCCCGCCAAGGTCGCGTCCGTCCACGTTGCCGAAAACATCCACGACCGGCAGGACGTCGTAATGGGAATACACCGGCCACACATTCACGCGCGAAATGGTCGCCATGTTCGCCAGGATCTGCTCGTCCGGTGAACCGGCCTGGGTGCTGATGGGCAGGGTGTTTAATTGTTGCACGGAATCCATTGCATACTCGGGCGCCCGCACGTTAATGAGGTAGGGAATACCCATCTTGGGATCGAGCCAGTAGGCTGGCGTCACCACGCTGCTGCCGCTCAGGCTGAGCAGGACCGAATTGGCCACATTTTGCTCCGTCAGGCCAAATTCAGCCGCCTTGGTGCGGTCCACCGACACGCGGAATTGCGGTAGATTGTCCGGCTGGTGCACATGCACATCCACCGCGCCGGGGATCTTCCGGATTTCATCGGTCAGCTGGGCGGCGATGTCGTGGTTCCCCGCCACGTCACGTCCCGAGATCTGCACGTCAAATGGCGCCGGCAGGCCGAAATTCAATGTCTGGCTCACGATA
>Ga0206928_1232_pt1 | contig 11163 bp, 6 predicted proteins | sample Alteio_BWOrgHeat_21_FD_152941 | JGI IMG/M metagenome (GOLD analysis project Ga0206928, IMG submission 152941) | Enriched cells from forest soil in Barre Woods Harvard Forest LTER site, Petersham, Massachusetts, United States -... | ecosystem: Environmental > Terrestrial > Soil > Temperate forest > O... | reverse complement strand
TGAGCAATTCGCGCATGAAACGGTGGGCAAGCATCGCTTTCCCGATGGTAATGCAGATGCAACGGTTGCTGGCGTGAAGCTTGGAACGGGCGGACATTCGCCGAAAGCCGGGTTTTCAGAAACCACCCCATCGGCTCCTAAAGACTATGAAGGATACCGGGATTCTATGGAACAGTATGCCATCACCCCGGTAAACCACAAGGAACGCGCTACCCACGCTGGGGATATTAAAACCAAGGACCGAGCTAGCGCATCTCGAGCGTAGATACGTCAAAGGCTAGTGCATATACGCTGCAGCACCGAGGATCGGTCCTTGTCGTGGGGCCTGTACGATGATGGCCACGCTATCTTGGGGAATATCGAGGGTAATGTTCTTGTTCTCGCCTGAACGCCATGTGCCTAAAGATGTGATGCTCGTGACATTATTGATGCTTTCCAGCGTTCGCCCGCGATTTTCACCGGCGACAACAGCCGTTTTGGCGGCGCGGTTGAACCGAACTTCCCACACATCAGCTTCTATCGATGCGTTAGGGATATTCGCTGTGATGCCGGCGATCAATTGACCAGCGTTGGCGGATTTGAGCGAGACATTGACGGCAAACGGTGTGCGCCTGACGATGGCGATAGATTGTCTGATATCTTCAGCATTATAGCCGACAACAGATATTTGCCCGTTTATGACCAATTGGGGAGTGAAAAGATGACGCTCGCCTAATACCTGTTCATAGTTCTTCTGGCGATCGGTATAAGTCGAGGACGAATAGGTGTCCTTCCAGCCGCGATCATCCCAATAGTGCACATGAAATGATAAAGGCAGTACACTCGGGTCACGGGTGGACAGATTTTTGAGCAATGCATCGGCTGGCGGACAGGAAGAACAGCCTTGTGATGTGAATAGTTCAAGTACCACCGTGGGGTTATCCATCGCATAAGCGTAGGAATCGCTTAACAGGAGTATGGACGCTATCAGGAATAATTTTTTAAACATCCCTATTTAGGTGCCATTCTTTTTCCCATTTTGCCATAATTTTCCTTATTTATTGCCACAGCCCCCGGTTAAAGCATCGGAGAGGAAGCTGTTGACGCAACCTTCCGGATTATTGCCGCCCGCTGCAGGCGCAAGCGATGCGTAATAAGTAGCGTCGCCACCTGCGGCCGGGGCCAGATTGGCCAGTTGACCAGGTGTTCCACCGACCGGCGGGATGCCGCCGGGGGCGACGCCTGTGGCCGGTGCGAGCATGCTCAGGTTGATGTCATGAATGCTGAAGTTGTAGGAAATATCCGTGCCGCTTGGAACGCCGCCACCGATAGACCGTCCGGCGTAGGAGAAAAGCGCACCCGGATACGGCGTGGTATTTCTCTGCAGGAGCTGATCGAGCAGCGCCGCGTCAAAGGTACCCGCTCCGCTTGGACCACCGCTTGGGCCACCGCCAAAATTTCCATAAAATACATGGCCTAATGATGGATTGATGTGTGAATCAACTGTACGGTTTTCTGCATTTGCAAAATCACCAGGAGTGAAGGCGCTAGCGGCCACGCCGCCGAATGTCTGGTGGCTGGCATCAAGCGTTTCACCCACCATGCCGCCGTTCTCTAAGAAGAAGTAGTCAGTTGATCCGGTGAGGGATCTGGTGAACACATTGTTGTTATCGCCAAACTGCATGTTCGCGCTTGTTCCAGGAGCCGTCGCGCCGCCGCCATTGATCAGTACATCTATAGCCAGATCTGAGAAAGTGCTGCTAGAGACCGACGTGCCGCGCGAACCGTTCTCCAAAACGAGGCCGATGCTATTGGTGTCGAACGTTGCATCGGTGATATTTGCGTTTTGTGAATTGTTGATATCAATACCAGTATCGTTGGAACTGATAGTGTCACCGCTAAAGGAAGCGTTATTGCTACCGGTGAGGGTCACGCCGATAACGTTGTTGCTGATGGTATTGGATGCGAATCTTACGCCGCTGCTATTGAGGACGTTGATGCCGACAGTAGCATGGCTTACGGCATTGCCGCTGATGACCAGACCGGTTTCATTCGTAGCATTGATGCCGGTGCTGCCGATGGTGCTGCCACTAGCCTGACCTATTACGTTGCCGGCGATGGTGAGATTGGTATCGCCTGAGGCGGTAATGGCGTTGCCGGCGGTGTTGTCGATGTGGTTGGCACTTATCAGGTTATTGCTTGTGCCATTGACGGTTATACCGGTGGTGCCGCCGTTGATGATGTTGTTGCTGATGGTGTTGCCATTGCTGCCGCTGCTGAGGTTGATGCCAGTGCCATCATTGGTGAGAGTTACACCGGTGATAGTTGAGTTCTGGGTATTAGTGAGCTGAATACCGGTGGTGTTCAGGCCTTGGCCAACCAGATTACCGTTGCTGATGGTGGTGCCGTTAGCATTCACCAGCTGGATGACATCCGATGCAGTACCGCTTTGGCCTATGACCTGCAGATTGTTGGTACCACCGCCGGTGCTGCCATTAAATATCAGGCCGCTGACATTGGTAGCGCCGCTCGGGATAGCGGTATTTGTAGCATTAATGGTGAGGTTGCTGATGAAATCATTCGTACCCCGCACTAATACCGGAGTGCCGGTGCCTCCCACGACGATCGGCGTGAAGACAGGTGGGGTAACCAGTTTGCCATGCTTGTCATATACGGCTGGCGTGGCAAGCGTTTCTACTGCGGCGGTCGGCGCGATGATGGTATTGCCAGCGCCCTGACCGGTAATGGTAACGTTGGACTTAGTCAGATTGACTGCTTCGTTCCAGGTGCCATTGCCGAGGGTGAGAGTGGCGTTACCGATATTACCGAAAGCATTAGTGGCCACGTTAATGCTGCTATAGGGTGCCTGTATTGGTGTTGCGCTGCCCGTTGGTATTCTGGTGCCGCCGATGAGAGGCACGGCTACACCATTGCCGCCATTTTGGCGCAGGGTAACGGTATCGCCGTTTAATATGCCAGAATTATTGGTGTAGAAAACGCCCGTATTGTTGATAGCAACCGTGCCAGTGGCCGTAGAAGGAACTGTATTGCCATAGCTCGGTGCTGCGGGATTGTTTCCAAATGGAGTGTTGGCGCTTAAGGTGCTGGTAACGTTGCTGATGGCCTTTGACCCAGCGCTCAAGGATGTGTCGGTGGTCATGGTAACATTGTTAGCATTCACCGTGAGGTTGCCAGTGGTGGCGGCGTTGTCAGAGAATAAATAGGCATCGTTACTGCCGGCATTATAGGCGATGTTGCCGCCTACGCTGATGATGTTATTGCCGCCGGCAATGGTGCTATCCGGCGCAATACCATACGTTCCGTTAGTGGTGGTACCGTTAAGTGTCAGCGCGCCGTTATCGGTGTAAAAGCTGCTTCCGCCGTAGGCGAGGCCATAAGAATTGGTGCCGGTGCCGGTAATAGTGAGTGCGCCATTTTGAGATTCAATATTGGAAAACGCTATTCGCGTACCGATACTTTTGGCAGCGCTGTGATTGGTGCTGGCGGTGCCGTTTACGCTAACGACGCCGGTGCCGCTGGTTTGCAGGAAGGATCCGATTATCTCGACGCCATTGGCGTTCGTGGCGACAAGGCCGTTATTTAATACGTTGCCGTTGATGCTGATGCCACCGCCACCGGCATTGATGTGGGACATATTAATCAATACGCCGCTGCCGTTCGGATTTTCTGGATTATTGGTGTTATTGCCGCCGGTGCCGGTTATCGAGACATTGCCGCCGTTGGTGTTGACGTAGGTGTTATGGTTGATGACTACCTGGCCGCCATTGCCACCCGCGCCTGCAGCCAGGACGAGGTTTAGCGCGCCGCTGTTGGAGGTAATGCCTAAGTTGCTGCTAGCTTCGTCGTAAGGCACGATGGGATTGCCGAGGCCAGCGACGGTGGTGCCGGTATTTGTCATATTACCGTTGGTGGGGTTGCCGCCAAGGACGAGGTCGGTTGCCGCATCAAGAGTCAGGGTGGCATTGCCGCCGGCGGTTTTATCGATGTTGTCGAGAACGGTGATACTGCCCCCGTTCGGTCCGCTGCCGGTATACTTGGCGCTTTCACTCTCAATGGTATAGTCCGTACCGCTGTTGAGCTCGGCTTCAATCTGGCCGGGAGTAATGTATGACACCTCGGCGGCGCTTCCGGGTGTGTTGGTGATTACTACATCATCCGGATCGAGCAACCAGTCGCCCGATTTTCCTTTGGGCGCGCTGGCATCAACGAACCCGTTAGCGGTTTTCACTACTCGACCTGAAGTTTCAACCTGGCCGCCGTTGCCGCCATTTTTGCCGCCTTTGGCAAGAATTTTTCCGTTGAATGTCGTCGTGCCGTCAGACCACAGCACTGCATTGCCGCCGTTACCGGTGTTGGTAGCGCTGACATCAATCGTGCTGTCTGCATCCATTTCAACGCTGCCGGCATGCGGTAAGTTACCTGTGCCGTGCGCGCCGCCGCCGATATTGACGGTGCCGCCGCCTGTCGCGCCGGTAGCTGTAATTTTTGCTGCTTGCAGCTTGATGTCACCGCCCTTACTCAATACTTGAATCGTGCCGCCGGTGCCGATAACAGGATTATTTGGAGTTGAACCTATATTAATAACAGGTCCGCCGCCATTAAGCGTTGGAGATGTCCAATTATTAGGTGGATTTAAGCCATTATTGGCATTGTTAATTGTGCCTTTGCCGGAGTTAATAGTGGTTCCCCCCGAAGCATTAATGGTGGCATTGGTAATCGCGATATTGCCACCGCTTACGGTAATATTACCGCCGCTTGAACCGGAAGCATTAAGCGTACCTGAAACCGCAACATTGCCTTCGCCGCCGTCAAGGACGATGGTACCACCTTCTTTATGAATGCCGGTGGCATCGATGATGCCGGTGGTGTTGATTGCCTGATCGACGACTTCTTTTGCAGCGTCCGCCGTCAAATAGACGGTACCGCCGGAAATTTTTCCGGTGTTGATGATAGCGGCACCAAGCGGATTGCCATTCTGATCGTTGGCACGCTCCGTGGCCGGGGCGTTGACCGCGAAGCCGTAAAGCCCGTCGCCGTATAAGTCGAGAGTGAATTTTTTTGCCGCGCCAAGGATGACTGTGCCCAGCTTGGCTTTGATGACGCCGTTGTTGACAACGCCGGGGGCAACGAGTGCTACCAGCCCGCCTTTTCGAGCGGTGATATGACCTTCATTGATAATGCTGGCGTTAGGATTGCCGGGTTGATCGAAAATATAGTGCCCGGCATTGAAATTCTTATTGGTGATGTTAGCGGTGCTGGCAATCATGCTTCCGACATTGATCTTTGCGCTCTTTCCGAAGAATACACCACTGCCGTTGACGATCCACACCTGGCCCTGGGAGTTAAGGTTACCAAGAATCTGGGTTGGGCTGCCGCTGGTAACACGTTCGAGTTCGATGGAGCTTCTTGCCTGGTTGACGTTTACTGTCTCGCCATTCAAAATGTCGAATCCCTGCCAGTTAATAATGCCTTTATTGCTAGTCTGGGTAATGTTCAGGGTATTACCGCTTTGCGACATGCTAATGTCACCGGATTGTACTGTGCCGCCTGTCGGTAATGCTAATGCATCTGACGCAGCAGTCATGCTTGCTACGGAAAGCGCCAGGCCGGCTAACAGGCCGGTACGCCGCATGGTGTTACGTGTATAGAGTGCAGAATTTTTATAAAGCGCTGCTGAGAAATTTTTCATAATCTATCTCTATATCAGGTTGGATGAATTATTAAGATATTCTCGAAGACACGACAAAATTTTAGGTAATGGAGGAGTCACAATTAATTCATTATTAACAAACAAACAAGACAATTCTTCGTTTTTTATTTTCACATTGAATTTTTATTTATCTGAAATGATCTGCTAATTAATAACGGTAGGCTAGCGAGAAAAATAAACGTGGCATATATCCGTCTCCGCCATCGGCAGCTACTTTTCTGGTCAACGGCCAGCCAATTTCAAGTCCGCCGGATACAGGTTCCATTATGTTGAAGCGCGTGCCGACGCCGACATCGGCAAGCGATTCTGTATCTTTCAATCCGGCGGCTGCATTGCGAGTCCAGACCGTGCCAATGTCATAGAAGCCGTAGAGCTGATAGTTTGGCAGATAATAAAAATCTCCAGAGCGATTGTATTGTAACTCGACGCGACCGGCGATGCCTGAGTCGCCAATGATTTCGGAGGGATCGTAAGCCGATCCGAAATTGGCGCCGCCTAAACTGAATTGCTCAGCGGTAAGCAGGGTGTTGGCGGATGCCTGACCGGTAGTTGATATATAGAGATTGACCGGCCCCTCAATCGGCTGCAGACGACTGGCCTGCATGGTTCCTTTGATGAAATCAGGCGTGCCGGTGGCTGTGGAGCGAAGGCCCGTATTACTCGAAGTATCCCAATTAAGGCCTTTGGAAACCTCTCCCTGGAATTTGTTGATTGCCAGCAACGGATCGACGAAGTCATACGAACCGCCTGCGCGCAGGACGCGCAGCTTATCATCATATAAATTGTCGCCAAGTGAGCTGGTGTCGGTTTGACGCACGTCGAATTTGACGTCGCCATACATATTGGTTTGGCGTGAGCGGATGAACGGATGCGATACTTCTGCCGAATAGACCATATCGCGGCCGTTGATGTCGAACGGTGTTAGTCTATATCCGGGAGCGGTATGCGTGTAGCCGGCGGAGACGTCAACTTTGGTGCCTTCGCTGTCCAGTTGTTCCTGATGATCGACCTGAGCGTAGCGCATCTCATCCGGTGATGTTGACGACACACCACGAAGTGAGGTGCGGTCATAGAGACCGAGTGCGTTGTTTGCATTTACCGTTACGCTACCTTCTACCGGGCCTAAGTAACGTGTGCTGCGGTTATCGACGGTAACCGAACCGTCAACCGGCTTTTGAGTGATGGTGATGATAATATCAGATGCACCGTGAGCGCTTGGTGATGGACGCAGCGCAGCGTGCGCTGTTACGCCCGGCAGATCTTCTATCAGTAGCAGATAGCGTTCGAGCGTGGCGGTGTTGAGAGGTTTTGCGTCGCGAATTTTGTCGGCATAATCATTAAGCAGGCCGGAAGTGTCTTTCACTCCCTCAAACGAGACTTTATCGACGTAACCTGAGATGATGCGAATTCTTACGATGCCGTCCTCGATACGTTGCGGCGACAATACAGCACGGGACAAAACATATCCGGCGTTGCGATAGTGCGCTGTGATATTGGACACAATTTCATTCAGCGTCGAAAGCGTTACCTCTTTGTCGAGGTATGGCTCATAGTCAGGACGAAGTTGTTCTGCCGTAAAGACGGTAAGATTTTCAAAGATGACGCCTTTAAATTCAAAGGTAACACCTTCTTTGAGTGGTTTGTTTTTACCATTTTCGCTGGGCAGCGTAATGATCGCGGGACCGCCGACTTCAGGACGTTCTTCTTCTATCTGGAGATGCTGCTGGACCTGGCCCGGCTGTGTCGGGGCAACTACCGGTGGAACTGCCCACGCGACGGTAGAAATAAGTAGTGCAAAAAATCCGCCAATAAAACCGGCGTTACAATAACGACGCATATAAAATTTATCCTTAATTATTATGTGGATGGAAACAATATTTAAGAATCAACTTCTGATAGAGTAAAATTTACCGTATGTAAAGTTTTAATTAATTTGAATGATGAATAGTAAAATTTATAAGCAATAGTGATGCCATTTGGCCACGCAAATGTTAACAAGCGGCCATTTTGACACGGCAAAAATAATGAAGATTAACAAGCGAGGTCCGAATCTTCTTTTTAACGTTTAAATTCAATTACTTGATTATGCAGCCAAGGGCATGGTGCGTTCAAAGTTGCACAGATAGTTTTCCACCATTTTAGAATGAATGCCGTATTTGCGCTCGACAAGCAAAGCAATCAGATGACGATCATGTCCGGTTTTATCCAATTCCCCAGGCGTCAGACGACCCCATTGTTCCAGTAACTGTGTCCGTAATGGCGCCCAGTCACATGAGATGGTTGCCGAGGAAAAATTTTGCGACGAGGATGAATAATACATATTTTTTCTTCTCCTTATATGCAACTCTATCATGCGTAATAGTGCCTAAAATGGCGATGTGCTTTACAGACATCGTTATAAGAAACCCATAAATTTCAGATAAAACCCATGCGCTCCTGTGTGTTTTCGGCTATAATGTAAAAAAATAAGCTCATATCATTGCAACGGTAAGGGGCTGTTATGCACCAGAAAAAAAATACTGTCCTCGTTATTGAAGATGAACTTCCTATCCGCAAGGTCTTGACGATTTCATTGGAAAGCGCCGGTTATAAAGTGGTCGAGTGCATGGGTGGGCATGAAGGAATGCGCTTGGCTGCATCCATCGGTCCGGAACTGGTGGTGCTTGATCTGGGGCTGCCCGATATAGATGGCAAGGAAGTCATCAGCGCCATACGCCAATGGTCGCAGATGCCGATCATCGTCTGTTCGGTTCGCAGCAGTGATGAGGAGATTATTCGGGCGTTGTCAGCCGGTGCCGACGATTACATCACCAAGCCGTTCAACCCCGAAGTATTGCTGGCGCGGCTTCATGCCAACCTGCGCAAAGCCGCTACCCATGAAGCGGGAGAGCCGGAGCTTACCAACGGCATTATCCATATGGATCTGGTACGTCACGAAGTGCGCCTGAATAATGAGAAGGTTCCATTTACGCCTAAAGAATACGAGTTGCTGCGCTACTTTTTAATCCACCGGGGAAAAATGCTTACCCACCAGCAGATACTCAAAGATGTCTGGGGCAATGCACATATGGACGATATGCAATATCTGCGCGTGTATGTGCGCCAGCTGCGCGAGAAAATCGAACGCGATCCTACCCGGCCGGGCTATATCCTCACCGAACCGGGCATCGGTTACCGGATGGAATCGATTGTTGTTCCAGTGGCAGAACTATCAGAAGCATAATTATGCCGCCAGGTGCAGTTGCTTGTCGATAATTTCGATCAGGTCATCCATGATGAACGGCTTGGTGACGTACGCATCCGCGCCAAGTCTTTGGGCCGTGTCCCGTGTCTCCTGCTCATTGCGAACAGTGAGTACTACGACCGGTACGTTATGATCCTTGGCCAGGCGTTTTAGCCGCGGCAGGATGTCGAGACCCTCTTTATCCGGCAGGCCAAGATCCAGGATGATCAGGTCAGGCGTCTCCGACTCGCACAATGCCATGCCGCCGGAAGCGGTCGCTGCACCATGAAACTTTGCCCCCAGCGCTTCCAGCGAAATACGCAGGAAGGTAAGGACGGAATGGGTGTCGTCAATGGCGACGATGTGCTTGTTTGAGAGGGGCATCGCTTATGTCCTGTTGGGGTTCCTGTCTTTTCGTCTCAACCCGCCGCCACCGCGGCAGGGATAAAGTGAATACTGCGCCGCCGTCCGGATGATTGGCGGCGGTAATCCAGCCGCCTTGCGCTTCCATGATGGCTTTGCTGATGGCAAGGCCAAGACCGGTTCCCGCCACCTGCGTATCTTTTTTATGCAGGCGTGCGTATTTATCGAAGACATGGTTGATTTTTTCAGGCGGCAGGCCCGGGCCGTAATCACGCACCTGACAGATCAATCCATTGCCGTCACCGATAGTGCAGAGAATCTCGATGCGCGTGTCAGCGGGCGTATATTTGCAGGCATTGTCGAGGATATTCTGCAATACCTGCTCGATCATCATGGCGTCCATATATGCTTCGATGCCGGGCAGGGACGGGTGCGCTATCACATGGTGCTTGCTGCAGCGATGTTGCAGGCGCTTCAAGACGTTTTTGATCGAGGCATCCATGCTGTGCCATTCCTGATGGAATTGGATATTGCCGCTTTCCAGCCGTGTCATGTCGAGGATGTTGGTGATGAAGCTGTCGAGCCGCTGTGCTTCTTCTATTGCCGCTTCGATCAACTCGGCGCGTTTTTGCGGCATCAGCTTTTCGCCCAGGCTGCGATGGACGGAAAGTGCGCCGATAATGCCGGCCAGCGGCGTCTTGAAATCGTGTGAGACGCTTGAGAGCAGCATGGCGCGCAGTTTTTCGCGCTCCTCGCGGATGCGCGTCTCGCCCATTGAGCGTTCCAGTTCGATGTGTTCGAGCACGCCGGCCGTCTGGTCGGCAATCGCCGTCAGCATTTGCCCAAACCAGGCGTCTACCTTCGTCCTGTCGCGTGGCTTGACGCCGATGACGCCGATTTCTCCCGCCGGTGACATCATCAACTCAAAACGCCAGGCTGTGCCGGGGTTGAACGGCGCGGCTACGCCGGTTGTTTTCATCTCATTCCAGCAGCCATCGAGCGCCTTGCGATCGGCTTCTCCCAGCTTCAACCCAGGCGGAAAAGCCGGATCGATCCGACGCGGGTTCAAGGTCGGCGGCAAAAAGAATGCGACGTCTGCTTCCAGCATGTGCTCCAGTTTCCGCTGCAGTTTTTCCAGTGCGTACTCACGCGAAAAGGCTTCCGATGCGATGCGATACAGTGTGAATAATGCCTGAGTGGAAAGTTCGCGCCGTCCCGCTTCCCGTCCGTAGTCGCGTGTCTGGCTGGTAAACAGTGAAATCAGCAGGGCCGCTGATAGGAACAATCCCATGCTGAGAAAATCTGTTACCGAAGCTATGCTGATTTGGTGATAAGGAGCGATGGTGGTGTAATTGACGGCAGCAAAACTAGCTACCGAAGCTAATAAACCCGGCATCAATCCAAAGCGTCCGGCCGCGAAAGCGCAGGCGATCATAAACAATAACGCGACATTCTGTTCGTTAATCCGGAATAATGCCGGCGGGAGTAGTGATTCAAGAACGAATGCAGCCAGATAAGCCACGCCCACAGCCAGTAACGCATAAATGAAATCTTGTAGCCGTATGGAATGGAGGTGCAGTTTTTCTGCTATGCTGCGATGGTAAGGCTGCCCCGACAGCGGTACGACTTCCACTTGCGTATACTGGCTGGCGGTTTGCACGGTACGTATCCATGGCATGGTGCGCCAGCGGTCAAGCCAGCTTTTGCCCTCCACGCTGCCGATGATGACCAGCGAAATATTTTTTCCTTCCTTTTCAAGTAAGGAGGTCAGGCCTTTTTCTATGGATGAGGCTTCCATATGCACCGTGTCGCCCCCCATCTGCCCTGCCAATGTCAGGAGCCGCAACATGCGTTCGCGACCGCCGTT
>Ga0206928_1230_pt1 | contig 11214 bp, 7 predicted proteins | sample Alteio_BWOrgHeat_21_FD_152941 | JGI IMG/M metagenome (GOLD analysis project Ga0206928, IMG submission 152941) | Enriched cells from forest soil in Barre Woods Harvard Forest LTER site, Petersham, Massachusetts, United States -... | ecosystem: Environmental > Terrestrial > Soil > Temperate forest > O... | reverse complement strand
TTCCTACCCTTCAATTTCCTCCTCAGGATTTTCAGCACTCCAATGGAAAATTTAAAGAAGCTAATGAATATTTTGAAGCAGCTCTTTATGCCAAAGCAATCGATGCATATAAAAGCTTGATTCAGGAATTGACACAGGAGTCCATTCAAAATAACAAAAATAATAAAAATAACAAAAATAACGAAAACATCGAAAATAACGAAAGATCGAACTTGCTTAAGCAGGTCCATTTCCATTTAGCCTATGCCTACTATTCCCTGGAAAATTATCAAGAAGCTGTTTTAACTCTAGAAGACAATACCTTGTTCGATCCTCAGCCGCTCCCCTTTCCACAAGATCCGATCAGGCAGCATTCGCTTTACCTAAAAGCTTTAGCGCTAAAATATTTAAAAAAATATGACTTAGCGAAAAATGCCTTTAGCGATTATTCACACATTGCCGCAGCAGCGACATTGCCTTTTTATGATGAAGCAAATTTTGAAATTGGACTGATAAATTTTCTGCAAGGGGATTATCGAAATGCCGTCTTTGCTTTTAAATCATTAAATGTAGAAAAAACTAAACCGAGGCTTCATTTTCTTTCAGAATTGTATTTAATCAAAATCTCAAAGCAACAAGATAATCCCCACGAAATTGCCACTATTTTAGAGTCTTTGAAGGCAAAAATATCAAGCTCGGATCCTCTTTATTTTGAAGCGAGCTATCTTCAAGGTGAAACTGCCTTTGAACTTAAGCAATATCCCAAGGCGATTACTTTTTTTGAAGAAGCCCTGCATTGCCATGGTTTAGAAAAACAACCATGGTATCTCGATGCGCTTTATCAACTTGGTTGGAGCTACCTGAAGACCGGCGACGAAATCATGAAGAAGGAAAATAAGCAAAATGAATATCTCAAAAAAGCAGAAGCCTCTTTCAATTCCCTCATTTTAGCCAATTCTAAAGAAGAAGCTTTACTGGCACTTGCCCAATGTTATTTGATTCAAGCTAATCATTTAAAAAATTCCGATTTATATGCCAAGGCAGATAAATTGCTTGCTAACCAAAACCTTTTTACCTCTCAAGAAGCGAAGGCACAAGCCCTACTATTGCGTGCAGAAGCGGCTCCGACATATGCCTCACGTGATCAATTTTACAAGCAACTGACTGCAGAAACTAACCGTTCGAATATTTTTTATGCCGATGGCTGGTATATGCGTGCACTTAATGATTTTGAATATGGACGTTCACTTGCACGATCAAAAAATTCAAATGCAGCACAGAATTCCTTTGCACGTGCAAGTGATTTCTTTGGTAAAGCTTTTGAACTGATGCAGGAAAAAGATCCTCCACATGCAGCGGCGGCATTGAAATATCAAGCCCTGGCAAAAGGATTTTTTAATACGAGGGAAACAAACCTCGAAGCCTTTCAAATTTTAGAATCGCTCCTGCAGGATTACCCCAATCTATGGGAAAATGTGCAAAATAAAGAAGAAATCCACTACTTGCATGGATATTTTGCCGGACGCCTCTCAAAAATACAGATCGATTCAAAATTTAACCCCGAAACAACAATTCAAGATCATCAAGTGATGCAAGATTTTGAGTTAGAATCAAAAGATCACGTCACTTCACCGGCTTTAACTGACGTTTCCGGGTTTCAAGAAATTGCCGCAAAGTCATTGCATACGGCGGCGGCCATCCCCAACAGCACCTTTGGCGACTTGGCTTTAAACCATTTAGCAGCTTTGTATTATGAAAATAAGGATTTTGAAACTGCAGAAAAAACCTATCTTCAGGCCATCAAAAACTTTCCTTCTTCCCCGTTAATTACAGAAGCATGGCTTTGGGCTGCCTATTGTGCGGACCATTTGAATCCGGATGATAACGCCTCAAAAGAACGGCGAAGACATGCCTATGAACATGACCCGAATTCCCCTTATGCAGCGGAAGCTTTTTTTACCTACTATACTTATCCGGAATATTTACAAGGAGATAGAACTGCCATTCGGCATTTACAGAATTTTGCCGAACGTTATTCAACCACTCCATTCCTTATCGATGCTCATTATCTCATGGGACTTGATTATAAAAGGGATCGTAAAACTCCGGAAGGACGTTGGATAAGAAAAAAAAATCTGACGGATTCCATTGATTTTTTTCAAAAATCCGAAAATTTATTTAATGAATTGTCAGAAAAAAAACTTATTCCTGAAGAAAAGCTCAATTATTATACTGCCATGTATTATCGGGCTATTTTAGAAAGGGCGATGATAAATTTAAAGATAGCCACTGAGGCACAAGGGGCAAAGAAAAAAATTTATTTAAATTATGCAGAAGAAGTCTTTAGAAACCTCGCCGAGGAATTACATAACAAAAAAAATACTTATACATTGAATCTCTACACGGAAAACAATTATCCGTTAATCGATGAGGAATGTTCTTTTTGGCTAGCGCAAACTTATATCTTCGCTGATAAGAATGAAGAAGCCCTCCTTACCCTTTCCAATATGGTACATCGTTACAGGAATAACAATATTTCCAAAGGCTATTATCTTTCACGCGCTTTAGAAGAACAAGGCAAATTGGCCACCGACGCACAAGATTACCGACAAGCCCTGCACTTATTAAAAAATGCGGAAGGGGCTGCAAAAGGCAATTTATTAAGCACAGATCAAAAATTAGGATTATGGATCCGTCAAAGCTTATGTTATAGAGGACTTGGACAGTACGATGATGCTATCCTCATTTTATCTAAAGTCATCAACGATGATGCCATTTCCGCATTAAGGATGAAAGCCATGTATTTAAGGGCAGAAATTTATGAACTCCAAAAACGCCCTGAATTAGCCAGGAAACAACTTGAATCCATGGTCAAAAAAGGGGGAATTTGGGCAAAAAAAGCACAAGAAAAACTGGATAAGGATGATCTAAGCCATGGACATTAACCTGTGTATTGCTAATTTGCTTCAATCCCCTTCCGATTGGAACATCATACTTCTCATCATTGGAATTTGCTCCATTCTAAGCTTCACTGTTTTTATTGAACGCTTAATGAATTTGCGCAGATCAGAGATTGATACGAATCGATTTGTCATTGATATGCGTAAAGCAATCGGGGATGGCAATATCATCGAAGCGATTGGAATTTGCGAAAAATTAGGCGGTACCATCGCCAATATTGTCAAAGCAGGATTGATCAAGCATCATCGCGGAAAAGAACAAATTGAAAATTCAATGGAAATTGCAGGACTCATCGAAATTGCCGGACTCGAAAAAAATGCGAAACTCCTCTCTATCATTGCCTACATTACCCCTTTGATTGGACTTTTAGGCACAGTGCTTGGTTTTATTCAAGCATTTGCTGAAATGCGAATGAGCGGCCTTGTAGATATCTCAGCCTCGCGCATTGGCGAAGCCATGGAATATGCGCTTGTGACCACCGCTGCCGGCCTTGCGGTTGCGATTCCCTCAATCCTTGCCTATAATTATATTGTTAGCCGAGTAGAAGGATTTGTGCTTGAAATACAGACCACTTCTGCTGAAATTGTCGACCTGTTAACTGAACGGGAAAATGAACTTAAATATTGAGCCGATGTGAAATTTAAAACGAACTTAAAAATCACGCATACCTTAATCGATATGACACCACTTGTGGATGTTATTTTTTTAATGCTGATTTTTTTTATTGTGACATCGGACGTCTTGCCGCTAAAATCGCTCAACATTGAAAATCCAACCCTCAAGAAAAACACGGCACCCATGACAACACAAATCTTAGTCGTCATGGATGCCCAAAATGTTATTTATGTCGGATCAAAAAAAGCCATTGTCGAACTGGCAGCCGTCAAACAAGAATTGCAGGAAGAAATAAACCTCTTTAAAAAGCAATATGGCGATCTTTTACCAACGATTGTATTAAGCATTGATCAACGAGTAGACTACGGGGCATTCCTTAGATTGTTTTCAATGGTGCAGGAAAGCTCTCCCCATATCCGCCTTGTTTATAAACCGGAAGAAATTTCTGAATCGGAACTTTTTTAAGCCCTATGCTAAAATTCAAAAGAGCTTCCCGTGAAGGAATGGTCAGTGTCATTATACGTGACAAAGAACCTTTGTTCACGCGCCCATTTGCCATTGCTTTTATCATTGCACTCATGATCCATCTGAGCCTTATCCTTCTTTTTCATGTAGCTCCCTTCAATATAGGGTTAGGGACAGCTACATTTCCACCCACTAGAGTTGAGGCGGAGGCTCCCTCCAAAGAATCCGTCTTAGCGAATCTTACACCCGCAGTTCTCACCATTCGTGGACTCCCCTCTCTTCCATTGGCCGCCCCTATCATTTCTGAACAGCCAACATTTCTCGCTGTTCGCCCTGCCGGGTATAGTCATGCGATGGACTTTAATTCAAAACAAGCCGTTTTTAAGATCATGCACGTTTCTGAATCGAATCAAGAAATCTATCAACCATCGTTCAATGTCTTAACCCCTATTATTAAAAAAAAATTAAACATTATTATTTCGGGAATATTGGCAGAACAAATGATTCTTTCCGATGGGTTAACAGGAAAATCCGTTCCCGAAATCTCTTCAATTAGAGACAGCGAAAGAATAGTTTATGCAGTCATGGCCGAAAAAATGACCGGTAAAATTTTTTGGTTCGAACCTAAACAATCTTCGCGAAACGCTTTGATCAATCAATTTGCTGAAACGTTGCTAAGGGATATGCAATTTATCATTGATGACCAGGCTGATGTGATGAGCGGTGAGATTGAATTCCATTTTAACCTGGAAACGGCAGTTCAAGATGATAACCAGGGGGCACATAATGATTGAAATTTCACCCACAACAGGGTTAATGTTGTACCTGGCCCTAACATTAATAGCCATTCTCGGAGTTTGGTTATATTCGCATTACCATTCACGCAAACGCTGTTTTATGCCTCCGGAAAAAGAACTAATAGTCTGTGAATTCTGCCTGTTTGCCTTCCTGGATACCGGTGCAAAAAAAATTACTAAATGCCCAAGATGTGAATCTTTTAACAAATCGCGGTAATTTTTATAGGGAAATTGGGGCTGCGGTAGCAGCGAAAAAGGCTTCCATATGGCTACGAATACGTACACCTTTTCTGCCTTTACTTAATACAAAACTTTAATTACAATTTGGCCATTTAACTAATTTATCTATGTTATAAACAAACAAAACATTTTTATCACAATAACACTGGGAGTATTTTTATGTTTGCTCATCTTAACTTGGATGCAATATATGGTGCATATGCGCAAATACCAGCTATCCAACTCCCTGCCGTGAACCCTACCTTTAAAAAAGTAGTGATTGCAGGGGTGATTACAGTGGTGGCTCTTATAGCGTTAGGTTTCTTAGTGGATAATTTTCACGCTCCGGTTTCAGATTTCACTGATAACGATTTCTCTATTCAAGAAAGTAAAGATTTCTCTATTCAAGTAAGTAAAGATTTCTCCATTCAACTAAGTAAAGATTTCTCTATTCAGGAAAGTAAAGATTTCTCTATTCAGGAAAGTAAAGATTTCTCTATTCAGGAAAGTAAAGATTTCTCTATTATTCAAGTAAAGGAATCTACATTCAAGCCAGTAGATTTTCCATTAAAAAATGTGGGTTTTCCGACTAATGATTGGAAAATGGTTGTAAACCAAAACTGTGCAGTTCACATGCACGACTCTGCAGTTCGCATGCACGACTCTGCAGTTCGCATGCACGACTCTGCAGTTCACATGCACGACTCTGCAGTTCTCTTGCACGACTATGCTGTTCGCACGCACAACACTGCTGTTTACATGCAAGACTCTGCTATTCTCATGCACAATCATGCAATTCGAGACATAAACTCTGCAATTCAAAACCAAAAGCTTGCCTTGGAATATACAAAAGAAGGATTGAAATATACAAACAGTCAAGATGCAATTTTTTCGTCTGAACATGCAAGACTTGTATCAAAATGCAAAAGCCTTAAATTAGAATGTGCAGACCTTGCATCAACATATAAAAGCCTTGCATCAGAATATACAAACCTTGCACTAGAACATGCAAACTCTGCATCAAGACATGCAAACCTTGCATCAGAACATACAAACCTTGCGCTAGAAGATGCAAACTCTGCATCAAGATATGCAAACTTTGCATCAGAAAGTGCAAACCGTGCATCAGAATATGCAAACCTTGCATTAAAATATGAAAGCCTTAAATCAGGATATGCAAACCTTGCACCACAATATGCAGACCATACACCAAGATATGCAAACCGTGCATTAAAATATGAAAGCTTTGAATCAGAATATGCAGACGATGCATTAAAATATAAAAACCATCAGGAAAACCCTGTACCGGAACATGCAAGCCGTGCATTAAAATATGCAGACCTTAGATCAGAATATGAAAGCCTTGTATCAGAACGTGCAAGCCTTATATCTAAAGTCGATAGCGAATCGGAAAAAACCTAAAAATACAAGTAAGAACCTGTTAAGCCCCTGTTTAACCTGGAAACGGCAGTTCAAGACGATAAAGTGATGCAATCTTTTAAGCTATAATCACTTTATCATCTTGAACTGCCGTTTCCAGGATTAACCAAAAGAAAGCTCAATTTGCTGATATTTGCGCATCATGTCGCGGCAACGTGCAGCCTCTTCATAGCGCATTTCTTTTGCCGCCTTCTTCATTTCAGCTTCATATTCTTTGATTTTGCGATTGACCTCTCCGGGCGTTAGATATTCATGCTTTTCTTCCGCTGCCTTAGAAACATAATGTCCTTCCTCTAATGGAGAATACAACACCTCTTCCTCCTCCGGCTCTACCAATAAGGAAATTTCCCGCTTGGTACTTCGTGGAATAATTCCATGAAGTTCGTTATATTCACGCTGATAGATACGGCGTGCATTGGTTGTTTCAACCGTCTTGCGGATAGATTCCGTGATTTTATCCGCATACATAATCACTCGTCCCTCTACATTACGTGCCGCGCGGCCGCAAGTTTGCGTCAAGGCTGTCTGACTGCGCAAAAAACCCTCTTTATCGGCATCCAAAATGGCCACCAGGGATACCTCGGGCATGTCCAACCCTTCCCGAAGCAAATTAATCCCTACCAATACGTCAAACACACCGGTACGCAAATCGCGAATGATTTGAGTGCGTTCAATGGTATCGATATCCGAATGCAGGTATTTGACTTTTACATCCAGCTCGCTCAGGTATTTACTTAACTCCTCTGCAAGCCGTTTCGTCAGCACCGTAATTAAGACGCGCCCTCCTTTAGAAACATGTGTCCTGATTTCGGCAAGGCAGTCATCCACTTGTCCTTCTGCCGGACGGATTTCTATTTCGGGATCCAATAATCCTGTGGGACGGATCACCTGTTCCACAAGCTCACCTCCGGCTTCAGAAATTTCCCAATTACCGGGGGTTGCCGACACATACACCACTTGGTGAATGCGTGCATAAGACTCTTCAAATTTCAAAGGGCGATTATCATAGGCAGATGGAAGACGGAATCCAAAATCCACCAGTGCTTGCTTACGTGCCCGATCCCCATTGCTCATCGCATGCAGTTGCGGAATGGTTTGATGGGATTCATCAATGATTAACAGGTAATCCGGAGGAAAATAATCAATCAAACAAGGAGGCGGAGCTCCGGGAGCTCGTTTGCTAAAGTGCCTGGAATAGTTTTCTATGCCTTTGCATGTGCCTACTTCTTTCAACATTTCCAGATCGTACATGGTGCGCTGCTGAATCCGTTGATGCTCGATGTACATCTTTTCATTTTCAAAATATGCGGCCCTTTCCTGCAGTTCCTGCCTGATCGTTGTAATGGCATTCACACGCACTTCTTCCGGGGTCACGTGGTGCGAGCTCGGATAAATAGTCGCCGTTTGAATGCGCCTCTTGACTTTACCCGTCAAAGGATCTATTTCCGACATCCTTTCGATATCATCATCAAAAAATTCGATACGCAGGGCAAGATCTTCCTCATAAGCCGGAAATATCTCTAACACATCCCCGCGCACCCGAAAAGTAGAACGGGAAAAATCCATATCATTGCGCTTATATTGCATCTCAACTAGATGCAGAAGGACTTCATCGCGGCGTCTATTTTGTCCAACATTCAAAGTAAGATTCATTTCCCGGTAATATTCAGGAGAGCCAAGACCATAAATGCAAGAGACAGAAGCCACAATCAACACATCATTGCGTTCAAGAAGAGAGCGCGTAGCACTCAGGCGCATTTTGTCAATCTTATCATTGATCGCCATATCCTTTTCGATATAGGTATCTGTCCTGGCGATATAAGCTTCAGGCTGGTAGTAGTCATAGTAGGAAACGAAATACTCAACGGCATTTTCAGGAAAGAAGGATTTAAATTCTTGATAAAGCTGCGCCGCCAATGTCTTATTATGGGCGATCACCAAGGTTGGACGTTGCACTTGTTGCACAACATTTGCCATCGTGAAGGTTTTACCTGATCCCGTAATGCCAAGTAAGACTTGCGACTTCCGGCCGGAATTGATTCCGGCTACAAGCTTTTCGATCGCTTGGGGTTGGTCACCGCAAGGTTGAAATTCCGTTTTTAATTTAAATTCCATAATAACACAAGTTGCTAGTCGCACAGCGATTTAAAATGGGTAGGAACCCCATTTTAAATCGCTGCGCGACTAGCAACTGCAAATCCTAAATTATAATGGTCCCTGTCAACACCGTAAATAAAAAGTTTCAAGCAAATAAACGAATTCTTTTTGCTAAACGCATTTATCATCAAATAAGACTTCATTTAAAATCACTGCACGACTAGCAACTTGCACTAATTATAGCATCTTTTCCTTTCTTTCCCTAGCAATGCGGGAAATTTTATTCCAGGCACCTGCGAGTCCCATGGCACTCCGCATCTCCTTAACTGTCGCATTAGACACTTCAATCATTTTAAGCGTTCCTTCATAAATGACTTGTTCGACAAGACCCTTATCCATTTCAAACTCTTTACGCCGTTCACGCAAAGGATCCATCAAATGATTAAGCGCATGAGCGAGCCTGGTTTTGACTTCGACATCTCCAACTGCACCCTCGCGATAACGATTTTTAAAATCCTCAACTTCAGCCTTATCGGGATTGAAAATATCGTGATACGTAAAGACGGGGTTGCCTTCCACATTCCCGGACACATGGGCATGCACGCGATTAGGATCCGTATACATCCCTTTTATTTTCTTTTCTACCGTTTTGGCATCGTCTGATAAGTAGATCGCATTATTAGCCGATTTACTCATTTTTCCTTTGTTATCCAAACCTATTAGGGAGGGAACATCTCCCAATAAGGCTTCAGGCAACGGAAAAGTTTCCCCATAAGATTGATTAAAGCGCCGCGCAATATCTCGGGAAAGTTCGATATGGGCTTCATTGTCTTTGCCAACCGGCACAAGATGGGCTTTTGGCATCAAAATATCTGCTGTTTGCAAGATGGGATAGCCGATCAATCCAAAGGGAACGCTTTCTGCATCCATATGGGCATTGCGTGCCATTTCCTTCAAACTCGGAAGGCCTGTCAATCGGTTTAATGAAATTAACATTTCAAAAACAAGGTTCATCTCATAGACGGCAGGAGTCGCAGACTGCAGATAGATGGTCGATTTTCCAGGATCAATGCCGCAAGCCAAGTAATCAAGGACCATTTCGCGAATATTATCGCGCAGCGCTAGAATATCTTCTTTAGTCGGCTTCGTCGTCAACATATGCAGGTCGGCAATGATAAAATAGCACTCATACTTGTCTTGTAAAGCCACTCGATTCAGCAAAGATCCCACATAATGGCCAAGATGCAAACGTCCTGTGGGACGGTCGCCTGTCAAAATGCGCTTTTTTTCCATCTCTTTCATTTATATTTCCTTTTGACTCAATTTGACATTGTTTAATTGAATTAATTAAACGCAAAGTAAAATAACAAAATTTGCAACTATTCACGTCTTGGACGAGTGCGGCCTCTTTGAGTTGGCGGCACCCTCTTGGGCACCACTAAATTAACTCTAAAGATTTCTTATCTGCATGAATATAATCCACAAAGCAAAACCAATAATGCCTGTCAAAAGAATTTTCCCTCCGGGAACCAGCGGCTTTGCCCCTAATCCTTTATGATAGCGGCCCGACCACACCATTAAAGCCGGTAAAATGCCAAATAAGATGACTGCCCCAAAAGCTCCGGCATAATTGAGCGCTATCAAAAATATTTTTGGGTAGGCTAAAGCAAGTAAGAAAGGAGGCACAAGCACCATAAGGCAAAGCCAAAACTTGCCCCTGGCATCTTTTTTAATCTTTAAACCGTCAGATAAAAAATCCACAAAGCTTAGTGAATTACCCAAGAATGAAGTCACGATGGCAAAGAAGGCAAAATATTGCGCGACATTGACCACCCAAAGCGCCCCCACAGCTTTTTTTAAAATCTCCGTTGCCATATTGCCCTCATCGATGATTTCCAAAAACCCTTCATCGTTCATAGGCACCAATCCCAAAATCAACCATTCCCATATCAAATAAACGACCAAAGCCAAGCAGCTTCCGCAAATGATTGCCAAACGCAATCTTTTGACATCGCCTTTTAGATAGGTCGTTAAACTGGGGATTAAATTATGAAACCCAAAAGAAATAATCATCACCGGCAAGACAAGCACCGCTGATGACCAGTTTTGATAGTGTAAATTTACTGACGCGACATGTTGCGACCCCAACACCACCAATAAAATATAGGCCAGAATTAAACCCGCCATCAATCCGCGGTTAAAAAGATCGACTGCAAAGGTGCCGGAATAAACGAACGCTCCAAAAACCAGGCCGACGATTAAGCTTCCTGCCCACTGAGGGATAACGATGCCCGTGGCTTCTTGAATGAACATGGCAATGAGCTCGCCGCTACCGGCGATATAAGCGACTCCAAGCGCATAAAAAAGAAAAACAAAACATAGCCACCCGATGATTTTTCCGCTAACTCCCAACGTTTTTCCGGCCATCGAAATGAGGCTCACATCTCCGCTAAACCATAAGTTCACCTCAAGCAAAAGCAAAGCGGTGGTTGTCATGAAAAGCCAACTTAACACAAACATCAACAAAGAGAGTTTAAAACCGGCAACAGAAGAAATCACGGGCAAGCCCAGCATACCGGCACCGATGCAGCATCCCGTGATAAGCAAAATAGCGCCTGGCAAGCTGCCGGTTCTTGAGGCC
>Ga0206928_1229_pt1 | contig 11232 bp, 8 predicted proteins | sample Alteio_BWOrgHeat_21_FD_152941 | JGI IMG/M metagenome (GOLD analysis project Ga0206928, IMG submission 152941) | Enriched cells from forest soil in Barre Woods Harvard Forest LTER site, Petersham, Massachusetts, United States -... | ecosystem: Environmental > Terrestrial > Soil > Temperate forest > O... | reverse complement strand
TTGATATTAAAGAAGTTGCCCAGTGTTATCTGTGTTGTCATAACAATGCCCTAATGAATTCTGCGAATAATTGCGGACGTAGCCGCTTCATTTTACTGCGAATGCGTCCACAGTACTATAAGCAAAAATCGTGCCTTTGCCGTGTTATGCCGTTATGTTAATCATCGCCGGCACCGAATTTGCTGAATCGCTTCCCGAGATCGGCGGTTCTTGGGGAACGTAAGTAATTTTATTTGTAACCTCATCCCTGTACCTGGTATAGAGCTGGCCACCTACTTCAAACATGGTGACGGCCGTTGTGCCAAGCACTGCATAATTAGCAATGGGTTCTTTCGGTTGCGTCGGCTGCTGTGTGGCCTGTGAAGAAAGACTCACCTGGTCAACAGGGGCCTGCACCACCGGTGCGGGATTGGGCAACGTTACTTGTGACGTATTCTCACTGGGCGCTGCGGAAAGCACGGGCGCAGGAGCTACTGCCAATTGTGCGATTCCTATTGAATCTACCATATATCCTCCTCACGGAACTGCCTGAAGCGAATCACTTCGCTTCAGGCGTTTCCCCAGAGTTCTTTATTAACCGATCAGCTTCAGGAGAGCCTGAGTCTGCTGGTTAGCTTGGGCGAGTACCGAGATACCTGCCTGCAGCTTAACCTGGTTAGTAGCATACACAGTGGATTCAGTTGCGATGTTAGTGTCAAGCAACTGGCTCTCAGCAGCAGTTTCATTCTGCACGCTGCTCTGTAACGCTGCCGCAGCGAAGTTGAACTGCGACTCGTAAGCGCCGGTAGTGGCTCGTTGAGCCGTTACCGTGTTAAGAGCGCCAGTAACCGCTGATGTTGCCGATGCGCCACCATCCTTAGTCGAGATGTCTTGCGAGACACCACCGAACAGCTCGGTACTTGTCGCGCTGGCCAGTGTGACAGTGACGTTAGCAGCCGCAGTAGCACCAAGCTGGAAGGTCAACCCGCCGCTCGTACCCGTGCCGATGCCCAAGGCATTCGACAGAGCCGTCTGGAATGCCGAAGCATCCGAGGCGCTGCTTAAGGTAGCAGAACCGGCAGTACCAAGCGTCAGCGTCAGAGTCTGGTCTGGATTAGACTGATTTTCCAACGTGATTTCCTGGTTGGCGGTAAACGAATCACCGATACCGGAGATGCTGGAGTAAGTATCTCCATTAATCACGACGGTAATCTTCGCATCCGTTGAACCAGTGCTCGGTGCAGTAACCGACACAGAGCTGATGAGCGGGCTGCTGAAGTCGTTCGAGTTGAACGTCAACGATGACCCTGCCAGCGTAGCAGTCTGTACGCCGCCGACCGTAGCCGAATAGTTGTTGTTGAAGCTCAACACTTTTCGGTTCTGGTAAGCGCTGACATCTGAAAGCGCTGCGTTAATGCCATCAGCAAGATGTTTTGCGTCAGTCGGGTTGCCGACAGCACTCTGAGGCTGCAGAGTGAGCGTAAAGCTGCCGCCCTCTGGTGAGCCCGTTCCGGTGTTGTTACCGTTGAAGGTAACGGTAACCGGAGCCGTAGTGCTGGTCAGCTGATTATTAGTGACCGTGCTGGTGGTATAGGTGTCGTTGCCGACCACTACACTGAACTCGACGCCCGATGTGGTGTTGTCACCGGTGTTGACGTAGGTACCGACGATGTTGCCGATGTTCCCCGTGCCGCCGAACGCGCCGACGAAGGCAGAGTTATTAGCAACGAGACTCAGGTCTACCGCGTTACCATGGTTGGTAGCCGTAGTGCCTTCAGTACCGATGCTGCTTACGAAGAGGCTGCCGGTAGGCGTGCCAATCGCAGACGTTGTACCTGCACCCAATCCGACTGAACTGATTGCGGAAAGGTTAGCGCCGATCACGCCGGTAAAGGTCGGGTTGGTCACCGAGGCGTAGGTAATGGTGAGCGTACCCGTGCCGGTGCCCTGATCGTTCTGAGCTAACAATTCCCCATTGGTTTCTGCAAACATGGTGTGAGAGATAACCAGAGTGCTATCCGAAACGACTGTTCCGTTATAGGCACCCGTATTGAGGTAGGTGACCAGGTTCGCCAGCGTATTATCCAGATCAGTTCCTATTTTGATCTGGTGAGCAGCAGGCGTTGCACTGTTTGCAACCACGGTGAAGGTGGTGCCGCCGACAACAAGCGTATCGCCGACATTAATGCTACCCGAGAAAGTTCCTACGATGTCAGCAGGAGCAATCACGGAAGAAGTGGTCGCAAGATTGGTAATATCCGTTGGAGTACTACCCGCCGCTAACGTAAAGCTCGCTGCAGTGATTGGAGCATCCGATCCGTTAGTTATGCTGAGAGTAGTCGTGCTATCGCTGGCAGTAAAGTTAGAAGCAGCGTCCATAAGGGTTTTATGGCCGTTCAGGTAGCTGACGATGTTATCCAACGTTCCCTGTACCGTCGTACCCAGCTGGATCTGAGTGGTGACGCCGCCGGTGTTGGGCGTTACGCTATGCGCAACAAAGGTAAGGACAGTGGTGCCCACCTGAAGGGTATTGCCGGCGTTCAGGTTGAAGCCGAACGTGGTACCACCCAGCGTTATGGCTGTTTCGGTGGTCGCGCTGGCTATGGCTCCGCTGACAGTACCTGCCGTACCGCTTGGCAGAGCGTTGCTGAAGGTAACGGCAACCGTCGGGGCTGAACCCGTTAATGCAGCATTACCGGCCTTGGTGTTGTTGGCATACAAACTGGTACCATCGGTGCTGAAGGTCACGCCATTATATGCGCCAAGGGTAGATTGTACCGCCGAAGAGTTAAGGTAAGCGGCGAGGTTGGTCAGTGTGGTCGACAGTGTGTCACTGAGGGTGACGTCATTGCCGGAACCGAACGTGATGGTTGCACTGCCGATAGTTAAAGTAGTGCTGGCATCAATATCCGCACCACCGGTATCCACGCCTGAGCTGCCTGCCGTCAGGATTTTGGTACCGCCATTCACGGCCTGAGCAACACCACTGGTTGGCAAGGCATTGAATGCAGCGGAAGCAAATGAGGTGCTGATGGTCGGCGGCGTAGCGCTGCTGCCGGTATAGGTGGCAACCAGTTCATTGCCGTCCGTGCTGACAGAGCTGGCGGTGCTGAACGTGATTCCTGTGAGATCTTCAAAGCCATTGCTGCCCGCAACTGAATTGAGGTAAGCGGCCAAATTGGTCAGCGCACCGGCGGTAATGGTGGTGTTGGGGCCTGTACCCAGATCGATGTTAGCGGGAGGACCGGCATCATAACCCGTGCCGGCGTTCGTATTATAAGCATCGAAGTGGACGGTATGCGTACCGATGGTCATCGTGTCGCCTACGTTGATCACGCCACCGGCAGTGATTGTACCGATGACGGTAGCAGCACTGAAGGAAGCTGCGCCTAATGGGTTACCGCTTCCTGCGGCGCTGCTGATGATAGTATCGGCAACGCTGGAGCTTGCAGTGACTGACGGGATGTTGGCAAGCGAAGTGGCGCTGCCGGTATAATAAGCAGAGACATTACCGCTGCTGTCAGCGCTGAAACGGAAGTTGGAAAGTTGAGCCAAACCGGAGTTATTCAGAGAAGCTGCAAGGTTAGCAGCGGTGTCTGCTGCAGTAGCGCCGATGGCAACATCACTTGCTGAAGTACCAAAGGTCAGGGTGATAGCCGGCTGACCATTTACCGTCAGGGTAAAGGTACCGTTGCTCAAACCCGAGTTGGTAAGAACTTGGCCGATGACGGCTTTGGGAGCCGTCGTTGCGCTGCCCGTAGCGGTGCTGGTGGTGAGAGACGCACCGCCGGCGATTGAACCGTTGATCAGATTCACGCCGTTGAAGGTCGTACCTTGGGCGAGAGAATCTATTTCGTTTGTCAGCTGTGCGAACTGCTGATTGAGGAAGCCGCGGTCAGTATTGGTAAGCGAACCGGATTCGGCCTGGTTGGCGAGCGATTGCATCTGCTGCAAGATCTGTTGGATCTGCGCCAGGGCGCCGTCGGCCACTTGGAGCAAGCTTGAGCCCTGAGCGGCGTTGGTTTGCGCGGCGGTTAATACGTTGACTTGTGAACCAAGCGAAGTACCCACGGCGAGGGCCGCTACGTTATCGGATGCTTGGACGATGGCGTTGCCGCTCGAGAGGCGTGCAACGTTACTGGCTGCTGCCGCGGACGCAGTAGTGATGTTCTGCTGCGCGTAATAGGCTGCGATATTGGTGTTGATTGAGTTTGACATGACGGTTCTCCTACATGGATGTTATGTTTCGAAAGCTACATGCTTTCACCAAATTGAGGCTTCAAATCGGTAAAGACTTTCAGCCACATTAGCTCGATAGTAGCCGCTAATTATTAACGTCAGGTTAATAACAAACGGATTTTTTTACAGCCCCGGCTTAACCCTCCTTTTTTATTAGTGTTTTCAATCAAAAATAATTTCAAAAATTAGTCTTCCAGTAGTCCTCTCATCCGTTTTTCATCGATCCACCCGGTCTCACTATATATCTGTAGTGAAAACCCGGCATCACCCAGATGATCAAGAAATCGCGATAAGCTCTGTACGATGCGCACCACAACATCTTGTGTTAATACCGCCCCGTATATACTACACGTACACATCAATGCAAGCTTTATTGTCGCCAGCCGCACGCCGATGATGGTGATGCGTTCTGAAAGCGTGTTGCCCAGACCGGCGTAGGGATAGAGTGCGAGTGCCATCTGCATCTGCAGCCAGCGGCGCAAGATGGGTGTGTAATGTGCGGCGGCTTCTGTGTCCCAGATATTTTTTATGTTCTGATACGCATCGGCGCTTTGCGGCGTGAGATTAATTTGCACGGTTTCCCAGTCGAGCGTTACCGCCAATGCTTTTTCCATATCGGAAATAGTTTGCATCAGCCGTGCCGACGGTTTTTTCTTCGCCGCAACGATCAATCCGGACAACGCATGTAGTAAATTAAATGGATCGGCGGGATTGCTTGCAGCGGGTAGCAAACGCTCGTCGGCATGCGCAAGATAAAACGGTGCGGACTGCGGCCAGCTTTTTTGGTCGATGCGTTCAAAAGAACGGCTGACGCTGGCAATGCGCAGGAAAATTCGCTCTGCGCTCGCCTGCGTATCTTCCGTCGCTGCGAGAAATGCCCGGTGCACTGCCAGCGCATCATCCGCGCTCACATCTTCCGGCAAATAATTTTTAAGCGATTGCGGCAGGCGATCGGCTACTGCATCCTCGAGCCCGCAAGCCTGTTCATCGGCCAGCGCCAGGCGGACAATCTCCGGGCACGACATGGCAGCGGTCATAACTACCCGGTTACCAAGCGCGCGGGTGACACGCGGATAAAAATAACAGGCGTCGCCCAGAAACGTTTCGCCGAATGCTTTATGAATACCGCACATGCCGCCTTCGAGCTTGACACAAAAACCGCTCTCGGGATTTTTGCGCATGATGTGCGATCCGTCCGCTTCGGTTTCCACCGCCGACAATAATTGCGGCGCTTTTTCGCGGTAACGCGTAAGCGTCACATCGTCCATCTGCATCGACCAGTTCTGGCAGCACGTATCCTCGCATTTATCGCCTAAACAGGTGAAGCAGGGAGAGGAGACGGGAACGGGAAATAGTAGTCATGTTTCGTATAAGTTATAAGTTGGATCAAAGTTGCAAATTGTTGGCCGTTGCTAGCAACTTATACCTTACACTTCACAACTTACTTAAAGCATGTGCTGGACTTTATAATGGTCTTGCTGGAACACATGTTGTGTACCGACCTTGCGGGCGGCATCGATCAAAAGCGGCGCGCGTGCATTGACCGAAAGTTTCACCTGGTCGACGCCGCGGTGCACCGATACGATCAGAAGCAACGCCAGGTTGGCTTCTTCGATCTGCAGATCGCGGCAGGCCGCTTTGATGTCGGCTTCAGCGAGGATGGCGTTCTTAATCTCCAGCGGCAGCGTGATGAACGACAGCGTATGTTCATCCAGCGATTGCAGCAGGGTAAATTGCTGCATTTTAGGCGTGGGGAAATTGGCCAGCACGAAACGGGATTTATCCGGCATGCCGAGGAGCCCGCGCGGGAACAGCACCGCTTTCCCCGTATCCACAGTAATATCGCCGAAGCGCGTCGTAATGGTTTCCATCATAACAATGCTTGAAGCTATCGCTCCGGTTAAACGTGCCGATTGGTGTAGCATAGATACCGCCTTTTGTTGTTTACTTCAAATAGCTCGAGAGTTGCAAGGACGTAATTTTAGCGAAGACCTCAAAAGCCGCCTGCAGAACGCCCTGATTGACCGCCACCTGCGTCGAAACTGACACGATATCGGTGTTTCCGATGCTTTCCTGCAATCCCTGGTAGTACAGCTTCTGGTTGTTGAGGTTGGTGTCGCTGGTAACAAGCTGACCTGCAACCGTTCCTACGGATGCTTGCAGTGCCGTTATTCCCTTTATGCCCTGTTGGACGAGGGTTTCAGCTTGCTTGAGAGCAGCAGTATCATTATTCGCATTGCCCTGCTGCGCCATGGCCAGCCCGGCAAAGAGTTGTTGGAAAGCGGGGTCGTTGGCGCGTACGTTATAGGTGACAAGGGTGGTATTATCGATGCGCGTCGTCAGGTCCTGTGAATTTCCCTGATAGTAACCGGCATCGGGCACGCCCGGTGTCTGCAGCGTAGGAAATGTACTATCGTTGATCGGCGGCGTATTGATGGCGCTGCCGCTGAACAGATACTGACCGCTGACATTGGTGTTAAGCTGTCCTACCAGTGACTGCCATGAGGCGGTAATTTCGCTGCTGAAACCATTGCTTTCCGTGCCGCTCATGCGCTGCGCAATCAGGCTCTGCAGGCTGTTGGCGGCGCTGATGACGTTGGTGAGGACGGAGCTCGTGGTATTGACGTTGGCTTCGACCGTCTGGTGATTTGCGAGATATTGATTTGTCTGCGAGATGGTGTCAGTGAGCGACAGATATTGCTGCGTCTGGCCGCCCATGTCGGAGAAGCTCTGAAAAGCATCGCCGCTGGATAGCTGCTCCTGCTGCTTCAGCAGCTTGCCCTCCACCGAGCTCATATCGTTCAGCGTCGACTGGAAATTGGCATATGTGCCGACTGTATTTACCATAATCTATCTCCTCTTATCTTATCCCTCATTGGAAGGCCTGTAGCAAAGTGTCGAACAAATTGCTTGTGACGGTAATAACGCGCGCTGAAGCGGTATAGGCATTCTGGTAAATGACAGTATTGGCCAGCTCGGTATCGAGATTGACGCCGCTGACAGTGGCGGCTTGCTTCTGATAGCCCGTGAGCAGCGTGTTCGCGTTGGTGTCGTTGGTGGTAGCTGTTGATGCATTGCTCGATGTCGCTGCGATGATGGCGCCGGCATAACCGGTAAACGTCTGGCTGGTTGCACCCAGTCCGCCGGATGCCGGGAAGCTGATGCTGGTCGAGCCGAGCGTAGCCAGTTTCTGAACGACGCTGTTATCGCCGGGATTGAGCATATAGGTGTAATTCGGTGCTGCAGAAGGATTCGCCGGTTGCGGGCTCTGTGACAGGACGCCGAGGGAAATGAGGCCGGGATTATCCTGCAGGCTCTGCACGACCGCCATATTAATTGCGCTGCCGGCTATGCTATCGCCGGTCGTAGTCAGATTGTTGCTCTTAAAAAAATTATTGAGACCGAAATATTGCGAGAATCCTTGATTGCTTCCGGGCACCGGTGGTGTGTTGTCAGGCTGTCCTTTTTGCGCGCTGTCTTGGCTGTTGATGGCAATGGTGTTGTTGCTGCTCGTTGCGAGGATTTTCAGAAAACCATCTTCTGTGTTGAGATAGTTGCCGTTGCTGTCTTTGGGTAATTCATTGCCGTCGGCGTCGACCAGCATGGCTTTAGCGAGGGGCGTGCTATTGGCAGGCGCGACGATAGTGCCGCCGCCGTTGGCGGTCTGCGCTGCGTAATACTGGTTGAGCAGACTCGCCTGATTATTGGTGACCACATAGCTAATCTGTGATGTTGCCGCCGGATCGCCGCTGCCGTCATCGACGGCGACGTTGAGCGTCACGGTATAAGAGCCGGCGCTGGTGTTGCTGCCGAGTGCAATATTGAAAAGGCCGGCGCTGGTGGTGCGGCTGTTCGCGCCGGCCGGCTGGGTAACGTAAGGTGGCGTGACGGCTGCGGTGCCTACAGGAGAGGTGGTGGTGCCGACGGATGCCGTGGCGTTATTGGCGGCGGTAATGGTAAAGCTGCTCCCGGTGAGGTTTGAAATAACGAATGTGCCGGTCAGGTTACCCGCTGAGATGCCGTCGACGGATGTGCCGGGGCCGGAAAGGTAAACCGTTTCGCCATTGATCAGCCCGGAGGTGCTGCTGGCAGTGTTGACCGTTATCTTCCCGCTGCCTGACGTCGTCACGTAGTTGCTGATGTTAATATTAGGAGCGGGCAGGGTTACCGTTGCGGTGCTGCTGCCGCTGCTGGGAGTGACTGTCACGCCGGAAACGAAGAGCTTGGCCGCGCTGCCTGATATATTGTCGAGATTGAGATCGAAATTAAATTGTCCCGACAGGCCGGGGAGTGAATCGCTGTCGGAGACGAGTTGAATATTGTTGAGGTTGCCTACTTCCACCTTATTCTGCGGCGTAAAATATTGATTGATAGCGTCGATGATGCCCTGCGTTGAAGGGTTACCCGCACCATTGCCGGTATTCATCGAGGACAAGTCAAGGTTAAGCGGCGGCATGCCGTTAGGTTCGTCCGTTACGCCATAAGGCGAGGCGACAGGCAGTGACTGGCCATTGGAAGGAGTAAGCACGGCGATCTGTACGCTGCCGCTCCATTTGCTGTAATCCTGGCCGTTGACGGCACGTTGGCCGGTCAGGCTGTTGGCGCCGGGAAAACTGCTGCCGGAATTTTCAATTGCATTGACCTGATCGCGCACACTGGCTGCAAGCGTATCAAGCTGGGCGAGCAGATTGGGGATTTGCTGGTCGCGCATCGCCACTAGTCCGGCGAGTTTCCCGGAAGCAATCGTGCTGGTCACTGCCGACGGCACTCCGCCGGAAATCAGCGTCGTTGGTGTGCCGGTCAGGTTGCCCAAGGAATCGGTGGCATAGACCTTCAGGGCCGACAGCGTTCCGCCTGCGGTGAAAGTAGTCACTGACGGTACAGCGTTATAACTCAGTTGAAAGGTGGTCGTCTGATCGAGCAGCGTGGTGCCGCCACCGGTGGTGACGTTGATCGATCCGTCAGCGTTGTTATAGGTCTGGATATTGAGGTATTGCGATAAATCGCTAAGCAGTCCGTCGCGCTGGTCCTGCAGGCCGGCCAGTGATTGTCCCTGTAGTGTGGCGGTGACGACGTCGTGGTTGAGCGACGCCAGATTGGTGAGGTCGGAATTGATGCTGGTGACTGCGCTTTTAATGTCGCCATCGGCCTGGAGCTGCAAGTTATAAAGTCCCTGCGCCGTCCCCTGTATTTGCGTAGCAAGCGTAGCGCCGCTATTGACCACATTCGATTGCAGTGCATTGTTCTGCGTCTGCGCCGACGCCACCGCTGACAGTTGCTGGAAAAACGTACTGATGAAACCATCGAGACTGTTGTTGTTACCCGGCTGGCCGATCAGAGTCTGGATCTGGCCGTTATAACTATTGAGGACGCCGGTCATTCCGACCGTTGAACTCTGCTGTTGCACAGCATTGATGAAATTCTGGTTGACCTGGCGTTGGACTTCATCGGCGTTGACGCCGGCGCCCTGCCCATCGAGATAAAGCGCGCTCTGCTTTGCGGTTTCTTGGCTGTAGCCTGCGGTATTGGCATTGGCGATATTCTGCGACAGCACCGCCAGCTGCTGCTGGTTGACATTGAGGCCGGAAAGCGCCGAATTCAGTGCGGTGGAAAGGCCGACAGACATGGCGTCATATCCTTTCGTTGAGTGTGACCGACAGGGTTTCGTAAGGAGCGATGCCGGTGGCGCCTTTTTCGTTATAGGCCATGCGGCGCGTGTTCTTCATCACGACATCGGTGATGGCCTGTACGATCTTATGATTGACTTCCTTGGCCAGCAGCAGCTTGCGGTGATTTTCAGCGAGGACATTATTGAACACTTCCACGACTTCTTTTAAATCGTGCTTGTCCTGCGACGGAATGGTTTCGATCAGCTGCGGGTGCTTGTCGATCAGTTTGCGCTGCGCATCGAGCGCATTTACCAGGAATAGTTTTTCCTGTTGCAGCGCTTTGATGCTCCCCACTTTCATGGCCGTCAGTAGGTCGGCCTCTTCGGCCAGCAATTGCGCCAGCCGGGCCGTCAGCGTGATGATATTCTGCATCTTTAATTTCGGTGGCTCCGATTTTTTAGGCAGCTCCGCTTGCTGAGACGGTTCCTGTTGTTGTGCTTCCTGGGTCATGACGCGCCTCCATGTTCCTGCAGCTTGAGCAGTTCTTTTTTGACGTAATCCGCGACGCCGATGCCGCCGGATTGTGAGATCAGTTTGCCGTATTGGTCCATGAGCAATCCTTTGTAGACGTCGTTGCTTTCGGTGCTGCCGAACGCATCCTCTCCCTCGGAATCGCCGAACATCGGCTCAAGCATCTGGCTGATGAACATCGATTCGAAATCCTTGGATGTCTTGTCGATTTGAGTTTCGTTCATCGAACCGACCTGGCCTGTATAAGGCAGGGTAGGGGCGTATGCGGCAGCTGCCATCCCCATTCCCGAATCCTGTATTATGCTTGTCGCCATATCGTTACTTCGTCCGTATCTCTGCCTGCAACGCGCCGGCCGCTTTGATGGTTTGCAAAATGGTGATCAGGTCGCGCGGCGTAACGCCCAGCGCATTCAGGCCCGCCACCAGGTCTTTGAGTGTCGCCTCATGTTTGAGGACGGCCATTTTTTTGCCGGGAGTTTCATCGACGGTGACATTGGTCTGCTGCGCGACAACCGTTTCCCCTTCAGGTGCATAGGGCTGCGGCGGCGTTTGTACCACCACCGGCGTCTGCTCGATTTTGACAACGAGATTACCCTGCGCGACGGCCACCGTATCGATGCGCACATTCTCGCCCATGACAATGGTGCCGGACGCTTCGTCGATGACGATCTTCGCCACCTGGTCGGTCGCAACCGGCAGTTTTTCAATATCGGCCAGAAGCTGCGTCACATTATCGTGATACGCTGCCGGTACCGTGAGAACGACCGTTCCCGGATCGGAAACGGCGGCAAGACCCGGCCCTACTTGCTCATTGATGACGTTGGCGACTTCTTGCGCCGTCGATATATCGGGGTTGCGCAGCGCCAGCTTCAGG
>Ga0206928_1228_pt1 | contig 11234 bp, 5 predicted proteins | sample Alteio_BWOrgHeat_21_FD_152941 | JGI IMG/M metagenome (GOLD analysis project Ga0206928, IMG submission 152941) | Enriched cells from forest soil in Barre Woods Harvard Forest LTER site, Petersham, Massachusetts, United States -... | ecosystem: Environmental > Terrestrial > Soil > Temperate forest > O... | reverse complement strand
GGAAGCGCCCACTGCAAAAAATTGGCTGCCACGAGATAATCGGAACGTCCCGTAATCAAATCGAACGATTGGATGGCTTGCACGACGCCCGCTTTTTCAATTTCCAGCGTTCTTTGAAGATTCGTCAGGACCGACCTGTTACGCCTTAACGGCTCTAAGATGTCGTTTCGCCCGAGTCTGGCTAAAATAATCAATCCGTACGCTGTTTCGGCCCGATTGGTCAGACGGCTCACCCGAACCGCCAGGCGAGCGGGCAAGTCACTTTGCGCCAGCCGGTGCAATTGTTCATCCGCTTTGAGAACGGATAGCTCATCCACCGCCTGCAAAGCATGCAGCGCATACGCACGATCTGCCACTCGACTCAAATCGTTTACGGCATGGCGCGCGCGCAAATGGTCAAACGCTTTTTGAATTTGTTCATCACGCACCAAAAGCAAGAGATTGGTCGATTTCTCATTATCAACGATTCCTTGAGCGATCCCCAATATGTCACGAAAACGGTCGCTTGAACTCAAAAGCTCTGGATAGACTTTAGACAACGCGATGGCTTGCTTTAAATGATCCACTTCGGGGGTTTTGCCGTTCCCCTCCACAATACGCAGGAAGGCTTTTACATCCTGCTTTAAAGCACCTTCGAAAATATTTGCCTCAAGTCCCATGGTTAACGTGTGAACCACAAGATGAATTGCCTCTTCAGGTGTGACTTCCCCTAAAAAATGCTCGGGTTCGTAAATAAGGTAATCGGCTTGCAACGCGTCAAAGACCGAACGATAGGGCTCTTCCTCCTGGCTTTCCAGCCATTTCAAGAATCTCCCATCTTCCTCCATGGCCTGAACTTCTTTCTCATCACGAAGCTCATGATCTAGAAACTTAACGCGCAACTGGCGGGCTTTTTTCTCCGGCGTCAGCCCTTTTCTCCTGCTTTTGACCAAAGAGGCCATAGCGCGCCATCGCATAGACGGATTTACTGGGGGATGAATAACGGCCAAAAGACCGGCCGGGTGATTTCCCATAAAAATATTCACCCATAATGGCATGACCAGTTGCGCATTTTGAACCATATTAAAAAGCTGCTGAATGAAGAATAAACGGGTTGCCGTCACATAGGGATGAAGAGAAGCCAGGGTAGGCTGGATCAAGGCTTGCGAGGGTATTTGAGACGTTACCGGGGACGCGGACGCAGAACCCCTTTGAGGCGCTAATGGAAAGAAACTCAGAATTAAAAAGATCCTGAGAAATCGGTTAAAAATCACGATTAATCATCCAATTTCGGAAGCCCCCTTTCCATACCCCTTTAGGCTCTATTAAGGAAGCGCCTAAAGGCCTACAAGCCCCATAGGTTCCCCTTTTACCTAGACTCTCTTTGATACGATTTCTCCATGGATGATCCACGCGATTCTTCAAGCCCTTTTGGCGTCCTTGATTTTTTGTCGTGGACCCATGAAAAGTTCAATCATCACTACACGCAGGACCAAACGCGCAAAAGTTTGGCCCTCATGCGGGAAGCCGGTGTGGCATTCGTCCGTTTTGACTTTCTGTGGGAAGATATAGAGCCGCAAGCAGGCCACTTTGTTTTTGATAAATACGACCGACTGGTTACGGAGACGACCGCAGAAGGCATCAAAATCTTAGCGGTTCTAGGCTACACACCCTCATGGTCGGGGAAAAGCTGGAATCAGGCTCCGGACCCTGAAGCCTATGGGCGATTCTCGCAAGCCATGGTGCACCGTTATAAGGACCGGGTGCGGCACTGGCAAATTTGGCAAGAACCGGATAGCCCGGCCTTTTGGCAACCCCAAAATCAGATGCGCCAGTATGTAAAACTGCTCCAACACGTCTATCCCCTTCTGAAAGCCGAAGATCCGACATCCATTATCCATATCGGCGGCATGAGCCGGTCGCTTCCTATTTCGCTGCGAAATGTTTATGAAAATGGTGGCAAGGATGCCTTCGATATTGTCGACATCCACCCTTTTGCCAACCCTTTGACGCCGCAGGCCCTGGAAGGGTTACGGTTTTGGCACCAAGCGGTTTACCGGGTTTTGGCCCACTATGGCGATCAAGCCAAGCCGGTTTGGTTCACCGAGATCGGTTCCCCCGGTATGCGCGATCCCCAAGCAGCACCCCATTGGTGGCTTGGGAAAAACCCCGATGAACAGACGCAAGCCGCGTGGGTCAAAACCGTTTACGATGAAATGCTTCACTGGAAGGGCGTTGAAAAGATCTTCTGGTGTTTCTTTCGCGATACGCAGCGCCATTTTAAATCCGGTTCGGATTTCGATGGCTTGATTCGACACGATTTTTCAAAAAAACCCTCGTTCGAAGCCTATCGCGAAGCGGTGCAGCGTCACGAAGCCCTCCTGGAACAAACAAAAAACCCGCCTTCTTATCCCGGTGCGCCCGGAATCGAAAGCGGGTTTCCCCCACCAGCTAAAACAGTTTAAGCAGCTTTACGAAGAATACTTTTGACTCGAGCGATGAAGTACTTGGGGTCGAACGGCTTTGTAAAAACTTCATCAGCGCCAGATTCAAACCCTTGGACTTTATCCTGCGGCTCGGTGAAGCGGCCGGTGATCATGATCACGCGCGTTTGCCGCGATCCTGCATCACGTTTCACGCTCTGGCACACCTGATACCCCGACACATCGGGCAGCTGAATATCCGTCACCACCAAATCCGGACTTTCCGCCTTGAGCTTGGCCAGCCCTTCGGTGCCTGTGGCGGCCACGCTGCATCCCAAATTTTCGGAGGCTAAAAGATCCCGAATCGACTCGCGAACGTCCAAGTCGTCATCAATCACCAGGATCCTCTGCATCACGTTCACGTTGTTCATCATGGAAAGTATGTCATGAAGACGAATGGTGGGCCATGCAACCAAGGGCTAAATCGCGCTGGGCCCTATGCCGCACGCAAGAAGGCGGTTGTATCCAGGCGAAATGTCTTTGCGTAAAGCGCCTTAAGGTTCAACAGCACATGAGGCAGGATACCGATCAACAGCGTGACCGCAAAGGGAGCGCCCATATGAGCCGTTACGAAGGCCAGTAGGCTGGAGCTCGCCACCCAATTGGCCGAAAGCCAGGTCATCCAGAAGTTCTCGCGCTGCATATGATTTAACGTACTCAGATTCTGAATGCCAACAGCTTTCCATTCGCCCTTCTCGCCGGGAATAAACACACCCAACAGATGGATCACGGCTGATAAAAAGGCAGCGCTTAGCGCGACGCGAAGACTTCCGTTGCTAAGCTGAGCCATACTTGCCACCCGCAATCCTTCCAAAATCGCCGCAATCCCAAATGCTGTCGAAGGTCCTAATCGCATCAGGGCGCGTCCCCAAACCGCTTCTGCGCCCGGGGAACTTGTTGCAGGAGAAATCTTTTGAATCGCAATTTGCCCTTCCGCATTGATCACAATCGCGTCATCTTCCAAGATGAGCTTGCCGTGCTCATCAAAAACAGACGTTAACGCTTCGCGATACTGGGGGGCACGCAGATCAATTAAATGACCACTCTCATTAAGGATAGAGACATGCCCCACCAATTCAGCATCCACCAAGCGGACGGGGCCTTTAATCGTTAGGGATCGAAGCTTTCGAGTGCCGGCGTTCCCAAATGATTCGACCAAGTTCTGCAGTTCGTTCCAATAACCATCGTCCTTTTTAGGATTTCCCACCAAGGGACTCGTCAGATCCACTTCGGGAGGAACCAGGCCGGGTTCCGCATCCACCAAAACCATTTGGTCGTGATCAAACCGGTAAAAATCGCTGTGGCGCTGCCACCAGATATCAAATGTACTTTTCACCGGCGCAAAGAAGCTTCGAGGCACATCCACGAAACGCAAAATGCGATCCACCCCGTGTTTCATCAAAATGGCTTTCACCCGAGGATCGGAGCTTGTCTGGAAAAAGGCATTGAGATTATGGACAGCGACTCCGATGGCGCCATCGAGAGGAACATACTGCACCCCTTCTTTTTCTTTGGCGTCTTTGGTGATCAACACAGGGGCAATCACGCGGGCAACCATCTCTTCCCCTATGACCTCTTTTAAGTCCTGAAGAATAGGGTGAAGAAGGCTTAGATTCATATAAATGATATTGGTATTAAACGGCTGCTGAGCCGCCCCATGCTGCCCCGCATCGTAAAATGCGCTCACCTGCCCCGCGCTTTTGGCATCCGCAAGCTCCATCTGATCGGGGACGTAAACGACATGATCTCCTAGGGGCACGATGCGTACACCATCCTTGCCCCCCTTCTTATCGATAGGCGTTGCCGCGGTCGTCAGTTTCAAAATGGGGATTCGGTGACGCGCCATATACCCAGCAATCACCTCGCTCGCGCGCCCATTCACGTTATCTCCATTGCTAAACATCCGCACATGGATCTTCCCATCCGCTGGCGGAGTGGTTCGATAGGCATCCCAAAGGAACGCCACACCCCATTGACCATGTCCACCGGGTTGCCGCAATCCCTTGTCATTCAAAGTCACTAGGCCGGATTCCACCTCAATGCCCGGAAGATCAGCCTGCATCAACATCTCTTCCGGTGAATGAAGCTTGATGCCCACCTGTTGAAAAATTTGGCGATAGGTGAACTTCTGCGAATCCGGCTTCATTTCGTTTATCCGATCAAAAAAGTAAAACTGATTCAGCAGGTTTTCATAGGAACGACGCGATTGCCCGTTCACCAAGGGTTGAATATAAAGTTGCGCAAATTTCTTATTCCTGGCTATCTCTATGAGCTGAAGCAATTTGGCTTCCGCGACGCTGACGAATTCTGTCCGATGTCCAATTTCTAGGTCATATCCCAAATCGGTCCCCTTGGCGCCCATCACCACACTGCCGGCATGTTCGGGGTTGGCTCGGGTTCGTAGCCACTGCAAACGCCCCACGTTTTCCCCAATACCCCCATCCATGGAATTAATGGTGAGCGAAATCGATTGAGCCGCTTGCGCATTTTCAGGGTCTGTGACTAGCTCTTCGTAGGAAATCGCCCCGAGCCAATCCCGGCGCTGACGATCCGACAAGTCGGACGCGAGTAAAAAATTTTCTCCCTTAGAAGCATCAGCTCCAATCCGCAACGGCTTCCGGTGGGGATCCGGGTACAGCCGTTGGCGCCACAATTCCGCTAAATACATTTTGTCCGCTTCGCCCAGCCCATATTTATGAACGACTTCTTCCACCCGCCCCCATTGCACAGGCGTTAACCCATCCGAAGGCGGATCCTGGGGATTTAGAGGTCCAACTCCCATGGGAAGCCCAAACAAAGTTCCCAAAGATAGGGCATGTGCGAACCAAAATTGAAGGGGTGACCAGCGGGCATAAGGGAGTTGCGTTTCAACCCCCACGCGCCGCGCTTCGCGCGCACTTTCACGAGCAGACGCTCGCGGATCCATAGAAGAAAGACCGCGATTCTGAAGAATGGGGGCCATGAGGGCCTGGGTATTCAGCAAAACAGCATCAGAAGATACCGTGGGCGACAGAGGAAAAGGCATGGCAACCCCAAGATTTGCCATTAAGGTCAGCTGCAGAAGTAGTGATAAAACGCGCCGTTGCGTCATTTGCATTAAGAATACCGGTCGTTTTTAAAACCGTCTAGGGGCTAACGGTCTCGTTTTAAAGGGCTAACAGGCCCAGAAGAATTGGGCCTGGGAAATCAGGCAGCAACATGCAGAGCGTGCTCCCGCGCAGCATGCAAAGAGAACAATGGGAGGGGAACAAATGGAAAAACTCGAATGTCTGGGGGCTCGAACAATGCAGAGGCCCAAAAAGGCGAGGGGTGGGGTTCGACAAATCGAATGGGGTCCGAGATTTTAGGCTCAAGGGGCACCATCGGCGCTATTTTTGGCGAACCAGGGAACCCATGATAATTTTTGTTTGGCCCCTTCACTAAATCCATAAACTCGTTCATCAACATCACCGCCGTGGCATAGAGCGCCAAGGCGCGCTCTTCTAATCCATCTCCTTTCAAATGGAAAGGCATACCGCTGGCGAACAAGGCGGCATGAGTAAAAGCCAAACGCTCAACCCAATGGGAGTCCGATTCCCATCGGGGATCCTGCAACAATGTCTGATTGATTAATCTCGGGAGCTCCCGCTCCAACTCTTTATAGGTTTGCCACAGAATGCGATCCGTTGGATACTGGATGACGATGGAAATAGACCCGTCACGCCGTCGAAGCCTTGTATTGTGAAGGTTGTAATTGAACACATCGTATTTTCCGACTACGGTGTTCATTAATTTGGCCACATCATAAAGGGGATCCCCGCTCCGATCGCCGCGAGGATCAAGCAGAATAAATTTCGCGGGATCTTCACGATCCACGAGGATATTGTCAAAGTGAAGATCGCCGTGCACCAATGTGTGAAAGGAGGGCGTCAAGCGGGCAATAAGATCGGGCGAGCTCTCGATTTCTTTTAAAAGGGGACGCAGATTGGTATAGGTTTCCCCGTTAATCACCAGGGTCGGCGCTTCTACCACGTCGGCAAATACTTTAGGCGCCAGCTTCACGGTTTCAGCCAAGCGGTCGTAAATCTTCTGAATCAGAAAGCTTCGTACATAATTCTCAGGAACCGGCATCGACTCGCCGCTCATGATGTTCTGCGCATAAAAGCTCAAAACATTGTGCAGGTGAGGCAGCACGTCAGCGGTAGTCGCTAGGTCGTCCACCATCCATTGACTAAGTGTTGGATAGGGGTAGTAAGGCATTTCGTAAGCCACAATCTCATTGATTTCGTATGACAAAATCGGGGCAAAGCGAGCCCGCACCTCCTCCGGAATCCGATTCAGCCATAGGATTTGCTGTTCCAGCGCGTCACGCCCTTTGGCAAAGGCTTCCTTTCGAACGATCCATTCGCCGTCGCGCTGGACCCTCACGGTCCGACTATAAGAATCCCCTTTTAATTGAGAAGACAGTCTTCGAACTACGCGCTCCAGACCTCGCCGCAAGGGCACCGTCATGGCGGAATCACGAAGCTTACTGTTATAAGGCCGCGTCCCCATATCGACCAATCTCTTTGGCACAAAACGGCTTAAAACATCGCGAAGCGATAAATCTTGAATGGATTGCGGAAAGATATGAAAGTAAACCCGAGCAATTTCAAGAGCCCAGCGATGTTTGTGAACGGACTCCAGTCCGTCGATATGAAAGATGCCTGCCACCTCCCGCTGAATCAGGGACAAAATTAACGTGGCAACTTCGTCAATAAGGGCCGGATGGCGTATTTGGAGATTATCCGCCACCATGTCTACGTTTTGATCCAAGTGGCGAACCACTTCCGAGACAAATGTGGAACGATCTGAAGGATCGTTGTATCCGTATAAAACGCCGGTACGGACGATAGCCGCTTTTGAAAACAAGGATCGTGCGAGCGCTTCGCCTTGCGCTTTGATCGCTCCGTAACGATTGAGTGGATGAGGAGCATCCAACGGCGCATGTGGCGGATGTTGGCCATCAAACACATAATCGCTGGACAGATAAATAAATTGCATGGATAACGAAGTCCGATACTTTGCAATCGTTCGCAGCGCATCCACATCCACAGCCTGGGCATGCGCAGGCTCCGACTCCACCCGCTCCACATAAGAATCTCCCGCGGCATACACCACGACGTCTGGATTAAAGCGTTTCATGCACGCCTCCACCTCTGCGGGGTTGGTTACATCGAGGTGATAAATTCCGACACCGGTTTGCGTCAAAGCCGTCCCAAAGACCATCGAGAAATTCCTGCTAAGCGTTTGAAATATTTTTTTACCTAAAAACCCTTTGGCCCCTATGACAAGAATGATCTTTTGTTGGGCCTTTATCCCAGGTCCGAGACGAAGAAATTTTACTTTTCGGTCCATTTGCGCTTTGACCACTTGCCGCAGGTCGGCATTAGCCCCGGGATCCGTGTGCATCTCTCGCACCTGATTGAAGGTGTAGGAATTCCTTGCGAGCAACGCATTATCCGCCTGACTGGCATCTACACGTAAATCCACCCACAATCGCGTTTGATTGGCCAGTAGACTTTTGCCGGGATGCTCGGGAATACCTTCTCTAAAGACATCCGCTACGACCGCTGCCTCTGCGGTTAACGGTTGATGCAATACGAGGTTATAGTCGAGGGATCCGCGAGCCGTAAGTCGTTCGCCGGAACCGCGCTGAAGGTAGGAGTTTTCCACATCAATTTCGCCATGCCAGTGATCGATGACACTATTAATAACACGACTCCCTGAAGCCAAATGAGAGTTGGCCACAATCGATCCGCGTATATAAACACCGCCCACGTCAAATCCTTGCTGAATTTCCTCGACTGTGATGCGTTTCCCGGTATCACTACGCCGACCGAATCGATCCACAAACACATCCCCCAGATGAACGCTCGCGATAGGAACTTCGAGGTGATGAAGTAGCCGTAAAACGCGCGCCTCTTCCTTGTCTCGAGGTGTCGCATAAACCGAGACCGCTCGTCCTTGGGCATCAATATGACTTCGGCGGCCTGACAAATCTGACAAGAGAAGCAATTGGTTATTCAAAATGGACAAAGGCCATCGATAACGCCACCAAAATATTCGCGGCCCTACATTGGCGCAACCAAACCAATCGCGAGGGTTTTCCCCGTAACGAAACCGATACTGAAGAAAGAACCCAATCGTTTCAGTATGACGTGGAAAGGACTGAAGGCGCTTCAACAACTCCCCACTCGGGTCGTAACGGTCCGCCGCGGCAAAGACTTCGTTTGTGGTGGAAAGGCGACTCCAGTCCTGCTTTGGCATGACGGCATAGAGCTCGCCCAACACCAACAGAGGTGCAATGAGATCCGGCGGCTCTAATAGGGCTTTGGGATTGGGCAACAAGGGCTCAAAATAATGTTCCAAATCAAAAAAGAAATCGCGTCGAATCCGGTGCGAGCCCAACGAAAACATTACCCGGTGACCTTGCGCTTTCGCTTGCAGGAACCAAGCCTGCCCCTCTTCCCCCGATTTGAATGTGTTCTTGGGAAGACTTCGCAATGGAACGCCATCTCTATTCAATTCGAACATGCCCAATTCGCCGACTGTATCGTCGGTAATCTCCGACACCTCCAGGACTTCCGTGACCAGCTTGACCAGCGGCTGCTTTTCAGAGAATTTAAAATTAGGTTTTGAAGGAACATAGACTTGGTTCGCGTAATACACGTCAATCCAATTCCCGTATCCATTCGCACTCGCAAAAAAATTATTTTGTGCGTAAGCACTATTTAATAGTGTCACCGGCAAATAACGCTTCCGGATTCGCATATCGCCTGCGATACGAATGGCGCCTCGGGAATTGTTTTCGGATTGGGTTAAGGGGCTGTCCCGGCGCCCCTCTCCGGCATTTAGATAAAGAGCGATTTTCTTCCCTGACTGCCACAATTGTTCAAGATCCGGAATTTCTTCTTTTGCCGCACGAAACGCGCGCATCGTATCCAGCATCGGGCCGCCGCCATGAGTGGGCAAATAAACAACGACAACTTTCGGCCCGCGCAGCAGGCGCCGAAATTGGCGACGTTGAACGGCCTGATCGGCCTGGTAGCTGGTGACGATGATGACGATGTCATAAGACTTGGCTCCTGGCAAAAAAAGCCTCTCGAATACGTAATACCACTTCACTCAAATTCGGGGAGAGCTCCGCTAGGGCTCTTTGCAAAGGTAAGCGTGTTTGACGGAATAATAGAGGATAGCGCTCAAGGACATTGTGAAACCAGCGCTGGGCAGGCACTATCGCCTGACACGCCGTTAAAGCCGTTGTAGGGACAACGGAAGAGAGGGGCTCGCCTGTAGGATACAGCACAGGACAAGCCGATTCTCCCGATAACGGAATAAGAAACAGCAATACTAGAAGAAGACGCCGCATACCATTCCGACCCTTAGTGTTTAGGCGGCTGACGCCAAATGACCAGGGACAGGAACTCCTTTATCGGAGTCAGACACCGAAGGCGGGAGAATGTTTCTCATCGACCCTTGTATCATCCGGAAATAAACATCCAAAACCACAAGAGCCCCAATAACAGCCACCACTGGGGATAAAGGCCACAAAGCAAAAGCCGACAACGCACTGATCAATGCGGGAAACACCGTCTCCCTCAAGGTCTGTGAACTCGTGGCACGTGCCAAACCGTTGCCATGAAGAATTTCCTCCACGCGGTTCGTAAAGTCGCGCAGGTGTTCCGGGGCCAGCGGATCCGATTCCCCTAAAACGTTTCGCATGAATCGAGGGAAACGAGAGGTCAGTCCACCGCCACCCCCTGATGGTGTCCCCACAGGATAGGGTTCACGCCCCAACAATCCCTCAATTAAATTTAGCTTTTCTTTCACCACAGCCGGCGCATCCGAACCGAAGCTTGTGGCCACTTTGGTGAAAAGGCCTTCGATTTGAACCACAACCTGACGTCCTCTTGGCGTGGCCTGCATTTCACCGCGTCGTCTTTCAAATTCGGTCCATACCTGCGCGTGGCGCCGCATTAAGCGCCCCATTTGAATAGAGAGCATCACATGTCCGAATACATAAAGCGCAAAAAGACCACTAATTCCCTGGAGAACACCAAGGAACACCGTATTGCCAGGGAAATAACCCGTCAACCCAATAACAGACAACGGAACGAGATCTGTGACTGGAACCACAGTAATCCAGATAGTCGCCCCCAAAAACAATACGGCCCCGCGTGCTAATTCCGATACAAAACGCCGCGGTTTATTGATTTCCGACCATCCGGACTCTTTCCAATAGGTCGGCCGCCATCCCGGCACGCCAAAACCCAATCCAAATTCACCAATACGGATTCGGCGATAGAGTTGATGAAGGCCAAAGGCCGCTATAAAACCCACGGCAAACACCTTAACACCAAACCCAATAGAGAACCCGAACGCGAATGAAAATCCGGCCAGCATTGCGAGCCCGGCAAAAGCCCCGGCAATGGGCGTCAGCGGCAATCCGATTTTGTAACCGCCGATCTCATAATTTCCCATCGCCTCGCCTTCTTTGGCGTGCATGACCCACGGACCGAAGACTAGACCGCTAGAGAACATCAACATTGGCCATAATCCGACTGCGTTAATGATACCCAAGCTCCAGATCGCACGTATCGAAAACACAAATAGGACAATGCCGATCATTTGAACCCAGAACATGTTCGGTTGGAATACTTGCGAGTCGGCGTACCACGCAATAAAGGCATGCCATCTGGATTCATGCGTCACCTTGTCTGTATATTTAAGTGCGTGATACAAACCCAAGAG
>Ga0206928_1227_pt1 | contig 11241 bp, 7 predicted proteins | sample Alteio_BWOrgHeat_21_FD_152941 | JGI IMG/M metagenome (GOLD analysis project Ga0206928, IMG submission 152941) | Enriched cells from forest soil in Barre Woods Harvard Forest LTER site, Petersham, Massachusetts, United States -... | ecosystem: Environmental > Terrestrial > Soil > Temperate forest > O... | reverse complement strand
AGATTCGGTAGAAAAAAGTGATAACTGACCCAGTGAAAGAACTGTTAGATATAGACACAAAGTGAAAATTGTCAAAAGCCAACGAGGGAAAGCAGTCATGTCTTGTTTTATATTTGTTGGAAAATCTCTATTAAGAAGCTAGGAAGATATGACAAAGGTAATTTTATGACAATTTAAAATTTCTATTTTTAAATCCTGGCATTGCAATTTAAAGTTTAGGTTGCAGGAAATTGTCAATGGATAAACAATGTCTAGTAACTGCTGTCGGTTTGGAGTGCGTGTGGCTCTGCCACCGCTTTACTTCGAGTCCGGCTCTGCCGGCGAGATCACTCAGGAAGGTGTGGTTAAAGCCTCTTATTGGCTAGGCATTCACAAAAAGCAATTTTCTTCTGCTACCACATGCATCGAAAAGTTGGCACATACTTCGCCTTCCTGAGTGGTCTCGCCGGCAGAGCCGGACTCGTCGTAAAAGCGGTGGCAGAGCCACACGCACTCCAAACCGACAGCCAACCTCTTTTTTATCTCCATTTTTTGGAGAAGTTACAATGGACAACATGGACCAATAATTTCATGACAGCTCTATCTGAAGAAACATTGATCGCCTATAACAAAATAGGCCTGATTCCGGGTCCCGGTGAGGATGCCGAAGCTTTTGGTCAACGAGTGGACTACAGCCTGCACCTTACAGCACGCCTACCGGAAGAGTTAAAATCTCACCTCAAAGATGATCTTCAGCCCAAAGAAGATCAATCAAATGAAATTTTGCAGCAAGCGGCCGCAAATCTAAAAAATAGATATGATTGCGCTCCTGACTGGACCCCTTTATTTTTTAGTGATTATAAGCTCCCTTTTTGGCAGGGTGGATGCGCCTGGATCTTTCAAATGGAAGAAAATACCCCTACTTCCGCTTTGATACAATTGCGCAAAAACTTTAAGCACTCTCCGCGCTACCTGGGAATTTATCATAGGAATGAACTATTGACCCATGAACTTTCCCACTGCGGTCGAATGATGTTCCAGGAACCAAAGTTTGAGGAAATTTTAGCTTATCGCACCTCAAATTCCTCTTTCAGGCGTAGTTTTGGAGCTTTATTACAATCTTCCAAGGAAAGCGCTTTAATAATGCTTTTGCTTTTTATGTTGATTGTTTTTGATGTTTTTTTAATCGCTTTAGGTCGTCCCGATGCTTACTATTTAGCATTTTGGCTGAAACTTATTCCAATAGCACTGCTTGCAGGAAGCTTAATCAGGTTAGGAAAACGACAAAAAAATTTGGATCGCTGCCTTGAAAATTTAGAGGCATGTGTGGGAAATGATAAGGCGCACGCCGTCGTATATCGACTGCAAGATCGCGAAATCCTTCTCTTCTCGAAATTCACAAAACAAGAAATTGTCGAATATGCCATGCATAGGAAAGAAGAAGAGCTGCGCTGGAAAGTTATCTTCAAGGCGTATTTTATTTAACCTAAAAACTTTCTCCTTTGCTGCGCCGTTCCAATGTTTAAAGCCAAGCGATATTTGGCCACAGTCCGACGAGCACACTGGATGCCTTTTTCTTTTAACATACTTGAAAGCGCCTCGTCAGAAAAAGGGTGATGCTTATCCTCGCCGGCAATGATATCCTTTAAAATATCCCGTGCAGTTTTTGAGGAAATATCCTCCCCCGCTTCGGTTGAAAGACTGCTTGTAAAAAATGAACGGAGCGTCAAAAGTCCTCGGGGTGTTTCAATATATTTCCCCGATACAGCCCGGGCTATTGTGGACTCATGCACCCCCAACTCCTCTGCCATGGTTTTCATGGTCAAAGGAACAAGCTTGCCCTCCGGATGAATAAAAAATTCACGCTGCCATTTAACAAGCAATCTCGAGAGATTTTCCAAGGTATCATTGCGCTGAAGGATATTCTTAAGTAACCATTTTGCAGAAACAACTTTTTGCTTAATAAAATCCTTTGTCTCTTGAGGCAAAGAAGCATCATCCAGCATGCGCAGATAGCGTGTATTAAATCGCAATCTCGGCATGGAATCATCATTGATGACCACAACTAATTCTTCCTCCTCTTGACGGATCAATACATCGGGAATAATAAAGGTGGATGCTTGTGGACTTAATTGCGTGCCGGGATGCAAATCCAGCTTGGCTATATCATGGTCCACTGCTGCCTCAATGTCTTCGGCATCGCAATTCAAGCCTTTTTTTATCGCCGGAATATGATTATGCAACAAGTCATTAAAATGCTTTTCAATAATTCGAAAAGCCAATGTATCCGATTTACCATAGCTTTTCAGTTGAATAAGCAGCGACTCTTGCAAGGTTCTTGCGCCAACACCGATAGGATCAAACGTTTGAATGACCTTTAAGACTGCCTGGATCTCTTCCGGTTTACACTGCTCTAAAATAGCCAACTCTTCCAAAGAGGTATTAAAATACCCGGCTCGATCAATATCACCGATAATCGCTTCAGCAATTGCCAATTGCTTCGCATTATCAAAAGATTCTTTTGCCTGGATAGTTAAATGTTCAAATAGAGTCTCTTCTGAAACGATGGAACTTTCTAAAAATGATTGCAATTTCTCTTGTGCAGAATTAGGTTTCGTAAAATTATCGCTTTCAGAAAAATGATCGCGGAAATCTTCATCTAGCCTTCTCAAGACTTCAAAATCCCTTTCCTCAAATGATAATTCTTTTTCGGGTTTAAGTTCCCCATCCGTAGACTCTTCAATATTATCCTCTTCCAATGCTTTCAAGTTTTCATCCGCCTCTATTCCTTCATCGACCTCGCTACGTTCAAGCACCGGGTTTTGCTCTAGCTCATGATCAACAAGAGGGCCCAGTTCCATGATAGGTAACTGCAAAAAGTGGATTGCCTGTTGCATTTGCCGAGACATGATCAAGCGTTGCATTTGCTTGATGTTTTGACTTGGTCCCTGCTGCAGCTCGAACATTTGTGAATTAGACATATTACCCCCTTGATACATTAGATGTAATTTGAGTATATAAGTGATTTGAATTTCATTGGCATCAACAAATTATTTTGCAATAGTGGAAATCTACACCTCGACTTTGTACGATTTCTGGCGATGCCAAAAATCGTACAAAGTCGAGCATACATAAATGAATAAGGAACTATGGAATTTACATACGCTATTAATCAAAACATCCTCGTAATCACTTTCGATGTTAATAGGTTGGACGCCAAGAAATCCATGCAAACTAAATCGGACATTCTTAAGATCATTAAACAGGAAGAGAATTGGCAGGTTGTTTTCAATTTTAATCAAGTAATTTTTATGGATAGTTCCGGGGTCGGCATACTCCTATCCATACTAAGGTTTTTAAATACCAAAGAAGGAGAATTAAAATTAGCCGAAATTCCCCCAACCCTCAGGACTATTTTTGAGCTTGTTTCCTTGCATAAGATATTTGAAACATACAATACTGTCGATGAAGCAATCCATTCATTTATAACGTCAAAAAAGCGGTAAAAAAATGAAAATGCCTTCCGAAAAAAACACTCCTCTTCAAACTTGCCCCATTGCAATTTTAGGAATTCCCGTTACTAATAACGAACTTCACCTTCTTGTCTCTTCTTGCTTAGAAATGATTAAAAAAAATAAAGTCAACGGCAAATCGTCCTATCTTTCTATCATCAATGAAAGAATCATTGAAAAATGTTATGGTTATTTACCGGCAACGATAGAAAACCACGATTTGCTGGCAATTTTACGAAATAGTTCATTTTCCGTGAACTCGGAACCATTTTTAATAAGACTGGCACATTCACTTGGATCAAAAACTTCTCCTGCCTATCCATTTCACGATTTCATTCTAACTCTTTGCTATTCCCTTGCTGAGCAAGAAAATGGAATATTCCTTCTTGGAAGTAATGAACAAGAAATTAAGGCTACCGGCCTCTCCTTGCACGACAAGTTTAAAAAGTTACGCCTTGTAGGCATTGCAGCGCCCTTTATTTTTACTGAAGGGGAAGACCTTATCAATGCTCAAGCAAGGGATGCTTTGCTTATTGAACAAATTAATTCTTCTCATGCAGAAGTCCTTTTCCTGGAATTGGACAGCTCAAAACAAATGGTCTGGCTTGAACGAGTCTTGCAACATTTAAAAATCCCCTTGATCATTACTGTTGAGGGATCTTTAAGTCTGCTCGCTAAAAACCACCCCGAATTTTTGATTAACTCTACAAAATCCAAGCCAAATAAAACTGAAACCAAGACAACATGGGCAAAAATTTCGACTTTCACTAAACTTACATGCCTATCCATTCCATTAATTCTTTTCCACACATTGAATCGTTATCTCTATCAATGGTTTTATAAAAACAATCATTCAGGGGAAACATCTTATAGTCGATTATTCATCTCTTCAAACCGCACCATCGCTGTCATTACTTTACCCGAATGCCTTGATACCTCTAATCAATCTGAACTGAAACAAATTCTCGAAAACACAACCAATCACGATGCCATTATCATTGATTTTCGTGAGGTTCGGCATATCCAACCCGAAGGATTTTACTTCTTGATTAAAACCTGGATGCAGCGAAATCGGGAAAACAAAGAAATTTATGCCTATGCCATACCCGGCGATATTGAATGGTTGATGAAATTGCACCATACATGGGATCTCTTTAAAAATACATTTTGCGAATCTTTGGATACCCTGATAAGCCGCCTAAGCAACCATCAACAAATTCATTTTTACGACTCTTTTAGTCAAAACGACAATCAAGTCACCATAGGGATATTAGGAAGTTTAAATAATGGGATTGATTATAATGCCTATCTGAAAAAAATAATGCCCATTATTGATCAAAAAAATTGTTGTATAGATTTTACCTATTGCACATCGCTGGAAAACTTGGGTGTTTCATTTTTGTTAAACTTAAGAAAACATTTGCACTCACAAAACCACTCATTAATTTTAAAGTCTATCGCTCCACAGCTACGTAAACAATTGCGCGCAGCAGATGTTAACAAACTATTTATTTTAAAAGTTGATAATTAAAAAAAAACAAGGCATACCTAGTGTCTACTAGTGTCTAATTGAACTTAAAAACATACTCGTTAGAAGGGCATTATGCGTATAACAACAATTTTTGGAACTTCAATCGCGCTTGCAACCGGCATCTTGGTGGGTTGGTCTTTTAGCAATATCCATCATGCCTTAAATCCCCCCCCCTCTTCTTTTCAAGAGCCTGCGCACTTTAAGCAAATACCTGCCCCTTCTGAAATTCACGCCAATCTTAATGCACAACATCTTGTAAACACTTCGGAATTTTCCGCTCCTCTTGCATTAACAACAAAAGAAGAAAGTGATCGATTTGTGCGATTGGCTGCCCTTCATCTGGTTGAAAACCCATCTCGGGCTTTGGGGTATTTATCTGAAGCGATTCAAATCGATCCTAAAAATCCTGACCTATATACTTATAAAGCCAGCCTCAGCGAAGCGCTCAATAAAAATCAAATAGCTTTAAGCGATTATATTACCGCCGTAAAATATGATCGTGAAAACCCGTTCCGCCGAGAACAATTGGCGGATTTTTATTTGCGCACACACCAATATCCCCAGGCTTTAGAGATTTTAAAAGACACGTTGAATGCCCCTTCCTCCGATAGTATATGGCTTAAAACAATTTTTTGGAGTCTTGTGGCTGTCCCTCTTAAAGAAGATCTTTCGAACCAGGACATCCCATTGGGAGCTGAAGCGCCATTCATTGCTTATTTGCTGAATTTACCTTCAGGAGTATACTGGGATCAACAAGCGTTTGAGCAACTTACCCATCACGAGAAATATAGCGAGACACTTCAAGAGACATTTTGGATGCAGCTAATCGGGGCCTTAAAAGAAGAACGGGACGAAGAAGCCTTGCATCTTTTAGATCATCATCTTTTTCAGCATGTCTCTTGGGCCCCTGATTTGGAAAAAAGCCTTAAAGCAATCCTTCATTATCGCCTTTTAAATCAATCAAATGCGCCTAAACCGCTCTCCTCCATCTTTCCGAATGAAGAGTCTGTTCAGAACCCCCTCCAGCTATTAACCTTTCTCTCCAAGCTATCGGACACAACTCCGCAGCACTTCCCGGCAGCTATTCCCCATCAGCTGCAAGGCCTCTTATTGGATAAAGAAGCGATTGCCATTGTTTTCTTGGGCATGGGTTGGACAGAGGCTGCCCTTCAACTGCATGCACTTGAAAAATTACCGGAAACCTTCCCTGATTGGGTGGCTATCGCAATGACGAAAGCAATTGCCCAAAATCGCAGTGATAAAACGGCGCTTTTCTTTGCCCTTGCTCAAAAACAAACTCCTGCCCTTACTTTGTTAGTCGCTGAATTGGCCCTTCGCGTGAATGAAAAGCAAATAGCCTTTAATTCTTTAAAAGGAATTTACACAGTCAATGATGAAAACGGGGAAAAAGCAGCATTGTTAATTGCACAATTTCTTGTGGAGTACAATAACTTCACTGACGCAAAAAAAGCTCTTATGGCGCAACCTTCATTAGTTGACAATATCAAGGCAAGAGAAATTCTGGCGCGGGTTGCCTTGCATGAAAAAAATACGGGAAAAGCCACTGAACTTTATGAAGGATTGGAAAAAGAATCTTTAGAGGCCAAGTCTTTTTTGGCGCGCAAAGCTTTTGAGGATAAAAATTGGACGAAGGCTCACCAACTCACTTTGGAATTATTGAAAGAAAACCCTCAAAATCCTACGCTAGTCGATAATTTGCAGCGCATTATTGCTGAAGAAAAGCGGCACAAATCCCATAGCTGAATCGTAATTATCGAGAAGCTATTCCATCTCTGAATTATTTTAGTTTTATAAAATCTTAATATTAATTCAATATAATTAACGATTGATTGTGTTAATTAAATTAACAAGAGATACTTATGAATTTTTGTTCGCAATTAAAAGAAAACATTTGGATTGGTGCAGGCTCTTTGATCGGGCTTACACTTGGTAGTACTTATAATTTAATGAACACAGGATCTTTTTTTGGAAGAGATGCGAATATATGTAAAAATCCATTTGGCAGTCTTAATCCGCTACTTGTTATCAATAATTTTCGGGAAAATGAGTATCTAGTTACAAGAAAAGAGCATTCTCTAGGGCTAATAAATCCACTTTGTCCTCTTATTTATTTAGTCCCTATATTTGCAAATGCTGTTTTGGATACCGCAATTCAGAAAAAATCTTTCAAAGAAAGTTTTGAAACTATCATATCTCAAGCAATCAAAATTGTGGCTACTCCAATTTTTTATTCTATGTCTATGGCAGCAGTTGGACTCATTGCAAAAGGATTAATGTCTGCTAGTCTTAATATTTTTAGTAATTCTGCGCTTGATACAGCAGGACATGTAATATTTCAAATGATACAACATTTATGTATTCTAAAGGCTTTACAAGGATATGAAACTTCCTCTTTGCAAAAGAAAATGTTTACGATATTACACGTTTCTGTAGCCGTAACAGATGGGATCTGGATGTTTAATACCGCTTCCGGTTGTCATTCCGTGGCTGACGTAATAGCTGGTATAGCATGTATCGCCCTTGCATATGAAGTAACGGAATATGTAAAATTTCGAATATCTCTTAAATAAGAGATTTTGGCTGCTAGTGGAGTGCGTGTGGAAGAAAAAATAACATTAAGAACTGCGATAGCTGGTTTTAATTCTGCCACATGCGTTAGCACAATGGTGTTAAGTTAAGAAGCAAGTAGTTGATTCTTAACCTAACACCATTGTGCTAACGCATGTGGCTACATGCTGCCGCTACTATTCGCAGCTTAATACATTTATCAAATCTTTCTAATTAAAAACCCCTGTATAGTTGATTTTTATTATATAAAAATTTTGACAACTAAATACATTTAGTAAGATAATAATTTTCAGGTTCTATTATTTAGCATTACGAATTACTAGAGGTGATTATGTCATTAGATAAAATAAGCGGTTTAGATCTAAATAAATTCCATCAAATGCTAGAAAATGCTCTTACGCATGAAACAGATTCAATCATAGTGGGATATGGATCGAGATCTTTTAAATTAAAAGATGGGGAAAATGAATATGATGTTAAAATGAAAGAAATTGTTAGTACTTTTAAAAAATTATCTAACAATTCTACAGATATACACCCTTCTCTTATTCCTGAAATCAACAATCAAATCACCCAATTAGATCTCAAAGGTGATGCTTTACTGGATCAAAAATTTCCAGGTTCCCGTTCTCTTCGCGACCTAAAAAATTTTTTCACCAGTTTATTCACTAAGACTCACCCTCATTTAGCAAGGATTGATAAAATAGAGCAAAAAAATTTCCATGAAATAAAAACAGTCCCTCCAGAAGCTACAAACATCTTTTTACCCATATTAGCGACATCAGTAAGTTCAGTACATTCAGGAAAAAATTGCAAATTAACAGAAAGTGAAACCTTTAAACAATACACCAGCGCTATAAAGAAAGAGCTAACAACCCTTCTAGAGGGTCTCGAAGATCCAGAAAAAAAACAAAAAGCCGTAAATGTTTTTCGCTATTTGGCTAACAAATACCCTCAACAAGCCTATGAGTTAATCCAGTATGCTCTAGACCCTAGCTCCTTAAATATACAGTTAAATCAGAAACAGCAGGCATTTCTTAAAACATTTGAAACTAGAATTTTAGCAAGAAATCCTGAAAAACGTGAGGAGTACATCCAAAATTATAAAACATTGAAGCCAGAACCTGTGAAATCTCAATCAGAGGTTGTTGTTAGCCCGCCAGAAATAAAGCCGAAGTCGCCTCAGCTCCCTCTTTCACAAGAAATTCTTAAGGAAAAATTAAATCAAATAGGCGGAAAAGCAGAATTCGTACAAGAAGATGGTGAATTCACTGAATTAATTATTACCTATACAAATAATGATGACAGATGTAGAGCATTTGAAAAAATAAACTATAAAGCATTATTGGATTCTTCTGAAGGGTTATATTTTCTTAAGATTTCTGCTGAAAATGCTTACACCCTGTTAGGAGCAGATACTGAAGATTCCAAGTTAATTATTCAAAATTATATCGCTGAAAAAAAATTGGAGCAACAAAATGCACAAACTAATGACGAGCCTAGCAGCTCGGCAACTGAAACTGACGAAACTATCGCCGCAACACAGCATCCCCAACCTCAGGCTCAAACACCCCCTGTAGTTCCAGCAGAAGCTCCTGTAGTGCCTCAGATATTGCCTCAGACTGAAACTACAGAAACTACAGATCAACCAATTTTTCCAAAAACACGAGCCGAGATCCAGGCTAAAACACTCTCTCCTCAATCGCCAGTTCCTCAAACAGCTCCCCTTTTTCCTTCTATTCGTCATCCAAGCCCTGAAAATTTAAAGGCAGTATGCACTCACTTAAATAGTTTGGAAATTCTAAATAGTTTAAAAATTCCTTCTAGACCCCTTTTTGCACTATCACATGATCAGAAATTCATCATTGCAACTCTTTCAGTTCCTAAATCTGATAAGGCTCCATGGTCTGAAAAAATTGAACTTGAAAATACTATTAATAAAGAGCTTGAAAATGCAGGGCTTGGGTCTAAAGGAAATCTTTCGATTAAGGAAAACAATGACTCTTTTTCAGTTACTTACAAGATCGATAATAAGTATGAATTGGATAGTTTAATCAAAGAAGTTGATCAAGTTGAAACAAAAAAAACTGACACCCTTACTAGTTCGTCGTTAACAAAAGAGCAGCTTGGATCACTAGTTGAAATGCTAACTAATTTAAATGTGCCAAATGCTAATTTCAGCATAAAAAATAACACCATTGAAGTAAGAATAAATGGAGAAAAAAAAGATTTTGACTCTGCAATGGAAAAATTAGGATTCAATGAGTTTGGAATTGATTTAGGAGAAGAAGCTGATACTAAGGCATTTAAAAATGTTATCAAAAATCCCACTGAATTAATTTATTTATTCAATAATAGACCTCATAACTTAAAATCCTCTGAGGAAATCCTCAATGAAAAACTAGGCGCTATTAAAGGAGATGTTCAGTTTCTAAGCCATGATAATAAATTCCGCGGCTTAAAGATTACCTACGACCATCCGGGAAAGCCAATGGATTACGTTGATTTAAAAACTTTAGACAAAGATTTAGGGGATTTTGCAGAAAAAAACCCAGAGTCTGTGGAAAGAACTTCACATGCGAAGGGCAAAATAGTCGTTCAACTTAACCCGAAAGCAGTTTATCAGTTTTTAGGAATAGAAAAAAATAATGAGTCTAATTTGCTTATTTTAAAATATATCCAGGATCAGGAGAATTTCAAAAAGACTTCTACGGTTGGGCGGCAGCCCGTTGAGCCCAAAAACAACCCTAGTGATACAAAAACTGAAATTGCCATACCTATCGCTGCAACAGCTTCCCTCAAAACTGAGAAGCAAGAATCAAATGTGACTGTGTCCTTTAAAGCTATTGAAAAACCTACTAAAACTGAATTGTACAAGATGGCTATCTATTTAAATGAACTGAACCTACCTTTCATAACATTTTATGTTTCCAATGATGTTTTAACTGCAAGGAAACCCGTTTCCTCAAATAGCGATGGTTTAACAGAAACAAATCTACTACGTAATGCACTTGAAAAAGCCGGCTTAGGTTCAAAAGGAGCCTTCGGATTGCTAGAAAACAAGAACGGATCCAGGATAGATTGCCTATTTACTGTTCCGGCAGAACTAAGTTTGTTATTTACGGAAATTCAAAAAGCTGTTGAATCAAATTCACCCCTTGTCAGCACCCCCCCCTTAAAGTCCACCGATATGGAAGCGTTAAAGAATGCCTTTGAATTCAAATTGCCTGGCGCAAAAATCTCCATAGTTGACAATGCGTTAATTATTAATCAAAAAATGGAAGCAAGCGAAGGAAATCAATTTATAGCATCTTTGGAACAATTAGGGATTAAAGACTTAGGAACCAATAGGTTGAGTCATTCAGAACATGGAACGATTTTAGAATACAAAAAAATAATCAATAACCCTTCAGAACTGAATGTTTTATTTAATCAAATTAATCTGTCTACGGGGGAAGGAGCACCCTAGATTGTAAACAAGGCTATCAGAGAATAATGGGCGCTGGTTACTATGTGGAGTGTGCGTGTGGCTCTGCCACCGCTTTTACGACGAGTCCGGCTCTGAGGCCGAGAAAAAATAGAGATGCAGAGCGCTTTTATCAAGCTTTTTTGCATCTTTTAAATTTTCTC
>Ga0206928_1226_pt1 | contig 11252 bp, 11 predicted proteins | sample Alteio_BWOrgHeat_21_FD_152941 | JGI IMG/M metagenome (GOLD analysis project Ga0206928, IMG submission 152941) | Enriched cells from forest soil in Barre Woods Harvard Forest LTER site, Petersham, Massachusetts, United States -... | ecosystem: Environmental > Terrestrial > Soil > Temperate forest >... | reverse complement strand
ACCTCTTTCGAGAAATATTGCAGATTTGGCATGAGCATTATTACCAATCTCGATTATTACTTTGATGAGGCTTCACTTGAAGTAAAAAGAAAAATGCTTGGTTCGATTTTCCCAGGAAAATTGACGTTTGAAGATGGTAAATATCGAACCGATGGATTAAACCCAGCGCTTGCATTTATCTTAGAGAAATCCAGTGGGTTACAAAAAGAAAAAACCGGAAACATTGTCATTTCTGAAAATGTCTCCGGGGATGTGCCCAAAGCCGGAGTCGAACCGACGACCTTCGCATTACGAATGCGAAGTAATTCAACAAACGACAATAATAAGCAATTGCTAACAACTGATTCTCAGAGGTATTTTTGCCTATCGTTTGTTGTAGGTTCATGTCTATATTTGCGATTTTTTGTGGTTTAGTGTGCCATTTTTGTGCCACGACATTATCATGCTGCCGATTAAATGTTGAGATAATAAATCTGTTGCCAACTCAAATGATGGTTGTGGGTGGTTTAGTTTTTTGGTTTCTTAAATCGGCACGAAAAATCGAAGCAAAGCTCCTAAAACTTCGATAATCAAAGATGCTCCAATAAATGTGAAGATAGGAAGGGCGCAGAAAATACGGGTTTTTTTATATTCGCCACGTAGATACCTCGACCATATTAAATAAATACTAACCGGCATTGATAAGGAAATTAAAAAAGTGAGAAAGATGATCGATAAACCCACAGGCACTGTCATGCGGGGATTATCGAATACCATGCTAGAGAGGAATCCCATGTAAAAAAAGGGGAGAAAAAGAACCATATAAAGAACAGTAAAGCCGGCTGCAAAATATTTAGCGCTTTTTCGATTTTTCTCCTCTTCTCCATCTGTCGTTTCTATTGACGAGACAGCCAAGTTTTTTTGATGATATGTAACGCTGTCTTCTGAAAATATCGAATCATCTTTAGGCATAAAATTACTTCACCTTTTTCAGGCTTTTATATTTTTCAACAAGTTTTTGAATTTCCTTTTGATAACACTCACTCTTAAATTCATGTTTCCAATTGCTGCCAAGATCAGGATCCAAGACGGTTAGGTTGCTGATTCTGGAAAATTCATTTTCATAATGTTTGATTCGTTGTTTTATATAAGATTCCATGACACGAGTATCCAACGAATCCAGATGCAACATGGCGTCTTTTAATGCCAACTGAGCAATTATTTGATCGTCATTCAATCCTTTTTTGCGTTCATAATAACGTTCCAGAGCTAATAATTGAAGATTGGGTGAGCCAAAACGACAGACGAAATCAGCTGCGCTAGCATAATTATGAGAATCAGGATGACTTTTGCCAGAGGCAAGAAAAGAGCCTCCACCAAATGTGAAAAATCGAAGTTGTTCTCTTTCATGTTGGTTAAGTAATTCTATAGCATGCTCAACCAAAATAGCCCCCTGGCTATGTAAAAACACAATTACAGGAGGCGAATTTTCCGCTTCTTTTGCAATAGAGAGTAGGTACCTTAAAAACTTCACAGTCCATGCTACTATTGGTGTATCTAAAGATGTCTTCAAGAATATACATTTTAAAACATCTGCAATCTTACAAACCGTGTCGTTTGGCATTGATAAAATTCTTTCTTCATCGGTGGCCTTAGAAATCAGTTTAGCTGATGCTAAAGCTTCTTCCTCAGTGTTATCTATGCCATTAATAAATCCCCAAACACATTGACCTGGTTTGTGCTCTCCAACTACTCGAACAAGAGGGTCAATTTTACCTTCGTTGGGAGGCAATACTGATTCATGTGTTTTTATATTCCATATGCAATGACTAGGCCGTGAACGTAAATGTGTGGTTCCATTGTGTTCGTTCACAATAACGCCATCTAAGCGATGTGACTGAATCCATTCAATGGCTTCATTCTTTGAAAGAACGTGGTTATCTCCGATTAAATATGTATCTTCTTTATTTTTGCCATTCTCAATTTTCGCATTGATTTTTGGAAGAAGAGAAAGGCATTCATTTCCAATGAATACATATCCACAGAGCTTTTCAAGTCCTTTGACTAAACCATCGAATTCCGTTTTACTAAGAGAATTTATCTTCCTGTCAGGAGATATTTTGGCAAATGAAGCTAACCGAAGAACAAATGCATCAGGGGTATCTGGTTGATAATGATCTGCCAGAGTTTTTAAAGATGAATTATAATATTTTTTCGAATGAAGCCATGCTGATAATGCCTTACGACCTTCTAATGGATTAGAAAAAATCGCGTAACGTCCGTAACTTCCAATTGAACCATTGCTGCGAGAAAAATGACTATGGCTGCGTACTAAGCCAGGATTATTAATTCGCCATGCCAAATTACCACCAGAAGCAACATATTTATTTCCTGCAAAATCAAAATAGAAGATGATCTCATCATTATATCTATAGGCCAATCGAAACACAATATTCTCCGAAACAGTTTAAGTAATTTAAAAATCCAACAAAATACACGCTACACAATTAAAATTGGCCCTAAGTGTAAGTGATTTTCGGTGAAATTACCATCGAATTTTGATACGCCAGAAATTGCACGGAATTGCACGGAATTGCACGGGATTACACGGAACTTAACTTACCCCAGGAAACCACAAACTTGCTTTAGTCTGCCCTTTAAAATGTATTTGTTTTTGGATTCTTAACTCCCGAAGTAGCTCTTGTACTTGTCTTTGAGAAAGAAAAGGCAAGACTTGATTAAGCTCTGCTAGCTTTGATCCATGTTTTGCATTTAAGGAAATATGTTTAACCAGCAATTCCTTATTGGTTTCTTTATCTAATCCGCGTTTCCGTGTATATATTCCGTTCTTACCTGCCAATGTATAGTATTGTTGACAAAGGATGTGCCGTGCACCGCGCCCTTTGCCTATACGCTCAACAATGCCCAAATCGACAAGATGGTTCAGGCGAAACCTTAATTCTGTAGGTGTCGGAGGGATAGGCCGGTCCTTGTGAACCAAATCTAAGACTATGAAGTCTTCGGTGTTAAATGAAGCTAATCGCTCGTGACCGATTTTTTCTAAAAATCGCAAAAAGCTTTCGTCTTGAATTTGACCATCCAAAGTTAACACGACTTCATGTTCATCAGTATGAGCAAAATCTGGCAAAGATTTCCCTTGCCTGATACTCTCTTCAAAAATCCTGTCTGCTCCCTGTCCTGCACGTTCAACAAGCCCACATTTGTTAAAAATATCAGCTATCCTTCGATTACGAGGTTGTTGTTTCCAAAGTATGTTAGATGGGGTAATTCCAGAAGGAAATCCACCGGGACTAGCTATGATAATTTTACGAGGATATTGTTTTACCCAAATCGAACCCGCCTCCCTATAATCGCGATGACTTACAGCATTTAAAACGGATTCTCGAATAGCTTTTTCATTGAATGTAGGGATATCCCAGACAAATAACCCGTCTTGGAAGTGCTGAAGGTCATTTCTTAAATTAATCTTATTCCATAATTCATCATAAAAAGAGAAAAATCCTTGGGTGTATTCAATTCTTTGTTGCGCCGGTCCTGTAACACCGCTAGAACGATACTCAAACACCACTTCTGCTTGTGCAAGAAATTTTTTAAGTGCTTGAGGTTTTCCAAATAAAATGAGAGCCGCATAAGTTATTTTTTTATCCTCGACAGCTCCGATATCTTTGAGTAGTTGCTTATCTGAAAGGCTTTTTAAATTGCTATTGCCTGACTTACGCATCCACAATTCCCGAAAGACTTTAATAGATTCACTGTCTAAGTCTTCAATTTTGGCATGAGGGCAAATTTGGGCAGAAAAATCAGGCTCTGCCTCATTGAAAATACGTTTAAGCATGTCTGGGGTCATTGGCACTAATTCTTCCCCACGACGCATCCAATAAATGCCTTGATACTGAATAGGAACACCAATTGGTCGAGAGGGTATTGTGAAGATAATTACTCGTTTGTCTTCAACGAACATTTCCTCTATTTCGATGCGTAGATGTAGTCTGATGATAAGATCTGATTTTGTTTTCTCTAAATTGCGACAAGCATGACTTCCTACGATACTGCGAGGAATTTTATCTGTTATCCCCAAAAGCAACTTTCCACCACCCTCATTTGCAAGGGCACAGCAGTATTGAGTCAGTTTATCGCTATCATAATTGTTTTTTGCCTCTTTAAATTCGAGGTGAGCGTTTTCTCGCTGCTTTATCAAAGAATAAAGTTCGTTTACCAGTGAGTCCATCCTATTTAACCTAAAATCTTTTCGTAAGTTTCGATATAAGTTTTAATTTCACTATTCATAAATTTTAATCATCGTCTTTTTTAGATATACTCCGTCCAGTTGAAAGCTGGAATTTTTGGCTGCTTCAAAGCCCCGGGATTCGACGATCGTAAAGCTAGCTGTATTGGATTAATACAGCGCGCTTTACGATCGATCGAATCGCGGGGCTTTCAAGCTAGCCAAAAATTCCAGCTTTCAACTGGACGGAGTATATAACATGAGTCGAATACATTCATTATTTTACCGATGCGTTGCGTGCATAATTTTTGCCAACGTTTTAATTGTTGGATTTTTTCGCTTCAACAATTGATACATTGTTGACCTTGGTACATCCGCTTCTCTAAGAAATTTAGATTTATTCAAAGCGTATAAATGATCTTTGATGATTTCCATGACACCTTCTGGATCGTTTTCAATAAGGCATTGCATGATTGCAGAACCAATCAGAGCAGGATCTAACAAGTTAGCGATGGGGTCTACTTCTATTACACTCACATCTTTCCCAATGGTAACGTTGGAACCTTCTTTAGTTTTCATTGTGTTTTTATGTCGATGCGTTTTCATTGTGTTTTTATGTCGATGCGTTTTCATTGGCTTTGAGGCAGATGGCCTTCGCGTTGGAGACATCTTTACTTCGTCCATTTATATTACCTCCTAAAGGCAATAATTTCGAGATATAGGCGGATTTTTCGAGGCTGATTGTGCGTTATAGCGAACAATTTTGCAAGCCAAATCCTCGGGAAAAAAAAGTTGCTTGACCCTCACGTAACGTTATTCCTTATTATTAGGGCATCATTTAATATCAAAGGGATATTAAAGGAGGAAAATCAATGGCTTATACAGTTACGAAATTGGCTAAAATTTCAGGAGTCAGCGTTCGCACGCTACACTGGTATGATGAAGTTGGTCTTTTAAAGCCTGCCTATCATGGGTCTAATGGGTATCGGTATTATGAAGAAGAGCAACTCTTGATCCTGCAACAGATTCTCTTTTTTAGAGAGCTTGGGTTCGAGTTAAAGCAGATTCAGAAAATTCTGAAACGAAGCGATTTCGATAAAATGGTGGCATTGAGTTCTCATCGACAAATTTTACAAAAAAATTTGGCAAGGACTCGAAAACTAATAAAAACCATTGATGAGACAATAGAACACCTAAAAGGGACGAAAAAAATGAAAGAACAAGAAATTTATTATGGATTTAGCAAAGAAAAGCAAGCGGATTATGAGAAACAGCTCATACAACGTTTTGGAGACAAAGTCAAAGATTCGATTGCGGAGAGTCATCAAAAAGTAAAAAACTGGTCTAAAGCAGATTGGGATAAGTCTGGCAAAGAGTTTGATGAAATTTGCAAGGAACTCGTCAAAATGATCGAGAAAAATTCCAAGACGAACTCTAAAGAAGTTCAAAGCATTATTCGCAAGCACTATTTATGGCTGAAAAAGTTTTGGACTCCAACAAGAGAATCATATTCTGGTCATGGACAATTCATTGTAGAGAGCGATTTGCGTAATGCTTATGAAGCTCATCATCCTCAGCTACCCGAATTCATAGCAGAGGCTATTCAAACTTTTGCAAAGATTGAACTTGAATAATCCTAATTCAGACGACCACTTAAACAGTGGTCGTCTTTAGCTAAAAGAGTCCCATTGGACAATTGTGGTCTTAGCTGCATTTTTTAATTGCTGAAAAAGCTGTGGGCGTTCTGGTGGCGCATCCATCATTTGCACGATGTTGACAAAATCTGTAATAAGAGCCGAACGCATCCATTCTTTGGGCAAATTACCTCCAAAATCTGTATATCCTTTTGTTAAAGTACCCAGATTTAGAGGGAACTGATCGCGGTGACGTAGAAGTATAGCAAAGTCGAGAATTCCAATACCTGCATGAGCAAATTCCCAGTCCAAAACAAAAATCTTGCCTGCATTATAGAGTAAGTTGACCGGTTTGAAGTCCGAATGAGTAAGGCATATATTTTTTTCTACTTTAGGAAAAAAATCTAGGTTGTCCTGCATAAACGATAACATATCATCTGATAGCTTATCGCCTAGCCGTCTTCGAGCATACTTTCCATTAGATAAAACAGCATAGGCCTCCTCAAAATATGGACTTGAGCCTACATCAAAGGGGTGAGCTATTCTAATTCCTTCTCCAAATAGTCCTGCATTTTGAAATTTAAATACATGAATTGAAGCAAGTGATCTTCCTAATTCATAAGACAGTGATTCTTGATGTGTTTCAGAAACTTCGGAAATATGTACTCCATCAATAAACTGAAAAATTGCATAGGGATAAGGCTGATAAGTTTCATCAGCGTAGATAAGATTAGGGGTAGAAACTTTACCGTCTATAAGAGAATGGATGTCTTTTTCAATTTTGCAGAGGACTTTATCCCTGGTGTATAGACGAAGAACCAATTCATTGTTTTCGATTCGAACCTTATAAGTTGTATTTAAAGCTCCTCCAGAGAGAATTTTATAATCATCAATTTGGTGACATTTTGGAAAGGCCTTATGGACTAAATTAAGAAGTTCCTTTGCATCGAGATGAATATTTTGAATACTTCTTTCTACTTCCATGCACCCTCTAACGAAAATTTTGCTAATTCCTGAACAAGGGATACGCTTCCATATACCCTTCGCCCTTTTTCATGAAATAAACGCTCTTGAGGAATATCAAAAATCAACAACTGTTCTTCTCCCTCGGTGCTGCGAGAGATTTCTTGACCATCAGGGTCATAAATGACACTATGACCTGGACAGACTGAAGCATTATCAACAGGCCATATCCAATCAGCGGTGATAAGCCAGCAGCGATTTTCAAAAGAACGAGCAACAAAATGGCTATAATAAGAGGAACGTTTTGCATACGGATGGTCTAATGAAACACGATTACACATTGGTGAAAATAGAATGCTAGCCCCTTGTAGTGCAAGGAGGCGTGCAGGTTCAAAATAATTTGTATCAAGACAGATGACAATGCCAAAAGAGACACCTTTACTTTGAAATGATGAGAAAGAGGAGCTAGAAGTAAAATAATTATGGTATAGATAGTGCTTTCTTTGAACACCAATGAGTTTGCCATGTTCAATAACTGCAGCGGAATCAAATAGACAATTGCCCTCACGTTCGTTAAAACCAACGATAATGGTCGCTTTGGAATCTTTCAAAACTTCAAGCCACTCTTCAAAAGCTGATTCCCCAACCTCCAACGAGTTTTTACGAGCAAGGCTCTCATTATAATAATACCCAGTCAAAAAGCCTTCAGGAAAACAGAGAAAGTCAATGCATTCAGCTTCTGCCTTCATCAATATGATTTGGGCTTGAATCTTTCGAGCTTCGGAATTTGAAGCAGGTATTAACTGGCATGCTGCGATTCGGATCATTATTTTTTAATTCCTATGTACAAATCTAAAACAATGTTCTGATGATCTGCAGCTCTTTCGTCGTAAATTTCAAAGTCTGTTTGGTAGCTGCGTTTGCCACCCAAATCCGCCGATGACATGTTCCAAATTTTATTCCAAGCATTTACAATGACTTCAGGCATGGGCGCTGGAGTTGTGGTAAACTTTATGTAATGCTGTTCTGGAATAACCATGCCTTGAAATCCTTCAGCTAGAAGGCAATCAAATGTATTAACTTCTTCACCTATAAAATACGTATAAACGCCAGTGTAATCGCTTTCATAATCAGTATAAGCACAAAATGTTGTACCCTGTTTTGCTCGATTTGGAATTTTCTCACAAAGCGATTCATGAAAGTACTTCCTAACGCAAGGAAAAATATTTCCTTTCATCTTGTCTAGTTCTTGTTGGTAGCTTGTGCGTACACCAATTCCCACAAATTTAATTTCAGGCCTAGTTATCAATGTTTGCTTCATTTATTGCCTCTTGTTTTGAAAAAGGATTATAGCAGAATAAGTAGACTTTTTCACCATTTATATACTAGCTATCAATTGCTTGCTTTTTTTGATAAGCTCTCGCACAAGGCGCTTTTCTTCTCGTACCTCTTTCGATCTTAAGCCATGTTTCCAATTTGCCATCTTCTGTCGTAGTTTTCCTTCTTCCGTTTTCGCTCCTGTATTGCGCGTTAGTCCTCCATGAAGGCGACAGCGCCCATTGATCATTGCTGGTTGACGACAAGGCTTATGTCCATTTGTTCTCGCTTTTGCACCACACTCCCTTAACATGGGGTAACCTCGCTCATTTTTTATTTACCCTCCCCCCGCCTTCATTTGTCCACCAACAATGGCTTGACCTCCATTTTCAATATTTACATGTTGTACAACGATTAGCTGCTCTCCATTTTTCCTGTATCGAGCTAACTCTCCAACTGTTTTAGCATGTAAATCCAGCAGCCTTGTTGCGGTTTTGATCAATATCATATGCCAATGATCTTTTGCCATAGTATCATCAAAAAGCACACGCCTTGCCCTTTCCAAATAGTCCATTCCTTGCGAATATAAGGCTGTTGCTTGAGCGCAAAGTCTGGCTTCATGCGCATCTTTTGGCTGCTGTTCAGCAAGTGATTGCAGTACAATATTACTTTTTTCATAGAATTTGTCGTAATCACAAATAGCTAAAGCAGCCCTTTTGACGATATCTTCAGCCAGCTCTTTGTTTTCTGTCCCTGTTAATTCACACACTCTCTGATTATAAAGATCTTCAAGAGACTTCTCACCATCTACACCTGGTTGTACAAAAACATTCTGAATAACTCCTTTTCCATCTATAGTTGATTCATAAAATATCGGACACTTTTTTGACGCTCTTGACTTCTGTGATTTTGACTTAAGAGTTGGAACAGCACTTGATAGTTTTTTTGAAGGGTCTTTTATTTTAATCATCTTCTTCCTGCTCCCTTCCAATCGGGTTGAAAAATTTTATAAAGTTTGATTTAGATTAAGAAAATTCCAACTGCATAAACATATATATACCAAATCCTTAAGTTCAATAAAGCATATAAGTTGGAAAGTTGGATGGAGCTTGTCTTGTTCAACTTCCAAATTTTCCAGTATCTGTTTATTGATGCTTTCAAAAAAGACATCGATCCTACTCAACTTCCCAACTTAATATATGTATCATACGTGTATATACTCTTAGCTGCACTGAAAGGTTGTTTTTGAAGTTGGAAATAATTTCCAACTTTATCCAACTTACCCGATTTACTTAACGAAGGGGACATATAACCAGTCTCTTTTATTTTGTTTTTGAATTTCGTTAAGAAGTCCACCCTCAACAAGTGTTCTCATAGGGTATTCATACATACTAGCACCGCCATCGAGTATTCCTGATGTAATCAAAGCTGCCCACGTTGGATCTTTTCCTTTCAGAATTCTTTTATGGACCCACTCCAAAATAAACCGACTCTTTCTCTGTTGGTCTGACTCGCCTAATTCGCCTTCAAATAATTGAGCCGTTGATTTGATCGCCGGTAGCACTACTGCCATCGCTGAGTTAATTGCCGTATCGCTAATTTCTTCAGAGGTCGGATCTTCAAAAAAACGCATGAGCATTGCAAGCTTTAGAATAGATGGAGACCAGCGTTTTAAATATGGATCCAACGTCTCTTGACATTTTTCACTATATGCCTTCGACATAGAATATAAATCTAAATGGCATGACTCAAAAACAAGTTTTGCGGATGGAGTAAGTTTATATTCATATCTTGCTGCCATATTCTCTAGGATCTTTCTTACCATCCATTCAGCTTGTGTGTTTGCTGATTTTTTTAATCTTGGGAGTGCATGAGGGATGCCTTCATGATGTGGGGGTGTGAATAATAGGAATCTTGCAAAAAAACCGCTTGAAACATCATTAGGCTTTAAATTTTCTTTGAGCCATGCCAAAGTAGACACACCATAAATAGAAAAATAGGGGCTTTCTAGGATGTGGTCTCCCTGTGTTTTTGTTTTGTATCTATAACATGGTGGGACGTCATAAAGCTCTGTGAAAATGGCTTTAAGGTCTGCATTGTGCATCTTTTCCATATTTTGAAGCCAAGCACCAAATTCACCCGTAAGAATGACGCCTGAATGCCCTTGACTTAGGTGTTCTAATAATGCCTCGGCTGTAATTTTATTCGGCAATATGACGTCTTTCAAAGACTGTTCCAACTTTCTTTGTTCCGCTGCCTCTTTTTTTATGGCCCCTCTTTTAAGCTCATCTTCTATTATTTTCATTTCGCGTAAAACTTCTTTCGAAATCCCTCTTGCTATACTTGCGCCATTTTCCATTGCCGTAGTTTTGAACCCACCACTTTTATACAGGTTAAGCATCCAGAGATTAGCGTAGAGGGTTTGAAAGTATTCTCCTTTGGGAATGCACATCCTTTTTTTTATGATCCCTGAAATACTGCCTAGCACCGCAGTTGTAATCATTATTGGGTGTGCATCTGAATCACAACATATGAAGTCAATGTATTCTCTGAGTGGCTTAGGCAAATCAATTGTTGAAAAGTTGGCACAAGGCTCCGCCTTTTCGAGCAAAGTTAACGAAAGTTTTTTTAGTTCGGTCTGCAAGTTCATGCCAGAAAATTCGTTGATGTTGAGCTGATTTTTGACTGCATCAATCCCTGAAAAGATGCGAAGATCATTAAAGTCTGTTGGCAATTCACTATCAAATAGTAAAAGCCCTTCAGGAAATTCTGGAAACACGATTGAGCATTGGTATTTTTTTGCAGCCTTTTCTGCGTGCATTCGTCCAGGATTTTCTGGATTTCCTTTGTCGTTATCTGCGGCTATGATTATTGAAAGCTTAGGGTATTTTGCTTTGAGATTACCTATTACTGGATCTATGTTACCGCAATCAAAGGCCACCACAACAGGCAAGCCTTTTGCTTCATGAACTGAATAGGCTGTAGCATATCCTTCCGCACAAAAAAGTTTGCCATCTTCTTTTATTTCACCTAAAACATGAAAGTTGCCTCTTTTGACCCCATGAATTCTTTTTTCACCATTAGCTTTGATATGCTGAATAGCTTGAATTTCT
>Ga0206928_1061_pt1 | contig 11317 bp, 12 predicted proteins | sample Alteio_BWOrgHeat_21_FD_152941 | JGI IMG/M metagenome (GOLD analysis project Ga0206928, IMG submission 152941) | Enriched cells from forest soil in Barre Woods Harvard Forest LTER site, Petersham, Massachusetts, United States -... | ecosystem: Environmental > Terrestrial > Soil > Temperate forest >... | reverse complement strand
GGTTACAATTTCCGCAGCCAGAAGACCATCGTCTGCGAGGAACAGTACCTGCGCCGTTATTTGGAAAACCCCGACAGCGTTTTTGTGCTCGCGCTGGCGGACGGAAAAGTTGTCGGCGTCGCCACCGGTTGCCCGCTCGCGGGCGAAGCCGAAGACACTCAGCAGGTGTTCGCGCAACCCGGCTACCCGCCGGAGCAGGTGTTCTATTTCGGCGAATCGGTGCTCTTGCCCGAGTTCCGCGGGCAGGGTCTGGGGCACCGATTTTTCGACGAACGCGAGGATCATGCCCGCGCGCTGGGCCGTTTCACCTGGACCACTTTTTGCGCGGTGGAACGCGCGCCCGGCGACCCGCGCCGCCCGGCCGATTACCACACCCACGATGTGTTTTGGCTCAAACGCGGCTACGCCAAGCACCCGGAATTGCGCACGACCTTTACCTGGCGTGAAGTCGGCGAAAAAACCGAAACCGCGCAGACGATGGTCTTCTGGCTGCGGAAATTGTAACCGCATCCTCCATTACCGAGTGTGGCCCCCTATTTCTGCGGATAGACGAACGAGGCCTGTGATGCGCCCTTGGTGGTGAGACCAGCACTGCGACCCGTCTTCGTGTCCAACACCCACAATTGGGCCTGGGCCCCGCTGCCCTTGGTGAAAATCAAATGGCGGCCGTCATTGGTCCAGCACGGCTCGGTGCCGCCCGCGCCGCCCGTGAGCCATTGGGCCTTGCGCGTGCGGGCATCGTACAAGGCGAGGTCAAAGCTGCTCCCGGACGCCGCCATGAAGGCGATGAGATCCTTGTACCGGGGATTCCAAGAGGGTTCCGCGGAGTAATTACGCTGCGTCGGAAGATTGGCAATGGCGCCGCCCGAGATGGAAACCTCATAAAGCAAGGGCGTGCCCTGGGGGTCGCTCGATACCGCGATGCGGGTGCCGTCCGGCGACCACGTGGGTGAAACCTCGAGGCCCTTTGTCTGGGTCAGGCGCTTGATGTTTTTGCCGTTGGCATCGGAAACATAAAGTTCCGCGTTGCCGGAACTGGACAGCGTCATGGCCACATGCTGGCCGTCCGGGCTGAACACACCGCCGGTGTTGGTGCCGGAAAAGGATTCAAAGGAGCGGCGCGAAGGCGGGCGGGTGGTGAGGTCAACCAATACCAAATCAGGAAATCCGGTGCGGTAATAACCGGTGTAAATAATCTTGGCCCCGTCCGGCGACCAGTGCGGATAGCGGGCGTCCGCCTTGTCGTTGGTCACGTTGGCGGCCTCCTGGCCGAGAATGTCGCTGATCCAAATCTCGGTCGCGCCGGTGCGCTTGCTGACAAAGGCCAGCTTGCCCGCGAAAAAGCCCGGATTGTTCGTGAGTTTTTCCACCACGTAGTCGCCGGCGCGGTAGGCCGCCTCGCGCCAGGTGGCGCCGGCGGCATCGTATGGCGCTACTTTGACTCCACCGACTTTGAGGGAATTGACAGTGACGCGCACGGCATTGGCGCCCGTCAAATCAAACTTGAAGCTGTAGTCAGGCTTGGCCGGGGAATTTACAAATGCGCCGTGAATGGAAAATGCCTTCTTCATCAGCGCATCCAAGTCCGGGGTGCTGCCTGTGACCGTCACGGGGATGGCGTCGGAATTTTCGCCCACCACGATCTGAATCTGCGCCAGCGCGGGCTGCGCCATGCCCGCCAGCAAAACCGCCGCCAGACCCGTCACGGTGCGGCTCACCGATTTTAGAAAAAAGAAAAACTTTGTCATGTTTTGCGTTGTAACAGGCGCACGTTTCTTTGCAACGCAATCCCGAGTTGATGCGCATTTTCATTGCGCTCAGGCGCGGGAAAAGGCGGAATGCCGCCAGCGTTTCGTGCGCTCAACCCCCTTCTCGCTTGGACCCTTCTTCGGAAACTCTCCTCGCCGCCCTGCGCGCCGTGAAATATCCCGGCTTCAGCCGGGACATCGTTTCGTTCGGGCTGGTGCGACACGTCGAAGCCCATGACGGCGCGGCCAGCGCGCGGCTGGAAATCACCACCGCCGATCCGCAAGTCCCCGCGATTTTGCACGATGCCGTCGAACAAACCTTAAAGGAAGTTCCCGGCATCCGCAGCGCCAAGGTGGAGATTGCGGTGACGGTGCCCAAGCAGACGCCCGCCGCCGGGGCGGGCGGTATGACTGCCCTGCCCTCGCAGCTCAAGACCGTGCGTTATCTCGTCGCCGTAGCCAGCGGCAAGGGTGGCGTGGGCAAAAGCACCTTTGCCGTGAATCTGGCCGTGGCATTTGACCGCTTGCTGAACCAGAAAGATCATGAGCATGCGGTGGGCTTGATGGACTGCGATATTTACGGGCCCTCGACCCCCTTGATGCTCGGCGTGCAAACCCGACCGGAACTCGTCGGCAATCTCCTGCTGCCGGTGGAAAACTTCGGCATCCGCTTGATGTCCATGGGGTTGTTGATTGATGACGAGACCCCGGTGGCTTGGCGCGGTCCGATGATCATGAAGACCATCCAACAGTTTGCCACCCAAGTGGCCTGGGGGCCCTTGGAGATTCTCGTGGTGGACTTGCCGCCGGGCACCGGCGATGCCCAGCTTTCGCTCGCGCAAACGATCCCGCTCTCGGGCGCCGTGATTGTGACCACCCCGCAGCTCGCGGCAGTCAGCGTGGCCCGGCGCGGCGCCATGCTCTTTGAAAAGGTGAATGTGCCTCTCCTCGGCGTGGCGGAAAACATGAGCTTTCTGGAAAATCCCGACGGCACGCGCCAATACCTTTTCGGCGAAGGCGGCGGGGCCCAGGCGGCGGTGGCGCTGCAAACCGAGTTCCTCGGCCAAGTCCCCCTCGACCCACGTGTCCGCGAAGGCGGCGACCGCGGCATTCCCATCGTGCTGAGCCACCCGGAGGCCCCGGCGGCGAAAGCCTTTATGGGCATCGGGCGGCGGTTGCTGGAAAAACTTGCCACCGGCGGTCAAACCGTCTCTAAGTCGTGACGCTCCCTTAGTTTCCGGGGTCTTCTGCCGACAGGAACACATTGTTTGGCATTGCCAAAACCCCGGCATTTTGTTACAAAAGTGTTATAAAATCTAAGGCTCCCCAAGCCCGGATGGGCGAAGTCCCTCATCTCCCGTTTTCCAGCTATGAAAAAACCCGCAGAAAGGAAGCTTTTGGACGCCAGCCACCTGGTTCGGCGCACCAACCTTTATCAGGAATTTCAGGCTGAGTTGGAGGAGATTCTGCGGCACAAGTGGATCGAATCGGAAAAAGCGGGCAAAGATATCGGGTTTGAGCAGGCCTTGCTGGACTGGAACCGTAACCACCGGGACAAATGGCGGGCCGTCCGCCGGCACCATACGACGTGTACTACTAACGGTGGCTGTGTGCCGGAGAATTGAAAAGAAGACAGGAGGTAGAAGGTAGAATGGGGAAGATGGGGAGAGCATCCAAGCTTCTTGGCGCTTGCTACGGTACTGATTCCTTTTGGGTGGTCGCGGGTGGAACCAACGGGGCCAGCAGTTTTTTCTCTTCGATGATTTTTTGCAATTGCTGCGCGATTTTCAGGTGGCCGGCGGGCCGGAGGTGATCGTCCAGGCGGAAGTAATCCTCCGCGGTTAAGCTCGACCGCAGGTCAACGAAAGTGAATCCCTCGGCTTCAGTCACTTGCTTGACGAAGGCAGCCTGATCGTCGTCGCTCGGGCCACCCGGCACCGGCGTCGCCGGAATATAGGCAAAGAGCACGCGCAAGCCGCGCTCGGCGGTCACGCCCTTGAGGTAGCGGGCCATGAGCGACAAGGCTTCGGATGGGCTCGTCACTCTGGAAAAACCCTCGACGGCGACCACGGGTGACACGGGTTGCCCACGGGTAAGCTCATGGATTGTGCCCAGCACATAATCCGCCACCATGGAGTATTGGCCCGGGCCGCGGGTCATCTCCGCGCGGCAGGCGTCCAGCCATTGACGGAAGGCGTCGGGCGTGGCCTTCGAGGTGATGAGTTGGTTCTGCGCGGTGAAAAGATTCGGGTAGAGTCCAAAGAAGGGCAAAACATTGTCGGTGAAATCATTCGGGTAAAACAGGAAAATGGCCAGGCGGGTCTCGTGGTCATCGGGATGGCTCCCGAGCCACCGTTGCAGCGCGATGGCCTCCTGCACCGTGCCATAGCCGGAGACGCCCATATTCAGCACCCGCACGCGTAAGAGCTTTTCCAATTGGGCCTCGACGGTCTGTTCCTTCTCCACGCCCCAGCCAAAGCCCATCGAATCGCCGAGCAGCAGGATGGCGGGGTTGTTCAATGAGGCCTCGTCGTCGCGGAATCCGGCCGAGTTGGTGGTGACGTTGACGCTGAACTCGGGGTTCGCAAACGTCACCGTGCGGCTGGGCGTGTTGACGTAGCCCAACACCTCATCGAACTGCACCGCGCCCGGCTCATATTGAAAGACGTTGCGCGTGCGCTCGTAGCGCTGGCGCTGGCTGGACAACGGCAGCACGAGACGGAGCACAACCTCGCCGACCAGCAGCGCCAACAAAACTGCGGCAAGGGCGAGGAGTATCCGTTTCTTGGCCAGGGTCATGCGCGGGGGTGGCGGGGCGGCCAAAATTTTGCCGGGAGGCCCGGGCCAAGACAATCGTGAAAGTCCAACGTCGAACACCCAACATTGAACATCCCATAGCCAAACAAATCCTTGCCTCCAACTTATTTCCGAACCGCCCGGGTCAGACTCTCAGGTAAATCACTTGATAATTGCCCGGAGGGAGCCGCCCAAACTGAGGGAAGATTCAGGAAATTGGACGTTCGACGTTGGACGTTAGGCCACAACGAAATTTTTCCGTTTCCAAAAAAAGTCCCCCATTCCACCGACAACTGAGGCCGCCCCTCCGGCCCTACATCTTCACTTCTTTGTGCAGGGTGTGGCGGCGCAGGAAGCGGTTATACTTCTTGCGTTCGACCTTCTCCTGCTTGGTCTTCTTATTGCGCGTGGAGAAGTAGCGCGACGGGGGTTTCCCCTCCTTGCGCGCCTCGGTGCATTCGAGACAAATGAGTTCTTGGGCCATGACTTAGCGGGTGTTAAACGGGTCACTTTGATGAACGACGACCCCGCTGGCAACTGAAATTTCGCCTCGGAGGGGCCTTTTTTGCGGAACCCCCCTTGGCGCAAAATTGTAAAGTTAACCGTTGCCTTTTATCACCCTGCGCGAATTTTGGTACTTTGCCGTGCTCTCTCCGCTGCCGTTTTCCGCTGCTTTGACCAAGACCCGCCGGGCTTGGCTGGCCGCGGCTTGCCTGGGTGCCGTGGGGCTGGCCGGCCTGGGCCGACTCGCTGGGGCTGAAGCCGACTCGACACCGCCATCCACCACCACCCCGCCGCCGAACCCGCCTTCCGCCACCTCGACCACGGACTATACCACCTTGCCGGCCACCAGTGTGATCCAGCAGGAAAACCGGGCCGCCGCCGGAGACGTCCAAGCCATTGAGGCCGGCCACGAGCTCGGCCCGGTGCAAGAAAGGTCGGCCAAGCCCCTCGCCTTGCAGGATGCCATCGACCAGGCGCTGCGGCGAAATCTCGGGCTCAACATCCAACGTTATCAGCCCAGCCTCGCGTCGGACGTCGTCGAACAGGCGCGCGCAATTTTCGACCCCGTGCTCGGCGTCGGGGGCAGCCTGAGCCAGGACCAATCGCCGGTAGCAGGTGCAACAGGGGTGCGTGCGCAAACGGAGACCCAAGACTACACCGCGCGCATCACCCAACTGACGCCCAGCGGCGCGACCGTGGGGGTGAACAACGACGTGACTCGCTTTTCCGCCGCCAATGCGCCTTCCGCCGCCAACCCCCAGTATAATTCTGCGGTGGGCGTGAGCCTCACCCAGCCTTTGCTGCACGGCTTTGGGGAAACCGTGAACCTCGCGCCGATCGTGCTGGCGCGCGCGGCGTTTCAGCAATCGTTGCTCGATTTGCAGAGCAAGGCGTTCGACGTGATTTCCGAGACGGAAATCGCCTACTGGAATCTCGCCGCGGCCTATGCCTTCAAGGAGCTGCGCGAAACGAATTTGCAAGTGGCGCAGACGCTGCTCGATGAAACGCGCGCGCGCAACCAGGTCGGCCTGGTCAAGGATCTCGACGTGTTGCAGGCGCAGGCCAACCTCGCCTCCCGCCGCGAGGAAATCATCGACGCCCAACAAGTCATTGAGGATGCGGAGGACCGGTTGCGCGCCATGCTGGGCAGCCTGCAATTTGAACCGGTGACCACCATTGGCGTGCCGCCCCTGCCCGATATCGAGCCGCCGCTGCCTGACTTCAACAAGGCCGTGCAGGCCGCCCTCTCCTTCGACCTCGATACGCAGGTTCAATATGTCGAGGTGGAAAAACGCCGACTGCAGACCGTCGTGGCACGCGACCAAAACCGCCCCAACCTGGATCTGTCGCTCAATGGCGCGTCCCTGGGCCGCGACCGCAGCGGCGCGAGCGCGTATGTGGATTCGCTCTCCGCCACCGGGTACCGCTGGAGCGCCGGCGTGGAATTCAGCATGCCATGGGGCCTGCGCGATGCCAACGCCCAGGAACGCGAAGCGAACAAGAATCTCGAAGTCGCCGCCCTCCAAATTGCCGTCATCCAGCAGGATTTGATGCTGCGCTTGCGCTCGGCCTGGCGCGCCATTTCCGCGGGACGGGAACGGCGCGTCGCCACCGCCGCGGCGCTGGCGTACAACCTGGCCGCCTTCGATTACGAGCGCGCCGTCTATTCCGCCGGCAACGCCACCTTCCGCAATGTCCTCGAGGCCCAGCGCGATCTCGACCAGGCGCGGCTCAGCCACCTTCAGGCGCTCATCGAATTGATTCGCGCCGGCATCACCCTCTCGCGCATTGACGGCACCCTGCTGCAACGCCATGGCTTTGAATGGCGCGAAGTGGCGCCCGCACCGGTGCCCCACAATGGCGCCGCCGCCAAAATCGGCCCGCCCGCGCTCGGCGTCGGCCAGAATGACCGCACCACCCCCTCCACCGCCGTCCTGCCGGGCGCCCAGCGCTAATCTTATTCTCCCTCAATCGTGAAAAAAATCATCTTCCTTGTGGTGGGCCTGCTCGTGCTCGGCGCGTCCAGTTGGGTCATTTATCAACGCATCCACCAGTCGCAAGTGGACGCTGCCAAGGCCGAAATCCCGCCCACGGAAAAAGCGCAACGCCGGGACATTGAGGCCGCGATTGAAACCACCGGGATTGCCCAGCCCGTCATCTCCACCGAAATTCGCTCGGAAATTTCCGGCCGCATTGATGCGATCAGGGTCAAAAACGGCGACGTCGCGAAAAAAGGCGACGTGCTCATGGAACTCGACAAAATCAGCCTCAATGCCGATCTCGACGCCGCCCAGCGCGAATTGCAGGCGCAGGAATTGCGCCTCGAGAAAGCCAAGCGTGATTACCAGCGGCAGGTGGACCTGCATGCCAAAGGCTTCGCCGTCGAGAGCGAATTTGCCGACGCGCACACCGCCATGGATCTGGCCGGCATTGACCTGCAGGTCCGCCAATCCCAACTCGCCAACGTGCAGGACAAGCTGTCCAAGGCCACCATTGTCGCGCCGCAGGACGGCATTGTCTCCGACATCACCGTCAACCCCGGCCAGGTGATCATCGGCGCCACGTCCGTCAACCAGGGCACGTTGTTGATGAAAATCAACAATCTCGATGCCATGGTGGTCGAGGCGGACATCAATGAAATCGACATTCCCCAGGTGAAGCTCAACCAAAAGACGGTGGTCACTTTCGATTCGATGCCGAACCTGACCTTCAACGGCACCATCAGCGAGGTCGCGCCCTCCGCCACCAACCGCAACAACCTGCGCGTTTTCCCGGTGCGCGTGGCCTTCGAATTGCAGGGGCAAAATGTGCGCCCCGGCATCAGCGCCAACATTCGCGTGCCCACCGACAAAGTGGAAAAAGTCCTCAGCATTGTCATTTCGGCGGTTTATTCCAACAGCGGGCATGACCGTTACGTGTACGCGCGCACCGGCGAAAACACCTTTGAGCACCGCTCCGTCGAAGTGGGTTTGGCCGACACCGCCCACGTCGAAATCAAATCCGGCCTGAAAGAGGGCGAAGAAGTGGCTCTGTCGCGCCCCAAATCGGTCGCCAACGGTGACATCGCCGAGGACACCAAGGCCAAGGCTGGCAACCAAACCGTCAAGTAGGCCGCCTGCCGACCACCGACCGCCATGCTCGTCGAACTCCAGAACGTCCGGAAGTACTACGAGATGATCGGTGAAACCGTGCATGCGCTTGATGGCGTGGATTTCTCCCTCGCGGAAGGCGATTTTCTCGCCATCGTCGGCCCCTCCGGCTCCGGCAAATCCACGTTGATGCATGTGCTGGGCTTTATGGACAAGCCCAGCGCGGGCCGCATGGTGTTCGATGGCGACGACGTGACCAATATTTCCCCCGGGCGCCGGGCGTGGTACCGGGCCAACCGCCTGGGCTTCGTCTTTCAAGCGTTCAATTTGTTGCCGCGCCTCAACGTCATGGACAACGTGATGCTGCCGCTGTCCTATTGCCGGCACCGCGTGCCCGATGCCCGCCCGCGGGCCATTGCCGCCTTGGAACGCGTCGGGCTCACCCATCGCCTGAAACACTCCCCCAGCCAGCTTTCGGGCGGCGAACGCCAGCGTGTCTCCATCGCCCGTGCCCTGGTCAACAGCCCCCGCCTCATCCTCGCGGACGAACCGACCGGCAATCTCGACAGCAAAAACGTGGACCGCATCCTGGAGTTGTTGACCCAGTTGCAAAAGGAAGGCCAGACCATCGCCTTGGTGACGCATGACGCCCACGTCGCGAGCTACGCCTCCCGCGTCGTCACTGTGCGCGACGGCAAAATCGTCGAAGACCTCCGGCGCAAACCGGCCACCGGGGTGGCCCCCACCGCATGAATTTTCTCAACGCCCTGCTCAACGGCATCACGAACGGCTTGCGCGAAATCCTGGCGCACAAGTTCCGCTCGCTGCTGACCATGTCCGGCATCATCCTCGGCGTGGCGGCGCTGGTGGCGATGGTGTCCGTCATCCAGGGCATGATGGCCAGTTTCCGCACGTTTTTTGAGGAAACCGGCGGCGTCGAGCGCATTAGCATTTCGCGGGCGGATCCGCCACCCGAACAGGCCAACATCGCCCCCTTGTCGCCCGGGCGCACGATGTTGGACGCCCGCGCGCTGGCCGCCTCCGTGCCGTTGGCCGCCGCCATTTCGCCCAAAGTCGGCGTGGGCAACCAGCCCCTGCAGCACGGCAACAAGCGGGACTGGATGGGCGTCACCGGCTGCACGCCGGATATTTTGCCCGTCGAACGGCTCGAAGTGGCCGAAGGCCGGTTTTTGGGCGACCTTGATATCGAACATTCCAGCCAGGTCGTCGTCATCGGCACCCTCGTGCGCGACCACTTGTTCAATCCCAATGAGTCGCCGCTCGACCAGATTATCAAAATTAGGGGCACGCCTTTTCGCGTCATCGGGGTCATGAAACAATACGGCATCACCCAGCCGGACGGACGGAACCCGCTCGGGTGGAAAAATCGCGGCGTGTACATCCCCATCACCACGGCCATCCGCCGCTTCACCGGCTCCGACCAGCTCACCGACCTCAACGTCAAGGTGGACAGCGTGGAGCACTTGAACGACATCGTGCCACAGATTGAAAATACGTTGCACGTCACGCATCGGGGCGTGTCGGATTTTTCGGTGGATACGACCGAGGAGGCATTGCAGGAGCTGGCCAAAGTGGAGCGCCAATTCACTTTTTCCCTCGGCGGCGTGGCGGCCATTTCGCTCCTGGTGGGCGGCATCGGCATCATGAACGTGATGCTGGCAGTCATTAACGAGCGCATCCGTGAAATCGGCGTGCGCAAGGCGGTGGGCGCGCGGGCCGGCGATATTTTTGTGCAATTCCTCGCCGAGGCGATGGTACTGAGCGTATGCGGCGGCCTGATCGGCTTGAGCCTGAGCATCGGTCTCGTCACCGTCATGGGGAGCATTCTCTCGACCATTTTCAACGGCAAGCCCATCACCGTGCCGGTCGGGGCGATGATGCTGGGCTTTTTCTTCAGCGTGGGCACGGGCATTATTTCCGGCATTTATCCGGCGCTGAAAGCGGCGCGGCTCGACCCCATCGAAGCCCTCCGTTACGAATGAGTGACGCCGCCCGCGCCAACCGGTGATTGCCTTTCGCCCGCGATTGGCGCAATTTAACCTGCCGTGAAATTATACCTCCTACGCCATGCGGAAGCCGAAGAGGGCGCGCCCGATGGCGACCGGCGCCTGACCCCCAAGGGCGAACGCCAGGTCAGCCAACTGGCCACCTTTTTGTTGAAGCATGATGTCGAGCTCGATATCCGCGAGGTCTGGCACAGCCCCTTGGTGCGCGCCGTGCAGACGGCGGAGCTGTTTCGCAAACATTTGAAGTTCGACGCGCCAGTGCTCGAGGCGCCCGGCCTGCTGCCCGAAGACGATCCGCGCTCGATGGCCCTGCGCCTGGCCTGCGCCCGCAAATCCGTGCTCGTGGTCGGACACAATCCGCATTTCGAGGCGCTCGCCTCCTGCCTGCTCAGCGGCAGCACGCACCCCCTCCTGATTGATTTCAAGAAATGCGGCCTGGTCCAACTCGAGCGTTCCGACAGCCCCAGCCGCCAGCGCCCGCTGGGCACCTGGATTCTCGAGTGGTTTCTCGTGCCGAAATTGATTTAGAGCCGGCCGAAAAGTGCGCAAGGGGTTTATCACCCCAGCCGCCAGGATGGCTTTGGCCTTTGCAATCCCGGTCCATCGTGTCATTTTATTTCTCCACCAACCTCCCCAAGCCATGATTGACCTCATTAAAAAAACCATGCTGGCCGGCATCGGCGCCACCGTCACCACCAAGGAAAAGATCGAAAGCGTCCTCGGCGATTACGTGGAAAAAGGCCGCCTGTCCGCGAACGAGGCCAAATCCCTCGCCGAACGCATTGCCGAAGACGGCAAGGTGGAATTTGAACAGGCCAAGAACGACCTCGGCGACCGGATTAACGACCTGTTGAAGAAATCCAACCTCGCCACGCGCAATGAATTGGCGGCCTTGGAAAAGCGCGTGATGGCCCTCGAGACCAGGCACGCTGCCAAGCATTAGACTTGCCCCCGCGGGCCGGTGGCTGATTACTTCGGCTCTCAAGCAGGGCCGGGTGCATGATTGCCTGGCGCTGCGCACTCCCCTTGAATCCCTTTCACGTCCTTAACAACGTTGTCCGGGCCAAGGAAATCACCACGGTCCTGGTTCGCAACGGCTTTCTGGAATTTCTCGAGCAGATCGAGGCACCCTCGTCGTGGATTTCGCGCTTCG
>Ga0206928_1224_pt1 | contig 11458 bp, 11 predicted proteins | sample Alteio_BWOrgHeat_21_FD_152941 | JGI IMG/M metagenome (GOLD analysis project Ga0206928, IMG submission 152941) | Enriched cells from forest soil in Barre Woods Harvard Forest LTER site, Petersham, Massachusetts, United States -... | ecosystem: Environmental > Terrestrial > Soil > Temperate forest >... | reverse complement strand
CGTTAACGTGGCGCCCTGCGAACGCGGGCGTGTCTCGTCGCAAAACACATGGAATTTCTTTCCCTGGGCCTGCGCCGCATACATCGGGGCCGTGGCCGTGCCGAAATCCACAAACGCCAGCCAGCCGGCATTGCAATGGGTCAGAATCCTCATGCCGTTGCGGATCAACTTTGCTCCGTGCCGGCCGATCTCCTCGCAATGCCGCACGTCTTCATTCGCAAATTCCTCCGCGGCGGCCAGCGCCAGCGATTGCTGTTCCACCACGGTCTCGCCGCGCGCCATTTCGCGGCGCACATCGTTCATGGCGTTCACCGGGTCAACTGCGGTCGGCCTCGCAGCTTTCAGAGTTTTGTAGACGATTTCAGTGTGTCTGCCAAATTTCTTCAGGTCGCTGCCGCGAAACGCCAGCGCGCCCTGTGCCAGGCCGTACGCGGCCGTGGCGCCGATGGCTCCCGCACCGCGCACCACCATGTCCGTGATGGCCCGGGCGGTCTCGCGGAAATTTTTGGTGCCGACGATCTTGAATTCATGCGGCAGCAGGCGTTGCTCGATCAATTGCACGGAATTGGTCCGGGCATCAAAAGCCACGGTGCGGAAATGTTCCGTGCGCCCGCGAATGGTGACGTTCATAAAAATTGGACTGCCGGCGAGGTGACAACGCCGGGATTGGTTTCAGCGCGGCTTGGTCTTCAACTCGTGGATGCGGCTCTTGATCTCGACAAAAGCCGGGTGGGCGCGGAGTTTCTTCAAATCGGGGTCCTTGGCGAGCCATTTGAAATCGGAATAGCCAAGCTGGATGGCTTTCTCCAGCGCCAGCACCGCGCGGTCGAACTGGTCCGTGAGCGAATAACTGCAGGCCAGGTTGTAGAACACCAGCGGGCTTTTGGGTTCCAGGCGTGCCAGGCGTTCATCCACCTTGAGGCCCTCGACATAGAGGCCGCGTTGGGTGTAGTGGTCGCCCAGAAGCTGCAGCGCGTCTACGTAATCGGGATCACGGCGGACGAGTCCTTCCATGAATTCGATCTTCGTGTCCAGTTCGCGCTGGGTGGCACTGCTGGGTCTTTTTTTAGTGTTGCTTTTGACCGACATACGACACCACAGTTTTTCCAAGCCGCCGCGCCAAGTCAAGCGGGCTTGGAGTGAATATTTTTATCGCTCGCGGCGGGCGGTTGGCACACAGTTGGCAGCATTCAGGCTATGAAATGTTTTGTCACCGGCGCGTCCGGCTTTGTCGGCTCCAACCTGGCCCACGAACTCGTAGGCCGGGGACATCGCGTGAAGGCCCTGCTGCGCGCCGGCGCTGACGATCGCGGGCTGCTCGGGTTGAAGTATGACCACGTCACGGGCGACCTCCTCGACCGTCCCTTGCTGGAACGCGAACTCCAGGGCTGTGACTGGTGTTTTCACGTTGCGGCCAGCTACCACCTCTGGCTGCCGAATTATAAACCCATGTACGAGGCCAATGTGGAAGGCACCCGCAATGTCCTCGAGGCTGCCGGCAAGGCAGGCTGCCGGAAAATTGTCTATACCAGCACGGTCGGGTGCATCGGTGTGCCTAAAATGGAGGCTGGCAAATTTACGCCCACCAACGAATCGGCCCTGGCCACTGAGGCCGACATGAGCAACGATTATAAACGCTCAAAATTTCGCGCCGAGGCCGTGGCCATGGAGTTGTTCCGCAAAAAAGCCCTCCCCATCATCATTGTCAATCCCTCGGCGCCCATCGGCCCGGGCGATGTGAAGCCCACGCCCACCGGCCAGGTCATCCTGGATTTCCTGAACCGCCGCATGCCCGCCTATCTCGACACCGGCTTGAACTGGGTCCACGTTCGCGATGTGGCCATCGGGCACATTTTCGCGGCCGAAAGCGGCCGCTTTGGCGAGCGCTACATCCTGGGCAATAAAAATGGCAATTGGACCATGCAGCAGACCTTTGCCGTTTTGCAGGAACTCACCGGCATTCCCGCTCCCAGGGTGAAAATACCTTACTGGTTTGCCTACCGCGTAGCTGAAGTGAACGAAATGATTTCCAAGATCACTCGCCGGCCGCCGCGCGCGCCGATTGGTGGCGTGCGCATGGCCAAATACAAGATGTGGTTCGATCCCACCAAGGCCATAAACATGCTCGGCCTGCCGCAAACCCCGCCAAAAGAGGCTTTTGCCAATGCCATCGCCTGGTTCCGCAGCAATGGATATGTGAAAAAATAAGCTTATAAGGCGCGCACACTCCCTCTCCGCATCGGATGGGGAGAGGGTTGGGGTGAGGTGCCTGATCTTTTTGCGAAGCACCATTCAATTACGCGCCATCAGCGGCGAGAGGCGGCCACAGTCGTTTGAATGCGCATCGCCCTGCGGAAAGCACCGGGCCAGTGTCATGATGGGCCACTTTGACAGCGCTAAAATTCATGGTGGACAACATCAAACCAGCTTTGCTAGTGTCGAATCGAGTGAAAGAATTAGGCCGCGAAAATCAGGAGATAGGTTACCACCCCCGGCCGTTTCGCAGTTCACTTATAGGTTAGGCCACTTCACATGAGCACTCTAAACATCCTTGCTCCAGAGCAGACCGCTGCGATCAAACAAGCATTCCGAGGCTCATCGCTGATTCTTGAGCACGCCTTTTTGAACGGCGGTCGTGCGCCTGATAGCATCGTCCTGGACGACTACGAAGATTTGGAGGAGTATCTTCGCACAAAGGTTGCTCCCGGTGACATTCTTAGGTTCTGGCGATACCACGATGTGTGCCGCCGCGACATGGCTGTCGTGAGCGGAAAGTATCCGCGCCCTGACGGGACACTTCCGACAGGAGGCGCGTATTGAAGCCGTGGCCTAACCAGTCGCTGGAGCCAACCGCCGTCGCCGCTGCGGTTGCAATCCACGCCGCGAGTCGGCGGTGGTTCAGCTTACGTTAGGCAGATTCCACGCTTATGGGCTACTCGCTACATCCAGCCATCGTGAAAGAAGCGCGGCTGCTTTTCGGATCACAGGACATTGATTATGTTCTCACCAAGCTCGCAGACACACCTTTGCCGATGGAGCGTAGCGGTCCTCCGCCCAGAGTTCATTTGGCGGTCATTTGGTTGTCCAAAGGCGAGCGCAAGTGGTTCGATTATCAGATTGGTGGCGCACAGTGCGACTGGCGAGATACATTGGTAGAGGCTGGTCTTGCTAACGATGATTGGCGCACCATTGTTTCCAAGCGTGGCATTGATTGCTCGGACTGGTGATTATGATTTACCATCCGCCTAACACCGCGCGAGGCTGTGTGAAAACTCATGGCACCAAATTCGGTAACGATCAAATTTTTGATATGGTGAACTTTGATGAAACGGGCAGGCAGATTCGATGGTCCAAAAATGAGTTTTCACACAGGCTCGCGGGTTGGCGAGGAGGATGACTTTTGACTTTCGTGGGAAAAGCGGCGGTAAACCGCCGCACTTCCGCCTTCGCTAAAGCTATGGCGGACAAGCCAGGCGCTTCGCGAGGTTTCAAGCGTGTGGCAAACGCGGTAGCGCCTGGAGCGCGGTGCTTTAGCACCGCTTTTCCATCGAACCGCCAATAATTTTCGCATTTCACAAAAGCCGCCGGATGGATTGGTCGAAGGACGAGAGCCGGGTCGGGATGGTCTTTCAAAGCTTCTCCGCCCATCTCGTCGCTGGCTGCAGCCTTTATTAAAATGCTCTGATAAAAACTAGCCTTGCGTTTTGCGCGGGATTGTGAAAAATTTCACAATCATTTTATGCCACACGTCAAACTGCACATTCCGGGACCGGTCGAAGTCAGCGAAAAAACGTTCAAGGCGTTTTGCTCACCCATGATCGGCCATCGCGGTCAGGGCTTCAAAGACCTGTACGCCAAAGTCCAACCCCAGCTCCAGCAACTGCTCTACACGAAGCAACTGGTTTATCTGTCCACCTCCTCCGCCTGGGGCGTGATGGAAGGCGCCGTGCGGAATCTGGTCCACAAGAAAGTCCTGAACTGCATGTGCGGCGCGTTTTCGGACAAATGGTTTGACGTTTCCAAAAAGTGCGGCAAGCAGGCCGAAGCGCTTCAAGTGGAATGGGGTTCGCCCATCCGGGCCGAAGCGGTGGACAAAAAACTCGCCAGCGGCGAATTCGACGCGCTCACCCTCATCCATAACGAGACCTCCACCGGCACCATGTCGCCGCTGGCGGAAATCGCGGCGCTCAAGAAAAAATATCCCGATGTGACCTTCATCGTGGATGCGGTCAGTTCGCTGACGGCGCTGCCGATCAAGTTTGATGAACTCGGCATAGACGTTTTGCTGGCCGGAACCCAGAAGGCGTTTGCGCTTCCGCCCGGTCTGGCGGTTTTTGTTGCCTCGCCGTCGGCGCTGGCCAAGGCAGCCACGACCAAGGATCGCGGCTATTATTTTGACTTCGTCGAATTCCAGAAGAATGCCGAGCAAAGCATGACGCCGAGCACACCCAGCATCAGTCATATCTATGCCTTGAGCTCCAAGCTCGATGAGTTCTTTGCCGAAGGCCTGGAAGCGCGTTACGCCCGCCACAAGAAAACCAATCAGATGACCCGTGACTGGGCGGCCAAACATGGTTTCGTTCTGTACCCGGAAAAAGGTTATGAATCCGTCACGCTCACCTGCGTCAGCAACGGCGCCCGTCCCGGCGGTCGCACGGTGGACGTGGCCAAGCTGCAGAAGCTGGTCAAGGACCAGGGATTCCTGATTGATGGCGGCTACGGCAAGATCAAGGGCACCACGTTCCGCCTCTCCAACATGGGCGACGAAACCGAGGCCACCATGAACCAGCTTTATGCCGCGCTGGACAAGGCCATGGCCCAGCTTTGATTTGATCTGATTCACTGAACCGGCAATCCGCGTGTGCGGATTGCCGGTTCTGTTTTTCTGTCTTGCACAAACATTCGGTATGTTCCGCACGCCGATTGTGGCTATACATTCATGACCAGGGTCAAACATTTATCCAATGCAACTGTGACCAACCTGGTGCTCTGGTTCCCTCGCCCCGCCAGCGGAGCGCGGGGAGAGGGTTAGGGAGAGGGGTGTTTAGCCGAAGGTCCCGTCCTGAAATAGGTTGTCAGGTATGAAAAGAAAAACTGGCGTGAGACGGGTAGAGATTCGGTATAGCGAGGCCTTCAAAATGGAGGTGGTCAGGGAACTGGAAGCAGGAGGGCTTGCCTTTGAGGACGTGGCGCTTAAGTATGGGATCAAAGGCAAGACGACCGTGTCCCGATGGGTGCGTCAGTATGGCAATGGAACCAGAGGAAAGGTGCTACGAGTGGAAAGACCTGGAGAGATAAATGAACTCAAGCGGCTCAAGGCGCGAGTGAGGCTGTTGGAAGCATCCCTGGCGGATGCGAACATCGATGCCGCTTTGGAGCGGGCATATACCCGGCTAGCCTGCCAGCGGGCGGGGATAACCGACGTGGCGGAGTTCAAAAAAAAAGCCGGTGGCCAGCCGGGCATCAAGCCGTAGATCGGGAAGGGAAGTGTTTTGGGGTGACGGTCAGCGCGGTTTGCCGCAAGGTGGGGATCACCCGCCAGAACTATTACGCCCGGCGCAAAGCGCGACAGCGCCGAAAGGTGGATGCCGGACTGGTGGTTGCGCTGGTGATTGAGGAGAGGAAGGTTCAGCCGCGCCTGGGGGCGCGCAAACTGCACTTCATGCTCAAAGGGGTTTTGCTAAAGGAGGATGTGAGGGTGGGCCGGGACCGGTTCCTGGAGGTATTGCGCCAGCATGAGCTGCTGTTGGCGCCCAAGCCGGCGGAGCATCCCTGCACGACCAATTCCCACCATTGTCTGCCGGTGTTCGGCAATCGGATCAAGGGGCTGGAGGTGTGCCAGCCAATGAAGTGTGGGTGGGAGACTTGACCTACATACGGACCGGGGCGGGCTTTTTATATTTGTCGCTGTTGACCGACAAGTGTTCCCGCAAGGTGGTGGACTATCACTGTGGGGACACGCTGGAGGCGGGCGGCTGTCTGGAAGCGTTGAAGAAGGCGCTGGCGGACCTGCCCGCCGGGGCCACGCCCATTCATCATTCCGATCAGGGGACACAGTATTGCTGCCACGAGTATGTGAACTGCGTCAAAGCCGCCGGATTGAGCGTGAGCATGACCGAGACCGATCACTGCGCGGAGAATGCGCTTGCGGAGCGGATGAACGGCATCCTCAAGAGCGAGTATGGGTTGGGCGGGGAGTTCAAAACCAAGGCGGGCGCCCAGCAGGCCGTGGACCAGGCGGTGCACTTGTACAATACGCGGCGACCACACACGGCCTTGGAATATCGCACGCCGCACGAGGTCCACAGCCTGGCGGCTTGAGGCAAAGAAAAAGAGCGAGCAGGAAGACGGCGGAAAATCGGGCTGGGGAGTGGCCGCCGTTGCGCCGCTTCGCGGCTCCGCTCCGGCTCGCGGACTCGCCTGCGCTCCGCCACGAAGCGGCGCAACCAACCCCCAGGCTTCTGAGGCTAAAGCCTCAGTTACCCTGACAAATCTAAATCAGGACTTGACCCAAATATTGGGAAACTACAACTGTTGGAAAACTAAACACCACCTCGCCACGAGAATGGTTTCGATCCCTACGACCCTCATCCGGCCTGCGGCCACCTTCTCCCGCTCCCGCGGGCGAAGGACAGCGACCCTCTCCGCCAATTCCCATCGGCAGAAGGGAGACCGGAGATCCTGGCACTCGTAGGCCACAGAATTAATTTATTCGCTCAAACTGGTTTTTCTTTTCGCATCCATCTTTTTGCACGAAAATGCAATTGTGTCCGGCGATTATCAACTGGTTCAGCTTGCCAATGGCGAAAAGACCCTCTTTTCTTCCAGCTACGGCGAGAAAATGCATCCCGGTCTCGGACCGCAGGCCGAGGCGGATCTGCTCTACGTCCGGCAGCTTCGGATTTGTGAACGGCTTCAGGTACACACCGGCGAGTTCGTCATCTGGGACATCGGCCTCGGCGCGGCAGCCAACGCCATCGCCGTGTTGCAGGCAGCCAGGGAAATCCCTGGAAACCTGCGGCTGGTCAGCTTCGACAATACGGATGAACCGCTCGCGTTTTCCCTAAACCATTCCGCTGCGCTCGGCTTCCCGGCCGGATACGAAAAACCGATCAGCCAATTGCTTCAGGACCGTCAGGTTGAATTCGTCGCCGGCAAACTTCAGGTCAAATGGGAATTTCATCTTGGCGACTTTCCTTCATGGCTTGTACAAACTGCGAGGGCAGGGGAACTGCCACCCGCGCCGCATGCCATTTTTTACGATGCTTTTTCACCCGCGAAAAATCCAGCCATGTGGACCATGCCGCTGTTTGAGAATCTTTTTCGCGCCACCGATCCAAAACGCCCGTGTGGTTTGACCACGTACTCCCGCAGCACGTTATTGCGGGCCACCCTATTGCTGGCGGGATTTTTTGTTGGTGTCGGTCACGCGACCGGCTTGAAGGAAGAAACCACCGTTGCCGCCAACACTTTGGATTTGCTGGCTGAACCTCTCAATGCCCGCTGGCTGGAACGCGCGAGGCGCTCCAGTAGCGCCGAACCGCTGTCCGGACCGGTTTATTCACGCGCCCCGCTATCACCCGTGACTTTGGAGAAATTGCGTGAGCATCCGCAATTTAAGTGACGGTTTCTTGATTGACAGACGGTTGTGACCTCGCAATATGGCGGCAGCAGCATTCAGGAAAACCTAAGTCCAACCAGAAAGACAAACATTATGCTCCTCGCTCAAATCCAGGCTGATCCAAACCACCCGGCTGCCGCGCCTGCCGCGCTGGCGGCCATGGCTGTTGGAATCTTGATTAGTCTCGCGATTATATTGATACCGGCAATTTTTTATCTTCTCACCCTGCAAAAGGCATTGAATCGCTGCTCGCCAGAGAATCGGGCCATGGCCCCCGGCATGGTCTGGCTCATGCTCATACCGTTGTTTAATTTGGTCTGGGGATTTTTCGTTGTCCTAAATCTCGCCAAATCCCTCGGGGCTGAATTTCAGAAGCGGGGCATCGTTGAAGAACCCGAACCCGGTAAAACGCTTGGCCTGGTCATGTGCATTCTGGCCTGTTGCGGCTGGATCCCTTTTCTGGGCATCCTTGCCAGCCTCGGTGGCCTGGTTTGCTGGATCATTTACTGGGTAAAGATCGCCGGATTTTCCGCAAAGATAGCGACAGCGTGATTTGTGGACTGTTTTACGCCCCTGACCGGAAAAATGGTCGGGCGCAGCCTGACACTGCCCCTGGAGCGAGAGGCTTCGTGAGCCGTGAGTTGAGGCGCGCACACTCCCTCTCCGCATCGGATGGGGAGAGGGCTGGGGTGAGGTGTCTGATCCATTCAATTGCGCGCCATCAATGGTGGGAGACGGTCACAGTCATTTGAATATGCATTGCCCGGCGGAAGCTCCTCTGGGTCGCAGACCCGCGCTCCAACCCCTTCATTGAAAATCGGGGGCAGTGTCAGGACGCGCCCAAACGGTCTGGAGTTCTTTTTTAAACTTTGAACGTATCGGCGTTCTTTTTACTCTATTGCCCCATGAACGTATTTGTCACCGGCGGCGCCGGTTATATCGGCTCGATTTGCACGGAAGAACTCCTGAATGCCGGCCATCAGGTCACGGTTTTTGACAACCTGACCGAGGGCCATCGCTCGGCCGTGGATCCGCGCGCCAAATTTATTGAAGGCTGCCTGCGCGATTCCGCGCTGGTGAAACAATCCCTGCGCGATGCCAAGGCCGACGCCATCATGCACTTTGCCGCCAGCGCGCTGGTGGGCGAATCCATGACCGACCCCAAAAAATATTTCCACAACAACCTGGTCAATGCGCTGAAACTCGCCGACGCCGCGGTGGAATGTGGCATCAAGAAATTTGTCTTCAGCTCCACCTGTGCCACCTATGGCCCGCCCGACCGCGTGCCCATGACCGAGGACCTGCCGCAGCGTCCCATCAATCCATACGGCGAAGCGAAGCTGATGTTTGAGAAGGTCCTCATCTGGTACCGGGAGATCTACAAGCTGGATTTCATCGCCTTCCGTTATTTCAATGCCGCCGGCGCGAGCGAGAAATTCGGCGAACATCATCGCGTCGAGACGCATCTCATCCCGAACGTGCTGATGGTGGCGCTCGGCAAAAAGACGCATGTGGAAATGTATGGTACGGATTATCCCACGCCCGATGGCACCTGCATCCGCGATTACATCCACATCAAGGACCTGGCCCAGGCACATATCCTGGGATTACAGCCCGGAAAAACCGGATTTTACAATCTCGGCAATGGCGATGGTTATTCGGTGAAACAGATCATTGAGATGTGCGAAAAGGTCACTGGCCAGAAAATTCCCGCCATCGCCAAACCGCGCCGGGCCGGCGATCCGCCCAAGCTCGTCGCCGCTGCGGACAAAGCTTTCAAGGAACTTGGCTGGAAGCCGCAATACCCCAAAATCGAGGACATCGTGAAAACCGCGTGGGCGTGGCATAAGGCACATCCGGACGGGTATCCGGATTGACTGGTGGCTTGCCGCGAGGAACGCTACTTGCCGAGCAGTCGTCTGGCTTCATTCATAAGCGGGTGTTCAAAGGCGCTGGCGTAAGTGTCCAGGGTGGATGCTTTGAGACGCAGTTGTCGCCCGGTTTTGCGCCAGCCGGAAACAGCCGTGAAAACTTCGAGAAGAATTTTTTTCGACTCCGTCGCCTTGAGGCCAAAGCGTCCGGCGGCAGCCAATGCACCCGCAATGGCAGGTTCTGCCTGATCCTCGGTAATGGCAGTTTTGCCCGTGCGAGCGCGATCCATTTCCGGCACGGGGTTGAGATCGTAGACGGGCGAAAGTGACCAACGTCCCGGTTCGTGCATCAGGAAACCATGATTGCGAAGGTGGTCGTCATAGTTGCTGGCAAGGAGAGAGAAGAGAAGGCGACGCCACAATTCGCGGAGGTCGCCGGGAACATCATGGCCAAATTGGCGGATACCGTCGGCCAGCAGGGTGTAGGCGCCAGAATCGCCTTGAGGCAGGCCCAGCAAAGTCGCCGCGGAAATGAACGGAATACGGTTTTTTCCCGCGCGATCAAACCGGGTGATAACGGCGACGCTTTGGGCGCCGACAGGCACGAGCCGATGTTCCGCGACCTGGATGTTCGCCTGTTGGGCGAGGGTGAGGGCAAGAATTTCGCCCGCCCCAATGTCCCGGGTGTCGTCGGGTTTGGGAAACTTCGCGATGGCAAGCCGGTCATCACCCAGGCGGACCGCTGATTTGGGCCGGGCGCCGCCGAGCGGTGAACCCGCGCCGAGGAGGAAGCGCAAATCCTGGGCGGTTTCAGTGTCGTTATGAATCGCGTCCGTGGCATGAAGGAGGGCATTGAGGCCCACTAGAGGTGGCAGCTTGCCGCTGGCAGGCGCGAGAAAAGGGCTGTTCGCATCAAGCCGGAAACGTAACGCGCCGATGCGCGACGCATCATCAAGCGCCAGCACGTAATCAATGTCACGATACGGCTTTTGCGCGAGGACTCCCTTGCGGACGGCGCGCTCAATCAAGACGCGACCCCAACGGTCAGGTCCGCAGTCCTGAATGGCTCCGAAGAGCATCCGGCCATGATGAGCGCCGCGTTGCATCGGAAGCGATGTGGGGTCAATGGCAAAGGCGTCAACATGCTGGAGCCATTTAGTCTCATACTCAAACGAGACGGACGAACCCTGTTCATCTCCGTGGAGCCGCCCAATGAGATGGGGCTGCCCCTGCCAATCAATATGGACTTCCAGGCTCATGTTCGGGGACGGTGAATACGCTGCGGCAGACGACGCTCGTCTAAACTGAGAGCGAGTTCATCACTTGCGGGCGCAGCAAGATTTGCCAAACGGTCGTGCAACTGGAGAATGAATGTTGCCGTTGCCAAAGTGCCAAGCGCAACTGCCGGATCGCCGCGTTCAAGCCTCCAAAGCGTATCGCGGCTTACAAAAAGACGGGCCGCCATGTCGCTCGTCGAGATGCCGCGCTTGCGCCGCGCAAGCGCAAGATCGCGGCCCAACTTGCGGAGTGCGTGGGCGGCCGGCAATGGAATGGAGCCAGTTTTCGACATGTATTTAGTGTCCTGTATTACAGACATTATGTCAAATAGTGTCTTTTATATAAGGCTCTAATGTTTGACTGCCACAGAGTCGCACTTATTCCACAATCGTGTCGAGATCCGGTTTGTCCCGCTCAAGGCCTCAGCGATCCGGCGAACGGGCAAACCAGTTAAAACCCCGGTTTTAGCATAAGAAAGACAAGTCAGTTAACTAGACGGTCTGGACAAGTGGGAAATTCCAAATACATTTTAATGAATAAAAACATCCGGGCCGTACGGTGTGTCAGGATCAAACAATTATGCAAAAAATGACCGATTTAATCCGCGAGTTTTTCACGCATGCAACAAAACAAAAGCTGACGTTCTACAATGAGTCCTGCGTACAAATGGAACTGGCCATTTTTCTGC
>Ga0206928_1222_pt1 | contig 11708 bp, 7 predicted proteins | sample Alteio_BWOrgHeat_21_FD_152941 | JGI IMG/M metagenome (GOLD analysis project Ga0206928, IMG submission 152941) | Enriched cells from forest soil in Barre Woods Harvard Forest LTER site, Petersham, Massachusetts, United States -... | ecosystem: Environmental > Terrestrial > Soil > Temperate forest > O... | reverse complement strand
GATCGAGAATGTTGCCGAAGACGATGGCTTCGACGGGACACACCTGCTGGCAGGCACTCTTGATCGTGCCATCCGGGACAAGGACTTCGCCGGGCGTTCCGGCCTGCGCCATCTTCACCTTGTGGCGGATTTTGCCCGCCTCGATCCGCTGCACACAATAGGTGCATTTTTCCATCACGCCACGCATGCGGATGGTGACGTCCGGGTTCTTCACCATCTTGACCAGCTCGGGCATGCCGTGCGGGCCGAGGGGTCCGAGATAAAGGCTGTCGAGCGAACGCTCGTTCCAGTCGAAATAATTAAACCGGCGCACCTTGTAGGGGCAGTTGTTCGCGCAGTACCGGGTGCCGATGCAGCGATTGTAGGCCATCGTATTGAGGCCCTCGTCATCGTGGACGGTCGCATTGACCGGACACACCGTCTCGCACGGGGCGAGTTCGCAATGCTGGCAGGCGACCGGCTGGAGGGAAACCTGCGGATCCTCCGGAATTATCCGGTTGCCGTCACCGCCGAACGCAGCCGCGGAGGCCTGCCCATCCGAGTAGTAGCGATCGATGCGGATCCAGTGCATCTGGCGACCGCGCATCGACTGGTCCTTGCCCACGATCGGAATGTTGTTCTCGGCCTGGCAGGCAACCACGCAGGCGTTGCAACCGATGCAGGTGTTGAGATCGATGCTCATGCCCCACTGATGGAAGCCATCGAAGCCGCCATGGCCGTTCTTGCTGGGCGTATCGTAGAGCGATCCGCCGCGCGGAATCTCCGTCGCACGCTCCGCCGGCGACATCTTTTTCCCGACTTCGCCGATCGTCGAAGGCGTCTCGGCCTCCATGCCGATCTCGTTCACGAAGGCGGGGTTCTCGCGATATTCGTCGAGATTGGCTTCGCGCACGAGATCGCGGCCCTCCATCGACCAGTGCTCCTGGATATTGGCCAGCGGCATGCGCTCGCCGGTCAGGACGAGTTTCGCGCCCGAAGCGATGTGCATCGCCCCGGCGGTGCGGACGGCATAGGCGTTGAACCCCGCCCCCGTGCCGATGTGGCCCGACTTGGTCCGCCCATAACCGAGCGGCAGCATGATCGTGTAATTCGAAAGACCGGGCTGGATGTGCAACGGACCGCGCAGCTTGCGGCCGTTGAGCGTGACCTCGGCGACATGCGCGAGCTCCCGGCCGTTCAGATCATCGGCGAGTTCGACGCGGGCCACCTGCAGCAGCGAACCGTGCGGAAAAATCCCAAGTTCCTTGGCAAACTTCGGACTGACGCTGATGGCGTTGTCCCAGGCAATCTTCGTGATCGGGTCGGGGCACTCCTGCAGCCAGCCGTTGTTGGTAAAGCGACCATCGTCCGCCTTGTGATCGGCGAGGAAACGGACCTCGAGATTGCCCGCCGAAAACACCTCGGCCTTTTTCGGGGCATCGGCGAACAGCCGCCGCGCCCCCTGCTGGTCAAGGGCGACCGCCTTCTTCGGATACGCCGAGCCCGCCAGAAGACCGTCGTGCAGGAAGCTGCGCATCGCCTTCTCGGGGTCGCCGCCCGCCAGGCCGGTGACGGTTTCGTGCACCATGGCATAGCCGTCGGTGACGGTCTCGCCCGCGAGGCGGGCGAGCACCTCGATTTCGGTCACGCCGCCAAAGAGCGGAAGAATCATCGGCTGCACCGGCACGACGGTGCCATCGGCGGTGCGCGCATCGCCCCAGGACTCCAGATAGTGCGCGGCCGCGATCTGCGTGCCCGCGAGCGCGGACGTTTCGTCGGCATAATAGCCGAAGCGGACGACGTCCCCGACCGATTTTTGCAGCGCGCTCCAGTCCAGATCGACGGGCGCGTTGTAAACGGGGTTGCCGCCGAGAATGACGAGGGTCTTGACCGAACCGGCCTTGATGGCGGTCGCAAGATCCGAGATGGACGCGGCGGTGCCGGGGTCGACAGCGATGAAGTCGACGGTCTTGCCGAGGTTGCCGAGAAACGCGTTGATCGCGTAGGCGATCGCATGCACCTGGGCGGGGAGGTGAGAGCCGGCAACGACAATGCACTCGCCCCGATGGTCGAGGAGGTCGGCCGCACACTCGTCGATCCACTTGTCCTTGTCCTTGAACTCGAGGCCCTCGGCAAAGGGCTTGAGCATGTCGATGTTCATCACCCGGGCGCCCAAGGCGGCCGCGAACGCGAGCATGTGACTGCTCGCGAGCCGCAGGCGGTGGTCGGCCATGCTGCCGGTCTGGGTGAAGCCGCTTTCCGCCATGTAGAGGCGGTTCATCGGGTCGTCCTTCTTTTTGATCTTGCGGCCCTTCGCGAACTCCCGGGCGTAGTAAAGCCCGCCCGATTCCGCATGGAAAAAATCCGCGTCAAGGGAAACGACGCGTTTGGCCCTGGCGAATTGGTAGAGCGGCTTGACGTTCGCGCCGAAGCACGCCTGCGCGGCGGCAAGGGGCGGCTCGTCGACCACCGGCTCGTATTCCGCCCAGATCGCCTTTGGCAACTTGCGGCGGAGATTCCCGAGGAGGCGGGCGCGCGTCGGAGACGAAGATTCCTCGGCGAGGAATGCGAGCCCGGCGCCGCCCGCGTCGGCGTAGCTCTTCCCAAGGCCGGCGAGCAGGTCGTTGACGGCGTCCGGCTTCAGCACCGCCCCGCCCTTGGTGTGGGCCGTGGCGCGGTCGGGATCGTAAAGGTCGAGAATCGAGGCCTGCGCGAGCAGGGAACTCGCCCCACCGTGGGGCGCATAGGTCGGGTTGCCCTCGAGCTTCGTGGGGCGGCCCTGATGCGTCTCGGCCAGAAGCGGAATGGCGGACTTGCGCAGCGGCATCGCGGTGGCGTAATACTGCGGCAGGCCCGCGATGATCCCTTCGACGGATTTGCCGTAAGGCAAAATGAACTTTTCGGGACGACGACAGCCGGCGAGACCGATGCCACCGAGGGCAAACGACGCCGCCATGATTTTCATGAACTGGCGGCGATCGACACCGTTCAGTTCCGACGCGCCCTCCGGAAATTCGCGGGCGAGCTGCGCCTTGAACCCGGGCGTTTCGGCCAGCTCGTCGAGGCTGCGCCAGTATTTGGGACCGGTCAGCTCGCGTTCGGACGGAGCGGGATGTTCAAATTTGTGTTTCATCAGCGATGGCAGCCGGAGCAGCTCTGGGGCGGTTTCACATTCCAGTCGTGCACGAATTTCACGGCTTGATCGGCATGGCCTTGGGCGGCGAGCGTCTGGGAGTTGAGATTGAAGATGTCCTTCGGATCGCGGAGGTGCGCGGCGGGATCGCGATGGCAGTCGATGCAGAATCCCATGCTGAAGGGCTGCATGTGCGTGACGGTGTCCATCTCGTTCACCTTGCCATGGCACTCGACGCAACTGATGCCACGATTCACGTGGATCGAGTGGTTGAAATAGGCGTAATCGGGGGTCTGGTGGATCCACACCCACGGCACGGGCTTTTCCGGATGCTCATAACTGTCGCGGACCGGCGCGAGCAGCGGGCTCGTCGCCTTGATCTGCGTGTGGCAGTTCATGCACGTCTGGGCCGACGGCACATTGGAATGATAGGACTTGTCGACATCCGAGTGGCAGTAGCGGCAGTCGAGCCCGAGTTCGCTGACATGCTTGGCATGGCTGAATGGCACCGGCTGCACCGGCGTATAGCCGACGCGGGTGTATTTCGGCGTCATATAATAAGTGACACCGGCCGTGGCGATGCAGACCAGCACCGTCAGATAGATGACGATCTGGAGGGGAAGCTTGTTCGCCGATTTCGGAAAAAGTTGCGACATGATCGGATGTTTAGATCGTCTCAGCCCGGCGGGCGATGGCGCGCGTCTCGGGCCGCACGGGAACCGGTGCGGTCACAGGAACGGATCCCGGCGCCGCAGCCGGACCCCGGGCCGGGGCAAACCCCGCGAGAAACCGCGGGGCCAGGCTCAAGGCCGCGGTGAACCCGAGAAGCTTGGCAAAGAATCGTTTTCGCGATGGGTCGTGGCTCACAGGTCAGTTGAAGTGATGGGAATCGCGTTGGAAGGAAGGGTGCGGCGTTTCGCTTGTAAACCAAAAATTCCGAAGGAATTTTTTTTATCCGAAGAATTAGGGCGCACGGTTGAGCTGCAGGCTGTTTCTTATCATCGCTTATCGCCGCCGCCGCGCGTCTCATTCGAACAACCCGTCGCGCATCGGATGCGTGCGGTCGCAGCGCAGGGCGATTTCCGGATTGTGGGTGACGAGAATGACGGCCTGGCCATGGTCTTTCGCCAGACGGGTAAGCAGATCGAAGACCATCGTGGAATTTTTCACGTCAAGATTGCCGGTCGGCTCGTCAGCAAGGATGATCGACGGCTGGTTGGCCAGGGCCCGGGCGACCGCCACCCGCTGCTGCTCGCCGCCGGACAGTTGCGTGCCGAGCCGACCGGCCTTGTTGCCCAGCCCGACCGAGGCGAGCAAGGCCTGCGCCCGGTCCTCCATCTCCAGGTCGGTCAGGCGGCCGAGCTTGCGCATCGGGATCATTACGTTTTCGAGCGCGGTGAATTCGAGCATCAGGAAGTGAAACTGGAACACGAACCCGATGTGCGCGCCGCGCGCCGCCGTGCGGGCGAGGTCGTCGGTGTTGGACATGATGCTACCGTTGATCTCAATCTGCCCATCGTCGGGCTGATCGAGCAGGCCAAGCAGGTAAAGCAACGTGGATTTGCCGCAACCGGACGGGCCAACGATCGCATCGACCCGCCCGCGGCGTGCCGCGAAGGAGACACCCTTGAGCACGTGCACCCTCCCCTCTCCTTCGCCCAGATACCGGTGGAGGTTGGAGCAGCGCAGGGCAAAATCGCCACCCGGCACGGGGGCCAGAACGGGGGCGCGGTTCATTGCGCAGTGCCGCGAATGATGTCACCCGGCTCCAGCCGGGCCGCGCGGCGGGCGGGCACGAGGCTGGCGATCATCACCATGATGGCTGCCGTGAGGATGGCCTCGAAATAATGGCGTGGCTCGGAGAGGACAGGAAACACCTCGGTCTTGAAGATCCCGGTGATCGGCAGCGGCAACCGCCCGACGATCTCCGTCACGACCGCCCCAAACAGCGCCCCGAGGACCGCGCCCACCGCGAGCACCACGCCCGCCTGCCAGAGGAAGATCTGGGTGATGTCGCGCCGCTCGTAGCCCATCGACCGCAGGATCGCGATATCCTTGGTCTTCTCGAGCACGATCATCGCGAGCGTGTTGAACATCGCGAGGCTGGCGATGAGCGTGAAAATCGACACCGTGATCGCCGAGGCGATGCGCAGCGCGGCGAAGGCAGCCAGCCAGGGCTGTTCCCGTTCCTGCCACGGCCGCACACTGTGATGAAGGATCTCGGCCATGCGCGCCGCCTCCCGCGGCGCCAGATCGATGGCGTCCGGCTTCAGGCTGATCTGGATGAAGCTCGCTCCCGTCGGCTTTTTCAACAGCGAGCGCGCCTCATTCCAGGGCAGAAAAATGCGGATCCGGTCGATTTCGCGGTATCCGGTCTCATAGATTCCCGCCACGTGGTAGCGACGCGATGCGCCATGGGCCGCGATGACAAAGGTCTGGCCCACCTCCAGCTGCAGGCGGTCCGCCAGCACCCGGCCGACGAGCGCCGCATCGGGCGATTCGCGAAACCGAGCCAGCGCGCCCGGCGTCGGAACCTGCCGCTCGAGATCCGACACGCGCAGGTGGTCTTCCAACCTGATGCCATAGACCTGCGCATCCTCGGTCTTGAAGGAGCTGCTCGCCTGCACGTTGCCGCGCACGATGGCCGAAACGCCTTGGACACTGTCGAACTGCCGCACGGCCTTCATGATCTCCTCCGGCTGTTCCACCCCTTCGATGTATTTTACCCCCTCTTTCTGGCCAAATTTAAAATAGGACCCGTGGGCCGCCTCCATGCTGCGCAGCGTGTCCTGCACCTTGTCCTCGATGCGCATGGCGCCGTCGCTGCCGATAAGCGTCCGTTTGAACAGATTCTCGAATCCATTCGTGGTTGCCTGGGTCACGATAAACAATCCCACGCCGAGCACGGTGCAGGAGAGGCTCATGAGCATGGCCCGTTTTTTCGCCGTCAAAAAACGGAGGGCGATGCGGAGATTGGGCGACATCAGGGAGGCGAGGCCGAGCGTGTCACTTCAGCAACTCGGCCCGGACAAACCGCCCGTTGCGAAAATCTTTTGGATTTTCGACGATGACCTGCTCGTCAAGGGCGAGACCCCGCTTCACCTCGACCGTGGTGAGACTGACAAAGCCGAGGGTGACGGTCCGCAACTCGACGCGACCCTCTTTCACGACGCAGACGCTGGCGTCGGTCTCCGCATCCGTCCCATTGATATCGAACACCGCCCGCCGCGGGATCAGCAGCGCATCCTTGTGTTCTCCGACGGTGATCACCGCCTGGCCATTGCTGTTTGGCACCAGCAGCTTGGGATCGATCTCCACTTTCAGATAAACCGTGTACCGCTGCGTCTCCGGCTCCGCATTCGGCAAGACCTTCGTGACGGTGGCGTCGAACTTCTTCTCCGGATAGATCAAAAAATTCACCGTGGCCGGGGCGCCGACCTTCACCTTGCTGAAATCCTCCTCGCCGATCTTCGCCACCACGATCCGGTCATCCGACAAAAACGTCGCCACGACCGTGCCACCCCCGATCAGCTCGCCCACCCATACGCGACACTCCTGGACGACTCCGTCAGAGGGCGCGTAGACGGTCCGTCGTTTGAGCTGCAAATCATTATTTCTCAACGCGAGCTCGTATGCGAGTTTGGCCCGCGCGGCATCGAATTCACTCAGGGTGATCGCGAGGTCGGCCCTCTTGAGCCGATCCTGCGCCGCCTTCAGCTCCATTTCGGACGCATCGTCACGATCGTGGCGCCGGACGACGTCCTTCAAGTTTTTGTCGGCGTCGATCCATTCGGGCGTGTTGACCCGGACGAGATGGTTGAGCTCGGATTGCAACCGGGCCACTTCCTCCGCCGGGGCCTTGTCCCGCACGGCGGCGTCCAGTTTTTTCCTGGCTTCCTTCCACCCGTCGATGTTGCTCAACACGATCGCCTGCCGTTGCTGCTCCGCCTCGTGGTTGTTCTGGTCCTGCGCGATCTGGCGGTCCAGCTCGGTGGTATCGAGCTGCAGGAGAATATCGCCCTTGTTGAAGTGCCGCGCGGTTTCGAGCGCATCGCACACGGCGACCTTCCCCTCGACCTCGGTCTTCAGTTCCTTCGTCAAACCGTCGGCATAGACCACGACACTGCCCGGCACGGCGTCCGTGGCCGTACCGCGCGTCACCAACACGACCTTCGCCGTGTCGCGGAAACCAAAAAACGCCGCCGCCGCCACCGCGATGACAATCGCGAGGACGACACCGAGCTTTAAGGCGACGCTGGAGCTACCGGGTTTCGCGGACATAGTTGGAGGGAAGATTGTTCAGCACGGGGTCGAGGCCGGCCAGGGAAACCAACTCGGCCCACTGCGACAAAAGGGTGGCCCGGGCACCCGTGCTGTTGGCCTCCCAGAAATAAAGATCGCGGGTGCGGTCGGCGACAATGCGGGTCGAAACATTGCCGAGGCCATTTTCCTCCTTCGCTTTCGTGAGTTCGCCCGCGGCGAGCAGGCGGTGCGTTTCCGCCTGATCCAGCGCGCGGGCCGCCATCTCGATCTGGCCTTGGAGTTCTTGCGCCCGGTCGACCGTCTCTTGGGTGGATTTTTTGAGTTCGTGCTCGTGCAGGCGCTTGCTGTTGAGCGCCTCGAGCCGCAGGCCCTTCGTGGCCAGGCCATCGAAGATCGACCACTGCATGGTCACAATCGCCATTTGCCGGGCGACACTCTGCTGGAGAACCGAATTCGTGGTGGCGTTGGTGGTGTTTTCCTGGTCGAGGGAGGCGCCCGCGTTGATGTTCGGCCGGAGGCGCACATTGGCGATTTTGTAATTCAGGTCCGCCTGATGGATTTGCGCCTCGTGGATTTGCGCCTCAAGGGTGCTCTTCGCCCCGTCGCTCTGCAGGCGCGCCACCAAACCCGCCGCCGCTCCGCTCGCGTAGACCGGCTTGGCAATCTCCAGCGGAATCGCGTCCTCGGTTAAGTCGTCCATCCCGGCAATCCGCGCAAAGGAGCGCCGGAGGCCGGCGAATTCCGCTTCTGCATGCGCGAGACCGAGGCTCGCTTCGTCGAAACCCAGCTGTTGGGCCGCCACCGCATTCGGCGACCGGTTGCCCAGCTTCAATTCGTCCTTCGCATATTTCAAATCGGACTCGGCTTGCGGCAACCCGAGCCGGCTGTGCCGCAACGCGGCCTTTTTTACGATCAGACCGAGATAGCGCTGCCGCAGGTCGACGGCCACCAAACGATAGGTTTCAGCGAAATTTTTCTCCGCAATCGCCACTTCGATTCGCGCCACGGCGCTCTGGTTGGCAAGCGCGCCCCAGTGGAACAGGGGCTGGCTCACCGCGAGACCATACAACGCGCCGGAGTCCCGGTTCTCGGTGGCCGAATTGCCGGAAATCGCCGTCTGGTTGTAAACGTAATCGAGATGGCCGAACACATTGGGCAAGCGCTGGGAGTCGACCCCGATTACGTGCGCCTCGCTCTGGGCGATTTCCAATTCCCGACTGATGACCCGAGGTGACTTCAAGGCCGCCAGCAGGATCGGCTTCAACTCCGGCAGGTAATCCTCCGGCAGCGTGCCGGCATAGTCATCCGGCCCGGCGTGGGCAGCCACACGGGCCAACAGGGCCGCGACCACCGGCAGTGCGCGCCAGACCCGGCGCAAAGACTTGGGAACCGATGACAACATGCAGCGAGGCGGAAATTGAACGGTCAGACCGCGATATTTCGCATGCGATTGCAACCCATAAGTCTTGAGCCTCGCGCCGACTCCGCCCCACCCTTCCGCCACGCCCCGCGCGTCGCTCCCGCTGACATGCAAACTGAAATCTCCGCCCTCGCCCGCGAACACCTGGAACGCGTCCGCGCGTTCTACGACGCCGCGCCGGTCGAGCCGCAATCGGGCGCCCGCAGCTATCGCACCCTCCTCGCCCACTACTACAACCTGCTCATCCCGCCCGACGCCAGCGTGCTCGAGATCGGCTGCGGCTCCGGCCAGCTCCTCGCGCAGATTCGCGCCGCAAAGAAAGCCGGCCTCGACCTTTCCGCACACCAGATCGACGCCGCCCGCGTGCGCGTACCCGACGCCGAATTCTTCGTGCAGGCCGGCGAACTCGTCGCACTGGGCCGTCAGTTCGACGTCATCATCATCTCGGATACGCTCAATCTCGCCGCCGATGTGCAGCACCTGCTCGAGCGGCTCCATGAGATCTCGCACGCCGACACGCGCCTCATCCTCAATTTCCAGAATTCCCTCTGGCGCCCGTTCCTCTCCCTCGCCCGCGGCCTCGGCCTGAAAGCCCCGCAGCCGCAGAACAGCTGGCTCGCCTCGTCCGACGTGCTCAATCTCCTCCAACTCGCCGGCTGGAGTCCCGTGTGGCGGCACAACCATATCCTCCTGCCGTTTCATGCGCTCGGGGTCGGCCCATTCATCAACCGCTGGCTCGGACCGCTGCTCCAGTGGTTCTGCCTGACGATCTTCATCGTCTCCCGCCCCGAGCGCGTCACTCCCGGCCGCCCGCTCACCGTCTCGGTCGTCATCCCCGCACGCAACGAAGCCGGCAACATCGCCGCCGCCGTCGCCCGCACTCCGGCCATGGGCGCCGGCACCGAGCTGATCTTCGTCGAGGGCCACTCCAAGGACGACACCTGGGCGCAGATCCAGCGCGTCGCCGCCGAAAACCCGCAGGCCAAGATCACCATCCTCCAACAAACCGGCCGCGGCAAGGGCGACGCCGTCCGCGCCGGGTTCGCCGTGGCGACCGGCGACATCCTGATGATCCTCGACGCCGATCTCACGATGCCGCCCGAGGATCTGCCGAAATTCTACGACGTGCTCGCCAGCGGCCGCGCCGAATTCGCGAACGGCGTGCGGCTCGTCTACCCGATGGACGAAAAGGCCATGCAGTTCCTCAACCTCTGCGCGAACAAGTCCTTCGGCCTCATCTTCACCTGGCTGCTCGGACAGCCGGTCAAGGACACGCTCTGCGGGACGAAGGTCCTCTCTCGCGCCCACTACGAAAAAATCGCCGCCAACCGCGCCTACTTCGGCGACTTCGACCCTTTCGGCGACTTCGATCTCCTCTTCGGCGCCGCCAAACTCAACCTCAAGATCGCCGATGTGCCGATCCGCTACCGCGAGCGCACTTACGGCACCACCAACATCCAGCGCTGGAAACACGGCTGGCTGCTGCTGCGCATGGTGATGTTCGCTGCGCGCAAGTTGAAATTCGTGTGAGGGGAGAAGTAGCGAGCAGTGGGTAGCGAGGAGCGAGCATCTCCGACACGCCTTGCCACTCGCAGTCAGCTTTTCACCACTTTCGGCTCTACTCGCTCCTCGCCACCCGCTACTCGCTACTGTCTCCGATGAGAATCCCGATTCTCGACCTCAAACCCGCCTACGACGAGCTGCGCGCGGAACTCGACGCCGCCTACCATCGCGTCATGGAGTCCGGCTGGGTGCTGCTCGGACAGGAACTGGAAGCCTTCGAAACCGAGTATGCCGCCAGCGTCGGCGTCGCGCACTGCGTCGGCGTCGCCAACGGCCTCGAGGCGATGCAACTCGTGTTCATGGCGCTCGGCCTCGGCGCGGGCGACGAAGTTATCGTGCCCTCACACGGCTACATCGCCACGTGGCTGGCCGTCACGCACACCGGAGCGCGCCCCGTGCCCTGCGAACCCGACCCGCGCACCTACAATCTCGACCCCGCGCGCCTCGCCGCGCTCATCACCTCGCGCACGAAGGCGATCCTGCCGATCCATCTCTTCGGCCAGACGGCCGACATGGCGGCCATCAACGCCGTTGCGAAAAAACACGGCCTCTTCGTGCTCGAGGACGCCGCCCAATCCCACGACGCCCGCTGCCATGGTCGCGCCGCAGGCGCGCTGGGCGATGCCGCCGGCATCAGTTTTTATCCCAGCAAGAATCTCGGCGCGCTTGCCGACGCCGGCGCCGTCACGACCAACGACGGCGCACTCGCCGAAAAGCTCCGCCATCTGCGCAACTACGGCTCGAAGGTCCGCTATCACAACGAATACCTCGGCCTCAACTCACGCCTGAGCGAACTCCAGGCCGCCTTCCTGCGCGCGAAACTCCCGCGCCTCGTCGAGTGGAACGCCCGCCGCGCCGCGCTGGCCGCACGCTATCTCTCGCAGCTTCACGGCGTCGGCGATCTGACCCTGCCGTTCGTTCCTGCATGGGCCGTGCCTGCATGGCACCTCTTCGTGGTGCGCACGACGCGGCGGGATGCCCTCCAGGCCCATCTCACCTCCCGCGGCATCGGCACCCAAATCCATTACCCCATCCCGCCGCATCTTTCGAACGCCTACCGCGCCGCCGGCTGGAAGCGCGGGGATTTTCCGCTCGCCGAGCAACTCGCCGCTGAAATCCTCAGCCTGCCGATCGGTCCACACACCGCCGCGGCGCAGGTCGACGAGGTCTGCCAGGCGGTGAGGGAGTTTTTCGGTGCGACCGGTCGATAGACCGAGACGCTCCTGGGACTCCGTTGTCGGCAAAAGATTGAGGCGTAGGGCGGAGCTGGCGGCTTGATCCCCATTTCTCCAAGGCAATTCGCTCGCCGGAAGGAATTATGCGATTTTGCCGGGTTTCTGGCAAAATATT
>Ga0206928_1221_pt1 | contig 11735 bp, 9 predicted proteins | sample Alteio_BWOrgHeat_21_FD_152941 | JGI IMG/M metagenome (GOLD analysis project Ga0206928, IMG submission 152941) | Enriched cells from forest soil in Barre Woods Harvard Forest LTER site, Petersham, Massachusetts, United States -... | ecosystem: Environmental > Terrestrial > Soil > Temperate forest > O... | reverse complement strand
CATTAGATTCATATAAAACAAGTGGCTTTACTGCCCCATCTTCGGTCACAACATGCGAGGGTAAAAAATTAAGCGGCATTAAATTTTCCTGCATCCCTGAATTCCACTTTAAACCCATTACCCCTGTACTTGCTGTGGTAATCGGAATACAAACTTCTATTAAATTCTTTAACACTTCTTTCCGATATTGTAACACGTCTCCTATCTTTGTCTTTAACTCTTCTAAATCCTTCTCATTTTTAATATCTGCCGGTAATAAATCACCAAATTCTCTTCTCCAATCGTCTACGGTTGAAAGTGAATCAAGCCATTGACCAATTTGCCTATGCCTCGTTCCCAAATCCGATTGAATATTGTTCAAATGAGCCGTCATAGCATTCACTATATTAGTTGTTGAATCCCACTCATTAACCAAATCAAAGCTTCGCTTGACAGCATTATCAGGATCTATTTCAAGCAGCTCTTTCTCATAGGATAATGTGGCTAATTTCATTGCATGGGCAAGGGCTGTGCGATCCAAACCACTCTTGCAATTAATAGCCCCTGCCACACGCAACATATCATTGAGTTTTTGAAACATCATATTTTCTTTTCCACGATCAATTGAAGGCCCTTTTACTAAACTTTCTACTTCAGCTATCCGATCAAAAGCCGGTTGATTTTCACTATTTTTTGCCTTAAAGGCTTTTGTTGGATCAAACTCTCCTTCTGTTATACCCAGTTGTGAACGCAAAATCTCTTTCATCAAACTAATTTTTTGTAAAGATTCAATCAATTCTGGAGTTTTAGGCTGATTTTTCAATATTGTTTCCATATTTCTTAAAGATATGTAGTCTGAAGAAAGTGAATCTTTCAATTCACTTCTTAGATGATTCATAGAGAGAGGGTATTCATTATCCTTAAATTTATTTGAAAGTCTTTGGTCTATTACTTTTCCACGCTCTTGCCTAAATTTTAAATTATTTTCCAATATATTCATCTCAATTTTAAAGTCTTTACTATTATTCTCTCCAATAATTGGAATTTCACTCATATCTTCCTTCACCCACTTAACATAAGTTCCCAAACTGTCATAATTTTGTAATTTTGAAAGTTTTTCACTTTTAAAAGAATTTTTATGGATAGCAGAAGCTACGCTCTTAATGAATTTACCCAAAACGCCTAATGAATCCAGTGAAACAGTCATATGATACCAACGATTAAAAGGGGTATTAATGTGAATAACTTCGGCTTTGCCCTCCAATTTTTTATTGACTTGAGAAATCCAATAATGTTGATTATCAATCATTTTGGATTCAGTTTCAAAACTATTTAACTGATGAGAAACAGCCCTTAAAGGCTTTCCAGGATTTTTAGCATATAATTCTTCGATAATTTGAATAAAATCATTTGCCCTTTGCTCTGTATCAATCCTGCCCGTTCTAATCACAATTTTCTTGTCTGCCGATTCGAATATGTAGATGTTAGTTAAATGATCTTTTTCCACCGCTGTGCCATTGACCTTAGGCTTGCCAAGTACGAAGCTAGTTGGAATTATCCCTTTATTTTTAGTTAGCTTTCCCTTTTCGTCAAAAGATCTGGGCTCCAAGGTTCCTAAGCCTTCCAATTTTTTATCTTTAGGTAAAAGGTAAATTTCCGTACTAACAGCTAAACGGGCAGTTGTTTTATTGTCCCTTCCACTAAGGTCATGTTTATTTGTGTCTATGAATAAACTGCTTGATACTTTCATTAAAGAATCGCTTGATTTTTTTTCAATCTTTCCTTCAGGTTGGAAATTTTCTAGAGAGTGTTCAATATGAGATCGAACTTGAAATTCCTTGTATTTAACATCGAGTTGTTTTTTAGCTTGTAAATCCTTACCAAAATCTGATTCTTTACCAAATATTGATACACAGATCTTTAAAAAAAACTTTTCTACCTTTCCTAGAGATCGCCCACAATCTGGATTTGTAATTCCATCTTTGCTAGTAACTTCATGAAATTGAGAGGCATCGTCGTCTGTTTTAATTTTTTTTTCTTTTTTTAGACCTAGAGTTTTATCATTCAGACCTGGAGATTTATCATCTGCAAGAGGTATTTCTATCCAGTGATCTGGTTCTTGTTTGGCTCTTAAATTAGAAATAACTGATTCAACCGTTATTTTTTTTTGAATTTCAGGTGTTACTGCATCAGATTTTGAATTTTTTTTTGATTTTGTTTTTGATTCTATCGTTGTAGGTTCACCTCGAGTTATGCTTAAATCTGGAAAGTTGGAAGTCTCGCCTGAAGGAAACATAGTTCACCTCTGAATAAATTTCAATTGTATTGGCTATAATTTTAATCATTAAAAACTTAAAGCCATACATTAATTATATAATTATTTATTAAGTAAATCAATAATTATTTATTAATTAGTTATTAATTATTAATTATTATTAACTTAATTAATTGGTATGTGTTCAAGGGGTAGGCAACATAGTTGCGGCCGGTTCCAGGCACTGCCATGTCAATAATCTTCAGGGATGTGATGTTAAAATTGAACTGGGGGAAGATTGTCAACATGGCAATGCCAGGCACCTATGTCGTAACGGATTAATTGAAGGTGCTAAGCGCATAGGAACCGTCCATAATTTTATCCCCGAAACTTAGGGGGTGCTTAAGGGTTTTTAAATTTATCTACGCCTTATTTTTAGCAAACACAAAAAATCAACCAAATTTTAATTAGCAGTGAAAAAAACTCTCCAAAATGCTTAAATCAAAAAAAACATAACAAAGGTTTCTCATTGGATACTCACAAAGCCGCCATCCCTGAATCTATCATAACAAAAGCACGCTTATGGAGCCTTAACCAATGGGCTTCGGAGTGCCAACTATTAACGCCAGAGCAGCTAACTTCTCTTTTACCCTTAGTTAAGCCTCAAGCTAATGACCCTAATTGGAAAGATAAATTACAACAATTATTCATGCAATACCCCCTAACCAAGTCAAATCTAGAGTTTGGAAAAGAGCTTGATGCTATTCAAATTTTGGCGATTTTGCATTTTGTTAAAAATGAAAACAAAGTCGCTGCCAATCTCGAAAAACTTTCTTCATTATTCATTGGCATCACTCCTTCTGTTTTTACCCAAATCTTACAAGAAGCCTCTCAAGAAGAACTGACTTTTCTTCGAGAAGAGGCAATCACAGAATCAATTCAGCACAATCTTACAATGATCGTCACAGAACTGCAAAATAGATTTGCCGCTTTTTGCAGTAAACTAACTCTCAAAGAAAATGAAATTGAAACAATAGATCTCAAAGAAATGGGCACGGAAGATATTACCGGTGTACACCGATCAATGAATAGCTTTCAAATCGAAGGCAATGATATCTTAACTCTTGCAAGCCGCGCCCTCACAATTGCTTGGAATACAAGTCGACTCGATCTCATACAACAACTTGGAAAAATCAAAGAATTTTGCCAAAAATGTCTAATAGACAGGATTGGAAAAATCGGCAATAAAGAGACTTCTTCAACCGGGCTTTTTCTGTTGTTAGAAAAAAGGGGTGATCTTTTTTATAGCGATACAGACACAAATGGCCGCATCAACCTTATGCAGAACACGTCTCCCGCCCTAGAAGCCCTTGTGAAACTTTCTGTTTGGTATATCCAGGACTACCGGGAAGTAGGGTTGTTGCCCCCATTAAAACCAGCTCTTGAGGCAAATGAAAATGTGAATCTTAAAGAACGAGAGCAGCTTTTTCTGACAGCAGAAAAAAACCTAAATCATTTGGGATTAAAAACTCTTTTAGATATTAAATCCGCTCGCATCTACTCTAAAAAAGCCTTAATGGATTTCATTAACACATCGAAAAATAAATTTTAAAGGACCACGCAGGCTTCCGGTTTGGAGTGCGTGTGGCTCTGCCACACGCACTCCAAACCGGAAGCCTGCGTCTTTTTAAAGATACTGATTCTCAGCTGGATTTAAGGCCGGCTTTCAGCGATAAAAACACATCATCCGGCGATTTTGTCCCATCTACAGTCTTCAATACACCTTTCTTTTTATAATATTCCACCAAAGGCTGTGTCTGCTCGTGATATACACGCAGACGCTCCTGCACCACTTCAGTTCGATCATCAGGACGTTGAATGAGCTCGCCTTGGCATGCATCGCATACCCCTTCTTTTTCCGGCGGTGAAAAATAACGATTGTGAACATTTCCACAAACCTTACATGTCAATCTTCCTTCAGCCCTTTTAACAATTACACTATCAGGAACGTCAAGGTTTAGGACAATAAGGTCGGTATCAGCGGCAAGATGCTTATTTAAAGCCCCTGCTTGCGGCAGCGTGCGGGGAAAACCATCTAATAGATATCCTTTGGCACAATCCGATCGGGAAACCCTATCAAAAAGCATATCCAAAACTAATTCGTCAGGAACCAGTTTCCCCTCATTCATAAAGGCTTTAGCACGCTTGCCTAAATCTGTATTTTGGCTGATGTTTTCACGAAAGAGATCACCCGTGGATATGTGAGGTATACCAAGCTCTTTGGTCAAACGCACTGCCTGAGTACCCTTTCCGGATCCTGGAGGCCCTAGGAGGATAACTACTTTAATCGGATTTTTTGGTGTAGAATTGTTTGATACCGTATCGTTAGCTAATAAGAAGCTACCAATTGATGTGACTCCCAAACATAAAGATAAAAGCAAAGTTTTCATATTCCTCCAAGTAGTTTTCTAAGAACCTGTTCAAAGGTCATAGAATACATAAAAACCCATAAAAAAGAGTACAAAAACTTAGTTCAACATCCATGATCCTGTCAATAATCTATGATTAGGAAGCTTTGCTGCTATAAATCCCCTATAAACTCGTATTTTTTTTCTAGTGACTTTTTTATTGAAATAGAGGGAAAAAAAAGATAGATTATCGCTATATTCTATTCTTTAACTTCCGAGTCCAAAATATGCAAACACGCACCTCCCCGAAAAAAGTCCTTATTACCTTTGCAAGATCTTTTCTTGCTCTAGCAATTTCCCGGCACTTCGCAGATGCCGGCTATGAGGTCTTTGTTGCAGATTCCATTAACCGACATGTATCAAAATACTCCAAAGCTGTAAAAAAGACTTTTGTACTGCCCAGTCCCCGTTTTGAATCAAAACTCTACATACAAAAGCTAATAGAAATCATCAACCGAGAGAAAATTAATTTTTTAATACCCGTTTATGAAGAAACTTCTTACATATCAAAAGCTATCCATCTTTTTCCAAAGGATTGCAAGATATTTGCCCCTTCTTTTGATCTTTATCATGATTTACAAAATAAATGGCTATTTCAAAAAAAATTGGACTTGCTTGGAATTGAAACTTTAAAATTTAAGCTAATCAAAAACCATGAAGATTTAGTCAACAATGGTTTTAACACTCCTTTTGCCCTAAAACCTTGCTATTCTAGGGCCTCGCAAAAAATTCAAAAAATCGATCCTAATGAATCCAAAGAAATCAATATTCCAATGGATATTCACAACCCATGGATCGCACAAGAGTGGGCTGCCGGTAAGAAATATTGCTCTTACTCCATTTGCCATGGAGGGAAAATTTATGGGCATGCCATTTATCCTGTAAACTATGCCATCGATGGAAACTCCTGTTTGACCTTTCAAGCGATTGAGCACGATCCCATTTTTGAATGGATTGCCAAATTCGTCAGTAAAATAAATTATACAGGCCAAATCGCTTTTGATTTTATTGAATCTGAAGACAAAAAATTATTTGCTATCGAATGCAATCCTCGTGCCACAAGCGGTTTATTGCTTTTTAATGAAAAAGATCGCTTAAGCGAGGCTTTTTTAAAAGTAAACCACACTTATATTAAGCCCAAGATTGGGACTAAACGGCAAATTGCCATGGGGATGTTGGTTTATGGGTGGAGAAAAAAAGCTAAGCCAAATAACAGTTTACACCAATTTATCAAAGATTTTTTTAGCATAAAAGACGTAATTTTTAAAGCTAATGACCTAAAACCTTTTCTTTTCAAACCCTTAGTTTTTATTAGCATTTGGGCAAAAAGCAGGGAACTTGGATTAAAAATCCCTTCTTACTTTACCCATGATCACGATTGGAATGGAGAGCCATTTTAGCTCAGCCTAACCTAGCAATAGGTACATTAACCTTAACCAACAAATTTGAGGCCAAAAATAGAGCCGACTAAGGTTCCTAGGAAAAATATCTCCCAAGCAGTTAGTTGCTCGTTAAAAAAAAACATTCCGATACATACTGTCCCGGCAGCACCAATGCCTGTCCAGACAGCGTAGGCCATGCCCAAAGGAATTACCTCTATTGCCTTATTGAGGAACCAGAAACTCAATATTGAAAACATAAAAAAAAAGACAGTAGGGATTATTTTCGTAAACCCCTCTGTCAATTTTAAAGAAGTCGTAAATCCCATTTCGAAAATTCCAGCAATCAAAAGATAAATCCAATGCATGTTTCCTACATATTATAACGGTTTGCTCCACCTTCTCGAGGCACAATATCAATCAACGTATTTACAAAACGTTCCCAACGTCCGCTTTTCAAAATTGGCAAGATAACATTGGCATCTACCTTAAGTTTTGCTGAGAAATCTTCAACAAAAGGAAGCAAATTACCTTGAGCATCTTCTTCAGCTAAAGAATCAGTGATCCCTTTCAGGAATTCTTTCCAAACCCATGCCCTGCCTTGTAGATTGCGGATACAAACTTTTAGCTCTTCATTAGTAAAAATGCAAGCAAGGAAATAGAATGGGTGTACATGGTCAATGCGATCCCCAGCCTTTTTTAAAGAAGTCTCAGCTGATTTAATTTTTGGTAAAGAACTGTTTGCCATTGTTTTAAGAATGTAAGTGATATCTGTAGATTCACTAGCTGAAATTCCAGCGGCATAATTCCTTGCTTCGGTCCGTATTTTTTTTGCTAACAGCGTATTAGATAACGCTTTTCTACCTCCTATGTTAATTTTAAAAACATGAATCTCTTCTCCGAAAGTTCTTTCGTCAGAAAGAAAAGATTCTTGATCCAATGACTCAATTGCATGAACAACATCCAAAAAAGTATCCTCAGAATTCACCTCAAAGGCATAAGATTCTCCGTTAAGGCTTTCTATGACGACATGTTCTGCACAAAGCATCCGCGAAAGGCACGTCAGTCCCATAAATAAAAATAATTTCATTCCATCATATAGTGGCTGCATTTAGGCTCCTAGGTTGTAATATTTAAAATGATGCTTCAAACAGCTGTTCTACGCAATCGTCAATAATTTAATATAACATTGCGATTGATTGGACAAGAAAAAAATGTAATGAAGTTTTTTAATTAGCTTTGAAGATTTTTTTTTGATAAGATCCGCATAAGAAAGTCCTAAAAATAAAAAAACTCGACATACCGCTTATAAGGTCTATAAATGCATTTTGCAAAGTTTAATTTTCTTTTTCCTTTTTTTCTATGTGCACTCCTCCCTGTATCAGCCATTTTTTCTGAAAAAAATGACCATTGGGCTGATGAAACTCATTTAGGGTCTACCCAGGAGGATTTATCACCGGAGGACTCCTCAAATTCTTCTAATTTTCCCTATGACACTAACCATTCCTTACACTTTAAGCGAGCCAATACAATTGCCATCGGCCCTGAAATTTATCGTGTATGCCGCGAGCGAGCGGGTGGAACGAAACAAAACGGCAACTTAGCTGCGATAAGAGTCACTTATGATCACATCAGGCGTTATCGTTGTTATTTTGGTGCGCAGCTTTTTTATGGCTCCGGCATTTTACGCGGACACACAGGAGGGAGTGATAAAATACGTTCCAGGCTAACAGAAAAAATGATTGAAGCCAATGCGGGTTATACTTTTCAAGCGAAATGTTTTCCCCATCTTTCCTTCACCCCTTTTGCGGGCTATGGTTATTTTCGGGATGTCAATAAATTCTCTCCTCCAAGTAGCCTGCAAATTAAATTTACGACTCAATTTCGATATCTGGGCTTTGGATTTCTTTCCAGCATTTATGCATTGCCCTGTTTAACTATTGGGATTAATGCGCGATTTAAATGGCCTTGGCAAACAAGGTGTAAGGTGACTGATGATCCAGATTTTGAGACAATACGACAAATCGTAAAAGATAAATTACAATACCGCATAGAGGTTCCTTTTACTTATTTTGGTTGTTTGATGCGCAATCAAGTGGAAATAGCTGTCATTCCATTTTTTGAGCAACGTGTCTATGGTGCCAGGGAAAATTTTCCTTTTGATTTTTTTAAAACTAAATTCACCCTATATGGGGGCAATGTGCAATTAATTTACAGATTCTAGTACAGTGTAAATGTTAAATTGAGGGGTTAGGATATATACCGAAATGAATTCAAAAACACGACTTGTACAATCTGAAAAATGGTGGTTGCGCTGGATCCAAAACGTTTCGTCATTTACAAAACCTGCTATTTTAAATTCGTTTGCCGAAGAATTTAAACCATCTCCGGATGTTGTTATTTATGGGATAAATGATTTAGATCAAATACCTGACTGTGCTCCCCTAGAAAAGGAATATTATAAATCCTTAGTGCAAAACGGCATTTCACACTTTATTAAAAATATTTCTGCAGAACTTAGCTTGATTAAGGTTGACACTCACTTTTTTCCTTTGCTGGTCGCTTCTGAAAATTATAAAGATGCTTATGTGTGCTCTCCCTTTGGGAATTATGTTTTACTTGCATTGGAGTCCCTGCAGTCCATCCGCAACCCTTTATTAAAGAAAATCGGCGCACTTGGTCTTTATTTTCTTGGCAAACTCATCAAAGCTACCAAGATCAATTCCGTTGCCTATATCAACCATTCTCTTTTTTCAACAGATATACAACCTGATCATCTTTCATTGGCTCAAATTGAAAAAATAGTTTCTGTGTTAAAAGCTAAATACCCCAATCACTCAATCATATTCCGCTCCCTTAATTCGTTCGGTTGTCCCCAACTAAAAGAAAAACTCAGGATTTGCAATTTTAAGTTTATAGCCAGTAGGCTAATTTACCTAACTGCTGCTAATGACCGACGGCTATTCCAAACAAGAATTATCAAGGGCGATCTAAAGCTTTGGAATGCAAAATCATATGAGATTGTACCTGGGACAAAATTTTCTACTGAAGATGAACTTCGAATTTTAGAACTCTATAGCATGTTGTCGATAGAACATCATTCCAGGTGTAACCCTGAAATAAACATTAACTTTATAAAACTTTTAATAAAAAATCCATTATTTCAATTCAAAGCGCTTAAAAAAGACGGTAAAATTGATGGTTTCGTGGGTTACTATATACAAGATAAAATTCTTCATTGTCCTTTATTGGGATACGATAAATGCAGTCCAAAAAGTAATGAGATCTATCGCCTTCTTTCCACCATGCTACTCATCGAAGCTGCTGCAAATGCAAACATATTCCATCAAAGTGCAGGTGCCTCCTTTTTCAAAAAAACCAGACGTGCAAAGGGTTTTCAAGAATACCAGGCCGTTTACAGCAGGCATCTTATGTGGAAACAACGAACAGCATGGTTTATCATAAAAACTCTTCTCAATGTTTTTGCAATTCCTTTTATGAAAAAATATTAACTTTGTTGGTACGTGTTCACGGGGTAGGCAATGTAGCTACGGCCGGTTCCAGCAAAAACGTTTATTAAAAACGTTTATTAAAGTGTAACTTCTCAATAAGTCATGGCAGCGAACACAAGGTAACAAGGCCGTCCCGGCCTTGAATCCATCAACAGCCAGGTCGGGACGACCTGACTACCTTTTTTGCCATGACTTATTGAGAAGTTACATTAAAGTATACAAAATCTATTGTTTATACTAGAATCATTTTTATATCACTTTTATATAAAAATATATTATTTATTTCATAAAACCAAAGGAACTCTTATGAATTTTAATACCTTTTCAAATGCGATTACTGCGCTTCGTCAATATTTACCCAATACTCCCACTATAAATCCGACCTGTAAAAAAATAGCAATAACTACCTTTGTTTTAGGAACTGTAGGAACTTTAGGCTTACTTTTAATTTCTTGCGGTGGTTCAACTCCTTTATTCCCAACAAAAGATTTAGTGGTAGAACCGGAATTTTCCAACCCATTGAAAGAGTCTTCTATTATACAAATTCTAAATGTAGATGGATTTTCAAAATCAATCCTGCACAGTTCAGATTCAAATTTTAAGAATTATCCTATTTCAACAAGTCCTGAAAGCAAATCTTTACCCGTTTTGGTAAGAAATTCAATGAATTCTAATATCAAATCGATAAAAATTAGTCAAAATTCCATACTTTCAAATCTAGAAGCTTATGATCAGGTTCGCAAGTCAGTATCTTCAAACATTGATCTTATAGTTTCTAATTTGGAATCAATCAAATCTCTAAACCTTAGAATGTCAGAAAATGAACTCAACATAATAGATATACTTGAAAAAGGAGATAGCGATTTTATATCAGAAATAATAAATTTTTCGGATAAATATAATCATCTTTTGGCTAGATACAACGATTTCAGGAAAAAAAATAACGATTTGCGTGACAAGGGAATAAGTTATTCAGCGACATTAAATGAGACTATAAGTAAATACCTTGCTTTTGTTCAGGAATTGATAAATTTTCAACAACAACATAAAGATTTTACTATTCAAATAGAGGAATTTACACCTAGACTGATAAATTTTCCTTTTAATAATATAGATTTTTCGACAAAAGATGAAGGTTTGAAAATAAATCTTGAAAAAATAACTCACCTCTGTTTAAACGATTCATCTGAATCGGAAAATTTACTAGCAGAAGCTAAAGAACTCGACTCTACATTTGCAAATCTTTTATCTGAATTTACAGAACTCACAGCTAAATTTAAAGAAATTGTTTACGAAACTGCAATTCCTAATCTAGCATTAATAGAGGTTAAGAACGAATCTAAAACTATTTAATTTCATTGAATAGAATATTGGTATGTGTTTACGCAATGGCGTCAACTTAACATTATTTCTGTATGTTTGTGTTAACTGCGAAGCAGTAGCAGCATATAGCCACACGCGTTAGCGTGTGGAAGAAAAAACAACATTAAGAGCTGCGATAGCTGCGACAGAAACAACAGAGAATTAGACACTTCTATCGCAGCTATCGCAGCTCTTGCAAAAAACGTTGCATTAAATCAGGCGACCGATGATTATTTTTGTGTATATTTTCTATAAAAACAACTAATCACAAGGAACAACGATGACTTTTCAAGCATTAATTCCATCCATTCCCTTTTCAAGAAACCAGGTCGAAGCTTTTATTGAAAATGGGACAGCATATATCGAAAATTTGAATGCAATTTATAAAGAAATGAACCCGAAAGAAAAAGTGCAATTGATTGCAATATCAATTTTTGCAATAGTGTTCCCTGCGGAAATGATTCAAGCGGTTTTAACGGCTCAAACTAAAAAACTGGGGCAAAAAAAAGAGCTCACAAAATGCACTTCAACGGACATGACCGTTTTAGCAAATGATAACCATTTGGTAAAAAGGGTTCCATTAACCCATACTCAAAAAGATTTATTAATTATGACAATCTTTTTTGCACTTTCCCTTCACAATGCTCAAATGTCCTGAAAGAGTGGTCGCAAAAATACAAGTAATCATAAGTTGTAAGTGTTTGAAGTCAGCTTTTTATTTACGCCTTAGTTGCTCTGCAACTGAGGCTTTTTTTTTGTGGAGTGCGTGTGGCTCTGCCAC
>Ga0206928_1220_pt1 | contig 11772 bp, 13 predicted proteins | sample Alteio_BWOrgHeat_21_FD_152941 | JGI IMG/M metagenome (GOLD analysis project Ga0206928, IMG submission 152941) | Enriched cells from forest soil in Barre Woods Harvard Forest LTER site, Petersham, Massachusetts, United States -... | ecosystem: Environmental > Terrestrial > Soil > Temperate forest >... | reverse complement strand
AAGGCTTTAGCCGTCTGCACACGTTCCGGTATTCGGTCCGCCCCGGCACACCCGCCGAACGTTTGTCGGGCCATGTGGATGGCCGCCGCAAAGCGGAACGCTCCCGAAAATTAGTGGCGTTGGATAAGACCCTGCGCCGCCGCTATGCCGAACGGTTCATCGGACGCCCCGTCCGAGTGCTCCTCGAGACGAACGGGTCCGGCTACACCGCCCATTATGTTCGTGCCCAAGCCACGGGGGCCTCGACCGAAAGCCAATTTGAGAGTCTTACTCCCGCATCGGTCGATACCGATGCGATGCTTCACGCCTAATCAATTCACCTCTTGCAAATCGCCTCCATGATGAGTACAAAAGCCTATAGCCATGTCTGAAAACGGAACCGAACAGAAGACCACCGTCCTGGCCCAAATCGCCGCCGTTTTGGGCGATCATTGGGAATTGGCCACGTTGGAAATGGGGTATGAATCCAAACAGTTCTCGCGGCGTCTTTTTGCGCTCGCGTTTTCCTTCCTTTTTGTTCTTTTAGCCTTGATCGTGGCCCAAGTGGCGGTGATTTATGGGCTTATGGCGACCGGGATGTCCCCGGCCTTATCTTGCAGCCTCGTGGCCGCTTTCTATGCGTTGGTCGGAATCGGAATTTTCGTCAAATGGGGACGTCGTGATGTGCGGGGGGGATCGGCTTTCGCGGGAACACGGCGCGAGGTCGGAAAGAGTCTTCAATGGATACAGAAACTTTTCTCGTAGAGCGCGATCAGCTGCGCGTCCGCTTGGCCGAGCACCGCACCGCGGTGTCGGTTCTGCACGATAGCGGTCAAAATGCCAAAGTATTGGGCATGGATTTGCGGGATTTAACGAGCTTGGTGCTGGCCTCTTTGCCGGCGCGCGGTCTGTGGCGCTGGATGCCCAAGAGTTTGATGGCTTTTGCGGCACCTCTGGCCGCCGGGATGCTCAAGAAAAAGTTCTCCCAAGAGTCGCCTTTAAAGCGAATATCGAGCCTAATTTTCCGCAGTTTCGGAGTATAATGTCGGCTTCTCATGGCCGACTGCCTCTTCTGCCGCATCATCCGTAAGGAAATCCCGGCAACCGTCGTCCATGAAACAGAATTGACTCTGGCTTTCCGGGATATTCACCCTCGTGCCCCGGTTCACGTCTTGGTCATTCCGAAAGAACACATAGACAGTCTTATTCAGTTAAAACCCGCGCATGCCGGCTTAATTGCCGACATGCACCAGACGATTCAGGCGGTGGCACGTCAGGAAAAAGTCGAAGCCACCGGCTTTCGTGTGGTGGTGAATACGGGTTCCGATTCGGGACAAGAAGTGAAGCATTTGCATTACCACGTACTGGCCGGGCGCAAGTTGGTTTGGCCGCCCGGCTAAATAACGCAAGGAGGAACACCCGTTGGTTGGAATTAAAGTCAGAGAAAATGAGTCTATCGAAGAAGCCCTGCGCCGCTTCAAAAAAGAATGCGAACGCAACGGCATCATGCAGGAAATCAAACGCCGCGAGTATTACGAAGCGCCGAGCGTCAAACGCAAGCGCAAAGCCCAGGAAGCGCGCCGCAAAATGCGCCGCCGGATGATGCGCGGATAAGGATTTACCGTGCCCTCCCAGGAGCAGATCTCTAAAGAGTTGCTGGATGCGATGAAAGCGAAAGATGCCGTCAAGGTATCGACGCTTCGGATGCTCATTGCCGCTTTCCGCAACAAAGAGATCGCCAAGAACAAGACGCTCGCGGAGGGCGACATCCTGGATGTGATTCAAGCGGAAGCCAAAAAACGGCGCGAAGCGATGACGGAATACACGAAAGTGAATCGCGCCGATTTGTCCGCGAAGGAAGAGGCGGAGTTTAACGTTTTGAAGGTCTATCTGCCCGAGTCGTTATCCGAGGCGGAACTTAAGACCCTTGCGCAAACCGCCATCCAGACCGTAGGTGCTAAAGGGCCTCAAGATATGGGCAAAGTGATGTCGCAGCTCATGCCCCAAATCAAAGGCCGCGCCGATGGTAAGCAAGCCCAAGACATCGTCAAACAATTATTGACCTGAACTCAGAACTCAGGACTCAGAGTTCAAAACTCAAAAAGACGGCTTTCTTTTTGAACCTTGAGTGCTGAGTTCTGAGTCCTGAGTTCCATGATTCCTGAAGATATCATCGCGCGCGTACGAGAGAGCACTCACCTGGTAGAAGTTATCCGGGAGAGCGTTCCGGGCCTTAAGAAGTCGGGCCGGAATTTCCTGGCGCGCTGTCCGTTTCACCAGGAGAAAACGCCGTCGTTCAATGTGAACACGGAGTTGGGATTGTTTAAGTGCTTTGGTTGTGGTGTCGGTGGGGACATTTTCAAATTTGTGATGCTGCAGGAAGGCCTGACGTACCCGGAAGCGATCCGGAAAATGGCCTCCCGCGTGGGCATCGAGATCGAAGAAGACCGGCGGGAAGTGGTGACCGGGGAAGCCCAGGAGCGGCAGTCGCTCTATGGCTTGATCGAAGAAGCCGCAAAGTTTTACCACCGGTATTTGCTCGAGTCGTCCGAAGCGGAAGCGGCGCGGGCGTATCTGGCTAAGCGGGGTTTAAGCGAAGCGTCGATTCAGGCGTTTTCCATCGGCTATGCGCCGACGTCCGGCAGCGCCCTTCGGGACGCCGCTGTGAAAAAAGGTTTTAGTATCGAGATCCTTGAAAAAGCGGGGCTGGTCAAACGCCGCGAAGGCAGTGGACGAATCAGCGACCATTTCTGGAACCGGATCGTGTTTCCGATCTGGGATTCCCAGGGCCGCATGATCGCGTTTGGTGGACGGGCGATGGGGGATGCAATTCCCAAGTACATCAACTCGCCGGAAACGCCGATTTATTCGAAGAGCCGCCATTTGTATGGGTTGTTCCAGGGTATCGCGAGCCTGCGCAAGAAGCGCCACATTGTGATCCTGGAAGGCTACATGGACGTTGTCGTATGCCACCAGTACGGCTTCGACATTACGGCCGCGACACTGGGCACGGCGCTGACCGAAGAGCATGTGCGGCTACTGCGTCGTTATGCGGACCACGTTACGCTCTTGTTCGACCCGGACAATGCGGGGGTGGCGGCCTCGATGCGAGGGGGCGAACTCTTGATCGCGGAAGGCTTCACGGTAGACGTTGTGACGCTGCCGGATGGAAAAGACCCCGATGAGCTGCTCGTCGAATCCGGCACCGGCGCGCTGGAACAATTTTTGCAGTCGGCCGTTCCGTATATGGACTATTTGCTGGCGCATACGATGAAGGCGCATCCGGGGCTTTCGCCCGAGTCCAAACTGGCCGTGGCCAAAGAAGTGCTGCCGATCATCCGGAAGATGCGCGACCCTTTGCTGCAGGACGAACATTTAGGACGTGTGGCCGAAACCCTGCGCGTCGATAAAGCCGTGTTGGGCCAGCAGATGAAGCGGGCCAAGGGGGAGACCGTTCGCATCCCCGAGACGACAGAGAAGCCAGTAGTGCCTCTGGTTCGAAAGACCGTGCTCTCGATCGAAGAAGAAATTTTGCTGTTGGCGGTGTCGTATCCCAGTGAAGAGATGGCGCGCAAGCTCACGGCTGTAACCTGGCGTGAACCCCGGTGCCAGACTGCATGGGAGTGGCTTTCGTCGTGTGTGGCCGCCGGGCCGTTTAAGCTGGCCGATCACGTGGCGAGCCGGCCGGAAGACGAGCAAAGTTGGTTGTTGTCGCTAGCACTCGAGGACCGGCATTACGCCAAGCCGGATGAGACGTTGGACGCGCTGATCCTCGCGTGGGCGCGTCAGACCGAGACGCTGCAGTTAGGAGCGCTCAAGCTAGACATTGACGCCATGATCACCGGGCAGCGTCCGATGGACGACGCAAAAGTGAAGCAGTACCACGATTTGTCAAAACGATTAAAGGGTTCTAATTCGGGAGGCCGTGCATATGGCTGATAGTGAAGTCACAAAAGAAGCAAAACCCGAGGCAAAGCTGCCTCATGATCCAGTCAAGGATCTGATCGATCATGGCCGCGAAGTCGGTTATCTCACGTACGACGAGATCAACCGCCGCCTGCCCGAAAACCTCGTCACCGGCGAAGAGTTAGACGAGCTGTTCGGCAAACTGGAAGATTTAGGCATCGAGGTCGTTGACCGCGAAGCCGACTTGGTTAAACCCACCGATAAACCGGCCGAAGAAGAAGTGGTGCCCGACATCAGCACCGAAACCACCAATTCCATCCGCATGTACCTCACGGAAATGGGCAAAGTGCCGCTCCTCACCCGTGAACAGGAACTGACCCTTACCAAGAACATCAAAGAGAACGAAAAGACGCTTAAGCTCATCGTTCTCGAATCCCCCATTACGCTGCGCGAAATCCGCAATTGGGAAAACCTCCTGGAAGCCCAGGAAATGACCCCCAAGGAACTCATGCCGCGCGGCCGCAAAACCAACCAGGAACTCTCGCGCATGCGCGCCAAGATGAAGTCGGTCGTTAAATACATCATGGCCGAGGAAGAGAAGCTCTCGAACGCCACGGAACGGCTGACCAAGAAAAACTTAAGCCCCCAGGCTCGCGAAACCCTCGAAATCAAGACCGAGAAAATCCGCAATCAAATCATCAACCGCATCGTGGCGCTTAACTTGAACTTAGAAAAGATCAAGCGCCTGACGAACAAAATCAAAGTCATTGCCTCCAAACTCCGGGAATCCGAAGGCGAAGTGCTGCGCTATGAACGCCGCTTCAAAATGCCGTATACGGAACTCGAGAAGATGTATGGCCAGGTGATGAGTGGGAAAATCGCGGCGAATGTGTTCCGCCGCGCGACGGGCTATCCGCATCAGGCCCTGCAATCCACCATTGAAAACTTGGCTAACGTGGTGGTCCGCCTTCAGCGCATGGAAGAACAGTTGCCTATGCCCAAAGAAGCGCTCTATCGCAGCTACGACCAGATTCGCCAGTTGGAAGAAACGATCTTGGTCGATAAGCTAAAGCTCATCCGCGCCAACCTGCGGTTGGTGGTCTCGATCGCCAAAAAACATTTGAACTCGTCGCTCGAACTCGCCGACCTCATTCAAGAGGGCGGTTTGGGGTTGATCAAAGCGGTCGAGAAGTTCGAATACAAACGCGGCTTTAAGTTCTCGACGTACGCGACCTGGTGGATCCGCCAAGCCATCAACCGCGCGATCGCCGACCAGGCCCGCACGATTCGTATTCCGGTCCACATGAAGGAAATCATCTCGAAGCTGACCAAGGTCTCGCGCCGCTACCGTCAGGAAATGGGCCGCGACCCCACAGCCGAGGAATATTCGAAACATTTACGGCTGTCCATGGAAAAGGTCCGCGAGATCTTAAAGATCATGCAGGACCCCATCTCCTTAACCACGCCGGTTGGGGAAGAAGAAGACTCGTATTTAGAGGATTTCATCGAAGACCGTTCCGGGCCCAACCCGACGCGCTCCGCACATGAATTCCTCCGCCGCAAAGAAGTCGACAAAATACTGTCGACTCTTTCTGAACGCGAAGCGCAGATCATCAAACTGCGCTTTGGCATCGGCACGGGCTACCCCCGGACGCTGGAAGAAGTAGGACGCATCTTTAACGTGACGCGCGAGCGCGTTCGCCAGATTGAAGCCAAAGCGATCCGCAAGCTCCGGCATCCATCGCGAAGCCGCCCGCTTCGTGAGTACCTCGAATAAAGACCTCGCCCGGCGGCTTCGCCGGGTCGAAAGTCGAAATGTGACCTACATCAGCCGCGAGTTCCCAATTTTTTGGGAGCGCGCGGCTGGTTCTTTTGTGTGGGACGTGGAAGGCAAAAAGTATCTGGATCTTACCAGCGCCTTTGGTGTGACCAGCCTGGGTCACCGTCCGCCTGTCATGGAAGAAGCCATTCACCGCCAAGCCGCCAAGCTCTGGCACGGCATGGGGGACGTCCATCCGAGCGAAGTCAAAGTCGAGCTTCTGGAAGCGTTGGCGGATCTTCTTCCCAAACCGCTCGAAGTTTCAATTCTCTCTAGCTCAGGTGCTGAAGCCGTGGAGTCCGCACTCAAAACAGCGCGCCTCTACACCCGCCGTCCCGGCGTCATCGCCTTTGAGGGGGGGTATCATGGCCTGACCTACGGCGCTATGGCCGCGACGCATCGGTCGGATTTTCGGGCGCCCTTTCACGACCAAACAGCTCCTTTCGTACGGCATCTGCCCTATCCCGACTCGCTACGCGGACCATCCGAGAAAGAATGTCTTTATGCGGTAGAGCGCTGCCTCATCGAAAATAAGCAGATGGGTGCGATTCTCGTGGAACCCATTCAGGGCCGCGGCGGCGTTCGCATTCCAGGAACGTCTTTCTTAAAAGGACTTCGCCGTTTGGCGACTAGCACCAGCGTGCTGTTGATCGTCGATGAAGTCTTCACCGGCTTTGGCCGGACCGGAAAAGATTTTGCTTTCCAACACGCCGGCATCGTCCCGGATCTGGTGTGCGTGGGGAAAGCCCTAGCCAATGGGTTTCCGATTTCGGCCTGCATTGGATCGCACAAAATCATGAACGCCTGGCCGGAATCCGACGGGGAGGCGATTCATACAAGCACGTTTTTGGGGAATCCCCTCGGCTGCGCCATGGGTGTGGCATCCCTGCGTGAGTTCCGCAAAAATCACCTTTCTGCACGGTCCGCCGAACTGGGCCGCTGGTGGAAGCGAGACCTTCAAAGCAAATTGGGGCGTCACCCTCATGTGGAAGAGATCCGTGGTGAAGGGCTCATGATTGGGATTGAAATGACGAACGCCGCGCGCGCGGGACATGTGATGCGGGAGGCGTTGAAGGAAGGACTTTTGCTACTTACGGGCGGTTCGCGTCGGAATGTTCTGACGCTCACCCCACCGTTGACGATAGAGAAGGAAGATCTTGTGAAAGCTATGCAGGTGTTGGGACGGCTGCTCTAAGGCCTTTAGCAGGGCATTTGGCATGTGGGCTCAGCCTCTCCGCCCTTTGGGCACCTCTCCCTGCGGGAGAGGAAACACCCGTTAGCTTCTGGGGTCTAGGGCGCTAGAGATCATGGAGCAGACGACGGCGGGGGTGTTGAGGGTGGCCTCGTTGGAGAAGCGTAGGACGCGGAAGCCCAGCGAGCGTAAATAGGCGGTGCGATCGTTGTCATAAGCGGTGTTGTCGGTGTGTTGGTCTCCGTCTATTTCCACAATAAGACGTTGTTCTAAACAGCAGAAATCCGCGAAATAGGGGCCTATCGGAAACTGTCTTCGGAATTTAAAGCCTCGCAGCCGGCGAGCGCGCAGCCGCCGCCAAAGAACTCCTTCTGCGCCTGTCATATTTTTCCGTAAGACCCGTGCCGTCAAGCGCCGCATCTCATAGTGAGTCCAATTAGGTTCCACCGCCCTTAGAGCCCCCCGCCGTAAATTTATTCCACTAAAGGCCCCTAGAACTCACATGCTAACGGAAGTTTCCTCTCCCGCAGGGAGAGGTGCCCAAAGGGCGGAGAGGCTGAATACGTATCTAAACGCCCCACAAAGAACCCAATCCTCACTCGGTCAACAGCTTCTAGTAAAATCCCTATCCATGGAACCTCTCCATCAAAAAATCGAACGCTTCCTCCGCACCGCTGAAGGCGACTTCGACGCGCTAGCGCTCGAACTTTTTGCGTATCAGTACAAACTAAACGCGCCCTATCGCGCTTACTGCGAATCTCAGAACGTCTCACCCACTTCCGTTCATTCGTGGCAGGCCATCCCCGCCGTTCCCGTTCGCGCCTTTAAATCCGCGGAACTGGCCACCTTTCCCACGGCGCGCGCGGCGGCCCTGTTCGAATCGAGCCGCACCACCGGGCAGACACCCAGCCGGCATTTCCTGAAGGATCTTCGCTTCTACGAAACCGCCTGCGTCAAGAGTTTTGTGCAGTGGGTGTTGCCCGATGACGCCAAGCTTCCTTTTTTAATCGTGGCGCCCGCTCCGGGGGAAGCGCCGCGGTCCTCGCTTTCTTGGATGTTCGATACGGTGAAAAGAAAGTGTGCTTCGAGCGGGGATTATTTCGTCCTACGCGGAAAAGTTGACTCCCCACGCTTGGCCTCGGCGCTGAAGTCACTTGAGCGGCCCGGGGCTCTTTTGGGGACTACGCTAGCCTTCATGGCGTTTTTTGATTATTGCCGTGAAAAGAAACTGACCTTTGCGCTTGCTCCAGGAAGCCGTCTTTTCGATACAGGCGGCATGAAAAGCAGCGGACGCGAGGTCACGCGCCCTGATTTTCTGGATCAAGTTGACGCCTTCTTGGGAATTCCCGAAACGCAGTGCATCAACGAATACGGCATGTGCGAGATGAGCTCTCAGTTCTACGGGCGGGGGAAATCAAATTTTTTTGAGGGGCCGCCTTGGGTTCGGACATTGACGATCGATCCAGCAACGGGTGAAGCGGTGACGGACAAACCGGGGCTCCTCCGTCATCTGGATTTGGCCAATGTCGACTCCGTTATGGCTATTCAAACCGAAGATCTGGGACAGTTGGAAGGGAAGGGCTTCCGCTTGCTGGGCCGCGCCTCTGGCGCCGAACCGCGGGGATGTTCGCGTCCGATGGAACACGCGTGAAGCCAGCGGCGGCGCTGGCCCGTTCGGCGGCTCTTTGGTTGGATCGTAAGGGGGCTTTTCGCAAAAAGGCAATCGAGGCCTTAACTGTCTCGACCGGTTTCTCGGCGCCTCTTGTGGAAATGGGGATCGATAACGCTTTTCGCGTCGTAACACCGAAAGCGCTCGCCTCCGTCAAGCCCGCTCGGGAAAGCCGCATTCTGTTGATCGTCTGTCCCTCGAATGTGTTTACGGCGTGGCTCCCGCCGGCCGTGTTGGCTTTGGCCTCCGGCCATTCCGTTTGGCTTAAACCCTCCGTTCATGAACCGGTCTTTCCGAAGCTGTGGCGTGAATCCGTGGAAATGGTTGATCCTTCACTGGCCGAGCGCATTAAGGAAATTCCGTGGCGAAAATCCATTTATGAGGCCGCCGATGCCGTCGTCGCTTATGGGTCTGACGAAGCCGTAGCGCAGCTGAAAGAAGCCTGTGGAAATAAGCCGTTCATTGGCTTCGGTCATCAAGTCAGCGTCGGGATTCTCTTCTGCGAAGCGCTAGAGCCCAAGCGACTGCCGGCCACTCGTGAGGCGATTGCCCACGCTGTAGAGCCATTTCGTCTTCAAGGCTGTTTGTCGCCTATCCATTTGTTCATTCAATCGGACGACGTGTCGTTGTGGCGGCGCCGCTTCGAATCGCCAGCGCCTTTCCCACGGTTGGAAGCCTTCCACTCGGGCCCCGAGTTGCTCCAAAAGCTTTCATCCATTCCCGATCGCCTGGCCTGCATCGGTTGGGAGGGAAATCCCCGATCCATAAAACCACTTCAAGCCAGTCTCACGCGCTTGGGGGTCCACCGGATCTGTCCCTTAGGAGAGATGCAAAGCCCGCCCCTCTCCTGGGCCAACGGCGGAATTGATCTGGTAGAATGGCTGAAATTTAGGACCCGTAGCTCAATCGGTTAGAGCAACCGGCTCATAACTGGTTGGTTCCAGGTTCGAGTCCTGGCGGGTCCATCTGAATGTAGATTTCGGGTGCTTAGCTCAGCGGTAGAGCACTGTCCTCACACGACAGGGGTCACAGGTTCAAATCCTGTAGCGCCCACCATTATGAATGAACTGATTAAGCAGGTCTTAACGTTGCAGACGCAAGATGTCGAGCTGGATCATCTCCAGGCCGAGGCGGCCGCTATTCCGGCCAAGATCGCGGCGATTAAGAAAGACATTCAGGATCGAAAAGGCGCTCTCGAAGGGGCGAAGAAAGACCTGATGCATTTCCAGTCGGCCAAGAAAGCGCGCGAGCTCGATTTGGAAGCGCAGGAAGCCTCCATCCGGAAGCATTCCGGGGACCTCAACAACGTGAAAACCAACGAAGCATACCGCGCGTTGGTGGGGGAGATCGATAAAGCGAAGGCCGAGCGCTCCAAGTTCGAGGACGCGATCCTTCAGCTGATGGATCAGATCGATCAAGCCAACAAGATTTGGAAAGAAAAAGAAGCCGTTTCCAAGTCCGATGAGAATGGGCTGCTGAAACAAATTTCCGAACTAGAAGAGAAGCAGAAGTCGCTCGAGCAACAAGCGGCCGACAAGAAGACCCAGCGAGATCAACTCTTCGCCGTCCTCGCCAAGCCGTTAGCGGAAACCTATCAGCGTATTCGCGGCAATCGTAAAGGGGCCGCTGCTGTTCCCATCCGAAGTGAGCAGTGCACAGGGTGCCACATGAAAGTGGCGCAAAGTTTGATCAACGAGGTGCGGCGCGGTCAAAAGATTTTGACCTGCGAATCGTGTTCGCGCATTCTGTACCTCGAAGACCCCGTCACCGCAGCCTAATTTTTTCTCCGCCACTGAGACGTTGGCGGATCCGCCAAAGACGTAGTGGCGGAGTTCTTTGAAAACCGCATGCCGAGTGTCGTCCTATGTCCGGTTCGCCGGATGTGGGGAGGAAAGTCCGAACTCCTAGGGCAGGATGCCCGGTGAAAACCGGGGACGTTCGTCTATATACGAACGGCTGGAAAGCGCCACAGAAAATAAACCGCCTTTAACGACCACTCAGGGCTCAGAACTCAGGACTCAAAAAGACGTCTTTTTGAATCTTGAGTTTTGAGTCCTGAGTTCTGAGTGGTCGTTAGGGGCACGGGTGAAAAGGTAGGGTAAAAGCCTACCGGGCTTACCGCAAGGTAAGTCGCATGGCAAGCCCCTCCGGAGCAAGATAAAGCCATCCCAGTGAGATATCGATTGGGATGTTTGGAGAAGAGCCGGCCCGGCTCATTCGACTCCAGGATCATCGCTTAGAGGAATGACGCTCACCCCATGAATCGTAAGGTTCGCGGGGGACAAAATTCGGCTTATCGCATGCGGTTTTCAGTTTTTCAAAAACCCTCCGTTTATCGACGGAGGGTTTTCTTTTTAGAAGCTTGACGCGTTCATCCACCGGGGGTATACTGGCGCATGGTGGTGAAAAGTGGTGGAAAGTAGAAAACCTCTCTTTCTAGGACAGTACGAGCACGGTTTGGATGACAAGAACCGGCTCTTCTTGCCTGCGCGTTTCAGGCACAAACAAAAAGGCGCCGACTTCATCATGACGCAAGGATTGGAAGGCTGTCTCTATCTCTACCCACCCTCGGCATGGGCCAAGCTCGCAGAAAAGTTGGAACATTTGCCGCTGGCCGATAAAATAGAGGAGCGTGCGTTTAAGCGCATGCTGCTGTCGGCGGCCAGCGATGTGGAAGTGGATGGTCAGGGACGAATTCTCATCCCCCAATCCCTCAAAGACTATGCGCAAATTAAGCGTGAAGCCGTGGTGCTGGGCGTTCTCCAGCATGTGGAAATCTGGGCGAAAGAACGTTGGACGCAGTACCAAGAAAAAGCCCGCGCAAGTTTTGAGAAGGCCGCCTCGCAGTTGGAATTATGACCGTAGCGGCAGAACCGATTTCACTTATGCGATATGAACACATTCCGGTTTTAGTCAACGAAGTTCTCTCCGCGTTCGCGCTGGGACGACCCGCCTTGATAGTGGATGGAACGCTCGGTCTAGGCGGGCACAGCGAAGCGCTTTTGGCCGCTTACCCGGACCTGCGGATCCTGGGGCTGGAGTGGGATCGCGAGGCGCTGGGTGCGGCGCAAGAGCGTCTGCAGAAATTTGGCAACCGGTTTGAGGGGATTTCCGCCAGTTACGCCGATATGCCTGCCGTGTTGACTCAAAAAGGAATCTCGCGACTCGATGGGGTGCTTTTGGATTTGGGGCTTTCGTCTTTTCAGC
>Ga0206928_1219_pt1 | contig 11811 bp, 2 predicted proteins | sample Alteio_BWOrgHeat_21_FD_152941 | JGI IMG/M metagenome (GOLD analysis project Ga0206928, IMG submission 152941) | Enriched cells from forest soil in Barre Woods Harvard Forest LTER site, Petersham, Massachusetts, United States -... | ecosystem: Environmental > Terrestrial > Soil > Temperate forest > O... | reverse complement strand
CACCCATGTCGTAGCGACTGATTGAAGGTGCTAAGCGCGTAAGGACATGGGTGCCTGGCATTGCTATGTTGACAATCTTCCCCCAGTTCAATTTTAACATCGCACTACTGAAGATTGTTGACATGGCAGTGCCTGGAACCGGCCGCAGCTACGTTGCCTACCCTGTGAACGCTTACATTTTTTTTCTTTTTTTTCTTCTTTTTTCTTTGCGTTCTTTGCGCCTTTGCGTTCTCGTTGAATTAATTTAAAGTCAATTGAGAGAAATACCCCATGACTTCACAAATTTTAGTTTGTACTTTCTTGGATGCTGTGAAATGCTCGCCCTTATGAATGCTTCACTCTTTATAATTTCTTAACAGAGATCAACTATTATGAAAAACAATAAAGAAACTTTGAATTATTTGATTAAATAAATATTTTAATGAAAGACATATATATATTATTTCCATAATAATGATATAATTATGTATACTACTGTTAAATAGCAATATTTCTAGAGGTTAATCTATGTCATCACACGTTCCTACCAATCCGCATTCAAAATCTTTTTCCCAGGATCATATCCCTGAACGGCACATTCCGGAAAGAAAGACACCGGACCCATTTTGGGGGAAAAACAACAAATCACCTTGGAAAAATCATGCTTTTGGAAAAAGGGAACGACTGGTATTTACTCGTGGAAAAGACGGAAGTATTGAAGCTAAAATCATTTCGCAAGACTTGTTCAAACGATTCACTAATTTCCTGGATATTAAATTTGCTGATGATTCGAATAAACCCCAACCTGACACTAAATATGTCACGGAAGAAAAAATTCATTTTGATGGGATCACTGAGACTGAATTTAATGCAGAAAAAGACAGAATTTACAAAAGCCTTTTCTACAAACACAATTCTATCAAAAAAATATTAACCGAAGTTGAACAAGATATCAAGCTTCTAAAAGATGCTAAAAAGCTAGTAAAAGAAGTCCAAAAGCTGGAGCCAAAACCAAAGGAAACCGAAAAGATCCAAGATACTAATAAAATCCTGGAAGAAGCCGAAAAGCTAGAAATTGCAAAACCAAAAGAAGCCGAAAAAATCCAAGATACTGAAATTCCAGAGAGTAACGAGCTAAATAATAAAGATCAGAAAAAAGAGGAATTAACCACACCTAAACTTCCCGAAATAGAAGTTTTAGAAACTCCATCTATCCCATCCCCATCCTCTGTTACATCTATCCCAACCTCTGTCGCATTTGAAATTGCTGAACCATCAATTCCTGTTGCAAACTTCACAATAACCGATAAACAGATTGAAGAAGAATCCTCTTCCAGTGAAAGCAGCTCAAGTGTAGAAGAAAAAGAAACACCCAAACAAGACACCTCAACCTCGGAAGACAACCCTGCTGATCATCAACCGACAAATGGAATGGCCGCCGCCGTTTTACGCTCACAATTGGCCGAAGAAAATTCAATAGAAGAAAATTATAGCGATTTTCTGGGAGATTCTTCCTCTGAAGAAGAACTTGATTCCCCCACTCAACAAGAAATTGACGCACGCCATAAAACAGTTGAAACATTGCAAAATGAACTTAATAATTTAATGGCCGAAATTAAGAATCATGAAAATGAATATGACACGAAAATTTACAAGAAGTTAAGTGCAAGCATCCTACAAATTAAAGAAAAAGTCTTAACTATTTTTAAGGAATTAAGCTCCTTAGAGCTGAACATTGATAAAATATCCGGCGAACAATTGCAAGAATCAGCCAAGGCTATTCATGAAAACAATTTATCCGTCAGTGAAAATTTAGCCAAAATTAGGCAAACGTTTGTTGAAGAGAGTTCTCTCCCGGAAGTCATGAGTACTCAATCGAACTTGATAATCACATTTTTCCCCGGCCTGCAAGAGACTTGGAATCAAGGGTTGCAAAAATGGCAAAATTCAGCTCCTTCCTCTTCTTCCTCAATTAAAGACATCCAAAGTCACAGAACGGCTGCCTTTGAAATGATCGAAAAAATTAACAACGAATGCAAAGCAGACCTTGAGAAAACCATTGAAGCATCCATTAAATCTCTGGAAGAAGGATTAAAAAAGGTTTCTAATCATGTGACTCAAAATCAAGTCAATCTTGACCTTGCCGTGCGCAAAAAAGTATGGGAAAGACTTCATGGAGAAGGAATGGAGATTGGAAATAATCTTAGCCGGATTTGCGAGTGGAAAAAGGCAATTCTTTACGAGAAGGCTGTCGATGATCAATTGATCAAAATCTTTAACACTGAAGAAGGTTTTACAGCGAAAATAATTTCGGGACTATCTTTTTTGGCTAAACCTTTTAAAGCCATCTTTTTCAGTCAGCCCGAATACGTGATTGCCAGAGAAAATCAAGACGAAAAAGCCACTTTTCACGCCACCAAAGCTATGGAAAACGTGAATCAAGCGATCCTCTCTTTCCTAAATGCCATGCCGGCTTCCCATCAAGCTGAAAAAACAGCTTTGGAAAAACAACATCGAAGCCATCTGAATAATAAAACTTTAAATCGGTCCGAGCTAGAGAATTTCCTTCAATCATTGCAAAATTTTTACGAAAAAAATTCCGAAGCCCGAGAAAAACTAAACCCCTCCCTGACTATTCTCCAAACAAATAAGGATGTCCTATTTTCGATTATCGCAGGTCGCCTTCAAAATAATGAAAATTTCATTAAACAAATAAAAGAAAAATTCCCCCTTACATTTTCAAAAAGAATGCATGATGGCATAAAAAATACAGGAAAAACCGCAATCGCCGAGATTAAGGATGTAAAAGAAATTAATTTACTTAAGATCTCTAAAACTTGGGAAGAGAATAGGCTGCTTGCCAAGGCTAAGATAGAGATGCTTGATTCCCTTGAGTGGTTTGCAACCACTTATGACGACTATAGCAAAAAAGCACAAGACTATGAAAAAAAAGCTGCAGATATAACCGGCCCGGAAAAAATCCTTTGGCAAGAAAGCTTAAACTTTCTAAGTGAAGCGCTTGAAAATTTGGGTGATTCGGTTAAAGATACGGATTTCAATGGAAAGTATGGGAAAATTACAGGCTCGATAAAACAAAATCAAGATAAGCTTTATACTCGAATGGTCTTTGCAAACACAAGACTAATGCATGCAATTGCCCCCTTTGAACCTCTTTTGAAAATTGAAAATGACAAAAAAGAGGTGCGTAAAAAACTGCGTCAAGAAATTGACAGTTTCATTGCTACCATAAAACTTTATGATGAACCTATCAAAGATATTGAAGAACATTACATTTTCGAATTGGAAGAGATCAAAGATTTCTTACCAATGCCAATTAAAAAATTTGAATTGAAAGAGACCAGAGATTCTTTAGCAGCGTCAATTAAAAAATTTGAAAAATTTAAAACCTCCCATTTTGTCACTGAATCACAATCCATTCTCCCGGGAAAATCTTTCTTTAGCTGGCAATCTCCGGCGTATTTGAAAAATCCAAGCATAGACGACCTGAACCTCGATGATTTGACTAACTTTGCGAAACAAGTGAGTCAAGAAATCGTTATTGAAAAATCCAAAATTTCTCAAAAGCAAATTAAGGAAACCGCCGCGCTTGTTACTACATTTTCACAGAATTATGAGGATCTCGAAAGACAGTTACCGGAATTAGTTAAAGCAGCAGGAAATTCGCCCGACAAAAAAATGCCTCCAAAATTGACTGAAAATAAAAAAATGCTTCCTAAGCTGCAATTTTTCAAAGCGACAAATATACGCGATCAGCTGAATGCAATGAAAGCAGCACATGCAACAAATTTCTCAGCGAATCCTTCTGTAACACTTATCCATCAAACGCTGACGCGCGACATCCCTACACTGAAAAGCATTTCCTCTAACCTCCAAAATAACGATCTTTCCTTACTGGTACAAATCCAAAGCTTAGATAAGACCCCTCTAGTACAAAGACAAGCAAAACTAGCGTTTATTGCAACCTTAACGACTAAGATGGCAAATCATACGAAAGCCATGACGGAACAACTAGATCAATTTAAATATAGTGCCGCTATTGAAAATGAAGTAAAAAAAATCATCAACAATGCAGGAAAAAATTTCTTTACTGCGATTAATTCCCTTCCTAAAGCGCTTCTTCAACATGCCAAGGAGTGGAAGCAATTCAGCGAAGTCGACGACGATGATTTTTCAGGAAAAATCAATGTTGAAGATCTCCCTCAATTATCCTTTAAAGAACTTCAAAGTTATGCTGCAGCCATCGATCATGCGATTGCCACTGCTGCCGCTAATATGGAGACCATTAAAATTGTCCAAGCTAAAGTCCAGATAAGCGAGCGCATCTATGCAGAAAAACTAGCTTCAGCTAACAAGACCATGGAAATTTTGGACAAAAGCAATCAATTCCTGCTTAACGAAGACTTGAAATCCTTCATTGACAATTCAGAAGCAAAAAAAACTGCAATTGCCAACAACACCACCCTCCCGCAAGAAATAGTACCCCCGCCAAAGGTCATCGTGACTAAGGGGTGGTTATGGAATTCTACCACAACACAACCGGCTCCCCTCAAAAAAATAAAATCGACAGACAATGCCGTGGCTATGCTGTATCTATATAACTCAGAACTTGGAAAACTCAATACGCAAATAGAAGCGACGCTACGACTATTTAACAAAAATAATAATCATTTGTCCACGATTGATCAGTTGGAAAAACTGCAGAAAGCTAAAAACCCTCCGACGGCCATGGAAAATGCACTGATACAAAAATATCAAGCGGAAATCGGATCCCAGACTGAGGGCATGCGTAAAAGACTTGATAACTATCTTCTTGATCTTCAGAAATCCTCACAATTTACAAGATATTTTCCGAAGGACAGCGATCTTTATAAAAAAATTTCAAAGGCCATTGAAGATAAATTAACAGCCCTTGAAAAAATTGAAAAAGGGTATGAAACGACGACTATTCAAGGATTTAGCCTAAGGAATTTGGGCGATTGGTATCGGGGTAAGACTGAAACCACATACACACCTCTTTCAAATCTTAACGTGAAGGAAATGCGTGATTACCAGAATCGACTAAAAAAAATTCAATCATCCATTGACGATGAGATCAATCACATCTACTTCTTCGATACCCTCAAGGAATTACAAAGCTCTTTAGAAAAAATAACCTCCACTCAAATCCCGGAAATCACGCTTAAATTAAAACAGGCCGGTCTTATCACCGAATCTTATGATTTCCAGGCCAACATGTATGCTCTTGCCAGTGTGGAAGATGATTTCTACTACAATTTTCAAAATAATACGTACACAGTTAAAACTCCCGCTGATTTAACAACCGTAGTCAATGCCCTTAAAATCAATCTTCACGATCTATATCAGGCTCTTAAAAATGTAGATCTGGATAAACGCCCCCCCTCCCATCTCCAACAACTGAAAAAACTTTTAGAGATGAAAGTTCAATCCAAAAAAGTGAATCCTACAGTTCTTGCCGATATTGAGAGGGTTAAATCTAATATTATCGAAGATATAGAAAAAAATTTAGGCAACCACCAAAACGATATTCAGGGTTTAAAAAGCGATATCGCCGAACTCTACGATACTTATAACATCAGAATTTCTTCCAAAAAAGCAGTGATGGATGCCATTGAAAAAGAAAACGAACTGTTTGCCATCGAAAATCTGGATTTTGAAGATGGGAGCTCACGTCCCCGCTTAGGCAGATTTGCCAATTATTTAAGTGACACCCTTCCTAGAAGGAGCGACATTCCTGTAGTGGGCACCATTCTTTACTATACTCCATTGGTCAACCGTATCCCCGGACCTCATAGCGTTCTTGATTTCCTAAGCGAACGCAATCCAACTGTACAAAGTACCATTCACATTACCGAAATGACGGCGGAACGAATTCTACAATTGAACCCTGAGAAGACAATCTCAGATAAAATTAGTCTTAGTAACAAAAAGATCACCGCTTTATTCAATTACAAATTAATTCAAGAATCTCACAATAATTACAAAGAAATTCTTCAAGAAGCAGAAGCTTTATGCAAAAAACTTAAGGAAAACGGACAGCTTTATCACGCATCGACCTTAAATGATGAGATCCAAAAAGTAAAAGCGGGCATTTCCAAAGCGCCTATTAGTAATGACGCACAGCTGGAAAAGTTAGCTAATGAATTAAAAGCATTTACAGCCCAGCTGGAAAGAGCTAATAGCAAAGCTTTAACCAGCAAAGAGATGACTGCAAAAGAGCAATATGAAAAATTTATGATACCCTTGAATAATCCGTTAACTGCAGCCTCTATCTCTAAGACGGATAAGCAAAACATCGAAAATAATGTAGCTAAACTCACTCAGCACCTTTTACCCAACATCATAGAATCCGTCAGTAAGAAAAAAACAGTTGTCAGCGAATCAAAAAAAGACCTCAAGAATATCAGCGACAAGTTAACCGGCTTCCCTATTGCCTGGAAGACAGCGATTAACCAAGATTTAGATAAAAGTAAAAATAAAATTGAAAAAGCAGGATCCGGTCTTACAGTAGAGACGGAAGAAGTAGTAGGATATCCTGGGTTTAGAAAAACCATCATAATTCCTGAACTAATACCTCTACATGAATTGGACGTTAAAGGGCTCCTTGATGTCGATGCAAATATCGCAAAAGAAGTAAAAATTCTCAATAATAACGTGGATAAATATCAATTAAAAACGCTTACTGCACAACTTAAAACCTATACTAAGTACTTAAAGAACATTGAAGATTTAAAGACCAAGTGGACCAAAGAAAAACAAACAAATTCAGTCAATCAATTAAATACACTTATTAATGATCACAGGGCAGCATTAACAAATTATTTCGCAAATGCGGAAGCTACCAATGATTCCATCCCGGTCCAAATGGAAAAATTGGTTAAGGCCGTCGACTCATTGACAGCCAAACTCATCCAGGGCACAGAGGAAACTACCCGCAATAAACCCGACTCGATCGGTCCTGAAATACTCAAATTAATCGACCCTATTACAAAACAAGTGAAAGCCGGCGAGCAAGCAAAACTTGATAGGTTAAGAGCTGACTATCAAGAAGAGCTTAAAACAAAATTAAAAACTGAAAAACAAGCCATCGGCGATTATTTGTCAAAAATGGATAAAATCGATGCTCTCATTAAAGATATCCGCGGTCAGGGTTGCTCAGAGTCCTTGAAACGGCTAGTAAAAGCTAAATTTAAAGAAAAACAAAACTATCTCACCATGCTGGAAGAGAAGGGATTCCCCAGTATTACAGACCAAGGCATTTCATGGACCCCCTTTAATCAATTAACTCCGGAAACGTTAGTATTGGAATATGGTACACTTATTAGCCGGTTGACTAACGATGAGGAGAACAATTCAACGTCATTACTTTCTGCCCTGGAAAAAGAATTTAGATTCAAAGAAGTTAAAGAAAACCTTGAAAATTATAAAACAGCTAAGAAGCAAGCAATACAAGCGAATGCACAACATGACATCAAAGCAACCAAAGCTCAGCAACTAAATTATGCTCTTACTGCAACCAAAAACCTTTTTAACTCAGCCATCGAAAATCTAGACTCTACCGCTGCCATTTCTTTATTTCGTTCGACTATCGACCATGCTCAAGGAAGTTTGCGAACTATTTTAACAATTGATATCGAGGACATCTGCAGGAAAGATAATGGACATTTTAACATTGATCCTTGGGTCGCTTTAGCAATGAATGTGGAAGTAGAAAATGTTAACCAAGTGCTTTTCCACAATGACCCCAATCGTCAGCTTAAATTATTTTATGCAGCCAATAATAGCTATCAAGAGGTAAATGCCGATCAGTCATTTACAGTTTCATCATTCAATATTTTAATTAATAATAAAATCGAAGAGCTTGATGGTTATAAAATCGAGTTAGATAAAATTTTAATTAATTTGAATCAACTTGGACTTGATAAGAGTCCTACCTATCAAGCAATTCTCCAATTTATCAACCTTCTCAATAATCAGCAAGAAAGCCCGATAAGGATGCTTGAAAATCTCAAAGCCGGTTTCCCTTCAACGGATCAATCCGGAAATCAAATTTTAATCAAACAGGAGAACCTTAAAGATTTTGATCAAATTCTAGAATATAAAAAATTAACGGATGCAACTTTAAGCAAAGTTTCCGGCATCAAAGAAGCATTCGCTTCTTCTGAAATGATTTTTTGGAATGATTGCCTCAACCAAGTAAAAGCTACTAAGGAAATCGTCAAACCAAGTAGGCTCCCTGAATATGGTATTTCTCAAATTCTGCGTCCTCTTCCTGCGTTAATTATACCTGTAGCCCCTATTTCGGCTGTAGTCGCTCCAGCAGGCGCCGGAGTTGCAGTACCTCAGCAAGTGCAGGGGGGCGCCATTGTTCCGCCTCAAGGACAACCAGCAGCTAACAGACCGCAGAAGGTTCTTGTAAATCCTGCTGTCAGCGACCAAGCATTAGTAGAAGACACTCGAAAAGTTAATGAACTCGCTGAGCAATTAAAAGTAGGCTTGAATACGAAGGGTAAAAACATCAATCATACAATCAACAATTTGAATGCTCATGTAATTAAAAGCATAAGTAATGCTCCATTCCGAAAATCACTTAATAAAATATTTACTGATCTGACTACCCTTTTGAAAAAAGGCGTTCTATTAGAAAATTTAAGCAATCAAGCAAAAGAGTTTAAAAGGAATTATGACGAGCACATGCAAGTCTTAAATTTGGATCAGACATTCACCCTACAACTAAACCAATCTTATCTAAGATTCATATTTCCATTAACAAATAAAAAATATGACCAACTTACGCTGCAAGAAATAATCACGGATTTGAATCGATATGCCAATGCAGCAGGGATATCCAATAAATTTATCGAGATAGTCAATGAAGTAAAACAAGCAAATGATTTAATCGAGGCTGCTAAATCTACGGTGCATAAATTAGGTCCTCGTGGTGCCTTATATCAACAAAACATCAATGCTTTAAAGAATGAAATTATAGCTTTGATTGACATCAAAGAAAATGATGATTTAGACGCAGTTAAAACTAGTTTGACTAAAGTAGTGAAATCACTAAGCACCATTAATGCGTTCAACGAAAAAAAATTAAACATTCTTACAGACATTCGGAATTTCTATAAAAAAACCAAAGCTGATTGGGAATACCTCAACGATATGTTTGAAAACAAACTGCCGTTGTTAGAGGGAAAGTTCTCAGAAAAAATAAAATCCCTCAAAGCAAACTATCCAATAAATCTTATGAAAAACAAAAAAGTTGCTGATTTAAATGAGGAAGAAACAAAAGGCTATCAAAAATATGTAGAAAATACAATTATAGCGCTTTCCAATGAAATGGGCATAAAAAAAGCTAAGGAAGCAACAGAAGCATTTAATGAACACATAATTGAAGTCAAAAAATTAATAAAAAATCATTTACGTAAAAATGAAAACGATAGTGCAGCAAAATTACAACTATTAATAGACTCAGCTAAAGAAACGTTGGTTAAATTTATTAAGGAAGATCAAGGGGCAGACTATATTTCACATCCGTTTAATTACACCGAATTCATTAAAGCAATTAAAGAAGAAACTGAAAAACTTAACATCCAAAGTTCTGCAGTAATCCCTAACATCCGAGCTCCGCAGGATCCTTTGAAACAATTGGATATTCTGCGTCAACCAATAATAAACGATTTTCAACAAACAACAGTCAAGATTATCGAAAGTTGTGAAAGCCTAAAAGTTCAAGCAAATGACATAGTAACAAAATTAAAAGGTAATATAAGAACAACATTTATTGCAGAACTGAATCAACTGTTAGATGGTTTTGCTACAGATTCTCAAAATTTAGTGTCCTATTTTGAGGACTCTTCCGGCTTAATATCTGTTAAAATTCCTGTAACAGAACTCACGTCACAAATATTTAAAATTTATAAGGAACAAACACCCGGTAAGTTAGAAAAAATCCAAGAAAATATAAAGTCTATTCAGAACATTCTCAAAATATTGAAAAATTCTAAAGAAAATATGGAGATAATGCAGAGCCAAAAACGTTCAGAATTGACAAAATTCCAAGCTCAAGTCCCAATCAATTATTTTTATGTCGACAGAATCAAAAGTCACATGGAAAATTTAGATTCTATCCAACAACAAAGATTGTATGTTTTTGACTCAATAGAAAATGTAAAAACTGCCACCGCTCAGTTTGAAAGCGCGCTTAAATATACTGAGCTTATGTTCAAGAAAGCCTCTTCTCAAAAAGATGCGATGAATGAAGTGGAGCAATTAATTGCTAATGAGCGGGAAAACTTTTTACAAAAAGAATCTCTAGCAGCAATTCGTGGAAACCTTGCAAGCTATGCTGACCAAGAAATTAATATAGCGGTGAGAACCCTTAATAATCACAAAGCAATGATCTCTTCGTTCCCCCAAAATTGGCAAGGCAGGTTCAATGAAGTCATGGATGGGCATTTAACCGAAATCAATGCCCTTAAAAAAGATGAAGATGGTATTAAAGCACTCATTCTCAATAGTGAAGACCTTAAAACTTGGTTAAAAGCGGTCAAAAGTTTAAAGACGCGCATTGAAACTCTACAAAGTTCCTACAATGTACCGGTGATAAAACAACAGGTTGAACAATACAAAAAATTCATAAATCAAATGACGTTTTTTACACCGCATTTATTGCCTGGATCGGCAACTCTTTTAGATAGCAAAAAATCTGAAGCAATAAGGGCTTTCGACGCACTGGATGCTGGTGTCCCTATTACGCGCTTTGAACATTCTCTTAAGCAAATTAATTTGCTTTTAACAAAAGCATTAAGTGGGCCGATTAATGAGATAGAACGTAAACATAAAAACCATATACAGATTCACAATAATGCGCTTGAGGATGCTTTTGAAAGTATCGCGAAAATAATGGAGGGTAATGATAGTGACCTTGCTAGAATAAAAAATCATATTCGAAATCAAAAAATTGCGATCGATGCTTTAAATTTTATAAATTCGAGTCCCTCCATCTCCACATTAAGTGAGAAGAAATTCAAAAAATGGATCGATATGTCAGATCAATTATACGGAGCTTTTAGTAGCTTTGTAGAGGCTATCATGATTCCATTAGACATACTCGAAGGAAGGATCCAGGATTATAATGAATTAATGAAAGATAATCGCATTACTGAACCCATTAAAACGAAATGGGAGCAATCATGTAAGGATAACTTGAAAATGATCAAAACATTCGATGATATTGTAAATTGCACTAAGAGTCTTTCAGTTGTTTGTGAAAATATAAAGCAAGCCATAGACGCGCTACCCCCTCGCTAAAGAATATAGGTGTCTTTAGCCGCTGGAGTTGGCGCCGGTTTGGAAGTGCGCCTGTGGCTTGCCACATACGCATTAAGCTAAGCCTTAACCGCGGCAGAGATGATTGCATAAGTGACAATAAATTTATTCAACCGAAAATTAATAGATTGCACGAATGCAGCTGGCTTGGTTGCGCTGGCTGTTATTATAAATTTTATAACCACCCCTCGTTCCGGCAGGAAGCCTTCACACCATACTTCTAACCACATTTTTTACCCTCCAGACTAATAGGTGCCTGGCACCGAAGTCAACGCTTAGCAACCATTTTCGATTCTTAATTCAATTCAAGATCTAGACTGCAGACTCTAATTCTCGTAAGGTCCGACCTTGAACGGCATACGCATCAGGCTATCAAAGAATAATGGGCGCTGGTTGCTATGTGGAGTGCGTGTGGCTCTGCCACCGCTTTACTTCGAGTCCGGCTCTGCCGGCGAGGCCACT
>Ga0206928_1218_pt1 | contig 11867 bp, 11 predicted proteins | sample Alteio_BWOrgHeat_21_FD_152941 | JGI IMG/M metagenome (GOLD analysis project Ga0206928, IMG submission 152941) | Enriched cells from forest soil in Barre Woods Harvard Forest LTER site, Petersham, Massachusetts, United States -... | ecosystem: Environmental > Terrestrial > Soil > Temperate forest >... | reverse complement strand
GTAATTTCTCGCGCGGGCATTTCTATTTCAGGATGAATTTTTTTTACTAAAGAGTACTGTAAATATCGCAATTTATAAATTGTATAGATTTTTTCTCCGAAAATTAGATAAGGAATAGCGACGCTAAAACAGGAACTAAAGAAAATCTTACCGATTTCATTAATATCTTCAATGATTTGTTCTGCTTCTTCTTTTGTTTTTGGAATTTTTTGCCATATTTCCGGTTCAAATTCAATGCGTTTGACGAGATCAATCACACCATGATTGATGGCAGTGTTTTCCCCTTGATCTTTTGCAGCTGTTAAAAGCTCCCGGGCAAGTTTCAATTCTTTCACAATTGTCGCAGGATTATTTAAAGATAGAGCCTTTAAACTGTGGATGAGATGAGAACATTTTTCTTTTTCTATATTTTTTTGCACTTCAATTGTCGCCAAAGGCTCTGAAACCGGAGGGAGTGAAATCACATGATTAATCGGTTGAAAACGATAGACAGAGTAATAAATCCCTTTATCCAGGATCCGACCTTGCTTTGCACCTATCCATTCTTCAACAGGTTTTAATGCCCGATATGCTTGTTTAATATAGACGTCGCCGACAAGCTTGTCGCGATATAGACCATCAACTTTTCGGTTAATCTGTTTAAGGCTTTTCTTCACTAATCTCCAATGGATTTTCTCAAAATTCGAGATTTTTAAAGCATCCATTAAGGAATTCGGGATTTTTAAAGCTTCCATTAAGGAAACTGATGAAAATAAGTTTGAAACAAGTGCCTGAATGCGAATATCGCATTTAAAATGTCGAAATTCAGATTTGCTCATTTTACTCTTTAAAAAAGCTAATAAGGACCAGTAAGAACAGACACCGGCAAGTTGTGGTTTCATCAAAGTCGCTTGATAAACAACATCCTCATTGCTTCTATTCTCTTCTGTGACTTCTAAAAACTCTCTTAAGCCTTGATAAATGTCCAAAAATGTGTAATTTTTTCTCGCGATAGAAAAGAGATATTTTTCCGGTAAATATCTTTCTGCAAAAGTCATTGAAATCATTTCTTCAATGCTTTTGGCAAAATGAGGATCGAGGAGTTTCCCTTGGGCTATCCCCTTCCATTCGGCAAATCCCACTTTTTCCTTGACCCCCACAAGGAATCGCTCATGCCTTTGTATTCCCTCTCCGGTATTGAAAATACGCATCGTAGCCGTTTCTTTATCCTTATCAGGAATCAGTTCATAATAGATGGAGTGTCCGGCCGGCCACCCGAGCCACCCTCCGGGTATCAAAAAGGGTTTTTTTGTTTTAAAAGAATCTTTAATTTCTTCTGTTAAGGCCTTAGCGAAGTTTCTAGCGAAGTTTCTAGCGTTGAGAAGTTTATTTGCGATTTTAAGCTCTCTCAAAATATCATCCTCCTGTTCGCAAAAATGAAAACTTTGCGCGCATATTCCCTGTATGTAGCTCAAAACAAAATCTAATGCCTCAACTTGTGCAATGCCTTCGAGTTGGGAATTAGCGCCAAATTCATCAGCTTGAAGCTGAAATAGAAGCCTGGCGGAGACAGGAGGAAGACTAGTCGTATTGATCGCCGGAAGTTGATAGCTTAAATTCTTTGGGTCTGATATAATCTCCGGTTCTGAAGGGAGAACTATCTTATTTTTCACTTCAATGGCAATCTCATCATCTGATTCATAAGAAGGCTCATCTTCGGGTTCAAAAATAGCCTCTCTCGGCTCGGGTTCTATTTTTTTCTTGTTGATTTTCAGTCTTTCAATCCAAGCACGTTCAATGTTAATCGGTTCAATGTAATGTTCGTCTGCAATCTGTGAAAGTCGGTCAAAAACAGAAAGGATTTTCTTGGTTGTTTTATTATTATGTTCTTTATTATCAGTAATATAGTGTTGAACTATATCATAAGCTTTACTGTAGCTATACCAGTGATGATCACCGAATAATAGATTCGATACGCCAAGAAAGAATTGTTTAATTTTGGCAGTAGTTCTATATGAAGTATGATCAATTTCATTGGCTTGATCTATAAAATTAATTAAATTTTCGATCTTGTTATAATAAATTGAATAATCACTCATAGCCAATCATTGTATTATTTTAATTTATAAATAACAATAAGTATGTCGCGCCTGTAGGCGCAAAATAGAAATGTTACAATTGCACCAAATAGAAATGTTATATATTAATTGTATTCCAACTACAAATGCCCATGCAAGCTTGTTACTAGATGCTCTGAAAATCAAATTACCGAAGACATTAGAAGAAATTGATGTGCCTGTAGTCACTAGACGCAAAATTGGAAAAAACGCATGTCATTGAAAATCAAAAAGTTCACCTCATTTTTTTTTAAAACAGGGGTGAACTTCCGCTCCAAATCTCAGCCAAAATTTCTTATTTAAGAGGTTGATTCTTAGTTATTTATTCTTAACTTAATACCATTGGGGTTACACTTCCGGAACCGGAGATTTGTTTGTTGATAGTAGGATGCCCACGATAGTGACAATCACCGGATCCTCTAATTCTGACAGATAGCTTTCCTGTAGCCCAAACAGTACCGTCCCCACTTCCATTGATATTGATTCTTATATCTTCGGATTTTAAAGCGTCTGCTAGATAATTTCCTGATCCATTAATGGTAATCTCTTGTTGATTGGTAATGCCTTCCTTAATTTGAACATCGCCGGACCCATTGATAGTGCATGCAAATTCCTTCTGGTTAACTTCATCCAATAGAATTTTCCCTGCCCCATGAAGAGTAATCTGGGAAATCGAATGAGGAATGGTTAAGTGATATTGAATGGGCGAAGATGTTTGAAAAGAGACATCTTTTTGTGTTTTAAGTGTTAAGGTGCTTTCTGACAGCTGATGATGCAAGAGAGGGATAATGTTATCGTCCGCTTGAGTTGTCAATGAGCAGGTTTCTCCTTTTGTCACAATCAATTCTCCAACGGAACTAAAAATGATAGAACTAATCTGTTGATTACCCAATTCAACTCGTTGGGTATTTACAACTCCAGATCCAATGACTGGAGCAATTGTCGGACTTGGAATTGTAGTACTTTGGCCGCAGCATATAAAAGGGTGTATCAAAGCAGCACTTAACGTTGTGACTACAAGAGGAATAAAAATAAGGATACGTTTAGCTACTTCCATAAATATACTTTGCGGATTGTTCGGAAGAATGACGAATTTTGTCCATTGCTGTTTGCACCATTCTATTGGAGCGCTACCAGTGAAATCACATAGTGTCCTATTACCAATATTTACCGCATTCATTCGTGTGCCACAAATTACTATGTTGCGGCCATTACTAACAAATACGCCGGTTCCATTTCCTGAAGCAGTGATTACGCCAGCTGTGTTATTAAGATTGGAAGTAACAAACATTGATATTTTTCTCCTTTTTATTAAAAAGAAGAATAACATAAACAATCTTTATTAACAAACTTTAATTAATGTTATTTTCAATTTATTGTCGGGGGTTTTGAGTTGAAGACTTTTAAAAAATAATGGGCAGCCTTTAGTGCATATCGATGATAAAGAAGAGCGCGCTCTTTTGGCTTATCTATAACTTTTAGCAAATCTATATTCAATTGGATAAACTCAATTAATTCCAGACTATTCGGAGTTAAATGTAGAAGAGCATAATTTGGATAAAGGGAAGAATTAGTATAATATTTAAAAATCAACTCTTCTTCGTTAAAAGGGGAAGGGTCTTCTTTCTCCAGAATGGCAATCATATTTTCTATATCTTTCTTGTTTGCTTTTTCTCTTTCCAATGAAAGAATAAAAAAATTCCATTGAATAATCCAGATATATTCCGCTGGAGAATATTCCATCGCCTGACGATAATAATCGCAACAAAGAGACCAATCATCGAAGTTTTCAAATTTAGCTAAAGGCTTTGAGGTTATTGCTGTGAATAAATTATTTGAAATCACTTGTTCTTTGTAACAATAGGATAAAATCATTAAATTGTTAAACTTCACCCAGTCTTTTTTATTCAGTTCTTCAATAACGCTGTAACAAATGAAGTTAATCATTCCAGTGCTTTGATAATAGTAAACCATATCAACATCGTGATATCCTTTATAGGGCTTAATATTTCTTGGCAATTTTATATCAATTTCTTTCACGTTCTTGATTAGCTGTTGATAAAGTTTCTTGTAACTATAATTTTCTTTTAGAAATAGGTAAGCCTCCTTTGCAATTTTCTGTGTTTGGTCTCGATTTTTAAGATAGTATAGAAGTTTGCTTTCAAAATTTTCAAAATTGAAACTCACGCCATGAATTCCTTCAACAAAAAGTTCTGAAAATTGATTCTCAAAAAAATCATTATTCCAATCGTATTGAAAGATCATCGAGCCTGAACACATTGCTTCCATAACGCGATAGTTATAAGGACCATGAATTCCTGTAACGTTAATAGTAATTCGGCTTTTCTTTAAAATTTCGTGATACATTTTAAGAGGCACATGAGATTCGATTTCTATGGAAAATTCATTGCCATATTTTTCCTTGAATTGCTTCGTTAATTCAATGACTTTATTGCGATGATTTGCAAAAACAGGTGAATTAGTTTCTGTAAATGTAATGCAAGCATCGATAGTTTTATCCCAATCTGGGGTAATTAAATGATCAAAAGAAGCCCAATTTAGGCCAAAAGGTAGATCCATTATCTTGTCGGGATACTTTTTCCTTAAAATATTCCCATAAAATGTGGAGATGGGAATAACTCGATCAAACAATGTGCAAATGTGTTCGATAGATTTATGCAAATAAGTATGGCACACGCTACTTATAATAGGAAAGGGGGCAGTATCAATTCCTGCAGGAATAAAATGTTTATGCTCAATTTGGTTGTCCCAAAAAAAATCTGGAACAAAGCCAGGGGGCAAATTTTTTAAAATATCAAGAAATAACGTCAAAGGATTGCATTGGAAAGATGAAGAGAAGCCAGATGGTCTTGACAAGCATGTGAGGCATACTACATCTGCAACTTCAAAAAGCGGGGAAGTGTGAAAGTTGGGATAATTCACTCCTAAAGCTCCGCTTAATAAAATTTGCGGTCGCGTTTTTGGGATTTTGCTTGCGTTTGCTACTCGAAATTCATTGTATTTAAATAGAAGATCGAAATTTTTTGGGCTTTGAGCGATCAATTCCTGGAATTCTTCATCGACAGCTTCTAGATTTCTCTCTGAAATCTTCAGTATTTTTTTCGTGTTTAGACTTAAAAAAGTTTGAATTATTGCATTCAATTCATCGTTGCTATTCATCATTTCCTTATTACATTAAAGACTATTTTTAAGTCATTTATTTGTAAACATATCTTAATCTTCCTAGACAACTCAAGACTAATAAGATAGACTATTTTATAATCAACCCGCTACAAAAGTTATATATGAACGAATCTATTCAAACAGGCCAAATCGTAGGTCTTACATCTAACGGTCAAGGCATTGTAAGACAAGCGGGTTTGGTCACCTTTATCCCCTACACAGCCGAAGGCGATACCGTTGAATATGGATTAATTCAGCACAAAAAAAACTTTGCTATTGGGAGATTACTTAACATACTCGAACCAAGCCCTACAAGAACAATTCCTTTATGTCAGTATTTCGGTACTTGCGGCGGTTGTCAGCTTCAGCATATCAATTATGAAACGCAGGTTGCGCATAAACACAAATGGATTGAAGATGCCTTTAAGAAAATCGGTAAATTTGAAAATATTTCTATACCCTCTGTTCGACCGGCGAATTTACAATGGAGCTATCGCAGGCACATTAACCTCGTTTTAAGAAAAAATGGGGAGGTCTATCAAGCCGGCTATATCAAAACCGATAATAAAACGCTGATCGCCATTGAAAATTGTTCTATCTTCAAAGATAAAAGCGATCCCATCATTAAATCCATCCAAGAAATTAGCTGCCAGCTAAAAAGCAACGATCCTTATGATGGAAAAGTCACGATTTTAAAACATTTCAACCGTTACATTGCGCATTTTCATTTTAGAGAAATGCCGGTCAATGCTTTTGAGATTTTTTCTGAATGTCTAAAGACCTACCCGCTCTTGAATGGATTACTGGCTACTTCCCGTAAAAAATCGTTCCAATTTGGCGTCTTGGAAACTACTTGCGAAATTGACGGGCTAATTTTTGACTTCACCCCTAAAACTTTTATCCAAAATCATCCTGAACAAGGTCTAAACATCTACGCAGCCATTGAAAAGATAGCCGAACAAAATAAAGCCGAAAAAGTATTGGATCTCTATTGCGGGATTGGTATTTCGACTTTACTGCTTGCCCGAAAAGGTTGCAGAGTAAAGGGAGTAGAACTTAATCCGCAATCCATAGAACAAGCAAAGAAAAATGCGATAAAAAACCATCTTGAACTCGCGCAATTTGTCATTGCCGATGTCGAGCAAGTGTTAGCTCAATTACTGACAAATGATCAGCCGGATTTTATTATCGTTAACCCTCCAAGAGAAGGTCTCTCCCCTAAAGTTGTACAAATAATAAAAAGCAAACCTGCCAAAACACTCATTTATATCTCTTGTATGCCTTCGACATTGGCACGCGATTTAAAGTTGCTGTGTGAAGATGGATATCAAATTGCAGAAGTCCAATGTTTTGACATGTTTCCACAAACAGTTCACGTAGAAACACTTGTGGTTCTTAAGTCAAAATCGATTTAAAAAAAGAATAATTTTATGTCGCTTATAAAATCAGTTTTTTTAGGAAGTCCCGGACAATATAGTTGTTTTGGCGTCGATGTAAAATTTAAAAATAGCAAAGAAAGCAAGTTAACTCCTTCTTCAAACTCTAAGATTTTAACTTCGACCAACAATATTTGTGAACATATTTTTTAAAATTCTAATTCAGGATTATGCGCATACTTTTGCACACGAAATGGGACACGCAGTTGTCGCGCGAATGATAAGTCCAATTTTGAAGCCCAAGGTCTTTGTCTATCTAAACTATATGTCTACAGGATTAACAAGAAACATTTTTAAGCCTTTACTATCTACTCGTTCGATATCCATAATTAATGCCGCAGGACCAATTTTTAATATGTTTTTTTGCTTGGGTAAAATTGCGATAATAAACAAGTGCAATGCATATATTCCTAAGCTTTTGGTTTCTTTGTTTAAAATATGTACTTTTTTTGAGATTTTTTTAGAAGTTTCGAATGGAATAATATCAGCTTACAAAAAGGATGACAGGGATTTTGGTGTCATAGCCAAAAATGAAACATTCCATTTAATTTTAGCGACTGCAGCATTAGCTTCTCAGACTGTTTTAGCAATGTTTTTATTGTTACCTTCGCAAGAGACAGTATAGTTGTTGATGCATGTGAAAGCAGAAGAAAATTGCTTTTTGTGAATGCCTAGCCAATAAGAGGCTTTAACCACCCCTTCCTGAGTGATCTCGCCGGCAGAGCCGGACTCGTCGTAAAAGCGGTGGCAGAGCCACACGCACTCCACACCGACAGCCAAAACCCTCTTTTGCCTCCATTTTTTGAGCAGTTACCTTTCTAGTTGAAGGTCTGAGTTATATGTAGCTTACCCTCGTGAACACATACTTTTTTTCTTTGCGCCCTTTGCGCCTTTGCGTCCTTTGCGTTGATTTATTTTAAATTCAATTATGCAGAAACGCACTAACTATTTATTCGAATAAATGCTTTCGTCCAGGTATCATCGACATCAATTACAGGAAGTAGATTTTGCGGATTCACCTTTCCTTCCATTGGAAAACACACCAAATTCACCTCAAAAAAGCGTTGGCAATCAGTAAAAATATTTTCTTTTGCCTCAAAAAAATTATGGGGATTAAAATAAGGGATAAAATGCCACCAACAATCATAATTTAAGGACTTAAGCGTTTTAAGAATCTCGCCGGAGTGGTCTTCGCTATTATTTTCCACATAAAGTATCGGCCGAAATTGTTCTATCGCCTGCCTTCCCCCTTTGAGTACTTTATCTTCCATCCCTTCCACATCAACTTTAATCAGGTGGCATTGCATAAGATTTAATGAATCAATTGTCACCAATTCAGTCTCTTCCCCTTGTGAAAAGCCTTCTAATGGAATTGCCCCATAATTTCTTCCTTCATAAGGATCTGCTACAGGCAGCTTGATTATTCCTAAAACATCGCTCACACCTAACTGATAGCAATGGGTGTTATAAAGGGCATTTAAGGTAAGATTGGTACATAACATCTGAAATGAAGAACGTTGGGGCTCAAATGCCAAAACCTTTCCCAATCCCCCTACCTGCTTGGCAAAAAAAACAGCATGAGTGCCTATATAGGCTCCGATGTCAAGAACTACGTCACCGGGACTTAACACTTCTTTAAAAAAGTCAAATTCCTGCTCGCACCATTCGCCATAAACATCCAGGCTTCTTCCTACCATGGTATCAAACTGATTATATGAAAAATAACCATGCTTACAATGTTTGATGAGAATATTGCCATTATGAAAAATCGGTTTTGGCATTTTCAGGAACACCTCCTAATAAATGGTTACTTCTGACTAATGTGAGTGATATTGTTGAGGACGATCGACTTTTAATATTCCGGTAAGTTTATCTAATTCGTATTTGACTGTATCTGTTGGAACTATCTCGATATAGCAATTCACAACCTCAGGAGACCTCTCACCTAGAGAAAGTCCATGCCAAGGATGAAATCGATAATTCATAGTTGCCATAGACATACCTCTCCAAAAAAAAGGGCGTAAACTTCGCTTTTTTGAGTGACCTCGCCGCCTAGAGGGAGCATAGAGAGGCCGAGAAAAAATTAGAATGCGAGCGATTTTATCAAGATTTTTTCGCAGATTTCAAATTCTCTCCCCTTCCATAACGTTCACGTTCCGTTGCGGAAGGGGAGAGAATTTGAAAGATGCAAAAAAGCTTGATAAAAGTGCTCTGCATCTCTATTTTTTCTCGGCCTCAGAGGCATTGGCTGCTATGTGGAGTGCGTGTGGCTCTGCCACCGCTTTTACTACGAGTCCGGCTCTGCCGGCGAGACCACTTAATAGGGTATGGTTAAAGCCTTTTCTTGGATAGCCCTTCAAAAGAAGCAACCTTTTCCTGCTACCACATGCACCCAAAAGTGGTCACATACTTTGCTCTCTTAAGTGGTCTCGCCGGCAGAGCCGGACTCGTAGTAAAAGCGGTGGCAGGGCCACACGCACTCCATATAGCAGTCAGCGCCTTTTATTCTTTAATTTTAAGCATGATGTCTATGTTTATCATGAGAAACCTGAGACCAATGAGTCAATCGATCATCAGTAAATGTCGCAATCGCAATAATGTGAAATACGGCTTTTTCTCCATTCTGCAATGTTTGGTTTGAATCGTATTCAATAATTGCTTTGTCGCCTGAAATCAAACAATCTCTAAGATGCTCAAATTCAATGCGCGAATATTTTTTTTGCAAATCTTGAATGCGTTTTAAAAAATCTTGTGAAGTTTTTCCGATGATCTTCCCATTACAGATATTCTGAAAATTACGATCGAGAAAATTTTCAAAATGAGAAGGGTTAGCTTGCTGTTTTTGGTTGCAACATTTTTTAAATTCATCCAAAAAACTATTAATTGTTTGTAAAGCATGTTGCTTGTTAAGCTCTTGCAATTTTGTAGCGACCATAATATCTCCTTTAATTTTAAGTAAAAACACCCTTGTTTCTATCCAAATTTATACTGCTATCAAAACATATTATTTTCAACCATTTTAAAAAAAATATTTTATCTACCGATGAAAACAGTATAGTGCCTCATCACAAGGCGTAGAGCTCGTAATCAATCAATTATTTTAGTTATTAAAATTATTTATAACATAATATTGACAATCAATTAATAATTATTTAATCTAAGAGTAGAGGGAATAATAATTAACCCCTCTGGGAGGTTTAATTATGTATATAGTAAAACTTCTAGCGTTAGTATTCTTAGGCTTATACTTAGTGGTCGTGGGACTCGAAGGTTTAGGTGTTCACTTGGCTTTTGTCCATCCCGGGGTCTTAGGTTTTATCGCCTTTGTTGCTGGGGTTTTGTTCCTTGTAAAAGGAGTAAAAACCTACGCTTGTGGATGCAAGCATTGCGATAAACCACCTTATGACAAATCATAAGTGTAGCAAAAGAATCTAACTTGAAGGGGGATTGAGGTCCCCTGATAGGAAAGATGCTAAATTCTAGTAATTTGGCATCTTTCTTTATTTTTGCCCAAAAATCCGTGAAAAAAGTAATTAACAAAGAAGATGGCAATAAAAGAAGATAGCAATAATTGTAGAAAGTCATGATAATCCCGGAAACGGAAGTTAAAAACAATAAACCTGGAAATGACAATTAAACCTAAAAACGGCAATTGAAGACGATAAATTGACGCAATCTTTTGAGCTATAATCACTTTCAATGGGGATCGCCTTCACCTTTTGGGAATGCTCGATCCCCATCGAAATGATTCTAACTCAAAATCTTGCATCACTTTATCATCTTGAACTGCCGTTTCTAGGTTAAAGACAATGCAGTGAAAAGGAAAAAATGCCATCTTTTGACTTGGATAAAGATGAAGATCAGGAAGCAACTATCCTCATCAATCATTTAATTGCTCAAGGAGATCTCCTTGTTCTAAAAAATATCATTAAAACGATTCCCCCCAATAAAATTGCCCAAATTCTGACAAGTCAAAAAGAAACTATTCGAAATATGATTTTTGGAACTTTGGAACATCCGTTACAATCGGAAGTTTTTGAAAATTTTTCCACCCGTATTCAAATGCAGCTTCTTCCGACTCTTTCCAGTGCGCAAACAGCTAACTTACTTAATGCCCTTACCCCTGATGATAGAACAGCTTTTTTACAAGATATGCCTCGCCCTTTCGTCAATGACTTAATTAAATATCTTCCTATTGAAGATCGAAAAGAAACCCTCACGCTTTTAGGTTACCCTGAAGGGAGTATCGGGCGATTGATGACCCCTGATTATATCGCCATAAAACCGGATTGGGACGCAAAAGAGGTGTTAGATCATCTATTGGAATATGGACATGACAGCGAAACTATCAGTCTTTTATACGTCATTGATGATCACGGAAAACTTATCGATGATATAAAACTTCGCGATTTTCTATTTGTTCCCAGAAATCAGAAAGTTGAAAATTTAATGGATAATCACTTTGTAGCCTTAGCTGTAGATGACGATGATGAAACAGCTATTAATCTATTTAGTAATGTCGATAGAGTCGCTTTACCTGTGGTGGATAATCAAGGAATCTTATTAGGAATTGTCACCATCGATGATATTTTGCGACTTTCAGATAAAGAAGCGACAGAAGATATTCAACGCCTTGGGGGTCAGGAAGCTTTAGATGAACCCTATATGGAAACGCCGTTTCTTAGTCTGATGAAAAAAAGGTCCGGCTGGCTTGTGATCCTTTTTGTGGGAGAAATGTTAACGGCTACTGCCCTTGGTTACTTCGAGGATGAACTCTCCAAAGCTGTGATTTTGGCTTTATTCTTACCTCTGATTATTTCAAGTGGAGGTAACGCCGGTTCCCAGGCGACAACGCTAATCATTAGAGCACTGGCTTTAGGCGAAATTAAATTGAAGGACTGGTGGAAAATTCTCCGGCGGGAATTAGCCTCAGGGGTATTTCTAGGAATAACCTTAGGCGTTATTGGGTTTGCACGTGTTGCCATTTGGAGCCAATTCAGCACTATTTATGGGGAACACTGGGTATTGATTGCTGCCACCCTATTTTTTTCATTGATAGGAGTTGTTTTATGCGGAACGATTACTGGAGCAGCATTGCCTCTAATTTTACGCAAATGCGGCGTTGACCCAGCAGCAGCCTCAGCACCATTTG
>Ga0206928_1217_pt1 | contig 12015 bp, 10 predicted proteins | sample Alteio_BWOrgHeat_21_FD_152941 | JGI IMG/M metagenome (GOLD analysis project Ga0206928, IMG submission 152941) | Enriched cells from forest soil in Barre Woods Harvard Forest LTER site, Petersham, Massachusetts, United States -... | ecosystem: Environmental > Terrestrial > Soil > Temperate forest >... | reverse complement strand
TGGGCAGATGCCAATACGCTGCGGATTGACACCGACTCTGGCACCCAGACCCGGCTATTGCATTTTGGGGGCTCGCCGCCGCAGGCTACCGGCGCGCCCCAGTGGCAGGGATATTCCGACGCCTCATGGGAGGGGATTCTCAAGGGACGGGGAACTCAAGCGCCAAAGGCTGGCGAAGATCCAAGAGGCTACCTCAAGGTGATCACCACGCACATGCGTCCAGGCTACTTGCGCAGGAATGGTATTCCCTATGGCCCAGACGCGACTTTGGAAGAATATCTCGATCGTTTTGCGGAACCGAATGGCGACATCTGGCTGGTAGCGACCATTGTTGTTACCGACCCGCAGTACCTGAATCAGCCGTACGTAACGCACGCGCAATTCAAGAAGGTTCCGGATGCTTCCGGGTGGGATCCCACGCCATGCCGGATGAACGAAGCCCGCTGATTCGTGCAGCTGTAGCGCTACTCTTATGAATTTGGCACATGTGCACCTCCTGCTGAATCATTTTCCGGTCATCGGTACGCTGCTCGGTCTTGGCCTGTACGTCGGTTCGATGCTTGGGAAAAGCGAAGACCTGAAGCGCGCCGGGCTTGTGGTCTTCTTGGGGATCGCTCTCTTGTCGATTCCTACGTATCTGAGCGGCAATGCCGCCCAGCAGGAGATCAAGTATCTTCCCGGCATCTCGCAAACCTTGATCGTCGCGCACCAGGACGCGGCTTTGCTCTCCTATGTGTTCATGGAGGTGACGGGCGCCTTCGCCTGGTTCGCACTGTGGCAACTTCGTCGCAACTCTCGTTTGGGACCGGGCACCTTGTACGCTGTCCTGCTTCTTTCCGTGGTGACGGTGGGCCTGATGGCCAACGCGGCGAACATCGGAGGCGCGATCCGCCATTCGGAGATTCTCGCTGGCTCCGACGCGGCAGCTGGCGCAGGCATCGTGGGCTTGCCGCTAGGGCTCAACGCAGCGGCAATTGGGCATTTCGTCGCTGGTGGAGTGAGGTGGGCGTGGCCGACCTGCCAGACGCTTCACTTCATGGGGCTGTCTCTGTTGATGGGCGTGGTCTTCGTGGTGGATCTGCGAGTGCTGGGCGTCATGAAAAACGTCTCTTTTGCCGCCGTGCATCGGCTGCTGCCGTGGGGGATGCTGGGATTCGGCCTCAATCTCTTCACCGGCATGTGTTATTTTCTCGCCGCTCCCGAGCAGTACACAAAAAATGTCACGTTTTACTGGAAGATGGCTTTGGTGATGATTGCTGGGGCTAATGTCATTTACTTCACGGTGTTCGACGCGCCCTGGGCCCTGCAAGCCAGCGATGAGGCGCCCTTGAGGATCAAGATGATCGCCGTATCGTCGGTTCTCCTGTGGATCGGAGTGATGTTCTGCGGCCTCATGTTGCCTTTCCTGGGTAATGCCTTCTGACGTGATACGCCCGAAGTTTTCAGCCGCCGCTACGACGTTGCCCGGTTCGACGCTGTAGATAGCGAGTAACCAAATCGTGCGCTTGTTCGCCTCCGAATTTGGCAATGGACATCGCGCTCCTCCGCTCTTAGAATCCAGCGTTCTCTTCGCTCGAGGTCCGGAATGCGCTTAGGTCTCACGGTTTGCCTGGCGATGCTCTGCGTCATTGCGGTACTTGGAGGACTGGGCTATCTGATGGATCGGCAGGTGGATCGCGAACGAAAGAATGGCAAGTAAGACACAGGACGGCCTGCGCAGATGATGGATTTTCTTCAAAGGCTCGAGCAGTTGCCATTTTGTGTTTGGCTGCATGAATCCAGTTCCATCTGGGCCTTTCCGATGTTTCTCTTCATGCATACGCTGGGCATGTCCATGATCGCGGGCGTCAGCGCCGTGATCGACCTTGTTTTCCTGGGCTTTTGGCCCCGCATGCCCATCAAGCCTCTCGAGCGCCTCTATCCTCTGATGTGGGCGGGTTTCTGGGTGAATGCAGTGACGGGCACGGTCTTGACCATCGCCGACGCCAGCACCCGGCTGATCAACCCGATCTTCTACATCAAAATGACGTTTGTTTTTGCTGGCGTCGCGCTTCTCGTGGTCATGCGCAAAAGAGTATTCGGGGATCCGGAACTGGATCGAGAGCCGCTTTCCCGGAGTGCGAAAGGCTTGGCTTGGGCCTCGCTGATCTGCTGGCTGGGAGCCATCACCGCCGGCCGCTTGCTGGCATACCTGGGTCCTGTATCGGGACTCACCAACATCACCAATCATTAGGCCAAGTGGCTCGCCCCAAAGCCCGGCACCTGCTGCGTCCCTTGTTTCTCTTCCTTTGGAAATAATGAAAACGCGACTCTGATCTTGCGCGGCAGGCTTAGTTAACGGGTGCGGCAGGCGTCATTTGGCTTACGTCCCGCGCGGAGGGCAACTGCGCGGCATCCCAACCGCCCCCCAGCGCTTCGATCAACTGCACGCTTGCAGTCATCTGTTCGCTATGCAGATTCACTGCCGTCTGCTGGTTGGTGAGTAATGTCGTTTGCGCGGTAATCACGTTCAGGTAGGGATCGATGCCCGCGCGATAGCGCTGCGTCGCCACTTGCAGATTCCTTTGCGCCGAGTTGACCGCCGTATCCTGCTGCTGGATCTCTTGCGACAGAATTCGCAAAGCAGCGAGATTATCTTCCACTTGCTGGAATGCCGTTAACACCGTCTGGCGATAGTCGGCCACTCCGCGGTCGTATAAGGCTCGGAATTGCTGTACAGTCGCACGCCGCAACCCTCCCTCAAATAGCGTCTCCGCCAGGGTCGGCCCTACGGACCAGAAACGGCTGGGCCACGCGAACCAGCTTGCGATCGACGTGTTCGAGAATCCGCCTGACGCGCTCAACGTCACCGTCGGATAGTACGCAGCCGTCGCGAGGCCGATTTGCGCGTTGGCCTCCGCCACCAGCCGTTCGGCCGAGGCCACGTCCGGCCGCCGCTCCAGAATTTGCGAAGGTATGCCAAACGGAATCGCCGGCGGATTAGCCCGCAGCGGTTCGGCAGGCAGGGAGAAAGTGGACGCCGGCTGGCCCAGCAGCAGCGCGATGGCGTGCTCAAACTGAGCCCGCGCGATGCCCAGATTGGTATCTTGGGCTTGCGTGGCTTCGAGTTGCGTTTCCGCCTGCGCCACGGCCTCATCCGCGGCAATGCCCGCGTTGAATTGGATCTGCGTCAGTTCCAGTGAGTCCTGGTAGGCGGCCACCGTCGCGTCGAATAGCTGCTTCAACGCATCCTGCGTGCGTATTTCAAAATAATCTATGGCCACTTCGCTCTGCGCCGTGAGGCGAACATTTTCTAAATCCGCGGCGCTCGCTTGAGCCGCCGCGGAGTTTGCCAGCACGCTATTGCGGACGCGCCCCCACAAATCCGGCACCCAGGAGGCGTCAAAGGGCAGCGAGTAATCGGTAAAAGATCTCAGCGCGAATCCACTGTTGGAAGACCCTGCGGATACGCCGCCGAATTGTCCCGAAGACGGCCGCTGATTGGTAATGCTCGGACTCGCCGTAATCGTGGGGTAGTACTGAGCGCGCGCTTGCCGCACCACCGCTCGCGCCGCCAGGAAATTCGCCGCCGCCGCCGCAATAGTCTGATTCGATACGTTCACCTGCTCTTCGAGGGCATTGAGCTGGGGATCGTTGAACATCTCCCACCACTTGCCTCGCAGGGTCGCATCACCGGGCTGAGCCTGCTTCCATCCGTCGGTATCCTTGAAGTTCTCGGGCGTCAATTCCTTGTACGCGGGCGGCGCAACTGCCGAAGGCCGCACGTACTTCGGCCCCACCGTGCATCCGGTGAGTAGCACACCGCAAACGCCTGCCAGCGCAACCGCCAATCGGAGCTTTCGCCACATCACGCGATCACTCATGCGAAACGAGGCTCTCGACGGCATGCGCTGTCTCGGGAACAGGCGCGTGAGTTCGGGTGGAACGGAAAAAGCTGGTGCGATTCAGGACTTTCTCTTGGAACTCTTCCAGCGAAAGGTAAATCGCCGGCGTGACATACAGAGTAATAAATTGTGAAACAAGCAGCCCTCCGACCACCACCAACCCCAGCGGCCGGCGCGACGCGCCATCGGCGCCATATCCCAGCGCGATCGGCACCGCACCCATCAGTGCGGCCGACGTGGTCATCATGATGGGCCGGAAGCGCTCCATGCTCGCGTCGTGAATGGCCTGCATATCCGGAATGCCCTGCTCCACGCGCTGCTGGGCGAAGTCCACGATCATGATGCCGTTCTTCTTGACGATGCCCATCAGCATGAACATGCCAATAAACGCGTAGAGCGACGCTTCCGCGTTAAAAACCCACAGGGTCAGCAATCCGCCCACCAGCGCCACCGGCAGCGAAGAGAGCACGGTGATCGGATGTAAATAGTTTTCGTACAAAATAGCCAGAATGACGTACATCACGAAAACCGCCAGCACCATCAGTATCGTCAGGCTCGAAACCGTATCGCGGAACGTCAATGCCTCGCCCTGCAGGTTCCCCCGAACGTCGATGGGCAGGACCTGCTTGGCCGTATTTTCCACAAACTGGGTGGCCTGGCCGATGGTATATCCCGGCTTGAGATTGAAAAAGATGGTTACGCTGGTGAACTGGTTGATGTGGTTGACGGACTGCGGACCCAGTATTGTGTTCCACTTCGTTACGGCATTGAGTGGAACCAGACGCTGGCCGTCATCGCTCTTGATGTAGAGCAGTTTCAAGTCCTGCGGATCGGATCTGTCGATATCCGCCACTTCCAGGATCACCTGGTATTGATCGTTGGGCCGCTTGATCAGATAGGCGTAATTCTGTGAGTAAGCGTTGTGCAGCAGCGTCAGGATGCGCGCTTCCGATACGCCATACACCTTGGCCTGATCGCGCAATATATCGACCTGCAAATTGGGCGTATGGTTGAAGAGGTCGGAATTCACAAACAGAAACCCGGGAAATTCGCGCATCTTGCCCATCAACTGCCCGGCGACCGCATAGACTTGGTTGGGATCGATACCCGATAGCGAATACGCAAACTGCCCCTGGAGATTTGCGGTCGCGCCGGTGCTGATCTGCAGCACCGGGTTGGGCTGTAGGAATGTGAGCAGCCCCGGCACCCTCGAGTTAATTGCCCCCATTAATTGCCCGGACACGGCAAGGATCGGCGGTCTTTTATCGGGATCCTTGAGAATTGCAAGCGCCAATCCCTGATTGGCTGGGAAAAATGAGCTGTTACCGGCCATCGTGAACGTCATGTCCACGGCCGGGTTCGTGTGCATCGCGTCTTCGACCTGGATTTGATAGGCACGCATCTGGTCCGGCGACGACCCCTCCTGCGCTACGAAGACTCCCCGAGTGAACGAGCTATCGCCGATCGGCAAAAACGCCTTGGGAACGATATAAAAAAGATATCCCGTCCCCACTAGGCAAACGACCCACACCAGAACGGATACCCACCGCTGGCGCAGGAAGAACCACAGGGAGCGGCCGTAGAGGTCCAGAACCCGCCGCTCGACGCCTCCCACCACCCGCTCCATCCAGGTTTTTTTGGCGCCTTCACCGCGCCCGCTGAGCAGCCTCGAACACATCAGCGGCGTGAGCGTTAGCGACACGATGCCGCTGGTAAATATGGCCACGATAATCGTGATCGAAAATTCGCGGAAGATGCGCCCCACCAGGCCGCTCATAAACACCAGCGGAATGAAAACGGCCGCCAGCGAAATCGTCATGGCCAGAATAGTGAAACTGATCTCTTTTGCCGACTGCAACGTTGCTTCGAACGGGCTCAGGCCCGTCTCCATCAGGCGAACCGTATTCTCCAGAAATACGATGGCGTCATCGACCAGGAATCCGATCGCTAAAGTCAAAGCCATGAGCGAAAGGTTATCGAGGCTGTACCCCAGAATGTTCATGAACACAAAGGTAAGCAGCAGCGACAACGGCAGAGCCACTGCTGGAATCAGAGTGTCGGTCGCGCGACCCAGGAACAGGAAGATGACCAGAACCACCAGGCCGAACGCAATTAGGAGCGTGGCTTCGACGTCCTTGACGCTGTTCACAATGGTTTGCGAACGGTCATAGATCGGCACCACATCCACCGAGCCTGGCAGCGTCGCGCGAATGCTGGGAGCGGCCTCACGCACTTCCTTGGCTACCTGCACGGCGTTGGATCCGGCTCTGCGGAAGACCGCGATCACGACCGTCGCCGTAGGCACTTGGTGGCCGCGTACCCAGAAGCGCATGTTGATGCGCTCATCCTGGACGCTGTCGGTGGCCTTGGCCACATCTTTCAGGTAGACCGCCGCTCCATTTCTTTGGCTGACAATCAGATTGCCGTAATCCTCCGCCTTGCTCAGCTGGCCTTGGGGTTGCAGCAGGAAACTCTGATGCTCTCCATCGAACTGCCCTGCTCCCGTGTAGGCCGTGCCAGCCTTAACTGCGTTGGTTAAGTCGTCAACGGTGATATTGCGGCTGGCCATCGCGGATGGATCGGCTTTAATGCGCACCGCCGATTGGGTGCCGTAAACCGACACCTGGCTCACGCCTGGCAGAATGCTGATGCGCTCCCCAACCTGTGTATTCGCATAATCGAAAAGCTGCCCTTCCGTAACGGTATCGCTCGTTAGGCCCATGTAAATGATGGGCTGATCGTTGGGATTCGTTTTCGTGAAGGTCGGCGGACTCGGCAGATCGACCGGCAATCTGCCCGTCGCCTGGTTGATGGCCGACTGCACGTCGGTCGCCGCCGAATCGACGCTCTTGGAAAGTTCAAACTGCAGCACGAAGCTGGAGTGGCCTGTTCCGCTGTTCGAAGTAACCAACTCCAGGCCGGGGATCTGCATGAACTGGCGTTCGAGCGGCGTGGCCACATTGTTGGCCATGGTCTCGGGCGTCGCGCCCGGATAGCCCACGCTCACCTGAATCACCGGATAATCTACGGCCGGCAAGTCATTCACCGGTAGGCTGCGGTAGGCGAGCACCCCGAAGAGAATCGCCGAGGCGGTCAGCACCACCGTCATCACTGGACGGCGTACGAATAGTTCGGAAAAGTTCACGACAAATTGCCCTTTCAGCTCTTGGGAGTGTCGCCGGCGCTGGGAGATTTCCCTCCGGGAGCCCCTCCCGGAGGGGCGTTCCCTGCATCGCCTTCTCCCTGCACGCGCACCTTGGCCCCAGGCATTACCGTAAGCTGGCCCGTCACGATCACGTTCTCTCCGGCCGATACGCCCTTGGTCACCACCACGCCACCGTCGCCCTGCCGCTGGCCCAGCGTGACTTGCCGCATCTCCGCGGTGCCGTCCGGCTTGACCACGAATATATAAGGACCCTGCTGGCTGATCTGCGTAGCCTGATTCGGTATCAGCACCGCGCCTTTGGTCGTCGCCAGAATCAGCGTCACATTCACAAATTGCCCTGGCCAGAAGTGATGGTCCGCATTGGGAAGAGTGGCCCGCAGGTTCACCGTCCCGGTCGCATTTTGTACGGAGTTGTCTACGAAAGTCAGCTTGCCCTGCCGCCCACGATCCGGCGGATCCGAAGGAATTCGTACCCTCGCCTGCAAAATGCCTTTCGCAAGCTCTCGTTGCACTTCCGGCAGGTCGCTTTCGGTAACGGTAAAGTCGGCGTAGATCGGGTCCAATCGCTGAATCAGCAGGAGCCCGGTCGTATTAGTCTGCACTACGTTCCCCACGTCCACCAATCTGGCTCCCGCCCGACCGTCGATCGGCGAATGGATACTGCAGTATTCGAGGTTCAACTTGGCCGTTTCCACGGCCGCTTCCGCGGATTGCACCTGCGCCTGGTCTATGGCCACAGTGTTCTTCTTCGTCTCCACATCGATCTGCGAGACGGCCCGCGTGTCCGCGACACTGGCGTACATTTTCAATTGCGTATTGGCCAGATCCAGCGCCGCTTTACTTTGTGCCAGCTGCGCCTGGGCGGAATCAAGCTGGGCCTGGTACGGGCGCGGATCTATCGTGAAAAGAAGCTGGTCTTTCTTAAGTTCGGCGCCGTCCTCAAAATGCCGCTCGGTGATCCGCCCCGAGATCTGCGGTGTGACCGTTACGGATTCAAACGCCCCGCTGCGCCCAATCTCCTCGAGATAGACCGGAACGTCGTGAGCGGTGGCCTGGGCCACGGTGACCAACGGCGCGAATTGCGGAGGTCCCGCCGCCTCGGTACTTTTCTTGCCGCAACCCGACAGCGCAACCAGGCACGCCAGCGCCGGGACCAGCCCTATCCTTGCGAAACCCCATTTCATGCTTCTCAGCTCCTGCTTGCGGACGCTGTTCGACCGCAACACTCGATATCTTTGGGCGTATCCCAAAGGGAATGTTAAAAGAGGACCAACCCGCCCATTTCGCTACAATTTACTATTGTACAGTGACCTACTCTCGAGCGCATCACGCTTGCTCTTCCTTTTTCAGACCAACCAAGAAATTGCCCATAAAATGGATCGTCGAATTGGATGCCTGCACCTGCCCAAACGTCACACGCCCCCCGGGCCGCGAAGCTGTCATCCCGAGCCAATCCAAGGGTCCCCGATGTGCCGGAGTAGAGGAGCGAGGGATCCGCTTTTTCATTTGTGAAACCACGTCAGCAATTGCCTTATCCCCCGCCTAAGTTATTATTCCCTCGTGGCGCCGAAATCACGCGAACAGATCTTCCTCCTCTCGCCGGCGAATGCTGGCGGCGTTCGCGCCAAGTTCCTTCTCCGCGATGAAGCTGATTTTCCCCACGCAATCCGCCTCCGGCACGGAGAATTGACCCTCGGCGAAGCGTTCTCCTTTATCAGTGGACTCTACTTCCGCGGCAAGCTGGCGTATGCGAATGCGTTCGCGCGGCCTCCTGCGGATCTTCCCGGAGCGCTGGTAATCACCGCCTGCGGCGGTTTGGTCGCTCCTGAAACGCTGTTAACCGGGGAAGCGCTCTGCCGGATCTCATCTGCGCCGCTGTCGGCTTCGGAGGCCCGGTACCGGATTCCCCTCGAGCGCGATGCGCGCCTGCTCGCCCAGCGGATCGCGAGCAGCTGCCGCGTCATTCTGTTGGGCAGCATCGCGACACCGAAATACGTGGAGCCTCTCCTGCAAATCTTCGGGGAGCGCCTTCTCTTCCCTTCCTCGTTTGTCGGGCGCGGAGACATGAGCCGCGGCGGCCTGATGCTTCGCTGCGTTCGCAGCGGCGCGCAGCTTGACTACGTGCCGGTGGCCACCGCGAACCGCCATGGCAGCCGCCCACCGAAATTGCAGCCCATCCGCTATTCTCCCCTCGATCCGCTTCTTGGCGACACGAGAAAAGGTTTAACCAGGGCGCTCTAATCACAGGTGCATCACCCGCCTACCCGGCAGTTCTGGATGGTGCACTCGGGAGGTACAATCCCGACGAGAACCCTCTGCCTCTCGGAGCCAGAATGGAAATTGCCGCGGTAACTCACGAAAAAGAGATATCCGCCTGGCAACGATGGCTGCATCACCCCGAAAGCTTGTGGCTGCACAGAATCTTTTTTCATATTCACGTGTGGGTGGGAATTGGGGCCAGCTTCTATCTCCTGTTAATGAGCATCTCCGGCAGCGCCATTGTTTACCGCGATGCGCTGGAGTCCTCCGGAGATCCCAATTCAAAGCTTGTCCGCGTCGTGGAGTGGCTCGTGGACTTTCACGAGAATCTGCTGTCCGGTTGGGCCGGGCGCTACCTGAACGGCATTGGCGCAGCCTGCTTGACGCTGCTTTGCTTGACCGGCGCCGTCATATGGTGGCCGGGGATCGCACACTGGCGTCGAAGCCTCTCCGTGAATTTCAAATCGGGTGTCGCGCGACTCCATTGGGACCTGCACAACGCGCTCGGGTTCTGGTGTTTCTTGTTCGTTCTCCTCTGGGGAATCTCCGGAATATACTTTTGCTTTCCTCAGCCATTCAACGCGATCTTCGACCCTGACAGTCCCACCGGTCCCTCCCGTTGGGCCGATTTTGGCGAGCACGTTCTGCTATGGCTCTCCAATCTGCATTTTGGTCGATTCGGCTGGTTTAGCGAAGCCGTCTGGACGCTCCTCGGGCTCGTCCCCGCGGTCCTTGCCTTCACCGGCATATTTATGTGCTGCCACCGTATCTTCCGCCGCGGTGGTTCTCCCCTGCCCCGCTGACTTGGTGTGCCGTTCAGAAGTTGAGACGCTTGCAAGATTGTGCTGCGGTGCTGCCACGCGATTCTGATTAGTAGGAATAACGGAGAAGCCTTGCTCAACCGGCCTGATCGCGCCGGATTGTACTCTGAAATGCGGGGCGGATTCGAACTATTCGCCGCTTCTAAGTTGTGCGAGCCAATTTTCCAGGATTTGCTGTTGCGCGGGCTCAATGTTCACAAACTGGACTCCCATCCCCGCTAATCGGGAATTGGATACCTGCCCAAGCGCCGCAAAGATAGCGCCTCGGTGGGTAATCCTCATCCTGATCTTTGTGCCGCGGGGCAAGGGACTGTCCGTCTCGATGAAGCAGCCAAAGACGCTCAGGTTGCTCGTGCGCGCTACGATCTGCTTCTCCGACTCGATATCAACGACGTCGACCCGGGCCACAAACCGGTGGCGCACGGCGCGATGTTGTTCCAGCTTCATACCCAAAGTATGAACCCGTTTTTTGCCGGAGTGTGCCAGGTTGGCACAGCCCTGTGTCCTGTTTTACATGCCTCGCATGGCCCAGGGGAAGGTCGCAACCGGAGCTGCGCTGTTCGCAGCAACGTCTTTAGCTTTCGCGGGATTGGGGCCGGCGCCGGCTGCTGGGAAACGCCTCTTGCGGATCAAGTTCAACACTTCGAGCGACATGGCTGGAGGCGCCGGGCGCGTGCAAGGTCCTCAAACGCTGGCTGGCCTGGCTCAGCAACTCCTGCAGCTCGCCGATCCCTTTTGTATCCTTGGTGATGCGGCCACCATCAAAATCTGTAATGACCTCGAGGCAAAGATTCATGGTGCGGCGAATGCGCTCCCCGACGAGCCAGGACTCCACTCCCTCTTCGTCGTTCGCCGTCTGGCGTTCGCGTGCTTGCTGCACCGACCCGGCGATCGCCTGCATGTAGTCCACCGCATCCCGGAATTCCTTCAGCAGCCGCAGGTCAATCCCCTGCGAGCGCAAACTTTTCTCCAGCCTTTGCAGCTCCACGCCTGCTTTTTTCATTTGCAGGTTCACGCCCCAGAAAGTTTCACTGGGCGTAACGAGCTCCACCACGATTCCTTGCGAGACACCCTCCCTGGAATTAGGCGTGGCCAGGACGCGCGCCTCCATCGTCTCTGCGGAGAGAAAATTGGTCAGCATCACGCGGGTTCCAATATCCGGGTAGATAGCCATCTCCAGCAGCCCGCCATGGACGTTGACTTGTCTGGCGACGGCTTCTTCCTTCATCAAGGCGCCATCCTCTCCCCGCCAGCTGGCCTCGACAGGCACAGTCACCGGAAATCGCGTCTCCTTGCGACGTTCGAGCTTAGTTCCATCCGCTGCTGTTGGACGCCTTGCCATTCGAGAGGCCCTCTTTCCACGCGGTATTCCCCGCAGCGCCGCCCCACCGGCAGACACACCGCCGCTTACCGCGAACTACAAGCATAGGAAGGAAAGGGACTTCAATACTACTGGCCGGAAGGACAGTATGGGCATAAGCCGCACATTCATGCCTCGAACCGCCTGTCGCGATTGCGATCGTGAACGCGCGTACACCGGTGAGTGTTACACCGTCTTCGTCAGCCCGCCATCCAGATCGATCAGTGCCCCGTGCAACAATCGATTCTGCGGCGCCAGCACAAAGGCCGCCAGATTCGCAATGTCCTCCGGCTCGCCGATCCCCACAATGTTCGCGCGACGCACCATCTCGCGCTGCGCCGCTTCCATGTCTCCACCCGTTTCCGCCGCTACGGACTTAATCCAGCCTTGCAGGCGATCGGTGCGGATATACCCGGGATTAATCGCATTCACCTGCACACCATCGCGAACCCCGACATCCGCCAGCGCCTTGGTGAATGACAGGAACGCGCCATTCACCGAGCCTCCGAGGGTGAACTCCGGACC
>Ga0206928_1216_pt1 | contig 12036 bp, 12 predicted proteins | sample Alteio_BWOrgHeat_21_FD_152941 | JGI IMG/M metagenome (GOLD analysis project Ga0206928, IMG submission 152941) | Enriched cells from forest soil in Barre Woods Harvard Forest LTER site, Petersham, Massachusetts, United States -... | ecosystem: Environmental > Terrestrial > Soil > Temperate forest >... | reverse complement strand
TGCCATGCACGATTTAGTATTTGTAAAGAATTTCCTATGGAATTGTATTTAGCTTGAATGCTTCTTGTAAGAGCCGCATGAATATCTTTTTCCAAATTTTGAAGTTTTTGCCTAAAAAGATTTAATCTTGTTAGGGGATTAAGCGAATAAAGCTGTTGTTTTTTAGATTCCAAAACAAAACGTTTGATCGCGATATTTTGTTTGATCTGGTCGTCCGTGTTTTGTGTAATTTGATCTAAGTGTTGAATCCAGGGTCCTAATATTCCATAAGGGGTTTGCAAAATAGGATGACGCAACAATCCGGCCAATCTCTGTTTATCTTGTCTGATCAATTGACAAGTTGTATGTTGCAACCTTTTACGCGTCTGTTCTAAATGTGAGAGTAAATGCATTTTTTCCGCGACCACCATTTCAGCTGCTGCGGAGGGAGTGGGCGCGCGCAAATCAGCGACATAATCCGCAATACAGTGGTCTGTTTCATGGCCTACGGCAGAAATGATAGGGATATGGCTGTTGAAAATTGCCTGAGCGACAATTTCTTCATTGAAAGCCCATAGATCTTCGATGCTGCCGCCACCTCTTCCTATGATGAGTACATCGACGAGTTTATGGACATTGAATTGCTCTATGGCTTTTGCGATTTCTTGCGCAGACCCTTCGCCTTGTACGCGTACTGGATTTAAAATGAGGTGAAACCCGGAAAAGCGACGTGTCAATATGTGAAGCATATCTTGAATTGCGGCGCCCGTGGGACTTGTTACCACTCCGATTTTCTTTGGAAATTTAGGGATCGGTTTTTTTCGTTCTTTGCGAAACCATCCCATTTTATGTAATTTCACTTTTAATTCTTCGAGTTTGAGAAGTAATTCTCCCAAGCCGACTTGCCGCATTTCTCGCACGACTATTTGATATTTACCGCTCAGGGGGTAAACATTAATTTCCCCTTTAATAATGACTTGAGTGCCGTCTTTTGGTATCCATTTTAGAGCAAGGGCATCCGGGCGGAACATGACAGCGCTAATTTGTGCATGGGAATCTTTTAACGAGAAATATAAATGACCTGAAGTATGCGGTTTGCAATTGCTGATTTCCCCTTGAAGCCAAACGAGTGGGAATGAAGATTCCAGGCTGTGCTTGATGGCATTACTTAACTGTGAAACGGTAAGGATTGGGGAGTCTTGGGGGAGTGTTGTTGTCATGTTTTTTATTTTTGGTGCGAAATGCAAGTGCTCGTTTCATTTTAATAAAAAAGTCTTTAGAGGGCAATAGGGACTTTAGCACTAGTGTCGCTAATGTCGCTTTCCATTGCATTTTTAATTAATTAAAAGTATAATAAGCACATTAATTACAAAATATTTCTATGGAGAGTAAGTGTGTCAGATAAAATTAATCTAACTAAACTCGAAAATGCGCAACTATTCATTGGTAGGCCTCAGGAGGAACCAGATGCTCATAGTAGCAGCATCGGAGGAAGAATCTACACAAGTTTTGTTTATCAAGCATCAAAATCGTATAATCAAATTATTGCTCTTTTTTACGATTTTAGGTGGATAAATGAAAATACTATTAGAAAACAATTAAAAAATGAATTAGTCAGGTTTAATCAAAAAAACCTATTGACGAAAGGGTACTGTATTCTCTTTTCTGAAAAGGATCATTCCGCTATAACTACTATAAAAAATATAGAAAAAAATCAGGAAGTGCAAATTTTGTTAATCGACGGAAAACTAAAAGCAACTATAAACGAAATAATAGCCGAGTAACTATGCAAACAAAAACCCAAGATAACGCATCGGAACAAACTTTTGAAAGCGCATTTGCAAGACTTGAAGAAATTTTAGAGCAAATGAATTCCGGCACAACAAGTCTCGATAACTCTTTAAAGCTCTATGAAGAAGCTGACAAGCTTATTGTTGCTTGCAGCAAGCGATTGACCGATGCCGAAAGAAAGATAGAGATCCTCATTAAAAATCGCGGGGGCGAATTATCGCTTGGGGCTGATCAAAAACCACTCGTACAAGATTTTAATATTTCAACGATGGGAAACGGTAAATCATTGAAGGAAAACAATTGAATGAACACAGCCATTCTTCCTACAATTAAAGAACCCAAAGATATAAAATCTTTGTCCTCTGCTGCTATTCTTAAACTTGCAACGGAAATCAGACAGCGCATTATCGAAGTTATGTCCATCAATGGGGGGCATTTGGCTTCCAATCTTGGATCGGTTGAATTGACGATTGCATTGCATAAGGTTTTTAATTCCCCTGTCGATAAGTTAATCTGGGATGTCAGCCATCAAACCTATGTGCACAAGTTGTTAACTGGGCGAAGTGAACGATTTAGCACGATACGCAAGCACAAAGGGTTATGCGGCTTTAGCCATCCAAAAGAATCTCCTCATGACCACTTTTTGGCCGGACACGCCGGCACGGCGCTTTCTCTTGCTCTGGGAGTAGCTAAGAATCGAGACCTCAGTAAACGCAATGAACACGTCATTCCTATTATTGGCGATGCTACACTTACCTGTGGTATGTCTCTAGAAGCACTTAATAACGTCCCTCACGATTTAAAGAATTTTATTGTCGTCTTAAACGATAATGCCATGTCAATATCAAAAAACGTCGGAGCCATCACGCATATCTTAAGCAGACTATTAAGCAACCCTACAGCCAATAAAATCTATCAAGAATTGGATTCTATCGTTTCGAAAATCCCCAATTATGGTGCGATGTTAGCCAAGCAAGGGCATAAGATCACAGAATCTCTTAAAAATTTAGTGAGTCCTGCCGTTTTTTTTGAACAATACGGTCTTTATTATGTAGGCCCGATAGATGGCCATGATATTAAGAAGTTAACTGAAACTTTTGAAGCGTTGAAAAATTCTGAATGGCCTGTAGTTGTGCATGTATTGACCAATAAAGGCCAGGGGATGGAAGAAGCAATTAAGAATCCTGTTTCTTATCACGGTGCCAAGCCCTTTGATGTTGGGACAGGTAAATTTTTACCTGTAATTTTACCCAAACTTACATTTCCGCGTATCTTTGGAAACCACATCTTAAAGATGGCGGAAAAAGATTCTTGTCTGGTGGCCATCACGCCGGCAATGTCAGCCGGTTCTATGCTCGATGATTTTATGAAAAAATTTCCCGACCGTTGCCTGGATGTAGGAATTGCCGAAGGTCATTCTGTGACTTTTTGCGGCGGGTTGGCTTATGGAAAAAAAATGAAAGTTATCGCATCCCTTTATTCGACATTCTTACAACGTGCTTTTGACAATCTTTTTCATGATGTCTGTTTACAAGAACTTCCCGTCGTTTTTGCCATCGACAGGGCCGGCCTTGCGGGGCCTGATGGCTCTACTCATAATGGAATCTACGATATCTCATTCCTAAATGCCATGCCGAATATGGTCATCGCCCAACCGCGTAATGGAAATTTGTTGAAAGAACTCCTTGAATCCAGTTTCACGTGGGGTAGACCGGCAGCGATTCGCTATCCAAACATGGCAACTGAAGAAACTGATGAGCCCCTAATGGCTCGTGAACTCGGAAAATGCGAAATCCTTTCTGAAGGAGAAGACATTTTGATTATCGGGTTGGGACATATGGTCTATGCGGGGCTGGAATTGAAAGAGCTACTGAAGGAACTAGGGATCAATGCAACAGTTTTAGATCCTATATTCGTAAAGCCGCTTGATGCCGAGATGATTTGTAAATTACTCTTAACCCATCAAAAGATAGTCACAATTGAAGAACATTCCCTTATCTCCGGCATGGGTGCCATCCTCAATAACTTCCTGATGACGCAAGGATATTCAAACGTGCAAGTCGCAAATTTTGGCATCCCGGAAACATTTGTCGAACAAGGGTCTCATGCCCAACTTTTAGATGAATTGGACTTAACTCCACAAAAAATATTCCAAAAAGTTATCATTCAATTTAACTTAAAATCGGCAATCAATGTCAAGGCATTATGATCATTGCTATTTTTTTCAATACGCTTAAAAAACATTCGATAGAGATTGCCAAGTCGATTAAAGAATTTCTAGAATCCCACTCTGTACAAGTCGTGGCAGAAGATGAAGAAGCTGCATCAATAGGGGCTAAATATTTATCGGAAGTACCCCTTGAAAAAATTAATTTCAGTATTTCGCTTGGTGGGGATGGGACAATTTTGCGACTTCTTCACAAGCACTCCATGTTACAGGCACCCATTTTAGCAATTAACCTAGGCAGCCTGGGATTCATGGCTGATATTCCTGTGAATGAAATCATTCCTAGCTTAGAAAATCTTCTTAGCGGTAATTATACGATTCAAAACCGTATAGTGATTGAAGGAAAAAACCAAAGGACATGCACCTAATTTTGCTGTCAATGAAATCGTGATTCATCGGGCAAGCAATCCCTGTTTAGTTGATCTTGCCATCAATGTCGATGAACATTATTTAAACACATTTTCGGCAGATGGGGTTATTATTTCAACCCCAAGCGGTTCGACTGCTTATTCATTAGCTGCCGGAGGTCCTATTGTAACCCCTGAGCTCAACGCCTTAATCTTAACACCAATTTGTCCACACACTATCTCTAACAGGCCCATCGTCTTATATCCTAAAAATGAAATCACTATTGAGTATAAGAGCAACCATGCGCCCGTTGAAATTACATTCGATGGATTCCCCTGTTTCAGCATTAATGCAGGAGAAGTCATCACTATCACTCTTTCGCAGCGTTTGTTCCGCCTTGTAAGTATGCCGGGACATGACTATTTTTCAACTCTACGAAACAAACTGGGGTGGGCAGGAAAACTGCGCATTTAAAACAACAACGACGATAGGGACAATCGACGATAGTCTCCTTATCGTCCCCATTGTCCTTATCGTCCCCATTGTCTTTATCGTCCTCATTGTCTTTATCGTCCTTTGTCGTAATTAATGGACTACCTCACTCAAAATAATTAAAAAAATATTAGTCAACTGCTTATTTTATATCAAATTGACTCTTAATAACTTAACTTATTTCACATCTTTTTTTTGAATCTTAAGTAAAAATTCTTGTGGAAGAATTATCTTCCAAAGGCGTATCTAAAAAAGGTAAATCTTCTTTACTAGTCAAATGCGACAATGCCGAAGTTTAGGGTGCCGGAATACAAGTTCCCAATTCTTAAGTTGATGACAATGCACAGCGACCAAAGGGATTAAATTAGAAGCCAAAAAAAACAAAAATAAACGATAGGAGTTTATCATGAAACTAGTAAAAAATTTAGCAAGATTGGGCGCACTTTTAACAGCGGTTGTTATGTTGACAAGCTGCTGCTGCGACCGCGATCCTTGCTGCCCTCAACCATGCAAGCCTGTATGTTGTCCTAAACCTGTATGCTGTCCGCAACCTGTTTGCTGTCCACAGCCTGTTTGCTGCCCACAGCCATGCAGACCAGTATGTCCTCCACAGTGCGCTCCCCAATATGCTCCTCAATACGCTCCACAGTACTGCCCACCATCTGGCCCATCATGCGGACCTCAAGGTTGTGCACCTCAAGGCTGGTAATTTAGCCTAAATGTAGATACAGAAAGAATTTCTTTCTGTATCTACAAATTTAATAAACAAATGCCTGAAATTCTCAAACGACAAGCACAGTTAAATGAAGTTACAAAAATCATTGATAAAAATTTCCCTAATGCTACTAGTCAGCTCTGTATTGTCGGCTTGCTGCTGCCCAAATTGTAATGATTGTTGTCCTACAAGATCATGTGTGCCTAAACCAGGGTGTGACTTTAAACCAAAATATTGCCCTAAATCACATCCCGGATGTGGCGGCCATTACGATGCGGCTTATTTCATAAATTAAGAGATAAAATATATGAATTGTTTCCAATGCGTTGACTCCCATTCCAAAGCCGAGCAAACAACCAATTCGAAAATTCAAACATTATCAATAACCAATTAAAAACAAGACCTTAACCAAGGAGTCTTTACAATGAAAAAACGACTAGGAATAAGTGCCTCGTTGCTTCTTCTATGCACGACAGCACTCCTATGGGTGGGATGTTCCGGCAGCCGTGGCGGGAACAATTCATCTGTATGTTGTGATCAACCATGTCCACCACCATGTGAACAAGTCTGCCAGCCAGTTTGCCCTCCGGTATGCCAGCCAGTTTGTCAACCTCCGGTTTGCAGACCAGTCTGCCCTCCACCTTCATTTGCACCGGCATGCGCCCCTGTTTGTGCGCCAGTTTGCCCTCCGGTGTGTGCCCCTGTTTATCCACCTATGTGTGCCCCTGTATGTGCACCAGTAAATAGATCTGTATGCGCTCCGGTTTGCCCGCCTCCTGCGGCATGCAAACCTGTTTGTGCTCCAGTCTGTCCGCCGCCATGCAAACCAGTTTGTGCACCTGTATGCGCACCTCCATGTGAGCCAATGTGTAAACCGGCTGCAAAATGTCATTATCCGACAAGCAATGAACTTTGCTGCCGTGATGGCATCACTGTTTCAGCAAGAAACCCAAACCTTTGCATGCTCGGGGATCAATACCCTCTCGAATTTGATGTGAGAGCATGTGATGATGTTTGTGATGTTGTAGTTACTACACATCTCCCAGAAGGTGTGAGTTATATCAGAAGTCAACCGGAAGGCAAAGTCGATGGACGTAAAGTCTCCTGGAATATCGGACCGATGAAAAAAGGCGAATGCCGTCCTTCAAAAATTTGGGTGAAATGCGAATGCGAAGGTGAGCAGTGTGCTTGCTTCTGTGCAACAGCAACACCGGTCAGGTTCTGTTCTTTGCTATGTGCTAAGCCAATTTTAACTTGCCATAAATGCGGGACTGAAGAAGCTTGCCCAGGCGATCAAGTGCAATACGTCATTACTGTAGGCAACAAAGGCAGCTGTGCTGCTGAAGATGTTGTAGTTACAGATAATGTTCCGGATGGCTTAGAACATTGCAGCTGCTTGCGCACACTGACATTTAAACTTGGCACTTTACAGCCTTGTGAGACAAAGAAAGTCAATGTAAGCTTCACTGCAGTTAAACGCGGTAAAATTTGCAACACAGCCGTTGTAACAGCATGTAATGCCGATACAACAAGCTGCCAAGCCTGCACAAATATTTGCAAAGAGTGCATTGAATTGTCAAAAGTTGGTCCAAAAGAACAACAGATAGGCAAAAATGCAGACTACCAAATCACTGTTGTTAATACAGGCGACAAGCCTTTAACAGAAGTTGTTGTGACGGATCAAGCTCCAAGCTCAACTTCGATTGTTTCTGCTAACGGTGCAACTGTTAATGGCAATCAGGCTGTTTGGAAATTAAAAGAACTGAAACCGGGCGAAAAGGTTTCATTCACGCTTACGTTAACTACATGCGTTCCTGGCTGCTTTACAAACAAAGTTCATGTGACTGACTGCCAAGATTGCAATGCCTGTGCGGAATTCACAACACGTTGGAGAGGCCGTCCTGCGCTTAACGTTTGCATCACGGATTCTGACGATCCAATTTGCAAAGGTGATACAACAAGCTACACAATCACAGTCATCAACCAAGGGTCTGAATCAGACACTAATGTTGCTGTGGTCGTTCGTTTTCCAAAAGAAATCGAACCTGTGGCTGCAACAGGCGACACTGCCGGAACAGTTTCCGGACAGGTTGTGACATTTGCACCTTATGCAAACTTTAGTCCACGTCAAACAATAAGATTCCGCGTGGATGCTCGCGGTAAAGAATCAGGCGATGCTCGTATCATAACTGAAGTATCATCTGATTCCATCAAGACGCCAATTGTACAGCAAGAAAGTACAATTGTGAACTAAGTCGTAAAGTCGAAAGGCTACTAACGATAGAGGGGCAGGTTTCTTAAAACTTGCCCCTTTTTTTTGCCTTTTCTTTTTCCTGTCTGTGCCCCTGCCCGGCCTGCTAAGGTAACCCAGGCCGTCCCGGCCTAGGCTGGTCAATCTGGGCAGTTTTTTGCTTAAATCTTCCTATGTAATGTGTTCCATTTTATGTTCACTTTTAGGAGTAAAATTGAACCAAAATCAGAAAAGACTTCTACGACTCAATTTTAGTCAGATTGACCAGCCTAGGGGCGGCCTGGTTGCCTTGTATCAGGCCGAGAAGCCCTGATTACCTTTGACACCACAAAATCCCAACTTTCTCAACAGTAATATCGCTTTTTCGTGGTCGAATTTCATTCTTCTCTATCTCAATGTTTTCATTGCTTTTCAGCAACTGATCGATTTCATTCTGCATCTGAGTTTTCATGTCTTCCAACTGCTGCTCAATGGCATTATAATTCCCTTCCGCTGCCGAAGCCTCTTGATTTTCCTTCGTAATTCTACCGACTTTGCGCATGGATGTGCCAGTTTGACTAATGGTCCCTTTAGTCACTTTCTTTCCAACTAATGCCCCTAAAACCACAGTTACAAACGAAATAATTGCTTCGCCAACTTGAAACCACCATTGTTTTTTTTTGTGTTGTCATTTTATCTTCTGCACGACGGGCCTTATCAGTCAGCAATGCAATTTTAGCTGCATATTTCTCTTTTAACTCAGCTATCAAGCGATCCCGCTTCTCGTTCTGAACTGAAATAACACGCGCCCTGAAATCATCCTCCTTCTCACCCTCTTTTGAAATCATACTCGGATTTGTAGTTTTGTAAAGCAACAGGGTTTGATTTTGATAAAGGAAGGATGCAAGATTCTTCTGATATACATCATATTTTTTTCTTTGCATCAACTCTCCAGGGAGCTCGTCATAGGAACAATCAGTTGCAGGCATGTCTTCAAATCTTTTTTTAATTTGAATGTCATTTTCTCCCTCCTCCCATTGAATTTCGTGGTTAGATCCATTGAGAGAAGTGACTAAGCAAATGTCTTGCCAACTATCGATTTGATTTTTTGCGTCGACAAAATGTAATTTGGCAAGCCCAAAAATCTTAGGGTGATAATGAATGGATTTTTCAGCTTTATCAACGGTTAAAAAATACTCTGTAACCCCTTCCGGAAGAGTAGGACGTGTTATTTTTGCTGCGTATATTTTTTTTGGTTTTATTGATTGAATAGTATGCTCTTCAGGTTCATCTGAATCTTCTTTTAATTTTTCAATTTGATTTAGGGTTAGAGGTCCTCTTAAATAAGATAAGGACCATCTTGTTTGAAATAAAAGAGGATCTTTTTGATGGATGCTGCGCATGATGAAAGTACGGTTGCCGATCAAGGTTAGCATTCTATCGAGTTCATTGGTTTTGATATCCCCATTAGAAGCTGTTGATAACCCTTCTAGAACCCGCATTTTATCCCGTTCTGTTTGCAGTTTTCCGATAAACCAAGTCCCGCAATTGGCAAGTCCCTTGTAATCCAAATCTACCGGATTTTGAGTGGCTAAGATAATTCCAAGTCCGTATGCTCTCGCTTGCTTGAGCAAGGTTAACATGGGCGTTTTGGATGGGGGCATCGCAGTCGGCGGAAAATACCCAAATATTTCATCCATATACATTAAAGCCCTAAGATTTGAAGTCCCTGACTGCCTACGCATCCATGTAAGGATTTCATTTAAAAGAAGTGTTACAAAAAACATTCTTTCGGAATCAGAAAGATGAGCAATAGAGATGATTGCAAGTTTTGTTTTGCCACTGGCAGAATGCAATAAATGATCAATATCTAAAGTATCTCCCTCCATCCATGCTTGAAAACCAGGGGAAGCTAGCAAGTTATTCAAGCTCACCGATAAATTAAGTCGATCTTTTGCAGGATAAAATGTGTCAATGTCCAACACCCCGACTTTAGGAAAACGAGGTTTTTGAATTTGTTGAATCAGGCTTGCTAAATCTAAGTCTTCCCCTTTTTCCCACGCCTGTTGAATAATATTAGAGATAAGGATATGCTCACGGCTCTTTATAGGATCAGCATTGATTCCAAGCAATCCAAGCAGACTTGAAGTGATGGATAAAATTCGATCCCTGATTGCACCCGTATCGACCATCATTTCCTTTGAAGGTGCCATGAAAGAGCTAAGAATGGATAAAGGTATGCCAGCTTTGCTTGCAGGGGTATAGATGACAACATCCGCTGAATTTTTAAATTTTTGTATTCTTTCACCATTCTCCCCCCATTTGGCCAAGCCTTGTTTCCATGTGTTAGCGACAGATTCCGCATAGGCCTCAATTGACGTGCCGTTTTTTTCAGCTTCAGCCTGATCGATCCATGGAATAAATTCCTCAGCAGAGAGTGAAGGAAAGGTTAGTAGCAAATTCCCTAGATCCCCTTTTGGATCAATAATAATTGCAGGGATTTTATTCAAGGCAGCTTCTTCGAGTATTGTGATTCCCAACCCTGTTTTTCCGCTTCCGGTCATGCCCACACAGACAGCATGAGTAGTCAAGTCTTTTGCATCAAAAAGTAGTGGTTGATCAGTAAGTTTTCCGTCTTGCGGATTAACTTTTTTACCTAAATAAAAAAAACCTTTTTTTTCAAGCACATCCATAAATGACCTATCAATAAATTTTAAAACAGCAGTACCACAAGAGCAAATATTAATCATATGTTTAAAATAATGTTTTTATAGTTTTATAATGAAGTTTGAGTGAATCTAGCAAAAAAAAGGAGAATTCATGAATATTTTAAAAAAAACAATACTTTTATCAGCCCTTCTGCCGATTTTCGCGACGGCTAATATTTATAGTGAAGACGTGGCAGAAAGAGGAGGTGGAAGAGAAGGCGGCGGAATGCGTGGAGATGCAGGCAGAGACTTCGGTCAATATAATCAAGGTAATCTAGACCATGGGGATCAATACCGTCGCGATGCCGAGAATGCTGCATATGGCGGCTATGGTGGGTACGAAGGCGGATATGGCGGCGCTGCAGTTTACCCTACCTACGGATATCCTGCAGGTGGTTATTACATGAACCAAAATCCATTTCCGGACGATAGGCAGGAAAATTCAGTTTATAGAGAAAATCAGCATCCTAACTAATTGAAAATCTATTCGATAATCAATTTTATTGAATAGGAGGAGAAAAACTCATGTTATCTACAATATTACTTATACTTTTGATCTTACTCTTGGTCGGAGCTTTACCCACCTGGAATCATAGTTCAAAGTGGGGATATGGTCCAAGCGGCATCATCGGTACAATATTGATCGTCCTTTTGATTTTGATGCTATTAGGGTATCCCATTTAATTTTAATCCACTGAAGCAGGATTGTAGGTTAAGTATATTTTTACAATGCCAAAGTTCCGCGGTTGAGTGATCGCAAGGAAATCCTGCTTCAGTAAAAGGTTGTGAAAAAATTAGGGCGAATTCTAATTTTTTCACAACTTCAAAGATAAGTAATTCAATCAAAACATGCCTAAAAGTGTGCAATAGCACTTTATTGCACTTATTTTTCACTTAAGAATTATAAATCTATGCATTTTAGTTTTAACATGATAAGATGATAAGTGAAAAAATCGGTAGAAAGAAGATAAAAAAAAATTGATCTTTTGTATACTGATATACGAGTTCTTTATAATCTCGCATATGAGAATTTTGGTTGGAGTTATTACGGTTATTTTGTATAAACAAATTCTGTGACCTCTTTACTTATAAAGACAGACCTAAGGTGTGAACAAGGTCAAAATATAAACAAACAATGGAGTAGGACAAGTGTCAAAATCTAAAGGTACAATTAAATTTTTCAACTCACAAAAAGGCTTTGGTTTTATTACACCAGATAATGGTGGCAAAGAGCTATTTGTTCATACAAGCAACGTTAATGGTGATGCTCAGTCCCTACGCGAAGGCCAAAAAGTTGAGTACGTAGAAGCACAAGGCCGTAAAGGTCCTGAAGCTACAGAAGTTACACTACTGTAGTTCGCTTTCCTATTTTAGGATGCGTACATGTTCGAGGATTGGATAAAATTTCGGAATGCCTTGCTTTCTTGATAATTTTACCAATCTTTCGGGCTATTTTTTTTCTAGTCTTTTCAATTTTCTTATTTAATTTTCGTTTCTTAATTCACCATCTTTTTCTTGCTCCTGCCTATGCCCATGCCCTAGGCAA
>Ga0206928_1175_pt3 | contig 12279 bp, 10 predicted proteins | sample Alteio_BWOrgHeat_21_FD_152941 | JGI IMG/M metagenome (GOLD analysis project Ga0206928, IMG submission 152941) | Enriched cells from forest soil in Barre Woods Harvard Forest LTER site, Petersham, Massachusetts, United States -... | ecosystem: Environmental > Terrestrial > Soil > Temperate forest >... | reverse complement strand
TTTCATTCAAACGCGAAACAGGAGTATCGTAGGGCGCATGCTTGACCATGTCAGGATCCTCTTGGATCTCTTTGATAATTTTAGCGATAATCTCCACAAAATTGTCCAAAGTCGCTTTAGATTCACTCTCTGTGGGTTCAATGAGCAAGCATTCTTTAACAATCAGGGGGAAGTAAATCGTAGGGGCATGCACTTTATAATCCAGCAAACGTTTAGCAATATCCAAAGCCCTAATCCCTTGATCCAAATAATTATCTGCCTGCAGTACGAATTCATGCATGCAATATTGGGGAAAGGGAACGTTAAAATATGGACTTAATTTCAATTTAAGGTAATTTGCATTCAATACTGCAATTTCTGCAATGCGGCGCAAACCATAATGTCCATGAAGTCTTGCATAAAGATATGCCCTAAGGTAGATCCCAAAATTCCCATGAAAGGAACATATTCTGCCAATACTTTCCTTATCGTCATTAATCAGGTGATAATCATTTTTAAACTTCCCGACCCGAGGAACGGGCAAGAATTTTTCTAACTTGGCATTGCATAATACCGGACCGGAACCTGGTCCGCCGCCACCATGCGGCGTAGAAAAAGTTTTATGTAAATTAATATGCATCACATCAAATCCCATATCCCCGGGTCTCACCAGATTTAGAATCGCATTAAGGTTGGCGCCATCATAATAAAGAAGTCCTCCATGTTGATGCACCAACGACGTAATCTCGGCGATATTGGGACTAAACAATCCCAATGTACTAGGATTCGTCAGCATCAATCCTGCCGTTTTATCGGACAACATTTCCTTTAAATGCTTGATATCCAGATCACCCATAGAATCTGTGCGAATGGAAATGGCTGTAAACCCTGCCATGGTAGCAGACGCCGGATTTGTCCCATGGGCATTATCAGGGATTAATATTTCCGTTCTTTTGAGGTCACCCCTACTTTTGTGATAAGCCGCAATCATTTTAATACCGGCATACTCCCCTTGCGCACCCGCACAGGGAAGGAGTGATCCTGCCTCCATTCCGCACACACTACAAAGCAGCCGGATGAGTTCAAAAATCACTTGCAAATTACCTTGAACCAGCTCTTGAGGTGCTAAGGGATGTGTTCGCGAAAACCCCGTCAACCCTGCGCACCATTCATTCACACGTGGATTCAACTTCATGGTGCAACTTCCAAGTGGATAAAATTCATTATCTATTCCCACATTGCGCGAGGCAAGCTCGCAAAAATGCCTGGTGAGATCGATTTCGGAAACTTCAGGTAAAGGAATATCTTCCTTGCGCAACAACTCCCGGGCAGGTTGGAACTGTGTAAATGCAGGCGAATCCTTAGGCAAACTATAAGCGTGCTGACCGGATTGAGACACCTCAAAAACTGTCTTGCTCATGAGAGCTTCCCCCATATTGAAACGAGCTCTTTAGCGGTATTCACAAAATCATCCAACTGATCCTTATCTTTAGTTTCTGTCACAGAAACGAGTATCATATCTTTTAGGGAAGGATAATAGTTGCCAAGATCGGCACCTACGACGATCTGACGCTTTCGGAAAAAGGCGGAAACATCTGCGAAAGGGATACTTAACCCGGAAACGGCGGTTGATTTTGGGTTAGAACCACTTCCAATGGGCGGCGCCTTCACCATTTGGGAATAATCGCCCCCAATAGGAAGTGATTCTAACTCGAAATCAACTGCCGTTTCCATGGTTAAAGAAAAAGCAAATTCATTGAAAAAATTTCCCTGGCTCATCATTTTTACCCCGCGAATTGCTTCTAGTTGCTTTTTTAGGTAAGCCGTGCGTTGAAAATTAGTCAATGCAAGCTTTCTAATGCCTTCTTTGCCATACCATAGGATTGCGATCAGGCTTGCCATTGAAGCAAGGGCTTGGTTTGTACAAATATTGGACGTTGCTTTTTCCCTGCGTATATGCTGCTCTCGCGCTTGCAAAGTTAAAACAAATCCACGCCTGCCCTGAAGATCTTTAGTTTCGCCGACTATTCGTCCGGGCATTTGTCGTATAAGTTCTTGCCTACAGGCAATATAACCGACATATGGGCCCCCATAATGCAAAGGCAATCCAAAAGGTTGTGTATCCCCAACGGCAATGTCCGCCCCGAGTTCTGACGCAGAGCTATAGAGTCCGTAGACGATTGGATTAGCACAAATAATACTGACTGCTTGATGAGCTTTTGCAAGGGCTGTGATCGGTTTAATCTCATCAATGACACCAAAAAAATTGGGATATTGCATCAATATAGCGGCGGTTTCTTCATCGATCAGTTCCGCAGCGGTTTTTAGAACTGCATATCCTTGGTCATCAAATGGGATCCATTCAATCTTGATTTCATGGCAGCTTAAGAATTGTTCGACCACTTCCCGATAATTTGGGTGTAGCGATGCGGCGATAACGACTTTCTTACGCTCGGGATTTAGCCTCAGACACATCAATAAAGCCTCTGCACAGGCTGTCGCTCCGTCATACAGAGAGGCATTGGATACATCCATTCCGGTAATGGCACAAATAGCAGATTGATATTCAAAAATTGCCTGGAGCATCCCTTGCGACGTTTCGGGTTGATAGGGGGTATACGAAGTCAAAAATTCAGATTTGGAACAAATAGCCCCTACTAATGCAGGCACATGATGCTGATAGGCGCCGGCTCCAAGATAACTCGTCATTTGAGGATAGGTATTTTTTGCAGCCAACGATTCCATCAAAAGCATCCCTTCGTACTCTGAGATGCCGTCATTTTCATTCGGTTGAGGGATTTTCAAATGGTTAGGGATGTCACGGAACAATTCATCGATCGAATCAATTCCTAATGCAGCAAGCATCTCTTTAATCTGAATATCTTGATTCGAAATAAAATCCATGGTTTTAAGGGAGCTTTGCTTGGTAAGTCTGTTTATCCAGCAAAGAATCAAATTCTTCGAGATCTTCCAGGACTAGCTTGAATAGCCAGCCTCCTTTCTCAGGTGAAGTATTGACTAGCTCGGAAGCATTGTTTAACGCAGCATTTACTTCGACGATCTTACCGGAGACAGGGGAATAGACATCAGCCGCTGCCTTTGTCGATTCCAGAACAACTGCTTCTTGTCCTTTCTTGACTTCACTTCCCACTTTTGGCAATTCCACATAAACAATGTCGCCAAGTTCCTTTTGTGCATAATCAGTGACGCCAACAGTCCCGATGCCATCTTCAATATCAATCCATTCATGCGTCTCTGTAAACTTCATATGCCCTCTTCATGATGTTGTGAATATTTCGGTATAAAAGGAAGATCTGTAATCTTAGCCTTGCATAAGTTTTGGCGTATCTTGACCTCCACACTATCGCTTTCTTTCAATTTTTTATCTACCAAAACAATAGCGATCGCCCGATGCAAGGTTGGAGATAAGGTTCCCGAAGTGACAACACCGATTTGTTCTTCATTTTGAAAAACAGGATATCCTTCACGTGCTATTCCCTTGCCTTCCATGATAATGCCATACTCATGCTTGTATTGGCGCGATTGACGGATGGCCTGAAGTGCTTGCTTACCTAAAAAATCCTTATCCCATTTTACGGTCCACGCAGAAACACTTTCAATAGGCATAATATCATCACTAAGCTCATGTCCATAAAGCGCATAGCCCATTTCAAGGCGAAGAGTGTCGCGCGCGCCGAGTCCGACCGCCTCAATGCCAAAAGGCTTTCCTTCTTCAAGAATTGCCTTCCAGAGTTTAACGATTAACTCATTTGGAACATAGAGTTCAACGCCATTTTCCCCGGTATATCCAGTGCGAGAGATAATGATCTGCCGGTCGGCATAAGGAAGGGATAGAAAACGCATGGGTTGTAGGCCGGCTGTTTCAGGAAACAAGCGGGCAATCAATGGTAAGGCTTTTGGACCTTGTAAAGCTAAAATACCATCTTCGCGATAATGTTCATTAATAATGACATCTCTTGCATTAGAGTAATGCAATAAATGAATTAAATCTTTATCCCGATTTGAGGCATTCACAACAATAAAAAATTTCGTTGCGGATTCCCTATAAACGATTAAATCATCGATGGCTCTACCTGATTCCGAACACCAAACTGTATAAGTAGCTGTTCCATCTTCCTTGCCGGAAATGTTATTTGTCGAAAGATATTCCAGGAGGGCTTCAGCACCGAGACCTTCAATAGTAATACGCCCCATATGAGAAACATCAAAAATTCCTACATTGGTGCGTACTGCCTGATGCTCTTGAATCACACCCTTATATTGTAGGGGCATTTCCCAACCGTAAAAATCTACTATTTTCCCACCAAGTGAACGATGCTCTTCCAAAAGTGCTGTTTTCATTGATTACTCCGGTTAAAAACTAGATAAGTTTCAGACTCCCCCAAAGCGATGGTTGCTGTTCAAAGGTAAAGTCCTCCGTTGTCACAGTAAAATGCTGGGAAAACCCTTCGGACTGATTAATACGATAGGCAAATCCCAATCTCTTAAACTGTTCTGGATCATAACCGTTTAGGCAGTGTCTTGGAATAAAAATATTTAAAACATAACTTGAAGGATGAATCAAGCTCTTAACCTTCAAATCATTAGCATCACAAAGCGGATGCGCATCTTCTGTTCTAAATTTTGTCATTTCACCTGCAAATCGACTTTCTACCCCTTCGGCTAAAAAGAAAAAATGGTGGCAAAAACGCGTATTGAATCCTGATGTTTTGACATCGCGTGTATCAATAAAAAACTCCACGCTATCTCCGCGATCTATTTCCGGATAAACCACCCGTTTAAAGGGGCGGTCGATGTAGACATAGGCTTCAAGACCTTCCTCATTCCAGCCAAGTGAGATTTCCGCAAACTCTTCTTCACTGCATAATTTTGAAGTGCTGGGAAGAAGATATTTTTTGGCTAATGCTTTAGTCATCGTAGGGAATGTTTTATTATTGACAATAGGCAGGTAAGCGCAATCGGCGCTTACCTGAAAAAAATTAATAGGAGTTAAAGGAAGGAATTCTTCCGAAAATGTCATACTAATTACTTTGCAGTTGTTCATCATTCATTTGATCGATTTCAGCAACTTGTTTTAAATAATCAAAAGAAATTGCCCCTTTATCTTTAATCGTCCGAAGCACATTTTTCATCAACATTTGCTGCGCACCGTTAGATAACACTTGTCTTGCTTGTGTAATATTAGCGACTAAATTTTTCTCCGTCATTCCATTGGTTTTATCCGCAAGATGGAAAAAGTTAAGATCGCCATTTGCAGGAGTATTCACTTTAGTCCAGGCACCCTTCGGCAAATCAAATATAGACAAATGATCTAAAACAGTATTCCCACTACTACGTGTAGTCTGGTATGGTTTTTTTTCAAGCTTCCACTGATCCGCAAGTGATGGTTTTGCATCAAACACTTGATTTCTATCCACTGCAGGATCGCGCACAATGGAAGCCTCTTTTGCAGAATCTTTTTCCAATTGCGCTTGCATCTCATTAACATGAGAATATAACCGCAAAGTTGCCGCATAATCAGGAATCATTTTTTCCGGTGCCTTTTCGGGAGAAATTGCAGCAGAATAATTGGATTGTATGGCTTCCAGGACCTTTTCAAAATGACGTGCAGCCACAATATCTTTCACATCTTCAAAAGATTTCCACGATTTACCATCTTTCTGAAATGTTTTTGGATCTTCTTTGCGAATTTTGGAATAGGCTAATTCCAGCTGCTTATCTAGAAGTCCATCCAAAATACCTTTTTGATCAGCTTCTGCAAATGTCATGATTTCAGGATCTGAGGCGCGGTCAATGACTTTAATGTGAAAATAAGTGGTTTTATCAATCGTATAATTTGCCAATTTTGCAGCAGCCTCTTGTGACGCAGCCTTTATTTCGCCCGGATTATGCCCACTCAAAGGGGCAACATCGAGGAGTTGCATTAACGGTTTTGCATCCATTAGGCCAGTGAAGGGAGGATTCTCCCCAGCTTCTCGCAAACCGATAGTCATGGTCTTTGGCTGCGCATCGGCTAAGGCTGAAGCAATCCACTCAGGATGTTCGTCAATGACTGCAGCTCTTGCAAAGGCATCGACTCGACCACGTGTTTTATTATCCAAACTATCTAAGGAAGAAAAGCGTTCCTCACGGGTTTCTCCCGCTTTGATGCCAAGTTCAGGAAACTGTTTTTTTAATTGTTCCCACCCTTTGTCAGACACTTCCCAGTTCCATGAATCTTTGACGGTAACATTTCCTTCAAGATTCTTTTTATTAACCTCAGCAATTTCTAAACGATAACTTTTTTGAACCAATTCGGGAGTTTTCTTGGCTACTTGATCGACTGTCAAAAAAGCAGCCGGCAACAAAAGTTTTGTTTTTTCTTGCTCAGAACCCTTAGAAACAGCCTCTAGATAAGTTTCGAATTTTTGCAAAGTTCTAAAATCTTTAAATTGCAATTCTTTTGGCAATCGGTAAATTTCCCCTTCCACTGATTCCATCGCATAATTATTGATTTGCTTAAATGTATAAGGATCAACAAATACGGAGCTTCCCATGTCTTGGAACAACAGGCGGAATAACATGACTTGCCTCCAAATATTTGCGGCTCCGTTTTGATCCATTCCCAATAACCTGAGCTGCTCATTAAAATATTCACGGCTTGTCGCAACGCCTATATGAGGACTTGAAACCATTTGCTGATAGCTAATTTCGGCATTGCGGATCAAATCGGCGAGAGCATCGGCTTTAGTGACTTGATACCCCTTTTGTTCAGCAATCAAAGCAGCATTCATGATAAATTCAGAAGCCAAACGCACAAAACGGGGACCAAACCAATCTTCCAAGTGACGGTAGCCGAATAAGGAAAGATCGGTACGATCGAGATTCCGATCCGGCGCTACCCATTCATATTGCTTTTCTTGGTAGCGCAACACTTGACGAAGAATATGTTGGGGGAATTTTTTTTGAGCCAGAAATAAAGCAATTCTTGCCTGAAGCGCTTGCGGACTAATCGGATCTTTCGCTGAACGCAATGTTTGATAATATTCAGACATTCCGGGTGCGAAATAATTCCATGCAGCCTCCGTTCCAATAAACTTAGCCTGGGGATGGTTATAAAGGGAATAGCGCTTTTCCTTTTCCAGTCGAATCATAAGATCCGGGCGGATGTCTTGGTGATAATCATTTGCAAGGATCACACCCAAACCTGTTTCAAGTAAATCTTTGCTGATCACACCATCATTCAAAAAGTTAGGACCCCACATTCCACCGGATAAAAGCTTATCAGAGGCATCCGTGCCGATGAAAGATGCCATTTCATCAAGTTCATGCCTGGTAACCACACTTCCATCGACAGCTTTAAAAGCGATCTGTTCGCGGAACGGACTATCCGATAAAGAGTTATACGTTCCAAAAAATGAAAACGAAATGACAATGACAATCGTAATCATAACAAAAAAATAGCGCTGGTGCCGGCGGAAGAAATCTAGCATGATTTAAGGTATCTCCATGTGATAAACTAATCTTGACAATCAAATACAATCAAATATTGAGACGAGTTTACAGGCTATCAAAATATAGGCTTTCCCACAAACACAATTCTGCTCTTTATTAACAATTCATGATGTTCTAAAGTCCAAAACACCTGCTCTTGTAAAATGAGGTTTAATATGCTGAATACATTACTCAATCTTTTTGGACGCTCTCCTTTCGCTCCCTTGAAGTTGCATATGGAAAAAGTCTCCCGATGCGTCCATCTATTGCAAGATCTTTTTGAGGCAATCGAAAGAAAAGATTACAGTATCATTGAAACTATATCGAATCAAATCGCTGAGTTTGAGCATCAAGCCGACTTAATGAGAAATGACATTCTCAACCACCTTCCAAAAAGTCTTTATCTGCCGATTAATAGAAACCAACTGGTAGAAATTTTAAACACTCAAGATAAAATTGCCGATTCAGCTAAAGATGTAGCGATATTGGCCACTCTCAAAACAATCGAACTTACTGATTATTTTAAAGACGATTTTAAAGATTTTCTTTTAAAAAACATCTCAACTTTTGACAGTGCCTTACTCATCATCAAAGAAATGCACGACTTGCTCGAATCTTCTTTTGGAGGAATTGAGGCAGAAAAAGTCAGGGCAATGGTTGAAGAAGTCGCATTTAAAGAACACGAAGTTGATCTTGTTCAACGCCTCGTGCTAAAAAAACTCTTCCAATCTGAAGGGCAAATGTCTTACACTACTTTCCATCTTTGGCAAAAGCTTTGCGAAACGATTGCTTCAATATCAAATTTGTCCGAGGCATTGGCGTTTCGCATCCGCTTAACATTGGAATCAAAATAGGGAAGACTGCTCAATGACCACAGAAATGATGCTTCTCATCCTCGTCATCGTCGCCGGGGCTTACATGGCATGGAATATCGGTGCGAATGATGTTGCCAATGCAATGGGAACATCCGTAGGCTCCGGAGCCTTGACTTTAAAACAGGCTGTGATCATTGCAGCAGTTTTGGAATTTTCAGGGGCTTTCTTTTTTGGCTCTCATGTGTCTGAAACAATCCAAAAAGGGATTATTGACGCCAATATTTTTACCAATCCTATGATCGTTGTGTATGGAATGCTATCTGCGCTTTTATCTGCAGGCATCTGGCTGCAAATTGCCTCTTATTATGGATGGCCGGTATCGACGACGCACTCGATAGTGGGTGCGCTCGTAGGATTTGGTGCAGCTGTCGGAGGCATCGAAGCAGTTTACTGGGAAAATGTTGCTTTTATTGCCACAAGCTGGATCATCTCCCCTTTCTTAGGAGGCCTTCTTTCCTATGGTATTTTCAATATGCTCAGAAGGTATGTTTTTTATGCCCCTCATCCTGTAGAGGCCGCAAAGAAAATAACCCCCCCTTTGGTTTTCTTCGTCCTTTTTACTTTATGCATGGTGATGCTTTATGAAAGACAAAACAATACTAAGATAGATCTCAACATGATGGAAGTCTTAGGGCTTAGCGCTGCTGCCGGAGGGATGGGATTTCTAATCAGCAAACTATGTTTAAAACGAGTCAAACAACCTTATTTAAAGCATAAATCACAAGCCGAATACCACCCGGAAGTTTCAAACCAACTGGAAAAAGCAAAACGACATCTTTTGCAGGTGCAAGCTGCTTCACGCGATGTTGTCCAGTATCAAGTCACCGAGTTACTTGACGAAATCGACAGGCTTACCGAATCACTGAAAAGAAAAGAGGAGACCGGCAGGGAAAGCGCTGAATATGCCTTAGTCGAGAAAATTTTCGGATACCTGCAAATTGTAAGTGCCTGCCTTATGGCTTTTGCCCATGGGGCAAATGACGTGGCGAATGCCATCGGACCCTTGGCTGCAGCGATTAGTATCCTAACCACGGGTGCGATCTCTGAGCAGTCAGCCATCCCAACCTGGATTTTGACTTTAGGCGGCATCGGCATAGTGATTGGGTTAGCGACTTGGGGTTGGCGGGTGATAGAAACTATTGGAAAAAAAATCACAGAACTCACACCCACACGGGGATTTTCTGCAGAATTTGGCGCAGCTGCAACCATTTTAATAGCCTCTCGACTTGGAATGCCCATCTCAACCACTCATACTTTAGTAGGCTCCGTGATCGGGGTTGGCTTGGCACGAGGCATTGAAGCGCTTGACCTTAGGACAACCCGTCATATCGTTATTTCATGGGCTATCACTGTCCCTGCTGGAGCCCTTATCACCATTTTATTATTTTTCCCCATCAAAGCTTTATTTCAATAACCCCGGGAACACTGGCCTTTATCCTATGACGACAAATGAAAATATTCAATGGCCCAAAACTCCCAAGCGCAAACTGCATGAAAAAGGTACTTTTGCCGTCACTGGAGAAACAGCTAAAAAAGCCTATCTTTTCGATTCCCCTCAAAAATTGGATCGAATGTTAGAAATCTTGTTTAGATTGGCCACAGAATTCAAATGGCAGCTTGAAGCATGGTCCTTACTTTCTAACCACTATCACCTTTTGGTTTCCTCACCAACACCGGAAAACTTGGATAGTTTTGTAGAAACCTTTCATTTACAAACCGCAGAAATGCTTCATTCCCTTAATTCTAAAACTCCAAAAAAAGTTTGGAGTCAATACTCAGTCAATAAGATTGTCATGCAGGGATCTCATAATGCATTTTTAAATTATATTCATCACAATCCCATTAAACACAACCTAGTCAAAGATGCCACAACCTATCGTTGGTGTTCGGCTGCATGGTTTGAAAAGGTGAATGATGCGGAATATGTCACAAAAATTAAGAGTTTCGGAAGTAAAAGTTTTGGCATCAATAATTTGACGATTGCGGACGACTTTGCCTAATCTACACGGATTAAATTCTTTTCCCTTGAAAACATCTTCCAAAACGTGTGAAATGGATTGCTTTATAGAAAAAAGGATAATCCATGTTAAAAAAAATTATTATTAATACAACTGCACTATTACTATGCTGTGAAATCAACGCCACGCCGCCCCCTTATGTTGCTGCCACCACAAACCAACAATTAGTAGCCGATCAGCTGGAAAGTATTGTCGACCCATCTCCCTCACAAAAAGTACTGCTAGACTTACTTAACCCGCTGGATGAAGCGGCCACATACAAAATATTAAATCAACTCTCCGGTGAGCAATACACATCATTATTCCTATCCACAGAAATTGCTAACCGTCAGTTCATCAGAAGACTATATGATCCATTACGCATGCAAATTGCCAATCCAAATAGTTATACCGATGAAGTTTACGATATATGCTCTTCTGACGGGATAGACGCTTGGGCAGAAGGCAGCGGCGGCCGCAGTTTCCTGAATGGCAATAAAAATGCCGGCGGTTTTAAAATGAGCGGTTATGAAGTTAGCGCAGGGGCTCAAAAACGGCTGACTCCATGCTGGACTTTAGGATTTGCCGGATGTTATTCCCTTAATCATTTCCATTATAACATCGGCGGAGACGCAAAATCAAATACGGTCATAGGTGCCGCTTACACGCTCTACAGGCCTGCACATTATTATTTGCTCGCTAATATAACTGTTGGTGGAGCTACAAATGATATGCATCGACGTGTTAAATTTAACGAAGAAAAGGATTTTGTGATTAAAAGCAGACCGAATCTTTCCCAAGTGGCATTTTATGGGGAAGCGGGTGTTGATTGGGACTGTAACTGCGTTTTAGTTCAGCCGTTTATAGGTTTTGAAGCGGATCAGTTCAAACGCAATTGCAAATACGACCATGGGGATGATGCCATGTGTTTAATTTATTCAGGAAAAAAAGTCACACAAGTCTATAGTCGCTTGGGAGTGCACCTTACTACGCCTGAAAATTGCTATGATATTGTCTGCGCGTTTGATCTCGCATGGCAGTATCGCTTGACCTCTTCCCGCAATGATCTTTCGGTAAGGTTTGCCGACTTTGGATCTTCATTTACCCTTACCGGCATCCCGGACGAACGTAATAGTTTGGGAATGGGCTTTACTGTATGGTCTGAGTTTTTGGAAGGATGGACACTCTATTTGGAAGCTACTGGCGAACGTTGGAAACGTGTTTCCAGCTACGCGTTCACAGGCGGCCTGATATTCAAATGGTAAAGAAATAGTGCAGGTTGCCTGCAATAACTAAATACTTCATCAACATAAGGATTTACAATGAAAACAAAAGGAATATTCCTCTCATGGATCATCGTGAAAGATGTCCCGGCCGCCATTAAATTTTACTCTGAAGTGGTTGGATTGGAATTAAAAGAATATCATAAGGAATTTGGTTGGGCGGAATTAAAGGGACCCGAAGGTTCGTTATTAGGAATTGGTCAGGAAGATCCACAGAATCCAATAACTGCGGGATCTAATGCTGTGGTTACTGTTACAGTGGAAGATATTGAAGATGCAAAAAGGCATTTCAATAATAAAGGGGCAAAACTAGTTGGCGAGACCATCGAGATACCTGGTCATGTAAAATTACAAACTTTTGTGGATGTCGATGGAAACAATTTTCAATTAGTTCAAGATTTAACATAAGGAAATGTGCAATAATAAACTAGCGGATAGGAGAGCGTGAAAATTCCCTGAGGGACTTTCACGCTCTCCTATCCGCTAATTTATTACCGCACACTTACTAACTGAGGCAAAATGAAGATTTTTCAATTATATAAGGCTAGCTTTCTTTCAGTTTTTTTGATGTTTTCCGCTTTAAATGCTAATGAAAATCCCCTTTCTGAAGAAATGCAGAAAATTATGCTGCAACCAAAATATACCCACTCG
>Ga0206928_1212_pt1 | contig 12455 bp, 10 predicted proteins | sample Alteio_BWOrgHeat_21_FD_152941 | JGI IMG/M metagenome (GOLD analysis project Ga0206928, IMG submission 152941) | Enriched cells from forest soil in Barre Woods Harvard Forest LTER site, Petersham, Massachusetts, United States -... | ecosystem: Environmental > Terrestrial > Soil > Temperate forest >... | reverse complement strand
CTGGCTTGGGCAGGGTTCCGGTCTCCCGCGTGGTCGCGATCGCCCCGGAAAACGCATCCGGATGAAGCCAGCACACACACCATGCCGGCGAATACAAGAAACTTTTTCAGGTGTGGAAGCCGGCCTGGAAAAGCGGTGCGCCCGGGCTTCCCGGTTGAATGGAATTTTTTGACGGTCATAAATATGAGATTTGAGCTTTTACGGGTTGCCCTGGACAATTCAGCCTCGCCCGCCTTTTGCCATTCCTTCCTTGCGGGGCGCCAGGTGGAAGTTCCTCCTGGTCCGGCGTTCCGGACCACTCCAATCGCCCGATGAATCGCGGTTCCGGGGAAAAATATTCCCACGGACCGGCAGCAGTGCGATGTCGGCCAATAAGCCCAGGAAACGTTTCAGATATTGCTTGATAGCCATCCGTCAAAGTTGGTTGTCGCGCCCGCAGAGGCGTCAGGACTGCACCAATATCCCATTTTGTGAACCCGCCCGCCATGGGGTGTTCACCGGATGGCCGATGATTGGAGGCAGACAAATGAAAGCTCCAAATACCAAGCTCCAAATTCCAGAGAATCATCAAATCAGAAACAGCAAGGACTGGTGTTTGGTGCTTGGCCGATGATCGGCAGCAGACACAGATGTACACGGGGAAAAATTCGAATGACGAATGACGAAAAAGCTAATTGCGCTAATTTTCGCCAATTGAAATTCAATTCGTGTTCATTAGTGAAATTCGCGTAAGACGTCCTGCGGTTGCCTTCATTGCCCAATCCCAAACACCAAAATGGCCCGGGGCGGGATGGTGATGCTCGCCGAGCAGGGCAGGTTGTGCATCGGACCACCGTTGGCCTGGATGCCGCCGTAATTTCCCACCGCCAACGGGTTCACCCAGGTGTCGTAGATGTCGGAATTGAACAGTTCGTTCCAGTGACCGCTTTGCGGGAAGCCGAGCTGATAGCCGAAGAGGGGATTGTCATTCAAGCTGGCGACCACCACGACATCCTGGCCCTGTCCGTCAATCCAGCGATGGAAGGCGATGACCCGGTCGGAGTTGTTCGAATAATAAGGGTTGATGGACTGGCCGCGCAGGGCGGGTTGATTCCAGCGCAGGCGGATGAAATCCTGGGTGAACAGCAACTGGTCGCTCATGGCCTTGTTGCCGGAACTGAGGGCGGCCCATTCGAGGAGGTTGCCATTGATGGTCGGATCGTCGCACCATTGCCGGTTCTCCAAAAATTCCTGGCCCATGAAAATCTGCGGAATGCCGGGAGCGGCGAGGAGCAGGCCAGTGGCCACCTTGGAGCGGCTGCGCGCATAAAACGACTGGGCATCGGATCCGTCGGCGAGGACGGGAATGCGCACGTCGTTGCCGACCTTGATGATGTCATGGTTCTCGACGCAGGGCACGGCGTTCCATGCCTGCGGCAGGTTGGGCGGGTAAAGACTGCCGAGAATGGCGTCCATGTTCACGGCGCTGGACTGGCCAAAAGACGCGGATTTGATCGCGCCGCGAATGGCGAGACGAAGGGCGTCATGCTGCACGGTGTCGAAGCCCGCGCCACCCTGGCTGGCGGGCTGGACGATGGCAGACACGGCGGCGGAGAATTCTCCTGGCCAGAATTCCGCGTTTTGCAGGAGGCGGTTTTTGAGGTAGCGGAGGGTATTGGTCAGGTTCTGGCAGAAGGTCCAGCCGACGGGCTGGTTGGCCCCGAGGAGGAGGCTGATTTCGTCATAGCGAAAGGCATCCACATGAAATTCATTGATGAAGAACGACGCGTTATCAATCAGGAACTGGCAGACTTCATTTTTCCATAGCGCGAAAGAGAGACCGCCGACCACGCCGACATTGGTAAAGAACAGGCTTTGGTTGTTGGTGGCCGGGCTGGGCAGCGCCTCGCGATCCCAGAAATAAATGCTCTCATCGTCGCCGATAAATCCGCCGGCGTGGTTGTAAACCACGTCAAAAGCCACGGCGATGCCGTAGATGTGGCAGAGATCCACCATGGCCTTGAGCTGGTTGGGGCCACCGGTGATTTGTGCGACGGTCAATGGGGGAAATCCCTTGGCGGCAAGCAGACGGTTAATGGTCGCGAGATAGCCCGCCAAGGCGGCTGGATCATAAACCGTGTAAAGCGAGTCCGGCGAAAACAGGTCCGCGCCATCGTAACCCAGGTCCGGTGTTTCCTTGCATTCGGCGATGGGCAGGGGCTGGAGCAGGTTGATTCCCAGCGCCACCAGGTAGTCTATCTTGGTGATGACGTCCAGGAACGTCCCGTTGTTCGGGAAAACCGCCGGCGCATACACCCCGATGTGGATCTGGTAAATGATCAGGTTCGAGTAATCGGGAGTGATAAAATTTTGATCGTGCCAGGGATAGGAATCCGGCGAACGGACGATGCAATTGACGCCGAATGGAAACGTGTTGCTGGCGGTCAGCTCGCGCGCGTAGGGATCGCGTTTGTAGTTGGGATTGCCATCCGAACCGACCACGAAATATTTATACTGGTCCCCCCCGGCCACACCGGCCAGGAAACCGGTCCAGTATCCGGACTCATCCAAGGTCAGCAGCAAACCCGGATCGGTGTCCTTGGTCCATCTGGATGTTCCGCCGAAGGTGCCATTGAGATAGACGGCCTTGGCCAAAGGTCCCCATACCTTGAACGTGGCGCCACCCGCTTTTAGCGTAGCCCCCATGGGGATGCTGGAACTGATATTCGCCTGTGATAAACCCATATAATCCTCCTTGTTTGACGCACACCATGCGCGTCTAGACCTTTTTAGTCCTCTGCCCCGTTTATTCAAGATAAAAAATGTTACATTTAATATCCTCGACTATCGGCTCAAAATTAAAATCATACTGCGCGTGCGTACCTGCGTCATTTTCAACCCGGCTGCCCGTGGCGACAAAGCCCGGCATTTTCGCAAGTGGCTCAATGGCGTGGCGTTTGAATGCACCCTCAAGCCCACTACGCAGGCCGGCGAGGCCCGCCGCCTCGGCACCGAGGCCGTCGCCGAACATTTCGACCTCATCATCGCCGCCGGCGGCGATGGCACCGTGAACGAAGTCCTCAACGGCCTCGGCGATGCCCCCAACGGTTTTGAACGCGCCCGCCTCGGTGTCCTGCCCCTGGGCACGGTGAATGTCTTCGCCCGCGAGATCGGTCTGCCCCTGAAAGTGGCGGAGGCGTGGAAGGTCCTGCAGCGCGGCACGGAACGGTTGATTGACGTTCCCATGGTGGAATTTTCCAGCAACGGCGTCTCCAGCCGCCGCTATTTCATCCAACTGGCCGGCGCGGGCCTCGATGCCCGGGCGATTGAACTGGTGAACTGGAAGCACAAGAAGCGGGTTGGCCCGCTGGCGTATGTCATCGCCGGCCTCCGGGCGTTGCGCGAGAAGCATCCGCGCATCAGCGTCCGTGCCGACGGCCAGGAATTTTCCGGCCAGTTGGTCCTCACCGGCAACGGCCGGTATTACGGCGGTTCGTTCGCCGTCTTTCCCTCGGCCGACCTCGCTGACGGTTGGATGGATGTCTGTTGCCTGCCGCGCACCAATTTTTCCACCCTTCTGAAGATCGCGCCCGGGGTTTTATTTCGGGGCCTCCTACCGGAAGGCCAGGTCCGCCGCGTGCGAACGAAGAAATTTGAACTTACCGCCGAGAGCCAGGCCGCCTTTGAACTGGACGGCGAATGGGTGGGCCACCTCCCCGCCACATTTTCCATGAGCCCGCAAAAAGTGCGGGTCATTGCGCCGTGAAGCGGGTTCGCTTGCCGCCACTGCAAAATTTGGTTACGCTCCGCAGCTTTGAATCTATTTTAAATGAGTGAAATTCTAGTCATCGGTCACCGGAACCCGGATACGGACGCCATCTGCTCGGCCATCGGCTACGCGGAATTCAAACGCCGCACCGGCATGCCCGAGGCCGTGGCCGCCCGCTGCGGCGATACCAACGACCGCATTGATTTCGTGCTCAAAACCTTCGGCGTGCCCGCGCCCAAGTTCGTGGCGGACGTCTCGCCCAAGGTCTCGGACGTCATGCAACGCCGCATCCTCAGTGTGCGCCCGGATTCCACCGCCGCCGAGGCGCTCCGGCTGATGGACGAAAAAAATCTTCGCATTCTGCCCGTGCTCGACGAGGCGCAAAAATGCCGCGGCCTGCTTTCGCTCTTCAAACTCAGCAAATTTCTTTTTCCCGCCGCCAATCTGTCCAATTCCAAACATAATCATAGCTCTCGCGAGGTGCTTTCTTCCCTGTCCGGACTGGCCAAGACGCTGGATGGCAGCCTGGTCGTTGGCTTTGACAGCGAGCGCGAGGAGGAATTGATCCTCGTCATCGGCGCCATGGGCCTGGAATCCTTTGCCGCGCGCCTGGACCAGTTTGCGCCCGAAAAATTATGCGTCGTCGTCGGCGACCGCTGGGACATCCAGAACATCGCCATCCGCGAAGGCGTCCGCGTGGTCATCGTCACCGGCGGCATCACCGTGGAGCCCAAGACCCTCGAAGCCGCGCAAAAGAAGAACGTCAGCGTCATCACCTCGCCGCATGACACCGCCACCACCGCCTCGCTCTGCCGCGCCGCCGTGGCCGTGCGCCATGTGGTGAACGAGGAATTCCTCTGTTTCCGCGAACATTCACCCCTGGCCACGGTGCGCGAAGAAGCCACTTCCTCCGGCTACCAGGTTTTTCCCGTGCTGGATTCCGAGGGCGCCACGGTGGGCATCCTGTCCAAAACCGATTTCCTCAAAACTGTCACCCGCAGCCTCATCCTGGTGGACCACAACGAACTGTCCCAGGCCGTGCAGGGCGCGGACGAGGTGGAGATCCTCGAAATCATAGACCATCACCGCATCGGCTCATTATGCACGCAGCAGCCCATCCTGTTCCGCAATGAACCGGTCGGTTCCACCAGCACCATCGTGGCCGACTGCTTTTTCCGGGAGGGTGTCGAGATGCCCGCGCACATCGCCGGATTGCTGCTCGCTGGCGTCGTTTCCGACACGCTGAATCTCACCTCGCCCACCACCACCAGCCGCGACCGGGAAATTCTGCCGCGGCTCGAAGCGCTCGCGAAGGTGAATGCGAAGGAGTTCACGGAAAAACTCTTCGCCTCCGGTTCGTTGCTCACCCTCAAGCCCGCGCCCCAGGCCATCACCACCGACTGCAAGGAATACAAGCAAGGGAATGCCAGCTTCAGCGTCGCCCAGATCGAGGAGATCGGCTTCGTCCAATTCTGGAAGCGCAAGGATGAGCTGCTCGCCGCGCTCGATGATTACCGCGCCAAACGCGCCTATTTTTTTTCCAGCCTGCTCGTCACCGACGTCACCACCCAATGCTCGCTGCTGCTGGTGGTGGGCGACGAAAAATTCATCCGGCGCATTGACCATCCGCGCCTCGAGCCGGGCATCTACGAGATGCGCGACATCGTTTCGCGCAAGAAACAATTGCTTCCCTACCTCACCCACTGCCTGCGCGAAACCGAGAAGGGTGTGAAAGTGTAAGTATATGGTGACGCAAATTTATCTGATCCGGCACGGTGAAACCGAGTGGTCGCTCTCCGGCCAGCACACGGGGCGCACCGACCTGCCGTTGACGCCGCACGGCGAGGAACTGGCCCGCCAGCTCCGCCAGCGGCTGGCCGGGAAACAGTTCGACCACGTCCTTACCAGCCCCATGCAACGCGCGCGTCGGACGTGTGAACTGGCCGGATTTGGCGCCGCCGCCCGCGTGCAACCCGATCTCCACGAATGGGACTACGGTGATTACGAAGGCCATACCAGTGCGGAAATCCACCAGCAGCGCCCCGGTTGGAACATCTATCGCGACGGCTGCCCGAACGGCGAGTCGCCGGAACAAATCTCCGCCCGCGCCGATAATGTCATCGCCGGACTGCGCCGCCTGGATGGAATGATCGCCATTTTCTCGCACGGCCATTTTCTTCGGATTCTCGGCATGCGCTGGGCGGGCCTGTCCGTCCCGGACGGCCAGCTTTTCGGACTGGATACCGCCTCGATCAGCATCCTCTCCTACGAGCACAACAATCCCAACACACCGATCATTTTGATGTGGAATTCGGTGTAAGTACGTGATACGTGATGCGTGATGCGGGGTGGGCAAAATTGGTGCAGGTTTCCGCCTTCATCTGATTTCGGCGCGACAAGGAAGGGTTGCAGGCTGCTTCGAGGACGAGAACGACCCGCCTTCGTCAGACTTCGGCGCGGCAAGGAATGGGGAAATTTAACCGCGAAATACACCAAATACGCGAAAGGGCAGCCGATGATCGGCACCGCTTCTCCCGCTCTCGCGGGCGAAGGACTGAACACCAAAAATCCTCGCTCCGCGTGGCTACGGTATTTCTTGATGCAGTCGGGTACAGGCAATTCCTATAAAAATATCAAAATTCAGTGATGATTTTGCAGGCTTGATTTTCGGGGGTGGCGGGTTCAGGGTTGGGCTGTAGACCCGTGAATGTATTCACCAAGAATTCACCACAAAACATAATATGGGTAGGATTTATTCCATTCATATTATGTTCGTATTATGGATTGCGCTTGGTTGTGCGGGGTCTGCGGGGGGATGTTCTTGATTCGTCTGGAATGAAGATTGCCTCACGGGGCTGGTTCGTCACAGGTGGTATCTTGATTCAGTTGCCAATCATCGGATATACCGTGTTTGTGTGGAAGCAGGAGTATTTTTAAAGCTAAACTTTAAACTATATCACTGCCAGAATCGTTAAGCGGTGTGAGTGTTTAAATAACACACTTTTTTCTCGTAGTCGGGTACAGGCGCAATTTCTACAAAATATCAAAATCGGATTAAAATTCGGTAGTGGTACAGCTCGAAAAATTGCGAAGTTTTAAAGACTCCAGGAAGCAGTTGAATCTGGCGCTTCAAGTCGAGGCACATACCAATATGGGTCTGGTTGCGGAGAGGCATCAGGCCCAGAATAAGAAGAAAAGAAACCTCTAGGACTCGCGCATCCAGAAAGTGCAATTGCGGCCAATAAACAAAATAGGCAAAGTCGGAATGTTTTCACACAGCCTCGCGATTTGTTAGGTGTCATGACTCTTGTCAATCCCACCATAAAAATAAAAATCGGCCATCAATAACAGGCGGTGGCTCATGCTTGAGATCGTAGCCTTCTAACGTCGCCTCCTGACAGTATAAACTCGACAGTGCGGCTGGAACCTCTGAACTGGCAAGCTCGATAACGAGCGAGTCAGAATATGCGCCACCAAGCTCTCGCTCCTCTGCATCGTCAATAATCGTGTCTGCCGGAATAAATACCCGCCTCGCTCCCAAGCGATAAAGCTGCTCAACGAAAACAATGGCTTCTGCGGTAGTCGAGAAACGATTCGAGGCCAAGGCTGCACAATGCTGGCTGGCACGCAACCATTCAAGTGCTTCTGGGCCGTCCTGAATAATAATGTCTAGCGGTTCTTGACTCATGGCGCGTAATGATACCTAACAATCCAATATAACTGAGCCCCGCCGGACCGAAACGCAATTAAAACCTGACGCTTCCCACGAACCGGGGCGCGTACCCGGCGTTGGCTCCGGCAACTTCCATGAGAAGGCCACCCCGTGACAACATTATTAAGCCGCTCAATGTAGCAGTATGTTTCCCATGATTTTGACCTTATTTCACGCTTTCCCTGCTGTCCAGAACAATTTGGAATCCGAGAAGCGTAAAATATAAAATTAGGAAAACCGCCCCCGGTATGGAAAGCGAGTATGAAAATCACGAGGCTTTCAGCCCGAACAGAGCGGCCAATTTTCGATTCACCTCACGCTGCAAATCCGGCGACAAATGGCCCAATTCGCGGCGGATCAAGGTGCTTGTCAGCGTGACCAACCGATGCAGCCGGAGCACTGAGGGGACGCGCAATCCCGTTGCCGCGAAATCCTTTTGGCGCGAATCAAGCACGATGTCCGTGGTCGTGACCGACGTGGGAACCTGGCTGCTGATAAAGGCCACGACTACGTGCCGATGAGGACCGATCGGGTCAGTCAAACATAGGGCGGGCCGGACTTTATCGGCGGTCAGGTCATCAAACGGAAACGGAACCAGAACGATTTTACCCCTGGTCATGGAAGGGCTTGCCGTCAGCGGCGGTGTAAACGTCCTCCGCCGCGTCTTTCAGAAAATCAAACGCCGGGCTGGCAGAAGCTGCTTTCGTCCAGGCTGCCTCCGAGATGTCCTCCGCCTCTGGCACCAACACGATCACGCGAACGCGGCTGTGTCCGGGAAGGGGCAGCGGCTCATCCAGCCGCAACTGATGCTGCGCGTCCACTACGCCGGTTGTTTCAATCGCATTCATGTTCATTGACATGATGGCCCTCAAATCACACTAAATCAAGTGCCGATGCGCCTCATCTTTTTACGAATCGTGGCCGGCTCGGGGCGCGAATCCCAACTGGCCGGGAAACCAAAGCGTCCGGATGAATCTGGATTGGCTCCGGAGGCTTGGTAGGCGGCTCAGTATGTCTTGCCACTATTATCGTAATAATGCTGGAGGTCAACCATCGTGAACAACATCCCTCCGCGAAAATGCCACTGGCGAATCTGCGTGTCCTTGGGGAAATAAACCGCTACTGGCCGGTCGGCTCGGTTGATAATGTAAACCTCATCCGCAAGTGACTCAACAAGGCCATCAACGCCATCTATCTTCTTGATGTACGGAGATAAATCCGACGGAGAAGGCCAGCTATCCGGTGCGACTTTCGTCTCCAACATCCATTGCTGCTTGGCGGCATCAAGCTGGCGAAGATTGTTGAAAACGGCAGCTCGTTTCTCGATTGGCTGATGCACCGTAAGCGCTGGAAATAAAATCGCCAGCGCGATGCCAAGGATAACAACCGCAGCTACGATGAATAGAATCTTGCGCATGATTGAGCAGCCTAACAAAAAAAGATGAGCCACGCCGCATCAATCCGCCCGTTCGTTTCATCAAAGTTCACCCTATTAAAAATTTGATCGTTGCCGCATTTGGTGTCAGGAGTTTTCACGCGGTCTCGCGGCTGGTTAGGCCAACGTGCTTGCACGATTCTTCAAATCTAAAACCGAACTCTTCCAAGCCTCAAACTTATCCGACTCTTCCCATAACTCTAAAAGCTCGGAAGGCTTGACTAGAATCCGGTCTAGCGCCTGAATAGCCAACTCGACCAAATCTTGTGGTGGCTGCTGCGGGTGTGCCGCAACCCAAGCGTCTGTGGACTCTGAATAGGAATCCCGAACTCCAAAATTGCCTTTCAAGCGGGCAATGACCTCAACTGCCGCGGTAACCTCGGAGGCTTCGTCGGCCTCAAGATACTCATCGCCGGTATCCAATACTCCCTGAATCGCCTCACGGACAAGGCTCAGGTCGGATGTCTTCTCCAATCCGTATGCCCAGTCGCAGGCTGTGTCGTTTCCAAAGCTTTCAATTGACCATGCTCCCATAATTTTGTTCCTCTCTATTTTGTGGTGAGATAGTTGGCCTAACGTAAAAATCCCGCGGCTGCGGGACACTCGGGAACTGTGGCAGGGTGGACCCGAATGCTCAACCGCAAAATGGAGATCGCCAACGGCGGTTGGCTCCGACGACAGGCCTCGGTATCATAAAACCCTCATGGTTGTGTCCATCCGCAGAATAGGCAAAACTTTGTACCAACCGCGATGCGCTTTTCACAGGCAACACAGGGCGTCCCGCCTTCTAACTCTTCGGCAATCTCTTTCTTATCGGGTACTGGCGCGGTCTGCTCGCGTTGTATCCATTGCCCCGGAGGCTGTTCCGATCTGGTAGCGCCACATTTCCAACACGAGGAGAACTGCGGCTCGGACATCTCGCCACACTTCTGGCATTGCCAATCTTTTCCAACCACCGTCGGAGAAGATTGGAAATCGGCCTTGATTTGCAATGCTTCCGCCAGTCTGTGATCATCTTGAATCCATAGTTCCGGCGTGCCTTCAGCCATTGGCACCTCAGGCGCAAGCCCGGCAGATATTTCGTTGCGTAAAATGCAGGCAATCCCGGCACTCTCCAACATGTTCCTGAGACGAGGAATCTCGCCAACAATGGGAGAGCTAAAGATTTTTTTCATGGCTGGATAGAGTGGCCTAGACGTAAAAAGCTGAGCCACCGCCGGCTCGAGACGCGAACCGCGACAGCGGAACAGACAGCGCCATCCGCCTTCGCTCGGAAGCTATGCCGTGAAAGGACGGCGGTTGGCTCCGGCGACTTCTGGTCAGGCGTCAAGGTCATGGCTTGCCACCAATCCAATCACTCTCGATCTCGAAAGGCATATGTCGGCCTTCCGCCGCCATGACGCGTTTGACAGCCTGAACCGCTCCATAATCGTTATAGACAAGAAAAGATAATTTCCATGGCGATGGATTTGTCGGCGGCAGGACTGTAAAGGTGGCGATGGCACCTCCATCAAGCATCGAATGCCAGGGGATAATATTACCCGCAGGCGTCCAGCCTCTAAACTCCGCCGACGCTGGTATGCCGATGCAGCCCCGGTAAACGAATATCGTAGAGGTGCCTAGATTGCTAACAGCAATCATCGCGAGCCGGGTGCCAGACGTCTCGTTTGTGTATCCGAGAAGGCTGATGGAAACATTGGGGCGTCCAAGAACCGGCTGAAATGCCGCCCACGCAAGCCACGTGCAGCCAGCCAAAAGGACTAAAAGTATGATGGTGGTCTTACGCATAATGCCGCCTAACAGATAATGGACGGCCCGTTGAGCAACCTGTCCAGTCTCATGATTTGACCGTAAGCCGGACGAAAATAGCTGTCCAGCATTTAATTACGCCGTTTCCGCGGTTTCCGCCTTCCGCTTGGCTGGCATCACGTTTTCTCCCCCATGCTTCACCAATCCACCGATCCAAAAATCCTTTCATCCGCCGCCTTGCCCGCCACCAAATCAGCAACCAGCAATCAAAAATCCACAATTCCCAACAGCGCCCCCCTGTGCCATGGAAAACACAGGGGTAGACCGAAAATACGACTTGAAAATCGGTGGGGCAGGAGGAAGATTGCGAAAAAGGCCTGCGCTGGCCGCGGGCAGCTCAACCCAGGAGGTAATTTAAAATTCAACCCCAATAAAAATATGAAAACAACCATCGGATTCAGTCTGGTGCTGACCCTCGCCGTGTGCGCCGCCATCACCGCCAGGGCCAGCCTGGTAACCGCCACCCTGCCCTCATCGCAGTTTGGCACCGTCGTGCAAGAGGGTTTTGACATCGGAACCTTCAATTATGTCATTCCGCACGGGGACACGATCACCGGCGCCACCCTCCAGCTAAACACCTTTTATACCGAATATAACAATGTCTCCGACCAAAGCTTCGTTTATTTGTATATTAACGGCGGGTTCCTCGGTGATTTTTCTTCGCTCTATCCCGGCTACAATCTGCTGATCAACCTGCCCGGGGCTTATTTATCCGGCTTGTCTGGCGGCTCGGCAACGGTGAGCTGGAGCATTCCTGCCGGCGAATATTTTTCGGGCGATCCGGCCGTCACATTCAACGGCGCGACCCTGACGATGAACGTTGTTCCCGAGCCCACAACGATGGCCGCCGGCGCATTGATGCTGCTCCCGTTTGGGGCGGGCGCCGTGCAGTGGCTGCGCCGGAAACAAACGGCGTGATTTGAGTTCGTTGAATCGTGAACGGTTGAATCGTTAAATCGGGCCGGCCCTCACCCTGATCCTCTCCGCAGGAATGGTCTTTGTCCCGACGGCCAAGATCAGACACCTCACCCCAACCCTCTCCCAAGGGGCTGTGAGGAGATAATCGGATGCGGCATTTGGAAATCAACGAGTTGCAGAATATGCTGTCGGCCAGTAGAAAGCTAATGGCCAAGTGTTGGTAACTGATTGAGAAACGTGGCACCACCTCTCCCCGACCCTCTCCCCCAATTCCCATTGGCGGAGAGGGAGACCGGAGCCACGGGTTTGTAATTGATGTGAACTTTTGTGAACGATAATGAAGGGTAAAGGGTTCAACGCTATCCTATATTTTATACCCAGATTAACCGTTGTTAACCCTGGTTAGGTCTATTAGGGACTGTGGAAGAGCGAGAAAAAATATGCGGCAAATTTTGCCGCCAACTGGCGCAAGCCACAAAGCTCGAACGGCTGAGGCGCTGCTTCGAGGCTGGATAAAAGGGTCAAAAAGGGGGCCGAACCAGAGAACCAGGGTCAAAAAGCCGCCTGAATTGTTCCAATCAGGTTACGACGGGGTGAAGATTGGGCGACATGCACTCATGTTTGTTGCATTCGGGCAGCGACTTGCTACACATTCAAGTTGACGACGAGTATGACTGAAGATCAGCAACATCTGGATTTGAATGTCGACGACGAGCCGCTCGTCTGTCGCTCCATCTGGATTTCCGATGTGCATCTTGGCACCCGCCACGCCCGGGTGGAGGAACTGCTGGATTTCCTCAAGATGGTGGACTGCAAATACCTCTACATCGTCG
>Ga0206928_1211_pt1 | contig 12579 bp, 15 predicted proteins | sample Alteio_BWOrgHeat_21_FD_152941 | JGI IMG/M metagenome (GOLD analysis project Ga0206928, IMG submission 152941) | Enriched cells from forest soil in Barre Woods Harvard Forest LTER site, Petersham, Massachusetts, United States -... | ecosystem: Environmental > Terrestrial > Soil > Temperate forest >... | reverse complement strand
CTAATACGTTTTATCAACATCACCAAGAAAAAAGATGGGATGTTTGCTAATTTTAAAGTAAAAGGGATTAAAGGTGGAACCTCATTTAGTGCTTCCATTTCCGTAGACCTTGCAGCCGTCGAAATTGATTTGGCTTCAGACAATTTAGAAAAAATCATTGAAGAATGCGCAAGAGTGGCAGTCAAAGAGTTTAAAAAGGCAGAATTTCAGTTTGAAGGGATAGCAGCCCTCTAAAAATCTATATCTGGGTGTAGCGCAGCTTGGCTAGCGCACTTGCCTGGGGGGCAAGGGGTCGGAGGTTCAAATCCTCTCACTCAGATTCTTTTCTTTTAAGGACTTACGAAGGCTTGACCGCTTTTCTTAAGTCCTTTTTTTGTAGCCTGTGGCGGATATGTGGCGGAAAGATCCTCTGCAAAAACCCACCTTAACATCTAGTAAAGGAATTTGGGATGCGCATTAAATACCAAATAAGCACAATTTTCTTATGCCTCTTCTTTGCAGTGATGCCCTGTCTACATGCCTTAGATTGTTCACAGCGCAATTGCCTTATTCTTCTAGATCAAAGGAATAAATGTGAAACGATTGGTCATTTACATACTTGGTATCTGACAAGCAGACTTCAATCAGCTCTTGCAGAGCAAAGCACTCCAATACTAATTAATGCGGGCCTTTGGAATTCCTTTATTGAACGCAGAACTCATTTCAAACAAAGTTTAGAGCAAAAAGATTCGCCATTATATAAAATTCACAAACTGTATCAAACAATTAATGAACGCATTGCATCTTTAAGCCATCAATACAACGCCGCGAATCAAGATGTGATTCAAAACAAATATTTGATTGTTCAGAGCATCAATGATGAGTTTTACAATAGTGAAACAGTGGCCGAAGGAGATTACCAACTTCTTCTTGATTACTTTACTCCCTTTGATCCCGAGGACTGGAATATTTATAAGAATGGAAAGGGCTTTTATTTATTTGTTCCAAAAAAATATAGCTCTCAAAATCCACTTACTGGATTTAATACCGAATCTTTAGAAGAGATTGCTTACCCCGAACATAGTCCGTCTATTTATTTTGATTCGGTTGTAAATGAATCTATTGGCAGTGTTTTACCTGATTTTTTTCTTACCTATAATGATTTGCCTGATGCCAAAATGACTTATGCATGGAATATTATCTTGGCAGGTCATGGCGGTTCAAATTACAAAGAAATGAATCACGGGGGTACTGTTACTTGGAATGGTCAACCTATTATTGCCGATCTTACGATTCAAGAATTTCATGATTTTTTGGATTTTTTTGAGTTTAATGTAAAGACGCATCTCCTTCACTATTCTTGTTGTTACGCAGGTGGCAACCATATTCCTTTAATTTTTAAAGAAAAGCAAAATCAGCCCTATAATTATGCAATTATTTGTGATACTTTAACCGACGCTGCAAGCTATTGTAAATGGACAACATTGCTCCCATCTACTCAAAAGAAATTTTTAACAACAGCCGATTTAGTCTATGATGCTACGCAAAATTGTTGGCAACTTCCTCTTGCCCCCATATATCACTGGAATGATTTTTTCAACGATATAGCGGCAATTGATTTTTCAATCGGTTCAATTGAGCGCTTACAAGAAATGATGTCGTCTATCACCTATTCTATCATTGCAAATATCCCATTGTTATCTCTCCCTGGAACCAATAACTTTTTTCCACTATACGGTGCCGACATCGTTAAAATTGATGAAAGACTTCTTGCTCAGGTTGAAAAAAAAGATTTGATTTTACAAGGGGCGAAAACGATTTTACTGGAAAGCAGTTCCATTACAACAACTTTAATGCTTGACCATGTCGATCAGTTTCGCATGATTTCCATTAAGCCAGGCGATGCTTTGCATTACATCAAAAAATTAAAGGCAACATCTCACATCGACTTGCCAAGCGCCTTTTGGCAAGCTCAATATCAATATTATGATAAGAGCTTTATTTTAGATGAATGTTCTTTTCCTCACTCAAATGACTCATTAATTTTTAAAAATATAGTTGATTCAGAAAACGAACTTATTCTTAAAAATGTCATTATTTCTCAGCAAAAAAGCCATTACATTCGCCTATTTTTCACTGTTAATGATATTGCTATGATGGTTGTTGCTTATAAACCAGGACAAGCTGAACATATCGAAAAAACCACGGTCCAAGAAGTGGTGAAATTGGATACTGCCGCGCGTGAAAAATATGAAGAGTATTACTTATCATTAAAAAATAATATTATTCCATAAACAAATTTAAAAATATCGAACGATATAAGAACCTTTTGGTATCGATTCATCATTATCTTTCGCAGGTAAAAGTATAAGGCTTTGGGCTTCAAGAAATGAAAAATCATGAGAATGAAGCATTTCAGCATCACCACATATAACCACAGCACATTTAGGCTTACTTGCTGCAAAAGTGTTTTCTAATTTTTTTAATCGTTTTTCGATAGAAGATTTCATTGCGTGTTCTTACTTTCTAGTAAATTCAATCGTTTCTCATGATCATGCAATTCTATAGTCCTTACATGAATTTCAATTACTTTTGATAAAGATTCTCCCTCTCCGGGAGAAATCTCTCCTCTCATGACAGCTTGTGTGATCAAAGCCATAGATTGTATCGCATCTGCAGGGGTATGCAAAACAGGAATATCAAGCGTAACATTACAGTCACGTCTAATCGGTAATATACGATCCAAAATCATTTTTACTGCCTGCATATTGCCGGATAAAGCTTCCTGAATAAGTCTTCGGCAAATATTTTCCAGCTCGCCACTTAATAAGGATTCTGCAGCTAATGTTACCTTATTTTTAGTCCCTTTAGCTTTTCCCTTAGGATTTCCAGATTGACCTTTCAGAAATTTTCCCTGCATTTTCCCTGCATTTTCAGGCATATTAATCACCATTTTATTGATCTAAGTGGTTTTTCGGTTTTTTATAGCCATCATTGAGAAACCAAAAAACCACACATAAATTTAAAAATTGCTCATGTTAGAGGTTTTTCGGTTTCTTGATCTTTATAGGATGGAAAACCGAAAAACGGTTTATAGATTATCGCATTATTTTTGCTGTGCTTATCTATACTCCAATGAGTGGTTAATCCTGCGTTTAATAATTCCTGAGCTTTTTTATTTGAAATATCTCCCAAATTGGTTTTGATTTTTGAAATCAAGTCTCTTTGGTTAATTCCACTATCTGGAATTAGGTGTTTAATCCGCTCAAGATTGATATCAACACAAAATTCAGGCTCAAGCACAGCGCTGTAAATATTTTTTCCTTGGTGATCTACAACGCCAATACTAATGGGAACCAAACGAAATGAGATAGGAGAAGGAAGTTCAGTATCTTTCATTTTTGTAGCTGTCATTGAAATCAGCTCATTCTTTTTCTTAACACAATATTCCGCATCTAAAGCACCCTTTAAGGCCATAGCCCCCCTAGCTCGATCCTTATCACTATGCCCTGTGTGATGGATAATCAGAACACAGCATGAAAAAGGAATTCTAATATGCACATCAATCGAAAAAATAAATTTATTCATGTCTTGGGTTTTATTTTCATCTCCACCGCCAAAATTTCTTGCAAGGGTATCGATGACAACAAGTACCGGCTTACAATGTGTTAATGATAGGCTTTGGATTGCTTCAGCAACAATTTTTGCATGGCTTTCGTCCATAAATTGAGCAGGCTGTTTGCTAATATACAAGTCTTCTACAACCAATTCATGGTATTCACTCCATGCTTTTAGTCTGCGCGATAAACCATTATGGCCTTCTCCAGCTATATAAAAGACACCCCCTTTCTTTACTTCTTTGCCCATCCAAGATTTTCCGGTGGCAATCGATGCAGCCAAATCCAATGCAATAAAAGTTTTTCCTTAAGCTGGATCTCCGAAAATTTCAGCTAAACTATTTTCTTCGAAATAATCTGCAACAATCCATTTTGGAGAGGATATTTCTAGTTCGCTTGCTTTTACAAATATAAATTCTTTTAAATTAAACCGTGTTTCTTCAAACCTTTGATGGCTTTCAATATCATCTTGATCATGCAATTCTAAAGAGCGCCAAAGATTTTCCCTTTCCTTCTCTAAGCTCTTTATTTTGACAGACTGCTCGTAGAGATCATATTCAATACGAAAACGAATATTATCGTTTGGCTTATCCTTATCATATGGAAGAGGCTCCACTTCAAAATCATGGTATGATCTCTTAGAATCATATTGATGAGCTTGAACAATGAACTCTTTGAATGATGTATGTATTTCTTGCTGAAGAATGCTTAAGCGTGTTTCCAATCCATCGATTTTTTTGCTTTTTCCAAAATCAGCAAAAATATCTACTAATTCAGCTTCTATTGCTAACTTATTCAAGAATATTCGAGTTTCATCTTTCTTGGTAATCGGACCGATGAAGGCCCTATAGCAATCATTAAACCGACATCCATGTAGCTGCTTTAATGTATTTTTTGTAGATTGAGTAAGAACAACCCCTTTTGCAGTCACAATTTTGAAGGCATTATGTTGCGTTTTAGGATGATCCGGGATAGAATTCTCGTTGATTATATCAGTCTTTTGATCAATAAGATTGCCGTCCATTGTGCGGACGGCATCTTTTTTTTCGAGAGGTTGCGATTCTGAAATCATTTATCCTCTCTTGAACTCTTTGAGCGTTCCCACTGTTCAAGATCATCTATACTCCATCGACTTGAACCACCACCCAATTTAAATGGTTTAGGAAATTTACCTTGCTTGACCCATCTCCAAACTGTAGGACGACTGATGCTGTAGCGACTAGCTATTTCAGTATCCCTCAAAAAACATATTAAATTTTTCATCGCATAACCTCATTTTGTGGATATGCGACTCATTCTGTATCTTCCTGTTGTTATTGTGGATGTAGAGTAACAGTTATCTCTTGAGCGACTTTCTTACGAGCATTGTATACAGTACTTCTTTTAACACCTTCTTGTTTAGCTACTCTTAGATCTACTCCATGATTGGATATGCCGGGATTGCGTTCTTTCATCTCTTGATGAATTTTTCGCAATCTTTGTCGCCTTTCTTCTAATTGTTCTTTGTTTTGTTCAGCTTTTTCTCGACCACCCTTACTCCACCCTCTAGTTTTTTTATTAGCTGCTATAGGAGAATAACCGGACAATCCAAAAATTTTGGCAATTTTAGTTGCCTCACCTATGTGATAAAAAAAATCGGCTTGCATATTGATGAGAGCAAAGCCAAGATGTGTTTTAGAATTTTGAAAAACCATTTCCTCCTGTTTAGCAGTCATTGGTCGACCCGATGCACGTTCCCATTCGGCATGCATTTTAGCAATTTCTTTCTGTTGCATCATTTTCATCCATCTAGCAAAATCTTGAAGATTTTTTCCCCTTTTTTCCAATTCTTCCGACATTTCCCAAACAGCAGAAAAAACATTTTTATATCTTGGATCTTCCCTAACAATTTTTTGTAGGGCAATTATGTCTAGTGTCTCATCATTAATCTCAAAATTTTTCACGTATTTCACATCGTCCTTTTATTCCAATTAGCTTTTCTAATCTATCTCCCAATCTTTCCCAAGCTTGCTTCATTTCTGGTTCGTAACCATAGCGTTGATAAATTCTTTTTACTTTGTTTTCTTCAGTATGATTAAGACATCGTTCGGCCACTTCGGGAAGAACGCCTAAAGAAGTCATTAAAGTGGCTCCCGTCCTTCTTAAGTCGTGAGGTTTCCAAATACCCTTGGATAATAAAAGAGCGCTTGTTTGTTTTGACCTATTGCTGAGAGGTGGGCCAGTACGTTGGCGATCAGAAACCTGTTTGGTCACAGTTTTTGAGCAAATACAGGAGTTTTTTCGTTGAGTTGGAAAACACCATTCTCCAATACCTGTGATTAGATAGAGATTCTGAAATTGTTCAAAAGCAAAATTTGACAAAAAAACGATATGTTCCTTTTCATTTTTGCTATGCTCTGCGGGAATTCTCCATATTTTCTTATCCCAATGAACATGCGACCAACGGGCTCTTAAGATCTCTCCAATGCGACAACATGTTGCGAGGGTAATCCAAATAGCGATAATACTGGTTTCTTTGATGTCTACTTTAGTTAGCTTCTCCGCAAGTTCACTAATTTCTTCTTCGCTTAATATTCTGTCTCGTTCTATATTCGATCCTCCAATGCTTGTCTTGCTAATCGATGCTGTGGGATCAATTTGTAACAGGTCGCGAGCAACAGCAAAGCGAAACATCTGACGGATCAAGCTAAAGACAACCTTTGCCATGCGGTTAACACCGCGTTTTAAAAGCTCGTCTGTGATTTCAAATATATGACTCTTTTGTATCTCTTTAATATTGAGATTTCCAATAACCGGAATAACGTCTTTCAGCATCATTCTACGAGCTTCAGATCCTTTATCTTTGCGATGGATCAAATCCGTAGAAAACCATCTTTCAAACAAATCCTTCACAAGAACTCTACCGGCTTTTTCTTTAGCTTTTTCTTCAATTGATTTCCTTTTATCTTCTATGGGATCGGTTCCCTTATGCTTTACCCCATGCTTCAAGTTTTCGGCTAAACTACGCGCAGCAGGCACTGTTAAACCGGCAACATCATTACGTCCTTGTCTAAAAGGACCAAGCCCCTTTCTTCTCTCACGCCATTTATCATCTTCTTTAACCGAATAGCAAAAGATCCAAGACTTTGAACCCGCCGGCATGATCCGCAAGACAAGCCCTTTCACTTGAGAATCTCGAATATAGATTGGTTTATCATGAGGCTTGAGCTTTTGGCAAAATTCATCCGCCGATGAACGAGGAATCTTTTCCATGTACCTCCATCTAGCTATGTTATTTTTTTTGATCTAAGAGGGTGTTTTCGTTATTCAATGAATTTACGCTAACTTCCTCTAGGGATTTTTGATTGAATTCTTTTTCCAGTTGCCTAACGCTTTTTTCTGCAACAGGTAAATCTTCCGGCATAGTACCGCCTAATTTCTCAATAGTTTGGCGTACTACCGTGCCTACTTCAAAATGAATTTGATTTGCTTTGTTTTTTCCTTTGATGTTTTCTCGACGAAGCTTATCTTCAGCTTGAGTAGCTCTAAAAAGATTTGCAGCAAGTTCCGTGCTTCCCATATGATCCAAAATCTTCTGATTCTTTTTTAGTCCCTTTCGTTGATGTATATCTTTTGCATCGAGTCCTCCGTAGAGGCCTTTATAACCATGGTTTTGGAATATGGCAAAATCAAGAGTAGTTTCTACACCTGATTGTTGAGCTGTTTCGACTAACTGTTTATTGTGCTCTCGAAGGTCTTTTCGGAGATAAACACGTTTTTCATCTTCCTTCAACTGCTGAAAAGCTTGATTGTCGGCAAGTTCTTGTCTTCGCGTTTGAATTGCAAAATAAGTTTGCCCATTGGCAATAACAGGCTTTGCTGGATCACCATTTTGGACAATTAAGTAGCAGGCGTACCGAGATAGTTTTACATCTTCGACCTGCCTTTGCCCTCCTTTACCAATTTCGATCATATCGAGGATATGCTCGAAATGATCTACAATATTGTATCCGCTGTTTTTACATGCCTCTTTTGCTTTTTCAATGACAGGCAAAAAATGGCGATATTCTGAATACTCAAGGGCTTTTGCCAATTTACGGGCACTCCAAAATTCACAACCTTCCTCTTCTTCCTGCCTGAGTGATTCGAAAGTTTGATGATGAGTTTTTTCAATTAAATCTCTTTTCATTCCTTGATCTCCTGTAATATAGGGATGGTTTTCTCTTATTTTTGTGTGGCGGATATGTGGCGGATGCAACCACCTGATAATCGACAATAATCATAGCTACACAATAAGACAATGGCATGATATATTTCAATCTCAAAATACTGTGTGAGATTGATTTTTGCAAGACAGGATAAGACTAAATGAGACTAGTTAAAATAGAAAAAAACTTGCCTGGGGGGCAAGGGGTAGGAGGGTCAAATCCTCTCACTCAGATTCTTTTTCCCAAAGGAATTATGAAGAAACTTACGGTTTTCATAAGTCCTTTTTTTCCTTCGTATGGCAGGTATATGACAGGTAATGTACAAATACACGAGAAGATACAAAACAATTTTAGCATGCTGAAAAAAATGCTATAAGGTTGTGTTATCTCATCTTATAATCATGCGGAGAAATTTTTCACACTCGTCAAGCTGCTCGATCGATACGAATTCGTTCGCTTTGTGTGCCTCCATAATGCGACCTGGACCGCAAACAATCGTCGGAATGCCTGCTTTTTGAAATAAGCCGGCTTCGGTTGCATAAGAGACTTTCTTTATGCTGTCTCTCTTTCCTAAGATTTCGATTAACTCTACATTTTCTGAAGTTTGAAAAGCAGGAATACAATTTATTGGCTCTATTTCCACTGAAGCATCCATCGATTCCTTTTGCATTTCTGGAATCAGATATTCGCTTACATAATTCTTTATCGTTTGAGAGATTTGAGCCGGATTGTCTTCCGGCAAATTGCGAAATTCAAACAAAAATTCAAGAGAAGGAGGGATTGTATTCATGGCAATTCCACCCGAAACCATTGTACTAATTAAGGTTGTATAGGGCACATCATAAAGGTCATCCTTAAATCCTTTCTCCTTAAGCTGTTTAGCAAAATCTCTTAACCAACAAATTAATTTAGCCCCATATTCAATGGCGTTACATCCTTTAGGCGGTAGACAGGAATGGGCGGCATGACCATTTAGGCGACATCTAAAACTATTAATCCCTTTATGCGCGATGACCGGCACCATTTCTGTTGGCTCACCTACAATACAGGCTAAGGGTTGAATTCCTTTTTGTTGAAAATCTGCAATTAGTAAAGGCACCCCTAAGCACCCCACTTCTTCATCATAGGAAAAGGCCAAATGCACAGGGTGCTTGCGTGAATTGGTTTGAAGTTCGGGAATCAAAGCCAGTACTACTGCAAGAAAGCCTTTCATATCGCAAGCCCCTCTACCATAGATGCGATTGTCTCGTTTTATTGCACAAAATGGGTTACTATCCCATACCTGGCCAGAAACAGGAACTACATCCGTATGTCCTGAAAGGATCAAGCCTCCATTTAAAGAACCATCGGATGTGGGAAGTGAGGCAAACAGATTTGCTTTTGTTTTCGTTGAATCATAAGTAAGAGTAAAGGGTATTTGGAGATGCTCGAGCCAATTTCCCACGCATTCAATGAGAGGCAAATTAGAATTACAAGAGGTTGTGTCAAAAGCGATAAGCCTCTTAAGCCATGCTTCTTTGTCCATTTTATCCATTGGTGTTTCCTTGGTTTTTCGAGTAAGAACTAAAGCCATACCCTATTTGTTTCTTAAATAAGCCTCCCTATGAAGGGAGGCAAAATCTTATATTTTTATGTACAAAACTCTATTTAGGTTCTCTGTATCCTCACCCAGGCCTATAACCTGCGACATTTGCATATTATTGGCAATTCGAGCCATTGGGGAGTCACTGCGGGTACGCATCACTAAATTCAAGTTCAATGATTGTGCTGTTTCAAAAAGACATTTTGTGATTTTTGTCGCAATGCCTCGTTTTTGCACGGCTGTATCTACCATGATTTCAGATAGATAAAATACTCTTTGCACCTTTTCTGCAGCCTTCTTTATTCTATCTACAACGTTTTCCTTCATTTCTGAAGAGCTGTATTTGGCTTGCAATTCTTCAGTGGTACATGCATAGCCCCATCCCGCTGCAAAGACTTCCCCACCTTCATCTTCAAATGTAATGAGAGTGCCTTCTGGCTTTGTTACTTCTTTAGTAATATATTCAGAAGTTTCATCTTCTGGGTAAGCTATTTCTAGAGGTTTACCGCAATCTGATTGACTGCAGTTTGTGCTACCCGTTAACTCCCATTGTTGCCGTCCAACATAGTGTTTTTTTTCACAAACTTTGTATTCATTCCAAGGAAGGTCCGCAAACGCATTTGCATACAACCTTGCAGTTTTCACCAATTTGCTTTTTTCGGGCAATTGAGTGTAGCAAACCTGTTGCAGCTGCAACTGTTGCGATATGGGTTCTTGAATAGATAACATCATTTTAATTCTCCTTATTTGTTAATGTTACAATTGTTTATTTTTAAGGTTTCATTGCCTTGCAAACGACCATTATCGATGCAATAGCAAGTTCCTTGAAGCTGTTCAGCAAAAAGCATATCCTGGGTAGAGATCACAAAGGTTTTGCCTTGTGAGGCCAATTCTCTGAGAATTTTAGCCAACTGTGCGCTGTTATCGGGATCCAATGCTGACGACGGTTCATCAAGCAATAAGATCTGTGGATCAAGAGCCAGCGCTCTGGCAATCGCAATGCGCTGTTGTTGCCCCCCAGACAATTCACTAGGGTAAGCGGAGACATACTCTGCCATCCCAAGAGATTTCATAACAGCCACAGCCTTTTGCTTGGCTTCAGACGCTTGCATCTTGGTGGCCACCTGAAGAGGCTGACTGCAATTGTCTAAAGCAGTAAGGTGAGGAAATAGCGCATACCCTTGGGCAATATAGCTTAGAGTCTGTGCCCGCCTAGAAGCAGCTAAGCCTTGGAGGGTCTGCCCATTGAAAAGAACTTCACCCTCATAGGTAGTTTCCAGCTGAGCTATACAGCGCATTAAGGAGCTTTTTCCTGCACCGCTTCTTCCAATTAACAAGGAGATTTCACCTTGCGGAAAGCAAACGGAAATTCCTTGCAGAATTTGTTTAGGAGGAGATCCTTTTTTTAAATAAATATTTTTAATTGTTAACATAACGTAACCTCTTCTCCAATTTTCTAGAAATAATGTTAATAATCGCCGATATCCCCACATAGAGTCCCGCCACAGCTAAGTAGATAGGTAAGGGATCCATCTCACGTGAAACGATATTCATTCCCATACGTGTTAATTCCAGAAGACCAATTGAAGCCAATATCGCAGTGCTTTTGAGTAATGCATCGAATTCACCCGTTAAGGAAGGTAATATATTCCTTACCAGCTGGGGAAAGATTATAAAGCGCAGAGAATCAATTACAGAATACCCTAGCGTATAAGCCGCTTCCCATTGTTCATTCGGTACAGCATTAAGGCCACCGCGCACAATTTGGGCGGTATAGCCTGCAGAACATAAACTCAAGGCAATAATCGCAGCTGTAAAGGCTTCGAGTTCGATACCAAGAAGATCTGGCAGCACAAAATAAGCAATAAGGAGCTGTACATAAACAGGCACAGCACGCAGGACAAAAGTAATACCTTCGATAGCAGAGGAGATCCAACGGCAGCGCAATCGCCTACATGTCAAAGATCCCATTATCGACCCTAAAACTAAGCTAAGAAGGGAGGCTATCGCAAATATTTGCAGTGACAGTGCTAAGCCATTTAATAAGAGCGGCAGTGAACGCAAAATCAGATCAAATGATGTGTTGTCCATGATTTACTCCTTTAGTTTCCATTTTGCTTCTAAGTTGGCAATTGTCCCTTCTTTAAAAAGCTCATTCACTGCTTTTTGAATAGCAACAATGAGATCACCATTCTTTGAATTTAAACAGATGCCATTGCCCATTGACTGCTTAGATTCCGGCAGGTTGATGGTGAGGCTTTTAAGTTTTGGGAATCTTTCCATGTAACTTATTTTCTGAGAGTTATCAACTAGAGCAGCTTGTGATTTGCCATATTTTAGTTCGAGGATGGCATCGCTAACTTTGTCGACCTGTTTAAGAGTTAACCTTGCTACGCTAAGAAGAACATTCTCTTGAAATGAGCCCGCTTCTACGCTGATCACAGCGTTTGGATTGGTGGCCATGTCCTCCAAACTTTTGATGTTATCGGGAATTCCCCCCCAAAAAAGTAACGGCAGGGATGTAGTTTTCTCCCCTTGGTAGTAAATCATGGTCATCTGTTTTTGCCGTTCTTGGGTGATCGATATTGACCAGATCAAGACATCGGCCTTATTTTGTTTGATGGCTAGAATTAATGCAGGCATACTGCCAAAATCTTTGATGACTAGCCTACGACCCAGCTTATCTGCTAAAGCCTTTGCGATGTCGATATCGAAACCTTCATATTCCCCATCAGTATTGATACTGACATAAGGGGCATAGCCACTAGTGGTGCCAACAACTAAATCTTTAGCTATGGCAGATGTAAAAGAAATAATTGAAAGTATGCAAAAGATAAAATAATACATTTTTATATCTCCAAATAATAAAATTGATGTTAGTTAATTAAACGAAGCTTGCCCTGATAGCCTATAGACAAAGATTTACAAAGAGATATTTGCAGGTACTCGCATGCGCAAACTTACTTGCAAAAAGCTAATAAGCGTTTGCTTAGCGTAACCGCAAAGACCGCACTCTCAATAACTAAATAAATGTCAGGCAACAGGGAAAAAATTAGCAATGATGATGGCAATGATGCCCAGAAGAAGAGACAATGAGGGGAAGAGACAATAAAAATTCGTTGTACGTTATACTGAATGGCATGAAAGCGCAGTCAGCACTAGTTATGTTGTTCATGAATACCTCACAATGTTTTTGCATTTTATAAAATAACGA
>Ga0206928_1210_pt1 | contig 12611 bp, 10 predicted proteins | sample Alteio_BWOrgHeat_21_FD_152941 | JGI IMG/M metagenome (GOLD analysis project Ga0206928, IMG submission 152941) | Enriched cells from forest soil in Barre Woods Harvard Forest LTER site, Petersham, Massachusetts, United States -... | ecosystem: Environmental > Terrestrial > Soil > Temperate forest >... | reverse complement strand
TGCGATGCTGCGCTGGATTCAACATACCGATGCCAATCTGCTGGCTTGGATTTCCTATACTTCGGCCCCGGAACACTTGCAAAACGCCGGGCTGGGTCTTTTCGATTCCCGCCCCCTCGTTTTCTACATAACGATGACCGCCTTCATGCTGACACTCACGCAACGCATCCTGCAAGGACGCCGTCTCAAAGGATAATTTCGACATGAAAACAGATTCCCCTTCCTCCCGTTCATCCCGTCGATCAGCCGGGCTTCAGAACTTGCTGACCTTCGTTTTACTCACGTTCATTCTGCTGGCTCTCAATTATCTCGCCTTCAAGCATTACGTGCACAAGGACCTGTCGGAGTCCCAGCTCTACACACTCTCACCCAAAACCATCGACGTTCTCAAAAAACTCGATTCACCCGTTACCATCTATACTTTTTTGGATGAAAAAGCTGCGGGCCAGGTTCAGCAAATCACCACGCTGCTCAAGGAATATCAGCAGAAGGGCGGCAAGAATGTCGCCATGGAAAATATTGACCCCGCCTACGACATTGCCCGGGCCACTGCATTACAGAACAAGCTTCATTTCGACGGGGCGGATCATCTGGTCATCTTTGTGTACAAGGACAAGAACCGTTTCGTTAAAGAGGACGACCTTTTTGACATCAATCCCATGACCGGGCAGGTTGGCGCTTTCAAGGGAGAGCAGCAGTTTACTTCCGCGCTCCTCAGCCTCATCGAAGGCAAGGCTTCCAAGGTTTATTTCACCGAAGGCCACGGCGAACACTCCCTTCAGAACAGCCAGACGGCAAACGGCTATGCACTTCTGGAGGCCAGTCTTAAAAATGAAAATATAGAAACGTCCAATCTCAATCTCGCCTCCAAGGGTGAAGTGCCGACCGATGCGGATGCGGTGGTCATCGCCGGCCCTGCCATCTCTTTTTCGCTTATTGAGGCCCAGTCCCTGGAAAAATATCTCGATGGCAATGGCAAGCTGTTGATTCTGCTCGATCCCTATGTCACGTCCGGGTTGGAGGATCTGTTCAAGAAATATGGTCTAAAATATGACAACGACCTGGTTCTGTATCGAGCCATGACAACCACCGGTTCGCAAATGACCGTACCCCTGGCTCTTATTTATGAGGGCGGTTTCTCGTCACATCCCATTACCGCCAAATTTAGCCAGAACAAACTTCAATTGCAGATCGTCGGTGCCCGCTCCCTTTCACTGGTTACGGATGAAAAAGGTCAACATTCTCCCAAAGACAATCTCCTGCTTCAAACCGACCCAAACGCTTTTGGCTGGGTCAATAATACGGCGACATCCACGGGATCGATGCTTGATTTCAAGGATCGCACCTATGATAAGGCCACCGACATAGCTGGCCCCGTGACCGTTGCTGCGGCATACGATGGTGGCACGACCATCGATCCAAACTCCAAGGCAACCCTGCTTGCCACCCGCATCGTCATGATCGGCTCCTCCAAGTTCCTGGCAAATGATGCCGCTGAAACGGTGGGAATTAACTTTTTCACCAATTCCATCAATTGGCTCGTTAAAAAGGATGCCGTTCTCGATATCAGCCCGAAGAAACCCCAGGAATACGGAATTTCCCTTTCGCCGATGCAAATGAGGACTCTTTTGTGGTGCGCCCTGATTTTTATTCCAGGAGCGGCGCTTATACTTGGAATCTTCACGTGGTTCTCACGGCGCAAATAACCTGACGTTCCCGTTATGTTCCGAAACAGTTCCACTTATATTTATCTGGCAGTAGCCCTGGGGTTACTGTGTTTCCTGTTCATCGACAAAAAACTTCCGGGCACCAAGGATCGGGAAGATGCTGAGATGGAATTGTTCAAGTTGAATCCCGACGATGTCACCGTGCTTGAAATCTCCAATGTCCACGATGCTTTCATATTCCAAAAAAATAATAATCATTGGGAAATTACAAAACCCATCAAGACCCTCGCAGATACTGCGACGGTGAATGAAGTCCTTCATCAGATCGCCTCCGCCCAGCCCCTGCGCGTCATTCCAGTCGATGGTTCGGACAAGGATCAGGCCAATCTCAAGGAATGGGGTCTCGCACCCGCCGCCGAGCGCGTGGTCATCCACACCAAGGATGACAAAGATGCCAAGGGCCAGATGTACGAGCTTCTTGTTGGCCGCAAAACGGCGATTAACGACAATGTCTATGCCCGCACGTCGGGCCGTAAAAAAGAACCGGTCAGAATCATTCCCAATTCAGTCAAGGTCGCCCTGCAAAAAGATCTTTCCGATTTTAGGAGTCACAATGTTTTCGATTTTGAAGTAAGCAAAGCGACCAAAATCGCCTCGCGAACCGCCAGCATCGGAAGCACTCCCGCCCAGGAATACGAAGTTGATCTCAAGGATCGCAAATGGACGCTTCAGAAACCCATTGTCGCCCGGGCATCCGAGACCGATGTACAGAATCTTCTCAGTAAAATCCTGACCCTGCGCGCAACCACTTTTGCCACCGACGCCCCCAGCAACCTCAGTCCGTATGGATTAACCTCCCCGAGCGCAACTCTATCCGTCACAGTCACCCCTGAAGATGCAGCTAAATCCGAGGAGGAACTCGTGCTTCAGATCGGCGGCCCCGTGCCGGATAAGACCGACCAGGTTTATGCCCAGCGGCTTCATTCCAATTCCGTTTTCACGCTTGCCAAAAATAACGTGGATGAACTTTTCCAAGCTTTGCCCAATGTGAGAGATCGGCATATCCTTCCTTTCAATGCTGGCAAAGCCACGAGCCTGAGTTATTCCTTCGGCAACAAAAAGGGAGAGGTTCGCAGCGAAGATCATCTCTGGAACACGGTCAAGGAGTCGGAAGGCCGGGCCGACGTCGGACAAATAACCGATATTCTTTCCCGGCTTGCTCAATTGGAAACGACCCCGGTGTTGAAAGATTCTGTCACCGACCTGAAACCCTTCGGCCTCGATAAACCCCAGGGTAAAATCACCATTGAGTCGCCCGACTTCAAACCGGAACCCTCGCTTACTCTCCTGATTGGAAAAGTGGAAAACAAGCTCCGCTATGTACGCACCTCAATGGAACCGTTTATTTATACCGTCCCGGAAAACACCTTCGACTTTCTTCCCAATGGCAATCTTGCCCTGCTTGATAGCCGGGCCATTAATCTTCCATTGGCCGATATTAAAAGCATGACGATCACGAGCGGCTCGCAGCCGCCGGTCATCCTCACGCGCAGCACTGGAGGCACCTGGAGCACTCCCAACATCAAGGATCGCATGGTCGATTCCACCAAGGCCAACACGCAGGCCAGCCTCTTTGCCCAGTTGCAAGCCAAGACCTGGCTCGGACCCGTACAACCTTCTTACGGGCTGAACAAACCGATTCTCACCATCTCGGCGAAAACCGACAAGCCTGCCCCGACTGTTCTGCATATCGGCGCTTCCCTTCCTGATCACAACTATGCCGCGCAAGTGGAGGGCATACCCACCATTTTTGAAATTTCCGATTCCGATTATACTTTCCTCAACACCAGTTCACTTCAAGCCATGCCCAATATTCTCTCCGGCACGAACACGCCCCCCGTCACTCCCTCTCCCGCGACCAACGCTGCACCTGCCACGAATGCAGCCCCTGGCTTGCCCCAGAAGAAATAAGGTGCCTTTTATTAAGAGGGAAATTGCTTAATCAGATCCTGTAAATACTTTTCCACCCGTTTCTCAACAAAAGTATCTTTCGAATTCGCCTCGGCTTTCCCGACTTCTGAACAAAATTTTTCATGCGAAAGGGCCAAAGCCTCACGCTCCTCCGGTTTGACCAATTGCCTGGCACAGGCATAAGCCAGTTCCCACTGCTCAAACTTATCAGCATACTTATCGAAGCGTAATGCCACGATTCGTTGCAATACCTGAAAAATAGCTTTATCCATCTCTTGCGAATGAAAGGCCGCCACACCGTTGACCAAGCTGCGCTGAGCTTGAACGTCAACAATATCCATAAATGGAGGATGTACCGGATCGACGTCGGGAAAAAGTCGAGCGAGCAATTGATCCGCAACAACCTTGTTTCGCGTACGCTCAGGCGTCATCTGTGATTTTGGGAAAGTTGAAACTTGAATCAGACATCGCGCGATGGCGCGATAATTTAACTCGCCATTTTCCTTTCGAAAATCGGCCAGGAGTTTGTCCTGCTGTTTGACATCCTTTGCATGTACAAGGCTCTTGTTAAAAAAACGATAGGCGAGGTTTGAGTCGTAAAAAGATCGATTCAGCATTTTAATGGCGAGGGGATTGCCTGTTACCGGGTAATAGAACAAAAGCCTCTTCATGGCATCTGTCTCTGCTCCCCATGCGTCGGGATTCAATGCATCCTGCTCAAGCGATCTTTCAAAATCTGCTGACGTCAGACCACTCCAATCGGCCTTCACCGCAGCCGCCAGTGCCGGATTCTCCACAGGCGAGTTAACCACAAGACAAAGTGACGGTTGATACCTCACTGCATTTAAATTTCGGTTGACGATCTGCCCGATGGCCACAAAACATAAGTCACCTACCCTCACCGTATATTGATCAAAACTTTTTTGAGGGTTCATCATGGTCTTTTCGATCATTTTTATTCTAGATGGCTCATTACTCATGCGTTGTTCTCTCGGGTCATATTCCTCATCAAACCATTTACCCATAGACCCTCGTCCCACGATCAATTTCGTGGAACGCGCATCGGACAGATGGTCGATAAGCATGGGAAGCGCGGCAAGACCCCTGCGAACCAGCTCGCGCATAACTGGTGAAACTTTCGGCTTGGGAGAACCCATGATTCCTCCGCGAAATTGGGGTTCCTCGTCAATGGCAATAAATCCGCTTGCCCATGCCATTGTGTCGAATCCAATCCCCTCGTTTGATTCTTCCTGAAGTTTTGTAATAAGATCGGCAGATGTGAGAGCTTTCAGGCTCTGCACGGAGTCGCTGGTTAAAGGAGCATCCGCAGGCTTGGCTTGCTGTGCGAATAGAAGGCTGCCAAACGCCAGTATCAACACGATCAGGATGGAGAGGAAGAACTTTACCATCGATTTGGACTCTTAACTACATAGACGCATGCATCATAGAAATCGCGTGAATTTTTTAAGTTTTTTTTGAAACACGTCGTGGTTCGCGACGCTTCGCCACAGGATGTGTTTTGACTTGGGAGCGGGTTTTATCGCGCATACCCGTGGTGCGACCACGCAGAATGAAACGGAGCGGACAACCTCGCAATTCAAACGCTTCCCGTAACTGCAAATCCAAATAACGCTCATAGGCGGGCGTGAGCAACTCGGAACTATTGACGAAAAGTTGCAGGGTTGGAATCTCGCGAGCGCCTTCCTTTGCAGCCTGTTGCGCCGCGTAAAGTACCTTGAATCGCCGACCCCGCACCAATGGTGGCGCATATTTTTCCATCGCACGACTGATGACGCGATTGAGCGGCCCGGTCTGAAAACGATAGCTGCGATTCTTCGCAATCATGCCCACCGTCTTCAGCAGTCCCTCTATCCGTTCACCCGTTAGCGCGCTGAGAAAAAGAACCGGGGCATACGAAAGAAAAAACAGGTCGCGCTGCACCTGCTCGTAATATTCACGCTCCTTGGCCCGGCTGGCGTCGCCCTGTTCGCGCGCCAAATCCCACTTGTTCACCACGATCATGCACGGCGCATGGGCATCCTGAATCAGGCTTGCGATTTTCTTGTCCTGCATCGTCACCCCGGTCGAGGCATCAACCACTAAAATGCAGACGTCGGCGCGATTGATTGTATGGGCGGTTCGTCCGGTCATCGCACGCTCCAGTTCGTCCTGCATCCGACGCTCCTGACGCATTCCCGCCGTATCGATAAAAAGAAAAGGTTCCCCACGCCAGGTGTAGGCGATGTCCACTGCGTCACGAGTCGTCCCCGCCACCGGGCTGACAATGGCCCGCGGTTCGGAAATCAAGGTATTGATCAATGATGATTTACCCACGTTGGGACGACCCACGATGGCCAAGCGGGTGGGACGCGCCGGGCGAACCAATTCTTCCTCTGCCGGTTCAGCCCATCCTGAAACAATGGCGTTACGCAACGTGTCCAACCCGCGCCGATGGGCGGCTGAAACGGGAAAAACACCCTTGAACCCGAGTTGTGAAAATTCACCCTCGAGATGTGCCTGTTTCTCACCGTCAACTTTGTTGGCCGCCACAAAGACTGGCCGTTGACTCTTCCGCAAATGACGCGCCACGGTTTGATCCAGCGGCGTCAACCCTTCCCGGGCATCGACCACAAAAATAATCTCAGTCGCAGCAGCCAGCGCCAGGTCGACTTCATGGGCGATGGCATCGGCGAAGCCTTCACGATCCTCTACTCCGATCCCGCCCGTATCGATCAGCGTCAACCGGTGTTCATCCCAGCGCGCACTAGTCACCAAGCGATCCCGCGTCGTTCCCGGGCGGTCGAAAACCAACGATATATCCCGACCGGCAAGGCAGTTAAAAAGGGCTGACTTGCCCACATTGGGACGTCCCACGATTGCAACAGTATGTTCCATAATTTTCCTATTTGACTGACGACTGCGCCTCCGTGTGACCGCTATGTTTCAGCAGGTTCAATCCCTGCCGCACGTAAATCACCGTGCAAGCCAAGGCAAATCCGGCGCCCGGCACACAAAACCAAGTGATCCAATGGCCCCATTTAAACAATACAGCACCAATGGCCAAAAAGGTAAAAAAGGTGCTGAGCTTGCCCATCCAATGCGGTTTGATCTCAATATGATGAAGAAAATGGCGCAAAACGAAATACCCCCCCAGCAAAAGAGCATCCCGGCTGATGATGATGGCCGTGAACCAAATCGGGAAGGAACGCAAATGATCCAACGGAACCATGCCAAGCGTCACCAATGCCGCCAGCAGGAGCAATTTGTCCGCGATGGGATCCAGTAACGCGCCCAACGCGCTCCCCTGGTTCCAATGACGCGCCAAATACCCGTCCACCGCGTCGGAGACCGAGGCGATGATAAAGACCGCAATGGCGGCATATCGCCAAATTTCTTCCGGTCGGCCCTGAAAAGTCGTGTCATCGTACGTGATGATGAAAGTGACAAAAACCGGTACGAGGATAAGACGGAGAATGGTGATTCGTGTGGCCCAGGTCATGGAATTGTCCTCATTTCACGCTGGCGGAATGAATGGAATACCTGCCACCTTGCTACAGCCACGCAAAAACAACAGAAAAAATATTGCGTAGCCCACAGCCCCGTATATGCTTGGTATTCCAAAAGATTATGGCTGACGTCGCAAACCGCTACCCCGAAAACCTCTCTGGCAAATATTATGTCGATAACCAGTGTATCGATTGTGATCTCTGCCGCGAGACCGCTCCAAGTAATTTTGGCCGCAATGATGATGGCGGCTATTCCTACGTTTTCAAGCAACCCACCTCTCCTGATGAGGAGAAGCTTTGCAAGGAAGCCATGGAAGGTTGTCCCGTCGAAGCCATCGGCGATAACGGTACTTGATTGCCCGCGTCCTGCCTGAACGGCAGGAATCTTTTACTTACCGACCGGCGGGATCCTTGGGTTTGTACTCGTCAGGTATAGTTTCAATGGTGCTATTGATTTTCTTCTGGGGGAAAAGGGATAATTCTTTCCCGATAAAAACTCCCAGTAAAATCACCATGATGATCACGACGCCCAGGATCAGCATCCCCTTGTATTTGGCACTATCGGCTGTTTCCAGAATAACGACTTCCTGATGCAGTTTCTCGCGGAAATGGGGATCAGTGATGCGGCGCTTGGCATCTTCAAGCTGGGCGATGAACGCCGCGTAAGACTCGTAACGGTCTTCCGGGTGACGGGACATCGCCTTGCTCACCGCATAAGTGGTTTGATCGGAAATATCGGGCACAAAGGCCTTCAATGAAACCACGTTTCCGTTGAGGTGCTTCATCGCGACGTCGTTGGGGTCATCTCCCTCGTAGGGAGGCCGGCCTGAAATCACATGAAAAATGGTTGCGCCAAGGCTGTAAAGATCACTGCGAAAATCTTCCGGGCGTCGTTCCAGTTTTTCCGGGGCGACGTAGTAAGGGGTTCCCCAAATTTCGCCATCGAAATGATCCGCAGTTTCAAACGACAACGAGAGACCAAAATCGACCACCTTCGGCGTATTGTTGGCATTAAAAAGAATGTTGCCTGGCTTGATGTCCCGGTGGATCAGCCCCCGTTGCTGCGCGCACTCAAGTCCACGCGCCACGGCAATTCCGATCTCGATTCCCTCCAGTTCGGTGATCCGGCCCCGGTTCATAATCTTGTCGTCGAGCGAGCCCCCTGAAATATACTCGAGCACAATGTAGTAAACATTCTCATGATGACCAAACGCATAAACCTGTACGATGTTCGGATGATTCAACGAAGCGGTAATTTCTGCTTCCCGGAGAAAGGTCGCCATGAACTTCTGGTCGGAAACCAATTCGGGTTTCAAAACTTTCACAGCGACCTGCCGGTTCAAGGTCATGTCGTGCCCGAGATAAACCGTCCCCATGCCGCCGGAACCTAAATGACGACTCAGAAGAAAATTCCCAAACTGGCGCGTGATGGGAAATTCCTTGCCACAGTAAGGGCAGGTAATGCCATCACCGGGCTCCAGCCCCGTCACATCAATGGCATTCCCACAATGGCCACAAACAGTTGTGACTATTTTTTCAGCCGCGGAATCTTCCATTTAGTCAAATTGCCACTTGTAGGTTAAAATTGCAATTATTGAAACCATGAAGCCAATTTCCCCACCACTACTTTTTCAGGGTGAAGAGATACGTCCCTTTATCGGACAACGTCTCGATGTTTTACTGGCAACGGCCTTGAAGCGATCACGCAACCACGCCCAGGGATTGCTTAAGCAGGGACTTGTCCATCTCGATCCGCATCCCGAAAAAGCCGAACCGAGTTATCGCCTGCGCGAAGGCGACACCCTGACCATTCATCAGGCTCCGCCACTGCCGATTGCAAATAATCCCTCCGGTGAAGCCATTCCACTCGACATCATTTACGAAGACGAGGCACTCCTTGCGCTCAACAAACAACCGGGACTCGTAGTGCATCCCGCCGTGGGACATCGTACCGGAACTCTCGTCAACGCGCTCGTCCATCACCTCGGCGCCCACCTGGCCCAGCGTGGAGGAGAGGAACGAAGCGGACTGGTTCACCGCCTGGATAAGGATACGAGCGGCTTGATGATCATCGCCAAGACGGATGAAGTCCATGAACGACTCGCCCATGCCTTTGCCGAGCGGGAAGTAAAAAAAATCTACCGCGCTCTCTGCTGGGGTATCTTTCGCCGCGCCTCGGGTGAATGCCGCCAGGCTATCGGACGTCACCGGGTGCATCGGCAAAAAATGACGGTGCTAAAGACCGGCGGACGCGCCGCTCATACCGACTATCGTGTGCTGCAACAAGGCCCCCAAGGCGCGGAAGTCGAGTGTACCCTTCACACGGGACGGACTCACCAGATTCGCGTCCATCTGGCCCATCTCGGTCATCCGGTCTGGGGCGATCTCTTTTATGGACGCCCTCGTGAACTGGCCGATGGATTCAAACCACCGAGACAAATGTTGCATGCCTCACTGCTTGAAATAGCCCATCCCCTTACCGGGAAAATGCTGCACCTCGAAGCACCGCTACCGGATGATTATAGAATCAGCCGTGAAAAATTGCTGGCAAAGCAGAAGTAAGTTAAGCGCTTGCCGAAAAGATTTTTTAAAATCTGTCATCCCGAGCTTGTCGAGGAACCTCTAATTATTTTGTTTGAGAGAGGCTTTTCGAGCGAATAGTAAGAGGTCCCTCGACAAGCTCGGGATGACAGGTCTTTTTTTAGAAAACTCCTTAAGCAACTTCAATCGTTGCGCCTTCGGGCACTGCGGGCTCGGCCTTGTAAATCGCGGTCATGGCTTCGGGCTGAAGCATCTTCTTCGGCGGAGCCTGGAGATCCCAGACAATGCCAAGTTTCTCGAGCACAACCAAAATGTAATAGGTGATATCAATTTCCCACCAAAAGAAACCCTGGCGCGCTGAGAGCGGATAATGATGGTGATTGTTATGCCAACCCTCACCCATGGTGAGGAGCGCCAGCCAGATGCTGTTCTTGCTTGCCTCGCCTGTCTCGTAACGGCGCGTCCCGAACATATGGCAGAGCGAGTTGATGGCGAAAGTCGTGTGGTAAAGAATCACGGTGCTGATGAAAAAGCCGACCACCAGCCCCATCCAACTGCCGATTCCAAGCCAGGTTCCCATCAAAAATGCGAAAAGGCCAAACGCGATCGGCGGGATAAATATACACTTATCGAGCCAGACCAATTCCGGGTATTTATTCAAATCCTTGACCACATTCGAATCATATTCCTCGTACTCAGGGGAAAGCACCCAGCCAACATGGGACCAGTAAAATCCTTCGAGCTTGGCTGAGTGAAGATCCTGATCCGTATCTGAATGTTTATGATGGTGCCGATGATGGGCCGACCACCAAAGGGCTCCTTTTTGGGCTGCCGCACCACCCAGGAATGCGAGGACAAATTGAAAAACGCGGCTCGTTTTATAGCTCCGATGGGAGAAATAACGGTGAAAACCACCCGTGATGCCAAATTTGCGAATGAAAAACATGAAGGCGCAAAACGCCACCGCTGTCAGATTGATACCGGTCCAAAACACAGCAAAACATGCCACATGCATCATGATGAAGAGAAGACCGGGTATTGATAAACGGAATTTGCGATGCATATAAGCACTCTATATTAAGCCATGTGGAGGCAGGCACAACTTAAAAACATCGTCTTCAAGCCCGTTGATTTTGAATAGCTTACGAAACAATTTTGCTTAATTTAAGCCCTGACGGTAAATAAATAACTCGGCATTTCTCCATCATGGCTCTTATTCATCCATATATCAGGCGTGGGTTCAGGCTGCTTTTACCAATGGTTCTGGCCGGAACCGGACTGAATGCGCAGGAGCAGCCAGTCCCTTCGCAGCAACATCTGGAAATCACAGGCACTCATCATTTACGCCTCACATACGATTTCACCGTCGTCTGGCCCCGGGGCGGTGGTTACAACGCAACCTTTCATCTCCCCATCCCGCCCGATACCGGCACGCAACACATCGAGCATTTCAGCTCCACGCTCAAGGGCCAGGTCGAAACCGATCAAGCCATTCCACCTCATCGGGTCCTGACGGCGACGCTTCATCATAATAACGGCGATGAACGCGAACTTCATTGGCGCATCCAGATCACCGGCCTCTTCACGACGCACCAACTTGTCGATGGATCTGCCGCGCCTTCCAAGAACCTCATCCCAGCGCCTCTCCCGAATGAATTCCTCGCCTCGACCGAATCGATCAATTGGAACAGCGATGCTTTTCAAGGCTGGCTCGATTCCTCCGGACTGCGCCGCCTTGCCAGCGAAACGCCCTCGCGATATGGCGCACGGGTTTTCGATTATTTCAAGGCACATGGCCGCTACAGTTATCCGCCTGAAACCGCCTGGAATGCCGCAGCGATCTGTCACCACCTGCATACCGATTGCGGCGGCTTCTCCCTGGTTTTTACGGCAGCCTGCCGCGCCAATAAAATTCCCGCACGGCTTCTGGTCGGACAATGGTTTAAAACACGCGAACTGGCCGATAAAACCCTCGACCTGACAGGGCGGCAGTCGCATGTCATCGCGGAATTTTTCGACCCGCAGATCGGCTGGATACCGGAGGATATTTCTTCCACGTTACTCAAGGTGCCCGGCCACGCCGACACCAACTTTTTCGGACGCGAACCCGGTTATTTTTTTACGTGGCACACCGATACCGATTTCCACTTCGCTGTTCCGCAAAAACCGGATGAGCATGTGCAATGGATTCAAAATCCGTCGCTCTGGTTCAGCAAAAATGCGGAGAGTGCCAGCAACTCCATTTCCCATAGCTGGAAGCTGGAGACGTTGGACTGACACTGCCGTCATCCCGAGCTTGTCGAGGGATCGGACACATCCTCACTACCCAGCAAGCTGGGTGATTACAAAAAGCTAACCGATCCCAAGTTCTTCAACTGGTGAATCATCCATTACGCGTCTGATCCCTCGACAAGTTCGGGATGACAGACTGAGGATATTCCTGATTTTAAGCTGTTAATTTCTCCACGATCTTCAGCACATCCTGCGCCTGCTGGCGCGTCGAGGCTTTCAAATCACACCAGACGATTTTGCCACTCTTGATGAGGAAAGATTGTCGACTCGTCATGCCTAAAAACGTCGATACGCCGAAAGCCCGCGCCACCGCGCCTTCCTTATCGGCCAATAAGACAAAGGGAAGATGAAATTTCTCCTTAAAGCGAAGCTGCGCTTCGGGGCCATCCGCACTTACGCCAATGATTCGTACTCCATGCGTTTTTAAATCCTCGAAACCATCACGCAGACTGCAAGCCTGCTTCGTGCAACCGGGCGTATCGGCCTTCGGATAAAAATAGACGAGCGTCAAACCCTCACTGTAAAAATCGGTCAGGCGTACCTGATTTCCATGCTCATCTAATGACACCACCTCGGGTGCCGGATCGCCCACTTCAAGCGGCTTTCCAGAAGTGGTCAGGCCAAGCCAATCGAG
>Ga0206928_1152_pt1 | contig 12731 bp, 13 predicted proteins | sample Alteio_BWOrgHeat_21_FD_152941 | JGI IMG/M metagenome (GOLD analysis project Ga0206928, IMG submission 152941) | Enriched cells from forest soil in Barre Woods Harvard Forest LTER site, Petersham, Massachusetts, United States -... | ecosystem: Environmental > Terrestrial > Soil > Temperate forest >... | reverse complement strand
AAGTCTTCGGGGGCCAAATCGACCAACTCCACATCGTACGTCCGCTGCAAAAAGGAATCGGGAACGGTTTCGTAAACGGCCACGCCCATGATCTGAGCCACGACGTCATTTAAGCTTTCCCAATGCTGAACATTGAGCGTCGTGTACACGTGAATGCCGGCATCGAGCAATTCTTCCACATCCTGCCAGCGCTTGGCGTGGCGGGAGCCCGGCGCATTGGTATGGGCTAGCTCATCCACCAGAATCAACTTCGGCCGACGAGCGAGTGCCGCATCCAGGTCAAATTCCTCCAGACGCACACCTTTGTAGTCGATGCTTTTACGGGGTAAAACCTCCAAACCCTCGAGCAGCGCCGCCGTTTCGGCGCGGCCGTGCGTTTCCACCACGCCCACGAGGACGTCCCAGCCTTCTTTCTTTCGGGCGCGCGCTGCTTCCAACATGGCGTACGTCTTCCCCACCCCGGCGTTGGCGCCGAAGAAAAGCTTGAGGCGTCCACCCGCGGAAGCTTTCTCATCCGCTTGGACGCGTTTAAGCAACTCATCCGGGTCAGGGCGATTCGGCATGGACCTCCATGAGGAGACTATTTTTTAAGCGCATCCAACGCGAGGTTAAGCGCCAAGACATTTACCGTCGGTTCGCCCATAAGCCCGAGCCAGCGGCTTTGGGTTTGCTGCCGAACCAGCTGAGCGACGGCGTCTTGGGATAAACCGCGAACACGGGCCACACGCGCCAGCTGATACTGAGCGGCGGCAGGCGTGATGTGCGGATCCAGACCGCTGCCGGACGCCGTCACCAAATCCACGGGAAGGGGCGCCTTGTTTTGAGGATCCGCTTTGCGCAAGGCATCGATGCGACCTTGGACCGCCTGAATCAAGGCGGGGTTTAAGGGCCCTAAGTTCGAACCAGAGGAAGACTCGCCGTTATAAGCAGGGCTCGTGGCCGAAATCCGGCTCCAAAAATACTGGGGTCCATCAAACGGCTGACCGATCAAAGAGGACCCCAGGACCTTGCCATCCTTTTCAATAAGACTCCCGTTGGCTTGGTGCGGCCACACGAGCTGCGCGACCACCGTCACCATCAAAGGATACATTCCCCCCACGAGCACCGTAAACGCCACGAGCGCCAGAATCGAAATTTTGAGTTGTTTGAGCATGATTCGCCTCTCTTACGCTAGCCGCAGCGCGACCAGCAGCATATCGATCAATTTAATCCCGACAAACGGCGCGACCATGCCCCCCACCCCGTACACCAACGAATGCTCACGCAAAAGCCGGCTGGCGCTCAACGCCCGGTATGTCACGCCCCGCAAAGACAGTGGAATTAAAAAGATGATGACGAGCGCATTGAAGATCACGGCCGAGAGAATCGCGCTCTGCGGCGTGGCCAGATGCATCACGTTCAAGGCCCCCAGGGCCGGGTAGGTGCTGACAAACGCCGCCGGGATAATGGCGAAGTATTTCGAAATGTCGTTGGTGATGCTGAAGGTGGTAAGCGCCCCGCGTGTGATCAAAAGCTGCTTACCGATGCGCACGACCTCGATGAGTTTCGTCGGATTGGAATCCAGATCGACCATATTGCCCGCTTCCTTGGCAGCCTGGGTTCCCGTATTCATCGCCACGGCCACATCGGCCTGGGCAAGTGCCGGGGCATCGTTGGTCCCATCTCCCGTCATCGCCACGAGCCGACCGCCTTGCTGATACTCGCGGATAAGCTTGAGTTTGGCCTCCGGGGTGGCCTGGGCAAGAAAATCATCGACGCCCGCTTCCGCCGCGATCGCCGCCGCCGTCAACGGGTTGTCGCCCGTGATCATCACGGTTTTAATTCCCATCTCACGCAGGTCGGCAAAGCGTTCTTTGATGCCGCCTTTGACGATGTCTTTTAAGTGGATGACCCCCAAGACGAGGCGGCGCTCGGCGACCACCAACGGGGTGCCACCGGCACGCGCGATGGTTTCTACGGTGCTTTTAAGACCCCCGGGAAATTCGCCTCCCTCGCGCTTCACGTAGGCTTCGATCGCATCAACGGAGCCCTTGCGGATTTGCCGGCCATCCTTTAAATCCACGCCGCTCATGCGCGTCTGGGCGGAGAAGGGAATAAACTCCGCGCCCAGCTCATGCACCTGCCGTTCGCGGAGGCCGTACTTTTCTTTCGCCAGCACCACGATGCTGCGGCCTTCCGGCGTTTCATCGGAAAGCGAGCTGATTTGCGCGGCATCGGCCAGCGCTTCGGTGGACGCGCCGTCTGCAGGAAGAAAAGCCACGGCTTGTCGGTTGCCCAGCGTAATGGTGCCGGTTTTATCGAGCAGCAACACATCGACGTCGCCGGCCGCCTCCACTGCGCGTCCGGACATCGCGATCACGTTGGCTTGGATCATACGGTCCATACCGGCGATGCCGATGGCCGGCAAGAGCCCGCCGATCGTGGTGGGAATGAGGCACACCAAAAGCGCCACCAGCACGGTGACCGTGATGGGCGCCCCGTGCCCCGCGGCTTTGACGCTGTACAAGGAGAAAGGCAGTAGCGTAACCGTTGCCAAAAGGAAAATGATCGTCATGCCGGCGAGCAGAATGTTCAGCGCGATCTCATTGGGCGTCTTTTGACGCTTCGCGCCTTCCACCATACTAATCATGCGGTCTAAGAACGTCTCGCCGGGATTTGCGGTGATGCGAACAACGAGCCAGTCCGAAAGCACGGTTGTCCCCCCCGTGACGGCGCTTCTGTCGCCACCGGATTCACGAATGACGGGCGCTGATTCGCCGGTGATCGCCGCTTCATTAACGGAGGCCACGCCCTCGATCACTTCGCCGTCCATGGGAATGAGGTCTCCTGCTTCCACGAGCACCACATCGCCTTTTCGAAGCTGCCCGGCCGGCGTCACGACGGGTGGAAATCCTTGTTTGCCGCCCGGCAGTTTTTTGGCGCTAATATCTTGACGCGACTGCCGCAAACTGGCGGCCTGGGCTTTGCCGCGGCCTTCCGCCATCGCTTCCGAAAAATTGGCAAAGAGCACGGTAAACCAAAGCCAGGAGGACACTCCAAAAATAAAACCGGCCGGCGCTTCGCCTCCACCGCCCAAGGCTTGCAGCCAAAGGCCTGTGGCTAGAATGCTCCCCACTTCGACCACAAACATGACAGGATTTTTGACGGTATGCCGCGGATCCAGCTTCCGGAACGCATCGAGAATCGCCGGAAGGACGATCTTCGAATCCCAAAGACGCCGCGATTGCTGTTTTTTATTCATGGTTAAGCTCCTAACATCAGATGTTCAACGATTGGCCCCAAAGCCAAGGCAGGGATGAAATTCAAAACGCCCACCAGCAGGACGGTGCCGATTAAAAACAGGACGAAAAGAGGCGTATGCGTCGGCAGCGTTCCGGCGCTGGGCGGCACGATTTTCTTTTTGGCCAGAGATCCGGCAATGGCCAGCATGGGAAGGGCAACCCAATAACGCGCAAAGAACATCGCGAGGCCCAGCCACAGGTTATAGAAAGGCGTGTTGGCGCCGAGGCCCGCAAAAGCGCTTCCGTTGTTATTACCGGCGGAGGAAAACGCATAGAGCACTTCACTGAACCCGTGCGGGCCGGGATTAAAGATCGTGGCAAGGCCCGCCTTGCTCACCACGGCTATCGCCGTCCCGATCAACACGACGGCGCACGGCACAAGGATGCCAATGGACGCCATCTTGATCTCGTAGGCTTCGATCTTCTTTCCTAAATACTCGGGCGTGCGCCCGACCATGAGGCCGGCAATGAAAACGGCAATCAGCGCGAAGAGCAGCATGCCGTAGAGTCCCGATCCAACGCCCCCGTAGACGACCTCGCCTAGCTGAATTAAAAATAAGGGTGCCAGCCCCCCGAGCGGCATGAAGGAATCATGCATTGCATTGACGGACCCGTTGGACGCGGCGGTCGTGGCCGTCGCCCAGATCGTGGAATCGGCAATGCCAAAGCGCACCTCTTTGCCTTCCATATTGCCGCCGGACTGTGCGGCCGAATAGGTTTGATCCACGCCCAATTTCGCCAGCGCCGGGTTTCCCCCTTGCTCCTGAGCGGTGCACAGCCACAAGAGCGGCACAAACAACAGCGTCATGGCCGCCAAAAGAGCCCAGCCCTGCCGCGTGTCTTCGATCATGTAGCCGAACATGTAGCACAGCGCCGCGCCAAGCAAGAGGATTGAGAGCATCTCCAAGAAATTCGCGAATGGCGTTGGGTTTTCAAAAGGATGTGCGGAGTTCACGTTGAAAAAACCGCCCCCGTTGGTCCCGAGCTGCTTGATCGCAATTTGAGATGCCGCCGGTCCTACGGCGATCGTTTGCTCCGTGACCGGTTTGCCATCCGAGCCCACCGTCGGCTGGATCAGTGACGCGGTGATATAGGGTTTAAACGTTTGCACCACGCCCTGAGAGACCAGGACTAACGCCAGGACAAATGAAAGCGGCAGAAGGATATAGAGCACACTCCGCGTCAGATCCACCCAGAAATTTCCGATAGTCTTGGATTGTCTTAGGATAAACCCTCGAATGAGCGGCAGAAGGCAGGCCATCCCAGTCGCCGCGGAGACGAAATTCTGAACGCCCAGCGCGGCCATCTGCGTGAGATAGCTCATCGTGGTCTCGCCGCCATAACCTTGCCAGTTGGTGTTCGTCCCAAAGCTGACCGCCGTATTAAAAGAAGAGTCCGGCGTGACCGCGCCCAAATGCATGGGGTTTAAAGGTAAGACCTGCTGGTAGCGCTGCAACAAGTACACCGCGAGCATGCCGACTGCATTAAAAAGCATCATGGCCCAGGCATAGGTTTTCCAGGTCATTTCTTCTTCCGGTTCCACGCCGATCAACCGATAGAACCCCCGCTCCAAGGGCCCTAGGAGGCGTGCCCAACCCGGCGCGCGACCTTCGTACACCCGCGCCATATAAATTCCCAGCGGCTTGGCCAGCAGCAGCAGGGTCGCCATGTAAATTAGGCCCTGCATAAAATTATTCGCATTCATCTAAAACACCTCCGGCTTAAGCAGCGCCACCAGTAAATAGACAAACAAGAGAGCCGACGTGATTCCGCTGACGGCATAAATAAGCGTCATGTGCATTCTCCTTACAGATCCTCAAACAACCGAATCAGCCCAAATGACAAAGCCAACAACACCGCCGTAAGTCCGACATACGCTAAGTCCAGCATCGTTACACCTCCATACCCGTCACTTTCAAGAAATGTGGAAGGCGGTACCATGGCGAATCCTCCTTGAACTCCACTTTCACCATGAGAATATCCCCCCAACCGTTGGTGAGCCATTAAGGGAGCGTTAAGAAGGCGTTAATGGAAAGCGGTTAAAGAGACGATTACACGAGTGGCATAAAAAAAGCGCCTAACCGAAAAAAATCAGAGCTCTGGCGCTTCGAGGCGGTACCCCACGCCGGGTTCTGTTTTGAGGCAGCGAGGGCGGACGGGGTCGGGTTCGATTTTGTGGCGGAGTTGATGCACGGTGATGCGGATAAGTTCGGGGGTGACGTCTCGGGTTTCACCCCAGACTTCCTTAATAAGTTGTTTTTGACGGACGACGCGCCCCGCATGGCGCACAAGACAACCCAGCAAGTCGTATTGAAGAGGCGATAAATGAATTTCCTTCTTCTTGAGCCAGACCTTACGCGCGATGAGATCCACCTTCAGTCCTTCGTAGTCATAAAGAGGCGGGGGATCGTCCGGTTTCTGCGCGGCATGACGCAACGCCGTACGCAACCGGGCCATCAACTCCGGCACGCCGAAAGGCTTCGTTAAATAGTCGTCAGCGCCCGCATCCAATCCACGGACTTTGTCGTACTCCTGACCGCGCGCGGAAACGATAATCACGGGAACCGATGTCCACTGGCGCATCGCCTTTAACACATCGAGGCCGTCTTGGTCGGGAAGCCCCAAATCGAGCAGAATGACGTCCGGTTTTTTGGATGCCGCCAACTCCAATCCCAGCCGGCCCGTACGCGCCTCCAACATTTGCCATCCGTGCTTCTCCAGTGAAGACCGAAGAAAGGTCAGGATGGCGGTTTCATCTTCGATGACCAACAGCGTTTTGTCGTTCATAAAAGGGGCAGTGTAAATTGAAAACGGGCGCCGCCGCCGGGCCGGTTTTCAGCCCAGATGCGCCCCCCGTGAGCCAGAACAACCGCCCGACAAATGGCCAGGCCGAGCCCTGCACCCGGCGAAGAAGCGCCGTGATAAAACTTATCAAAGATGCGCTCCGTTTCATCCGTTTGAAGCCCAGGCCCCCGATCGGAGACCGAAACAACCACGCGGTTTTCTTCCGTACGCGCAGAAATATCGATGGGCCTCTCCTCGGGGGTGTGGCGTGCTGCGTTTTCTAAGAGATTGATGAATACCTGTTCGACCAGCATCGCATCCATCGGCACGAGGGGCAAATTTTCCGGCAGCGCCACATCGATGCGGCGCCCCTTGAGCAACGAATCCAGCCTCTCCAACGCACTGCCCACGATTTCTTCCAAAGGCGTTTTCTCCTTTTGAAGTGCTAGCCCGCCGGCTTCCAATCGCGTCACCTGAAGCAGATTATTCACCAGACGAGAAAGCCGTTCGCCTTCTTCTTGGATCGTCTCGAGTAGTTGACGCGATTCCGAATCACCGGCGACCTTACCCTTCTCCAGCAGAGCACCGGCCGATCCCAGGATGGCGGAGAGCGGCGTCCGCAGATCATGAGAGACAGAACTCAAAAGGGAACTGCGCAGGCGCTCGGTTTCGGCTTCGACTTCTGCGCGTTTGGCTTTTTCCATAAACCAGGTATTGCGCCGCTCGCTCGCGCGTGCCGCCTGGGCTTCCTCGTGCTGTCGAATTGTCAAATGGCTGATCAGCATCGCAGCTGAAAACATCACGACAAAAGTCCAAAGATATTGGACATCAGAGACTTGAAAGGTATATCGCGGCGGCACGAAGCAAAAGTCGAAGGCCAGGACCGCTAGCGCGGCGGCCGCGGCGGCCGAACTCCGGCGACCGCGCCGCGCCACACCCACAACCGCCAGCACGTACACCATGACCAAGTTGGCCGGCGACCAAAAATGGGACAACGGGAAGCACAGCAGCGTTGCGCCCGCCACCGCCAGTGCGGCAAAGCCGTATTCCCGGACCTCACCCACGCGCCGGCTCCAACACCCGGATGGGCAGCACCATCATCTGAAGACCCGCGAATTGCAGGCGCCGTTGGAGAGAATACGCCGTTTCGTTGTGAAGAATACGCTGATACCACTGCTCCTTGTTGAACAGCAGTTTGCCGGCAAAAATAATCGACCGTGGGAACTCCTTCGCCACCGCACGACAGAGCTTTTCCGTCCCTTCCACCACTTCGGTCGCCAAGGCCATTCGATATTCGGCATGAAGCCCCTGCCCTCGGCACCAGTGAACGTATTTTTCAAGATCTCCTCTTACTTTGGCTTCCAGGTGGCCGATTTCTTCTTTCCCCTTAAATGTCCCCGAATCCAAGACGCCCACGGAGATGAAAATGAAATTCTTGAAGTATCCCGGAAGCAGCCGCTGGACGGAAAGGATCTGATGGATTCCAAATCCGCTGAATCCGGAGACGGCTAAAACGGCCGTATGCGCATCGCGGTCTAACACCGCCGCTTCTCCGGGCTGAACAACAGAGGGAATAGCCGTCAGAATCGTATCGAGATGCGTCAGCCCCGCGCGAACGGCACGGTAGTGCGACCGGATGAGGAAACACAGCCCGATCGTGCCCAACGTCAGACACACGGTCACCCAACCGCCCTCGGAGAATTTTTCAAACAAGGTCATGGCCAAAATGCCCGCGCACACGACCAAGCCTAGGGCGTAGATCCCCAGTTGGCCTTTCCAGCGCGGGTCCTGACGGGAAGACAACCAGTGCCGAACCATACCCAGCTCGGTTAGCGTGAACGTCAGGAAGACATTAATCGAATACATAACGACCAGAGTCGTGATATCGCCCTTCGTATAGAAGAGCGTCGCCAGGGCGGCCAACCCCATCATCAAAACGCCGTTTTGCATGGTGAGGCGATCGGAGAGCTGCGAGAAGCGATGCGGCATCCAAGAGTCGAGCGCCATGTTGCTTAAGACCCGAGGGCCATCCAAGAACCCGGCCTGGGCGGCCACTACTAAGAGCGCCGCTTCCGCGATGAGAGACAAGACGACGAAAGCATGTCCCACCGACCAGCCATTCCAGATCTGCCCCCCAAAAAGGTTTTCGAGCAAGACGGCGTTCATCGTCTTGCCCGCCACCGGCTGGGCATTCGTTAACAAATAGCCGATGAGAATTCCGCCGGCCGTGAAGGCGAGCGATCCCGCCATCAACAGCATGGTGCGCTTTCCCGTCTGAACGCGAGGTTCGCGCAGCATCGACACGCCATTTGAAACGGCCTCGATCCCGGTGTAGGTACCGCCCCCCATGGAATAGGCCTTCATCAGAATTAAAAGGACGGGCCAAAGTCCCATCGTAGAAACCGCGCCATGAAAATCACTGCCTGCATCCCGCACGACAGCGGGCAGATGATGGGCATGAGAGGCGATGGCGTAGAGGATCATCCAAACATGCGTGAGGATAAAGACCATAAAAATCGGGGCCAAAATCGTGACGGATTCTTTCACGCCGCGTAGATTCAAAATCACCAAAAGCAGCAGCATGAGGGCCTCCACTGCCAGCTTCCAATGAATCCAGTTCGGCGGCAGGAAAGACCACAGGGCATCGCAGGCGGAGGCAATCGAAACGGAGATGGTCAGGACGTAATCCACCAGGAGAGCGCATCCGGACACCACCCCCGCCTTTTCACCGAGAAGCTTAGAGGCGACTAGATACCCCCCGCCGCCTCCGGGAAACAGGGGCAGAAGGTTGGAGTAGCCCAGCGAAATAATCAGAATCGTCACGGCCGTCAAGACGGCCAAAAATATCGCCAAGTGCGTATGCGCGCCCAATGCGCGGTAGGCCTCATCAGGACCATAGGCCGAGGAGGACAACCCATCGGCCCCCAGGCCTACCCACGCCAAAAAGGCAATCAGCGAAACGTTATGAAAAAGGTGAGGGTCATTTAAATCGCGAGGCTTACCGAACAAGGCGTGTTTAAGGCGTAGAAGCATGAAGGGGTACTTCCTTATAAGCTTACGAGGTTAGCTGTCGGGCTTGGGCCGGTGTCTGGTGGCCCTCATCGTTAGAATCTCGCCCCGAGTCCGCCGGTGCTTTGGCGAACAACGTCTCTTGGTTTCCCCGCCCCGGTTCGTCACCCCCCATATGTTTGGGGGGGTAACCGGGCTCAGCAAGTTTGTAGATTATAGCGCTCTTATGAGCTTATCTCCTGAACAGACTTTAATCCAGCGCATCTTGGAAGGCGATTCCGAGGCGTTTTCTCAACTCGTTCGCGACCACCATGTCGCGGTCATTGGTTTATGCCGCTCAATCGTAGGAACCCAGGAAGCCGCCGAGGATGCCGCCCAAGAGGTTTTCCTCAAAGCTTACCGATCGCTTAAAAGCTTCCGCGGCGACGCTCAATTTTCCACCTGGATTTACCGTATCGCCTACCGGCATTGTCTCGACGTTTTAAAGTACGAAAAACGCCGGTTTGCGGAACCCCTCGACGCCACGAACCCGGAAAATGAAAGCTCTTTAGCCGACCGCATCCCCGATCCCGTTTCATTTACCCAGAACCTGGAAATTCGCGATCTAGCCGAGGCCGTGATGGCGCGCCTATCCCCGGAATATCGGCTGGTGTTGACCCTCCGGGAAGGCCAAGGGCTGTCCTATGAGGAAATCGTCGAAATGACCGGCTGGACCCTCGATTCCGTCAAAGCACGGCTTCGCCGGGCACGCGAAACGATGCTAGAAATCGCGCGACACTTTGAGGCTCCCCCAATCGTCCAAGAAGGTGGAAAGAAACCATGAACCACGACCAGAAGATCAAAGAGCTGCTCAACGCCTACACGAAGGTTCCGACCTCGGAGGCTTTCGTACGTAACGTCATGCGCCGCATCCGGCAAGAAGAAGCCCCCGCCTCCTTATTCTCGCGGTGGTTTACTTTCCCGCGCGTCACGCTGGCGGCGGCCGCATGTGCCGCACTGCTCTTTACGGTCACCCCGCGATCCATCGTTCAAGAACCGGCCGGGCAGGAACCTGTCGTGGCCTATGTGGCGAACGTGCTCGATGCACCGGCCGTCACCACAGCCGAGGAACCGGATACCGAAGCGTTGATCGAGACGTATTTCCTTTAAGGAGGAATTTCCCATGCAGCCCAATCAAATTGCCATCGTCTTAACCGGTCTTTGGATGTTGGGCCTTTCTCCTGTTTTTGCGGATCCGTCTTCCCCGAGCTCTGCCGATTCAGCCCATGAAGAGCGAATGGAAGGACGCATGAAACGCCTCCATGAACAGCTTCATCTGACTCCCGACCAAGAGAAAAAATTAAAGGAACATCGACAGGCGCACCGGGCCGAAGGCAAAAAACTGCGCGACGCCATGAAGGCAAAGCACGAAGCGTTGGAAGCCGAAATGTCCAAACCCAACTTCGATGAAGGCAAAGTAAAATCCCTCCACAGCGAGTTGGCGGCCCTGCGCACCCAAATGGAAGACCACCGTCTGCAGGGGATTCTCGATGTGCGTAAAATCCTCACCCCCGAACAGTTCGCTAAATTTCGCGAGCTGACAAAAAACGAGTGGAAAGAACACGGCGACAAGGACAAACAGGACGAGCATGGGCCTCGTGGCGATAAGCCATAAGCGATTCCTTATTGCCGCGTTCGCGGCGCTCGTCTCCTCCCGCTGCGTCTGGGCCCTCACCTGGGAGGATGCTGTGCATGAGGCGGCGCAGCGCAACCCCGATTTGGCGGCGGAACGCGCGGCCGTGGAGCAGGCGCAGGCCAATTACAAGGCCACTTTGGCCCCATTCATGCCCACGCTTAACGGCAGCTTGAGCGTACAGCGCACGGACGCCGAACATACGTCTCCGGTCGACCTCTACGATTCAACGCTCGAGGGACGCTACAACCTGTTCAATGGTCTGGCCGACACCGCCACGCGCGCCCAAAGCCGCGCGGCATTGGACCAAGCCGTGGCGCAGTATCGCGACATCGCTTCCGATATTAGCCAACAAGTGAAAAGCGCTTTTGCCCGACTGCTTTACGCCCAGAATCAATTGAGCTTAAGCCTGACCATTCTCGATCGACGCCGGGAAAACCTGCGCTTGGTTCAATTGCGATACGAGGGCGGCGATGAAAATAAGGGGTCCTACCTGCGTACGAAAGCGGATTTCGACTCGGCGCTGTTTGACGTGAATCAATCGTCTCGAACACTGCGCGGGGCACAGCGCGAAATGAACCGTGCAATGGGCCGTCCCGGATACGATGTCTTGGTGGCCTCAGGACCTCTTCAGACGCAATCGATGGGAACCCTCCCCAATTTTGACGCCCTGGCGCTTCAAACACCGGGATACCGCGAAATCGAAGCGCAGCGCGTCAGCGCGGAATCGGGCGTAACCCTAGCCCGCGCAGGCTTTATCCCAGCGGTCGACGCCTCCGCCCTAGGGGCCCGCACCGCTTCAACCTGGCCGCCCGATCGTGATCGCTGGGCCGTGGGGGCGACCGTCTCCATTCCGATATTTAGCGGCGGCTCTACGCTACAGAACGTCAAACGCGCGCAAGCGGCGCGCCGGCAAGCGACGTTCACGCAGACGAGCACCCAGGAGCTCATCGCGCGACAACTGGAAGACGCCTACACCGCTTATCTCAACGCTTTGGAAAATGTCACCGCGCAAAACGAATACGTGATCGCCGCCGAAGTGCGCGCCCAGATCGCACGCGGGCAATACGCCAACGGCTTAAGCTCCTTTTTCGATTGGGACAGCCAGGAAAGCGAACTCATCTCACGGCAGAAATCCCAGCTGGCGGCTTTTCGGGACGCCCTGCTGGCCGAAGCGGTTTGGGAAAACACACTTGGAACGGGGGCGATTCAACCATGACGAAGCAAAAAATAGCGTGGGTGGCAGGCGTGGGTGTCCTGGTGATTGCCGGCGTCACGATTGGGGTGCTTAAACCGAAACAAGAAGCGGCGTATCGCATCGTCACAGTCGAACGCGGCGACTTGGACAACAAGATTTTATCCACGGGCTTAGTCCAGCCGGAAAATCGCATCGAAATTAAGTCCCCCATTGCCGGACGCGTGGAACAGCCGCTGGTGGATGAAGGCCAAAAAGTGAGCAAAGGCCAGATCCTGGCCTGGATGAGTTCGACCGAACGCGCCGTGCTGCTGGATGCGGCGCGCGCTCGCGGCCCTGAAGAGTTGGCGCACTGGGAAGATCTTTACAAGCCGACACCGCTCATCGCGCCGCTTCCGGGCACGATCATTGCGCGGGATGTGGAAGCCGGCCAGACCATCACCTCGGCGGATGTCGTGTTCGTGCTTTCTGATCGCTTGATCGTCAAGGTGGATGTCGATGAAACAGACATCGGCCGCATCCAGCTGAATTTACCCGTCGACTACACGCTAGACGCCTATCCCGATTCGGCCCTGACTGGCAAAGTTGTCAAAATCGCGCAGGAATCTAAGACCGTCAACAACGTCACCACCTATGAAGTCGACGTGCTGCCTAAAGAGGTACCGCCCTTCATGAAAAGCGGTATGACGGCTAATGTGAATTTCGTCATCGACTCGCGCACCAACGTCTTGCTCGTCCCGGCGGAAGCCGTGCATCGGCGCAGCCACAAAGCCACGGTCCAAATGTCCGA
>Ga0206928_1089_pt2 | contig 12825 bp, 8 predicted proteins | sample Alteio_BWOrgHeat_21_FD_152941 | JGI IMG/M metagenome (GOLD analysis project Ga0206928, IMG submission 152941) | Enriched cells from forest soil in Barre Woods Harvard Forest LTER site, Petersham, Massachusetts, United States -... | ecosystem: Environmental > Terrestrial > Soil > Temperate forest > O... | reverse complement strand
AGCGCCGCGGAATTCGGGGTGAAAAATGCGATTGATTGCGGCTGGTACTTTGATCATGCCCACTGGACGAACCATGCGGATCTCATCGCATTGGTCCGGCTCAAGCCGGCGAAACTGGCGCTGACACAGTACGATTATCACCGGAATTTCGCGCCGCTGCTGGATCAACTGCGCGGGCAGCCGGAGCTGGTCACGGTGCGCATCCGCGACGAGGCGGCGGTGCGAACGCCGGATTCGATTCCGTCCCTGCAACGGGTGGTGCAGCACATTTCCTGGGCGCCGGTGCTGGTGGATCTGGACTGGAAATAATCCGGCCAGGCTGCGGTTTATTCGCTCAACCGGAAGAACATGTTTCCGGCCGGCGGTGCCACGGTGCAGAAGTTGGTGCCAAAACAGTTGGTGATGGGCCAGCTCGTCGTGACCCAGTTGGTCGTGGCCGGATTTGGGTTTTGTTGCAAGGTATAGTTATAGATGCTGTTCGTCGGCCAAAGGATTTTTAAACAGTTGATTGCCCTGGGGGCAATGGAGAGATTTGGCGGCGCAGGGATGGCAGTGAACGAGAGTTGTGAATCAACACAATTGGGGCCCAATTTAAACCCATTTGAATAAAATGTTCCATTGCAAGGGGTCGGGTCAAAGCCATTGCCACTGATGGTGCCGGTGAAGATAACATCCAGAAATCCTCCACTGTCGAATATAACGCTCGAAGAGGTGAGATTACAGGTAAAGCCGCCGACCGACCAGAAGCCGGTCACCGGCCCGGAATTGAAATGCCAGGCCAGGGGTGAAAATGTAACGGCTGTAGTATAGGCAATATTGGTGAAAACGCCGCCGACGCCACTGACAGTATTGGTCCATTTAAGCGCAACGGTGGCAGTATTATCATTCGCGCTGTCGAGCTGGACAACGCCTACAAACTGAATTGTTCCTGTGACTGGGGCGGCGGGCGCGATTTGAACCATGGCCATAAACGCGACGGCACATGCGATGAATAACTGGGGGTGTTTCATTTTAATCCTGAGGTTAAGTATTTGGACTAAAGGCTGATTGCATCAGCCAAGCTTTCTTGATAACACGGTTTTACGCCTTTGTCTGGAAAACTGCAAGGCTGGAAATGAAACAACGGTGTTAATTCACTGTGTCAACCGGAAATACAGTTTTTGGACCAACGGGGTGACAATGCAGAAATTGGTTCCTAAACAATTGGTAATAAAATAGTTGGCCGTGCCCCAGTTGGTGGTTGCCAGGTCGCTGTTTTGCTGGAGGGTATAGTTATGATATATGTTCGTTGGCCAGAGAATGCTCAAGCTGCCCGGTCCGTTGACGATGATGGAGAGATTTGGCGGTGGGGGCACGGGAGAGAATGAGAATATTTCACTAAACTCCATGGGGCCGCCGATTGGCGGGTCAGAAACCGAAAACCCGCCGGCGAATACTGTGGTGTTAAAGCCATTTCCGCTCACCGTGCCGGAGAGTTCAACATTGAGGAATCCGCCGCCTTGAAGAAAGATGCTGGAAGAAGTGAGATTGAAGGTAAAACCTCCGACCAACCAAAAATTCGTCACCGGCCCGGAATTAAACGACCACGCTGGAGGCCGGAATGAGACCGGTGTTCCCAGGGTAATATTGGTAAAAGAACCAAAGGTAACGCTGACAGTGGTGTTGCTCCAGCCATCCACTTTGCCGGCCGCATTCACATCTGCGCTGTCAAGCTGCACACCGCCCAAGAACTGAATATTGCCGGTGATGGGACCGGCTTTGACCTGGGCCGCGACGAGGAAGGCGCAGACCATGAGCAGCAAGCGCGTATTCATTTGCTGATTTCCATTGGATGGGTGTTTGTACTCAGGACTGTCGGCGGGACCTGACTTGCGGCCAGAATTTTTGTCAACAGCAGCCTACGCGTTCATCTCGAAATCTGCAAGGATTATCTTCCGCTTTAACGTTAACCCGCGATCGCGCGCTGGATCAGGTTTTTCTCGCGTTCGCCGTAGGAAAGTTTCAAGGCTTCGGTGCGGGCGGCCTCGGTCATTTTTTCCCAGGATTTGCGGAGGGCGTTGATCATCTTGTCATCGTCGCTTTTGGCGGCAAGGGCGGCGAATTGAAATTCCAGAAAGACGAGGCAAAGGGCGTCTTCCAGCACGCGGACTTCGGGATCGGCGGGAAAATTTTTCTTGAGGTTCAAATCCTGGACGCGGTGGATGGTCTCATCGTCATAACCGGCCTCCCGCAGGATGGCCCCGGATTTTTCGGCGTGAAATTTCTTGAGGTCGGCGCGCCATTTCAGGTAGCCGGCGCGGGTCATGGGATATTTTTCGCGCGGGCTTTCCCAACGGCAGATGTGCTGGCAGCGCGCGGCCAGGCGGAGGGCCTCGGACGCCTGCGGGCATAGCCGCAACACCCGGGCGGTCAGTCTTTCGGCATAGAGAAGTTCGCGCGGCTGTGAATTTTCAAGGTTCGGATCCCGGGAGTTTTCCCCGTCGAAACGGCGGATGGCGGCCAGGAATTTTTCGTTCACAGGGCGGATTATGCCGGTGTGTCGGGGGTGGAGGCAACTACCGGCGCATGCGTTCACGGAATTTTTTGGCGGACATGCCGGTGGCGCGTTTGAAGGCCACGCAGAAGCTGTTGATGCTCTGGTAGCCGCAGTCGTAGGCGATGGTCTCGACTTTCTGGGGGGTCTTGGATAGGAATCTTTTGGCGCGTTCGACGCGAACGCGCTGGAGTTCCTGGCCGGGAGTGCGGCCAAGCTGTTCCAGGAAAGCCTTGTGGAGGCCGCGCCGCGACATGGCCGAGACGCTGACGAGGTCCTTGATGCAGATGGGTTCGTGGCCGTGCTCCCAGATATGTTTCAGGCTGCGGGCAACGCCCTGATGCTGGATGGTGAGAATGTCGCTGCTTTTGCGGACAATGACGCCGGCGGCCGGGATGCGCAAGGGTTCGGCGGGCGCTTTTTTGCCGTCCATCAGGCGGTCCAGCAATTCGGCGCCACGATAGCCGAGCACATCCAGGTTGGTGTCCACACTGGAGATGGGCGTGTGCATGGCATCGGGCGCGAGCAGGTAGCTTTCGGTGCCCACGATGGCAACTTCTTCGGGGATCTTGATGCCGACGCTTTGGCAGGATTCGAGCACGTCGAGCGCCTGCTGGTCGTTGGCGGCAAAGACGGCGAGCGGTTTGGCGGCCTGTTTCATCTGGGCGGCGAGCCATTTGCGTTTGCGCTGCCATTCCTGTTTGCCGGTGGCGTAGGAGGGGGATTCGAGCCAGCGGAGCCAGGCGCAATCGTGGCCGGTGGCGCCGAGGGCCTTGATGAAGCCGGCGCCGCGTTCCTCGTAGGACCAGTTGTTGGCGTCGCTGTAAAAACAGAAATTGGTGAAGCCGCGGGTGAGGAAATGTTCGGCCGCCAGCCGGGCGGCATGGCCGTGATCTTCCAGGACGCGGGGAAATTTCAACTGTGGCCGGCGGAAACTGAAGTCCACGGTGGGCAGCCGGGCGGATTTCACGAAGTCAGCCAAGTCGTCCCCGGCGCCGAGCCAGGCGAGGATGCCATCGCCTTCCCAGCCCCAGGGGATGACTTTTTCACGGGTGTAATCGGCATAGACGTGCCAGCCGTGTTCCTGGGCATATTTTTCAATGCCCTGGTGGAGCCGGTAGTCATACCAGCCGAGTGCCAGTAAAACGCGTTTCTGTTTTTTGGCCATGCTGTGCTGCTACTAAATCGTATTTGCGGGACAATTCAAGTTTTTCCGGTGTATTTTGGAATTTTTTTCAAACTGCAAAGGCGGTTTTGTGCCGAATTATCATAGTTTTGTGCAGGCCCGGCGGGATAGTAGTGCATTTTTTTCAAACCTATTTGCAGAAGGTGAGGGATGACAAGCGGGGCTTCGCTGGTAGTGTAAATTAGTAAATACCCATGAAGCACTTAACGCAAAATCTGCGCGCGAACTCCACGAGCCGCCAATCCCATGTCCCATCGAGGACCGGAGGATTCACCTTGATCGAACTGCTGGTGGTGATCGCCATCATCGCCATTCTGGCGGCGATGCTGTTGCCGGCGCTGGCGGCGGCGAAGGAACGGGCGAGGCGGATCAGTTGCGTGAACAACCTCCGGCAGATTGCCCTGGCGGTCAACGTTTATGCCACCGATAACATGGATATCATGCCGCCGTTGAAATACCGGGATGCCAATGCGAAGGATTATGCATATATCATGATGGAATATTCTCCGGTAAACGTGTACCCGCCGGCTTTGACTGAGGGGCCTTATAACATGGGCATCTTGTGGATCAACAAGCTGATCAACGATGGAAGGCCTTTTTATTGCCCGAGCGTAACTGGAGTCAATAATAATTTAACCTATGATTATTATGCTTCGACACAACCCTGGCCCTGTGGCCGGAATGCGGCTACCGCAACCGATGGCAACCCATCGTGGGTGCGTTCTGCATACAGCTACTACCCGCAATCAAAGCAAACGGCGAAAATCAGCACGGCTGTTGGGCTGAAAGATGTGCCATTTTGGCCGGATTACAGCACGTCGCCCGCCCCGTATAATGGATGGTCGGTGGTTCCGCTCTTCAAAATAACGGCGATTGACCAGACCAAAAGCATAGTGGTGGATAACATTCCGGCTTCCGGCTTATTCAAGGATTTAGCGCATAAATCCGGAAATAATCCGCAGGGTTTGAATGCGGCTTTCGGTGACGGCCATGTCATCTGGCAAGGTATCAAGCAAGAACCTGCCGCCTTTAACCAGTCTGAATGGACCGCCATGGTTGGAGGCAGCGGTATAGACTTCAGATATGTCATGGCTCAGTGGCAGCCTTAATGCGGGCAGATTTGTATTTCAACAACCAAAAAAACAGAAGCTTTCCTGACCATTCGAGATTCAACCGTCCCGGCCCACCGTTAACCCAGCTAAACAACCATGAAAAAAATATTTATCCCCCAAATTTCACTGGCTTTGCTTCTGACAGCCCTTCCAGGCCTGTCCCAGACAGTTTTCTTTACTGATACTTTTACCGGCGGCAGCACGCTGACGAATGCGACCCCGGCCGTTCCCACCGCAACGTCAGCAAGCTATCAACTGGTTTCGACGAAGGGATGGGCTCCCCCGCCGACCATGACGGCCACTGATTTCCGATACGGCATCGCTTCAACCGGTGGGGGGACCATTGAATGCCAGGCCATATTTACCACCAATACGGTGACGCTGACGCAGCCCGGAGATTACATCCAGATGGTGGTCACATTCACAAATGAGGCGGGCATTTTGACGGCCAACGGCCAGTTGGATTTTGGTTTGTACAGCAGCGGACAAACCAACCCGATTTCCGGAGGTTTTAACGGCAACGCCACCAGCGGCAACAACGCGGTTGGAGGAACTACGGAATGGCTGGGCTATGTCGGCCAACTGGCCTCCACGGGGAACAGTTCCCGGATATTGACCCGCGCGGCCCAGACGACCACGACGGCTAACAACCAGGACCTGTTGACCACAGGCAGCAGCACCGAAAGTTATGGCAACCCGGCGGCGGGGGTGATTGGCACGGCAGTGTCCTCGACGCTGGTACTTTCCACCAATACAACCTATACGGATGTCCTGATGATTACGCTCGTCGCCGGCGGCAGTGTGGCCATCACGAACAGCCTCTACAATGGCGCGAACATCAGTGCGCCGCTGAACACACAGTACGGCGCTGTGGCAACAAATGCCACATTCCTTACCAGCGGTTTTGACGCTTTTGGAATCGGCTGGCTGGCCAAAGCAGCCACCTTTGGTGGCACGGTCATTGATATCTCCTCTATTCAAATCAGTGGCCATGAGACCGTCATTACCGGACCACCGCTGATCACCGCGCAACCCATCCCGGCAGTAGCTGTCACCAACGGCTACGCCCAGTTCGCCGTTGCGGCCACTGGTTTCGATGTGACCTATCAATGGTATCGTAACGGCGCCGAGCTCGCCAACGGTGGTGATTTTTCCGGGGTCACCGCGGCAACGCTGGCAATTTCGCCTTGCGAAAGTACGGATGCGGTTTCAGCGGTAAATGGATATTACTGCAAAGTCAGCGGCGCTGGCGGTTTCAGCACGAACTCGGTGACCAACTCGTTGACGCTTTATCCGGCCACGAACCTGACTTGGACTGCGTCCGGCGGTGCTACTTGGGATCTGAATACGACCGTAAGCTTTGAGGATCCAAGTTTGAATCCGCAGGTGTTCATCGGCGGTGACTCCGTTAATTTCATTGATTCCGCGTCGCAAAACAACTCCATAACCATGACGGGCAATCTGGGTCCATCCTCAATGTATGTGAGTACTGCCACGGCCTTCACGTTCGCCGGCAGCGGCAGTATCGTCGGTCCGTGCGCCGCGACCCTGGATGGACAGGGGTCGCTGGGGGAAGTGATTCTAAACGCCAACAACGCCTACAGTGGCGGAACGCTGCTGACCAACGATGTCTATGTTCAACTCAAGAATTATGCGGGCCTGGGTACCGGTCCGGTGACTTTGAATGACGCGGGTGGAACCTTGGAGACCACGGTTACGGGGTCCGCCACCGTTGGCATCAATGGCAACGTCAATGTGCTGGATGATTTCACCATGCAGGTTGACGGGCATGGCACCTTCGCCACCGTTTTCCTGGGCCAGTTGTCCGGCACGAGTGGCAAGACCCTGACCATCAACCCGCAAACTGCCGCCACCACCAACCGTTTCCGGGTTTATGGAGCCAACATGGTGCTTGACGCCAATCTGGCCCTGGACACGGTGGACTCGGGCATCAGCCAGGCCCTCTACAATGGAACCGTTATTGCCCCGTACGCCGCCAGTGGCACTCAAACCTTTAATGGCGTGATTTCAGGGGCCGCCGGCCTTGTCCAGCGGGGTGCTGCCACGACCGTGCTGAATAACAGTGGCAATACCTATTCCGGCGGCACCTTTGCCACCGCCGGCAGCATCGCGTTCGGTGCTGATACCATTCCCACCTCGGGGACGGTTACTTCGGGTCCGATCGGCACCGGTCCGTTGTTTGTCGCACCCGAGGTCGGCAGCGGGAACGGCAGCGGAACCGTGCTGGCCGTCAATGGCGCCCGGACCATTGCCAGTCCCATCGAATATCCCAGCTCCACGAATAATCAAACCCTGGTTATCGGCGGCACCAATGACCTGACCTTCACCGGATCGTATGCCCTCAATGGACAGGACGGTGCAACCAATGTCGTCAACCGCACGGTGCAGGTCAATAACACGGGTGCAACGACCTTCTCCGGGGCGATTACCGATGGTGGCTCTGGATTTGGCCTTGTCAAGACCGGTACCAACACGCTCTATCTGAACGGCGCCAACACCTATACCGGTAACACCACCAACACCGCCGGTTTGCTGGCTGGCTCCGGGAGCCTGACCGGTTCGGTGATTGTCACCACCAATGCCTCGGTCGGCGGCGGCTCGGCTGCAAGTCCCGGCACATTGACGATCAGTGGCAATCTTACCCTCACGAATGGCAATGGGCTCTTCCGCCTCAACCGGTCAGGCACGAGCGATCAAGTCTCGGTTGGCGGTGCGCTGGTTGCCGGCGGCGTTGGCACCATTAACGTAACCAACCTGGGGGCCGCGCTTCAGGCGGGTGATTCGTTCAATGTCTTCAACAAGGCGGTGACCGGTGGTTTATCGCTGAAGATAGCGGGTGGGGGAAGCGTGATTTGGACCAATAATCTGGCGGTGAACGGCTCTATCGCTGTTTACTCCGTGATTCCCACCACCCCGACCAACATCACCGTCACGGTCAACGGCACCGCGCTCGGCATTAGCTGGCCGTCAAGCTATTTGGGTTGGATTCTGCAGTCCCAGACCAACAAGTTAACTGTTGGGATTTATACCAACTGGGTGGATGTACCGAACAGCGCGAGCGGTACTTCCAACAGCTTCACGATTACAGCAACCAATCCGGCGGTCTTCTATCGCCTGCGCAGCCCGTAAGTTTCAGCCTTTTCATCGCCGGCGTGGAGCGCAAGTTCTACGCCGGCTTTTTTATCATCCCAGAAAAAAATAAAGCGCAGGAATTTCTTCCTGCGCTTTTGGTTCGCCCGCGCAAAAAAGCAAAGTCAATTCACGATATGCGATTGACGATTTACGGGTCGTCGGGGGCGATGATCACGCCCGGGCGAATTTGGACCGCCGGGGACCGCGCCCGCCACGGGCGCCGTTTTCCGCGCCCTCGCGGAAAACCCGGGCGCACCGGAAAATTCCAAACGTTCGCAAGCGTCATGCTCGTAAACAAATTGATGAATATATATGAGGACGCATCTCGCAGCCGCGGGTCCGTGAACTTCAAGAAGCTCTCTGGGTGTTGACTTTCAAACGGATGACATCAGCCAGGCCGTTGGTTGCCACATTTATTTCTTGTTCATCGGGCATCCCGAGGCCGGCCAGCGTAGCGCGGTGATCTACTCGGTGCTGGGCAGTTGCCGGCGGCCCGGCATCAACCCGCCGAATGCCTCCACGATGTCTTTGAACGCCTGCCCACGGCCAAGACCCCGGAAGAAAAATTCCTTACCCCCACCGCCTGGCTCCAGGCCAAACGTAACGCCGCGCGTCAGTCTGCCTAACTCATTTCATTGTCAGCTTTCGTGCCATCCAACTTTGGCACTTCACCAAACGCTTACGGTTGACTGAGACAGCATTCGGTGGCGGGCACTTGTCGGGCCGTAGCTTTAGCGAAGGCTGAAGGCATTTGGCGGTTCAGTTTGATATAGGCGAGCTTTGATTTTGTCCGTAGCCGAGCCACGGTTCGGAAAACGAACAACGACATTTGGGGAAACCATCTGTGGCAAGCGGGGAAGCTCACCTGTTCCAGCCTCCATTTTCATTGGCACCACGCGTGCTCTGATTGGCGTGTCGGTGTTCGCCCTCAACTGGTGATCCCGACCAATCCGGCTGATTTGGACAGCAGTGACATTTTTATTGGGGTATATTATTTGTAGTCTCCTCGCTTCCAATTGCGGCTTTCATCTCCTGTTTTATCTTGTCAATGTCCGCACCACTAAAAAACTCACAACCTGATGTAATATTCAGCCTTACCTTGTCGTGAGACAACATTTCTTTCATGTTTTCCCCTTCAATGGTTTGGACAAAAATATTTTTTTGGTCGGTTTTGAGAGAATAAAACAGCAATATAGAAATAAGGTTGAGTCTGCTTTCCTTTGATATTTGCCGGTCCGATTTAAGGGCCATCAATTGCGGCAAAATTCCCTTGACCACATCCAGTTGGCCGCTTTGGGCCGCCTCACCGGCAAGTGGTTCATAACTATCCTTGTCCCCGTATTTGACCGCATTGCCATAAGCATAAACCGCCTCGTTGGATGCGTTTATTGAAGCATAGGACGCTCCAAGCAATCTCCAGCCACGCCAGTCGTTGGAATATATATTCACATATTCCTTTGCCATTTTTATTGCTTCCGGATAAATCCCAAATCCAGCAAAACAACGACCGACCGGCAGCTTGACCCTGGTTGATATGTCATTTGTATGTAAAAAATAATAGCCTATAAGAATTCGGCACCCGTCTGCCCCTGCTTTTTCATTTAAATCATCGAGGCTGATTTTTCCTCTTTCAAAGGCGTCGAGCTTTTGGTGCATATCGCTGGCCTGTCCGGTGGTGATGGAAAAATAGTCCATATTGCCAGCATAGAGAATTGGAACGAAACCGACGATTGCCAGCACTTTCGCAAAAAAATATTTCATAATTATTAAAATCTTATGCCATATTTGACTCCGATCGACAAGTCTTGCCCCTTTTTCCCCTTTTCAATGGATGCGTTTATGGAACAAGTTCCTCCGAAAGCATTAAAGTTATATCCTAAGCTTGCTTTCTGCCCAAGTGCATATTTTGCTCCATTAATAGCGGCGGCTGCCGCCGCAGTCCCCAAATTTTCGGCATTAGACCCAATTCTGAGGCTATTCATCGCATTCTGCCCATACTGCTTTGCTGTATTACCAAACATGTCATTAGCAGCTTTCCCCAAGCCAGATCCAAAATCGCCGACGGGATTTTTTGATGGCGGCTGATCAACCGGTGGAGGCATATTCGGTGGCCAGCTATCGAATGGACGAAGCCAATTATTTGAAGATGGATCATATGGATCGTACGGAGGTGATTTTGGATTCAGAGAATCTGGAACTCCAGAATTGTTATCACACAGACCAAAAGCGTCAACCGAATTAACCGAAACATTAGATATAAAGGTATAAAGATTATATCCTCCAAGTTCTTGTATTGGATCCCTATTCAACCATCTTTGTAAATTTGAATCGTAAAACCGGCGCCCGTAATAAATAAGCCCACTGTTCTCATTCAATTCTTTGCTGGAGAACCGATATTTGTTGGCACCCGCTATCATGCCGCTCATCGAAAGGATGTTCCCACAAGGATCATACTCGTAGCTGGCCACAGCGAGTCCGTTGGGCTGAATCAGCAGCGTCACGTTTCCATTTCCATCGCTGTGATAGTAGGAACTGATGACATATTGCGGATGCGGATTGTTGATTGAAACCACATTGGGAACAACCTGCTCTTTGTCGGACCGGGCCAGCAGTCCGCCAATTCCGCCGGCCCCTTGGAGTGTGCCGCTCAAATCAAGGCCGCGGGTGTAGGTCGTCAGAGGCAAATTATTTTGATCGCGTTCCTGGAAAACCAAGTTGCCGTCATAAATGTAAAATACCTCGTTGGTCTGCAACCAAGAGCTGCCGACCCAGGCATATTCCGTCGTAATCCGCCGCCTCTGCAACCCGTCATACGTAAAGTCTTCCCGCCAAACGTTCGTCTGCCAGACACTCACCAATTCGTTCTCAACATCGTAAGCGAAACTACGCGTGCCATCGCTGGTCAGATTTCCGTTGGTGTCGTAAAGATAATTCGCGCTGCCAGTGACATTGACCTGGATGCTGCTGCTGGAAACCCGGTTATTGGTATCCCGGGCTGTAGCCGACAGCGTGTTCAATCCGCTGGTCAACGTCAGATTTGTCACGGCAAAGGTTGAATCGGTGTACAAGGCGGCCACCAGGCTGTTTACCGTCACGTTGGTTGCCGGACTGGTGGTCGAGCCGGACACCACAGGTTTGGCGCCGTTGTTCGTCAGATTGCTCAATTCATTCAAATCGTTCACGCTAAAGGTCTGAACCAAGCCGTTGTTGGTCCGGTCATTCAGGTTCCACGCTTTATCATAGGCATATCCAAACTGTTCCTGCAAGCGATTGGTGGTCCCGCCCAGGCTCTTTCCCGAGGCCAGCTTCAACTGGCCAATGTTGTCATATGAGTAGTTGATGTAATTTCCTGCTGTAAAAACCTGCTGCGTCACTTCTGAACCTGGATCGTAAACAAATCCGTGCAAATCAACTGTTCCTGACAGAGGAGAACTGACATACGTGTTCGTCAACCGTGCCAAGCTGTCGTATTGGTTCTGAATGTACAGGCTGCTGCTGGATGGGAAAGCCGGAAACTGCGCCTGTTGCACCCGGTCGCCGGCGCCGGAATAGGTATAGGTAAAAGTTCCGGTAGGTGACGTAAAGGTACCTCCGGCCGGAGAGGTTACGGTGCCCAAACGCATCATGGAATCGTAACCGTAGCCCTGTACCCACGCCATTCTTATTAGACTATAGTTTGCCCCCTTTTCTAACTTGCGACAAAAAAAAATAATCTTCTCTAATTTTGAGCAATCCCCATATCCAATAAATTGTGACTTTTCTTTCCAACATTTAATCCAGTCATTTCCGGAAATCTCTATGTCCATTTTTTCCCAATGCTCACTTTCCCAAGATGTGTCCTTCAAATCTATTTTTACACTCCAACCGGGATTATCTAACGAATTAATGCTAATTCCATATGCATGTTCCCAAACACCGTTACATCGGCTCAAATACCAATCTTGCAGCTCGTTTAGGTATGTATTCATGCGCTATATTAAGTTATTGCAATGACTAGAAATAGGTATTAAAGGTATTGAATGAGGTGGCTGTGACTCTGATGTTGTACCTGCCGGAGGCTGCATACCTTTCGGATATGTAAAACTCGGATTATTTTGGCCGCAATTGCGTCGGCGAGTGGAAAATAATTTATCATTGGATTATTGCTGGGAAATTTGGAACGGAAATGGGCGCAGAAAGCGGGGAGTATTCAGGGACAGTTCTTGCCCGCCAGCCCTGGAAACCCATAAGCTGTTTGCCTAACAACAGTTGACCTATAATATTCATACAACCCACCCACGATTTCCCGAAACCCACTGCCGTGTCTTAATCCAGATTTTTCTTGAACGTAGGCTATCCAAGCAAATACTTTTTTTAATGTCGAGAATGTTTTTGAATTATTTTTATTCGTCACGCTAATGACATAGACGTCTGGGAAAGCAGCAGTGAACTCCCCCAGTCCCAACGCTTCGCGAGGTTTTGAAGCCCTCAGTCTCCGCGTCTGGCATGACTTGCGCATGTTTTAGAAAGACCGACGCGAATTCCACTGATTAACACGAATTGAATTTCAATTGGCGAAAATTCGCGCCATTCGCGTAAAAGTCTTCCGTCCTTTAGCTTCTCTACGTCGTGTGGCTAAAATCCTTCTTTTGACCGGCTGCAAAAGTCTTTTCGTATTTCGTGTATTTTGAGTATTTCGTGGTTAAGATTCCCCTCCGTTGCCCTTGTCGCGCCGTAGCTGTCTTGGCGAAGGCGGAAGAATTATTTTTTAGCACCCCCCCATTCTCGATTCGTTCCCCGATGGCATGGCGTACGCCTGAATCCAGCCGCCCGATTTTTCCAGTGTGTGTGTTCATATAATG
>Ga0206928_1209_pt1 | contig 12829 bp, 8 predicted proteins | sample Alteio_BWOrgHeat_21_FD_152941 | JGI IMG/M metagenome (GOLD analysis project Ga0206928, IMG submission 152941) | Enriched cells from forest soil in Barre Woods Harvard Forest LTER site, Petersham, Massachusetts, United States -... | ecosystem: Environmental > Terrestrial > Soil > Temperate forest > O... | reverse complement strand
TTCTCGTCATTGCGTGACATGATGTGCTCTATATGATACCCATTTGCGTTGCCTGTTTTGGTTACGAGGTCTTCTATATTGTGCCGTGGCCTCTTGGTGCCGTCAGCAAGAAATGCATCTATACGCGCGAAAAAATACCTTATGAATCGTGAGGGGACATCATTGAGAGACGTATTTTTGAACTGAGAGTAATCAAAGTGTACCTCGACACTACCTTCCCTCCTTTTTGAGAGAAGATCCAAAAGCTTTTCATTAAAGATATGATCGATAAGCGATATGGGCTGGTCACGGACTAAATCCGCAATATCATATATTGCGCTGTTGAATTCATTACTGTTATAACCCCTCTGCAATTGTAATAGCACAAAGAGGCGATCAACATTTCGAGCGATTGAGATTATTTTCTCATCCTCATTAGGATCATTTGGCGTACACGCCGCGAGTATAAGTAAATATTGACTATCCATGCCGTTCAATCGATTAAAAAAAACATAATTGCTTCCAGCAGTATCTAATCGGGAGCTGTCCCAAATTCGACGATATAGTTTAGTGAAATAGCGATAAGGTCCATTGAGAAAGGCCTTTACAGCTGCGGGATTTTGCTCAAGCCCGAGGGTAGAATTAATGTCGGATTTAAACATCTCTCTGTGATAGTCGTTGTCGAACCGTTGGCTATCTTTTGACGACGTTGCGAATTTCGCTTTTAAGTAATAAGAAAAGAACTGATCTAATTCGTTTTCGGAGATATTGTTGACAAGCTTAGCTCCTTCATTCCATATATTGTTATAATCGCCGGACTCAAGCTCAATCTTGTCAATCTGCCCTAAAAGCTTTCCTTTTAGTATTTCATATGGCCTAAGCCTAACGCCTCGGTCGTTTATGACCTCGAATACCATGGGAACACGGGTCTGTTCGACTGAAAGATTAATCAAGACAAGCCTGTACAGGAAATAAAATATAAAAGTTTCCAACTTATGCTTTGACTTTATAACTCTATCTAACTGTTCAGCTATAATTTTGTAGTTATTTTCCATATTTACGGCAGTAACGCCGCCTGATGTGGAGGGCGCAGGGGCGCGTTCGAACAGTGCCTTCAACGTATCGACATGCCTCGCATGGTTCATCCAATACCGTCTTTTGTAACCATCCTGCCCCGCGATTTTCGCTTTCACCCACTCGGCAAGTTCGGATTTCTCATCAATGGCCATATGGTATAGTTTGATCAGGATCAAAGTAAGTGTTGTAAGGCGTTGTTGACCATCCACCACGTAAACTTTGCCATTCTCCGTATTTGTGACATAAGTATTCAAATAATACCATGGATACTTAGCAGATGCATTTTCTGGAGAAGGTTCGAGGTGGGCGTTGGGTGAGTAAACTTCCTCGAAGCCAAAAAATATATCGTTGAGGAGCCGTAAAACGGGGTCTTTCGTCCATCTATAATCGCGTTGATAAAAGTCGATGTTGTAGGTGGTGCCGGAAAACAGCTGATTAATATTCTGCTTATCGGGTGCTATGTCCATACGAAAACCACTCTCAGATTCTTATCTAGCGCGCGGGCGTCATTGCGATAAGTCGCATATAAATTAAAGATCCGATTCGGACCATTGAGCGCTTGTGATTGGTCAATCATCTGCATAGTTTCGCTGGGAGTTTCAAGCTTTCAAGTATAGCGGATATTTGTGCCCGGACGATTTTCACGTTGGGTTTTGAGAGCTGAGCGGGCGTCGGCTTGAAAACATTCCCCGCGGTGACGTGCGTCGATTGAGCGCGTGGATGATCGCAAAGTCTTGAACGGCATCTACCGGCGGCTGCGTACGGGGTCGCCACGGGCGGACATCCCTGAGCGCTACGGCCCCTCGACGACTTGCTACAATCGTTTTGTACGCTGGCGCGTCATCGGTATGTAGGATCGGATTTTTGAAGCCGTCTCGAAGGAATAAGATGGCGATCTGCAGATGATCGACTCCACCTCAAGCCATGTGCATTAACATGCCGCGAACGGCAAAAAGGGGGTCCAGAGGAAGCGGCAACGGCCTCTGGGAACGACGCTGCAACCCAGTGCATGGGGCGCCCGCGAGGCGGATTGACAACCAAGATCCATTTGCTGGGCGATGCCAACGGCTTGCCAGTCGCCCTCAAGCTAACGCAGGGCCAAGTCCATGACGGGCGGAGTGCTGACGTAATGCTGAAGGACTCGCTCAAGGGCAAATACTTCTAGCTGATCGGGCTATGATAGCGATAAGTTGCGAAAAAACCACGAGAAACGAGGAGCTTGGGCCAGTGTCAGGCCGGTGCCCGACCGAAACAACATTCCCGCCTTCAGTTCCTTCCTCTATCGATATCTGAACCTCGTCGAACGCTTCTTCAACAAGCTCAAGCACTTTCGCGCCATTGCTACCCGTTTCGAGAAGCACGCTGCCAATCACTTGGCTCTCGTCTAACTGGCTTCTGCACGAATCTGGGTCCGCTTTATAGGTCCGTGACCTAGCGGTCACCCTATTTAGGTTCGGAGGCGCGAGGCTGAAAAATCTACCTCAACATTCATCACTACTCCGCGACTACAGTCCTCGAGGCACTTGATTAGGTGGGAATATAAATGCCTGCTGCTGGTTTTATTCGGTCAACCAAGAGAAAAACTCATCAGGCATATTATTTTCCTCGAGATATTTGAGAGATCGATGATTCACAGTAGCGGTTGCGCCCATGAAAGGAACTTCGATAATCCGCCGATTTGGATGCCAATCGACGGAAAGCCATCGAACTCCTTGGTCGTCATCATGCAACCTAGTAACCCTTCCGTGGCCGTGCAGAGTCATTGTCTTCATCCATTGCTGACCCTTCTTAAGGACGATCAGATCTCCAACCAAAACCTGCCGAAAAACTGCCACCTGGTTCTCGTCATAAAAGTACTCGCAGATACCCTTCTCCCGCCATTCGTTATCTAAACGGTTGGCGAGTAGGCCGTTAGGGCAAAAGCCCATAAACAGATAGTAGGGGTCGGGCATCTCTATCGTTCGTATGGCCTCCAGCAGGTTGCGAGCGGAATCTCGTTGCGCCTCATTCGGCGACTGCAGGGCGGATTTGGCTTTCTGCTCGAGCGTGTATATATCGTGTCGGGGCAGCTTACCCTCTTTGATCGATTGAATGATCCGTGCGCTCATCAAATAATTCCTCCATTCGAGATTGCTTGATTGGAACTATGTCATATTCGCAAGATAGCTTTCGCCGCTGAAACGTCTAAAGCAAATTTGACCAATTATTATTTGTTCATCCGGATTTTCGATGGTGCCGCAATCTGTGCGCGACCGTGAGGAGTGATCCTCTGTCGCTCGCTATAATGTAAATGTTCATTCGTGATTCCAATCGCGCGTACGCTTTCTTGCCGAGCGCTTTGCGCGCCTTTGCCCGAGCTCGTTTATCCATACAATAGGATTCAGCACCCCGGACGCGATGGCTAGAGCCGTACTCGAGAATTGCGTCCACTACTTCCTTTCGCACGCCCCGTTGGCGCAAGCGTGCCTCGAAATGAGCGGTCTCGTCAAAGCCATCTGAGTTTTTCACCGTGAAGGTCCTTTCATTTCGTCTCTGCTGAAGACAATGTATGAGGATGACCCGACGAAAACGGTCGTTCTTCGTATGTTCCCAACCAGTGTTTTGGAGATGAGGGGCATGTCATACGCCAAGGCCGAAGAGCTGCTCCAACTAGCCCTTAGGCTTGCCTCGAGCCGGTCAGGCGTTGGTGCAGCTGACATTGAACGCGAGATCGGCGGGGGGCAGAAATCTGCGGTGGAGAAGAAGCGACAGCGAATGATGAATGCGCTGCGAGGATTGTTTCCGGCTGGGCTTGAAGAAGAGTTCGATGGTCCCAGTCGTGTTTGGCGATTGAGAACGAGGGAACTCGATAGTTTGCCTATTCTGCAAGCCAGTGATCTGGCGCTTCTTGAAAAGGCGGCAGTATCCTTCGAGGACAGCAATGATCACGAAGGATCGGCGCGGCTTCGTCTTATCCGCGATCGGCTCGGGCAGGTGTTGAATAAACGCGATGAAAAGAGCTTTGAAACGGATCTCGAGGCTATGTTGCAGGGACAGGCTCTTGTTGCCCGCCCAGGTCCGCGCCCTTACATCGAACACGAGGTTTCTCATGCGATCGGTCGCGCGGTTCTCTCGCTTAAGAAGCTCCGGTTTGTTTACGAGAGTTCGGGTGGCGTTAAAAAAGAACGAACAGTCGAGCCAGTGGGTGTACTGCTCGGGGGGCGTCATTACCTTGTGGCACGCGTCGACTCTTCGCCCGTAGACGCCATGCCTGGCAGATGGCGCATGGATCGGATGACAGAGATACGAGTGCTTGATGAGGGGATCCGGGCCATGCCCGACGGCTTCAGCCTTCGCGAGATGTCACGGAGGTCCTTCGGCGTATACTACAACGATGGCGAGTACGAGGAAGTGATTTGGCGCTTTGCGCCGGCGGCCGCCAGGGAGGCCTCCGCTTATCGCTTTCATCCAGATCAGAAACTCGAGCGAAAGTCTGACGGGTCGTTGATTGTTCGCTTTAGAGCTGCGGGCTACCTGGAGATGGCTTGGCATCTCTATCAATGGGGAGACAAGGTCGAGGTGTTGGCACCAACGGCGCTTGCTGATCTTGTCGGGGGATATAGGCGCGACGACTTTTCTGCGCTGCCGTGACTCCAAATCAGTAGGCTGCATTAGATTTCCCTATGCGCCGCATACGCCAATACGCGTTTGCTAGGCTCCATGTCGGGTTCTGGGGCATGCAAAATATGGGTGTGAGCGATGCTTGGCTCGCTCCGACGGCTGATCAGACCTATAGCATGAAACGGTATTTCTCTCTTCAGTCAATCGTCCATCCGGCGGCAATCAAAGCATCAACGGAGTCGAAGATCAGCTCGTCTGAGCTTTCTCTAACGAAGATATGATATTTCCGACCGAGCACATTCTCGTCTGTTATATAGCCAAATGAACCATTTATATGCTTTAAATATATCACCCCATCTAGCGTCGGTAAAATAGACAAATCGCTAAATAATTGCTTTGTAGCAATTTGGCCTTCGTTTAGATTTTTCATTCTCGCCTCCGTTCTTCCTGCTAATTGATCTCAATAGTTCATTCGATCTGCATCCTGAATTAGGTGGGTCTTGTCGTCTGTACATTATTCAATACAAACAGAGATATTTTTAAGCCCTGCCAAGCCTCTCGAGCCGAAGATAATCCCAACGATCTGATTGCGGTACGCAACATATGTTCTGCGTCCGGACCCGCTCGATGGATCGTCTCACTGGCATTTAACAATAACAAGTATTCTCGCATCGTCGATTGCGGGTTTGCTTTGAGCAGTGCGCCGACGTCTCTCAATCGAAATGTCGGGGCTGACAATGCGGCATCGAATAGCCGACTTAGCCAGAACGTATCGAAATCTCCTCCATCGCACCACACAGAGCTCGCGCTCGCCAAAAGCAAGTTAAGGTGCTCACAGATCGCTGCCGGCGTATTGCCCTCTTGTATCAATAAGGATTGACGTATGCCGTGAACCGCTTCCGCTCGCGCGCTCCAACGACCGGTCTGTAGCCACCTAGGCGTAGGAGCGATCAGCGCTGACCACGTGCTAATTTCTGCCGATGGATGAGTGAGAATGGAAACGCCCACCTCGATCGGATAGCTCTCGTCGTCAAGCGAGCTCGCTTCGATGTCCAAGAAGCACAACGGCCATTGTATTGTCATGCAGACACGACTTTTTCGGTTGAACTGGTGCAAGTAACGTTTCATTGAGCCGCATAGTTCGACAGATATGGTCGTGGTCCGAGCGAGCTCGCATTGGACCATTGATGCCAACGCCTTGAGATAAGGATTCACGGCTGCCAGGTGGACGCGATGGCTGTTAATCGCCCTCAGCTAGCGCTGCACAAGTCTGCACCGAGTGGCGGGGAGAAGGTAAAAAATCCACGACCAAATCTGGCGTAGCCGGAGCTCATATTGCCGGCTCCAAGGGATGAGCCATGCACCGATTTGAAAAATGGATTCTGCAGCGCTATTTGCTGAATGCAATCGCCACCAAGCAATTTGCCAACACACCTCCCTCAGATTTTCACCTCGTGCGTTGGCTTGAGGAATATTGCACGCGACTTCAGCTTCCGCCGATCGATGCATTTGCCGCGGCCCTGCGCGAACCGACAACTGCTGGGTACCGACAAAAATCAAAGCTACTATGGAGAGCTTGGCGGAACGCTGCCTTAAGCGGTCTTGCCAGAGCCGAGCCGACCCTATCGGTCCTCGAGCGACGTGTTCGCTGGATTGCGGGGTGTTGTGGTCTTACGCAATCGCAGACTTGGCTTTTTGGTTTGCTCGTCCGTACAGAGGAGTGCCAGGCCGTTCGTGAATTTGTAGCGGCGTTCAACGACGAACTTGTCTTCGGCTCCCTGACTTACTTCTGGAATTGTGATGAGCTCCAGAGAGTGGTTGGCACGAGCGTAGACCGCGCCGACTGCTGCGATGGCAGTTTATTGATTAGGCTCGGTCTCATAGACGCCAGCGGATGGAAGCTAACACGTGTCGTTCGCGAGCTTATCGTCGCCCGCCTGCCGAAAACTCGTGGATTAACGTCAGCGATCCTTGGACCTGCAAAAGATGCGCATCTTGAGTGGGGGTGTTTTAGTCATCTGGGAGACATGAAGGACCTCGCTGTCCGCATTGTGCAGCAGCATCGAATTGCAACCTGTCGCAATCATCCGGTGAATATCTTGATCTACGGAGAACCCGGCACAGGCAAAACGGAGTTCGTCAAGTCGCTCGGAGCCTATGTCGGCAGTCCTGTATACTTCATTGGTGAGGCCGATGATGAGGCAGGGGAGCCTAATCGAAATGACAGGATCGCGTCCCTGCTCCTCGCGAATGCGTTGGGAGTTGCGGGACCTAAAATGGTGCTGGTCGTCGATGAAGCGGATGATCTATTCGCTGGGGTAGATGACGGCGTCGGCGCCAACCGTCGAGGCAGCAAGGTCTTCATGAACCGACTGGTCGAACAGGCCAAAGCACCCACTTTCTGGATCACGAATAATCTGGACCGTCTCGGTCCCGCGGTCATACGTCGAATGACGCTGGTTATGCGTTTTCCCAAGCCTCCGAGCACTGTTCGAAGAGGCATTGCGAAGCGATTGATTAAAAAGTCTGGTCTGCCTGCCTCTGACGGTGATCTACATAGGCTGTCGGAATTTCGCGCATCTCCGGCATTGCTAGAGAACGCAGTTCGCTCTGCCTCTATGTTTGAAGGGACGGCAGCCGACGCTTTGAAAATTCTTGAACTCAACATGAGTGCGATGGGAGAAAGCGGCCCTCCGACTGCCATAGAGGCTACGCAATTTGATCCCGACCTCAGCTCAGCGGACATCGATCTTCGTTTTTTGGCCGATCGAATTGCTCGTTCACCCGCCCGAAACCTCTCGCTTTGTTTGTCCGGCGCGCCGGGGACGGGGAAATCCGCCTACGCCCAATATCTTGCGCGAAAGCTCGATATGGAGCCTTTGGAGAAACGGTACTCGCAGCTGTCGTCGATGTATTTGGGAGAGACTGAAAAAGGCATAGCGGCCGCCTTCGAGGAAGCATCTGACCTCGGAGCCTTTCTGATTTTCGATGAGGCGGATTCTTTGCTTCGAGATCGGGGTAAAGCTCGGCAATCGTGGGAAATTACCCAGGTCAACGAAATGCTAATCCGAATGGAGAGGCATCAACTGCCATTTGTGTGCACGACGAATGCTCCCGATGGCCTCGATCCAGCAGCCGCTCGAAGGTTCGTCTTCAAAGTAAAGTTCCTCGAAATGACTGCGGATCAAATCGCTTCATTGTTTGAGCGGACATTCAACACCGTCGCCCCTCGATGGCTTCTTGGTCTTGATGGGCTGACACCGGGGGACATCGCTGTCGTCTCTCGAAAAGCCGGGCTGTTGGGAGAGGGTAATTCCGACATCATTGCTCGGTGGCTTGCGGACGAGGTCGCCGCCAAACCTGATGGGCGCTGTCGAAGAATCGGATTTTGAGGCTGGGCGGTTCGATGACAAGCGTCGCATCCTGTGGACATCGGTTGTCTCAAGGCCTTCGCACGACAGCCGAAGCATCATGTGTGCAAAAATACCAGCAAATCGCCTTTCATGCCTTCTCTAGACGAGCATTGGGTTTGATCCGGAGGTCTCCAGAATAGGTGCGGGTGAACTTGATTATCGGGATGGATTCTAGTCAAGATCGTGCGCGCTTCACAGAGGATAATGAGTGCTCCTATCATGTTTTATCCCTTTGAAGTGTCCGACCCTTTTTCATCAGTTGTGTACCGCCTGAGCGATACGCGGTTGGCTGAACTTTCACTCGCCCCAATCGAGCCTGAGTGGAATCCAGGTCGTGCAATTGCGGCGAGTCCTGATCCCGTATGGGCCTCAAGCTATGGCAACGCACCGATCGAAACGACGGCCGCCGTGTCATCGGCGTTACAAGATCTAGTTCTTGCTTCGCATACGCTACGGATTCCTGACATCAGCGCCGTTGCCGAGGGGCGCGCTAAACGACATCTGATGGCCCTTGTCCATTTGTGGCGCACACTCGGAGACGCGTTGCCCGAAGGCCTCGGAGTGGCGCGTCACGTCTTAGAGCTTCCACCGGGTCAGTTTCTTGATCCTCTGCCCGTGGTTGCGGGATCACTAGATGCGCTGGCGCCGGATGCGATGCGCGCGCTTTATTTGAGACTTGAGAGAGAATTTGGCGTTGTGGCGCCTGTGCCGAGGCTGCCGCGTGGCGCGGAAGGGAGTGTGCTTCGAGGGCTCCAAGAAGGTATCGCGCGCAAAACCCTGCAATCCATGCCGGCCGATAGCAGTCTTAATTTCTACGGCTTGAGAGACGTTGCAGAGTGTGCCGAATTTGCGGCAGCGCGAGCAAGGTCATTGATCGAGGCTGGATGTTTACCGCGAGATATCGCGGTGATGACGTCTGGTGAGAGCCGCCGGCTTGCCGACGCATTCAGATGCCAAGGCATAAGCTTATCTGGCTTACCTGCTGAGGAGGCGGAGAGGGATACGGTTGGAGAAACGCTGCTTTTTCTGCTGCTCACAAAACGCGCACCAACTACTGCGATGGCCCTAGCAAGCCTTTGCCTCTCCCCGATCATGCCCTGGCCGGCCCAGGTTGGTCGAGACCTGGCAGAGGAAATTATGGGCGGTGACTTTCGAGCTTTCCCGCTTCAGGACAGCCCCACATTCGTTGCGCTTTGGGATGACATTCGAGCAACTGCGGGAAGCTTGGCGCAGTTACGTTTTCTCCTTGACCGGATTTGTGATCGTTTGCCCTCGGGCCGCGCGATACGTGAAAAGATGCAACCGATCCAGGGTTTGCTTGCTGGCGAAGGAACGCCAGATTGGGAAGCGATCATTCGGGCCGTCCATATCGACTCACCCAGGTTTGGCGATCCACTGCGCAATCTCGAAGGCGTCAGCTTGTGGGTGTCCTACGAAAGACCGTGGCGGGAGTGCCGCCACCTCATCGTCGCAGATTTTACGGAAGGCATGTATCCACTTCATCCTCGTGCGAACCCATTGTTCCTAGATAGCGAGATCGAACAAATCTCGCTGGCCACCGGATTACAACTGCGCGGACGGGCTGCTGGGTTAGCTCACGGACTAAGGCTTTTTGATCAGCAGCTACAGGCTGTGGGTGAGAGCGTGACCTTTCTGACGCCCTTTCGAGATTTGATGGGTTCGCGATTGGCGCCTCCGGCTGCATTGTCGCTCGTCGCTCGGGCCATCGCGGACGTTAAAGACGCAAGGCAGCTAATCTGCGACTTATCCAAAATCCCGCCCGACGAATGGCCGGTCGCACATTATTCCGAACGCGAACTGCCCGATGCCCAACCCCTTGCCCCGGTACTCAGCATTAAGGAGCGGGACCTTCTCTCTTTGCGACTAAGCGACGAAGGTGAGGCCCTGCCCCAATCTCCCAGCCGGCTTGAATCGCTCATAGTTAGTCCGCTAGCGTGGCTGCTCGACGAAATAGGGGCGAGTGACATGTCCTGGTCAGCGGAATCCTTGGATGTGATCACCAAGGGCACCCTAGCCCATGATGTTTTTGAGCATACCTTTTTGCCCGGTGTCGAAATGCTAAGTGAGGCCGAGTTGCTTGCCGCGTTGCCTCCTGCTTTCGATGAAGCCGTGAACAGGCATGCGCGATTTCTCCGCGCTTCATCTTGGGAGATGGAGAGGAGCGGGCTTCAACGAGAAATCACTGAAGCGGCGCTTCGCTGGCGAGAGCACCTCATACAGCTTGGCGCAAAGGTCATCGGCAATGAGGTTTGGTTGCACGCGGAAGTTCACGGTATCCGGTTGAGGGGCAAGGCAGATGTCATTCTTGAACTCCCAGATGGCAGCCTGATGGTCGTCGACCATAAGAAGAGTGGCACAGCAGGTCGGCAGAGACGAATGGAAGCCGGATGGGATCTACAAGCCGGTCTCTATCGCGAAATGTTGCTTAGACCCATTCGCCGAGAGGGAGATGGACTTGACGCATTAATTGGCCGCTCCGTCGGCATGGGCTATCATTTGATGAATGATGGCGGGTTGTTGACGTGCGGCGTAACACTGCCCTCCAACTCGACTGCGCTGGAAATCGGCGCGCTTGCAAACGTCGAGGCGGTCGCTTTCTTAACCAAGCGGCTGACTGAGGTACAAGCTGGGCAAGTCGTTCTGAACACAACTAATGACGCTGCTTTCTTCAAAAACAATGGTGGCTTCACACCCTATGCCTTGGAGCGCTCATCATTGGTTTCGGCCTTCATGATTGTGAGCGGGGCCAAAAATGACGACTGACGGGGGCCTCGTAATTGTGCCGGCGGGTGCAGGCGCCGGAAAGACGCATAAAATCCAAACAACGCTCGCCGAATGGATTCGTCGTGGGCTAGTTCGCCCAGAAAGAATTCTAGCTGTAACATTTACTGAGGCAGCGGCGGGCGAACTCCGCGAACGAATAAGAAGTGGCTTGTTGGAAGAGGGCCTCGTGAACGAGGCGCTCGCGATAGAGCGAGCCTACGTGACCACCATACACGGGTTAGGCCTCCGTCTACTCACTGAGCATGCACTGGCGATTGGCGGCTCGCCGCAGCCGCGACATCTCGGCGATGCGGAGCAAGACCTATTAATTCGGCAGGCGTTGTCATACGCGAAATCGCTGGAGCCGATAAAGGCCGAGCCTCAACGCTTCGGATATCAGCCCAACTGGCAGCAGGGCACTTCCGTCGAAGACAGTCTGCGTGGGCATGTGCTTGCGATGATTGATCTTTTGCGCGGCCTCGGTGACAAGGGCCGCGACCCTTTAATCATCGAGCCCGCCCTAATGCGACTCGAGTTGGTGTATGGGGACGCCCTCAGAAATCCAAAAGCGGCTACAAAAAAACTTCACAACGCGATTCTCGACATGCTCTCCGAATTTCCCGCAGGCGGGATGGCAACGGTGAGCGCTGCAGGGCCGAGAGGGCAGCTAGAGGCAAACCTTAAGAGTCTGCGGGCGATCCAGCGTGACCCCGCCCGTCTTGAGAATGATTGGGCGATTTGGCAAACTTTGCGAGGTCTTTTCTGTTCGAACAGAGCATCGAAGACGCCCGAGGGTTATGACGAGCTAGCCCAGGCGATCATAGCTGCCGCCGACGTTTTGCCTCGACATCCAGGTCCGCTAGAGGATGCCAAACTTCACTTGAGATGCCTCATATCCTGTGCGCAGGAAGTTATGGAGGCATACGAAGCTCGCAAGCAGAGCTTTGGATTAATCGACTTCGCTGACATGATAAGCGGGGCCGAACGGTTGTTACGAACAAACGCAGCCGTGCGGCAAGCCGTTTTGAATGAAGTTGACTGCGTCATTATCGACGAGTTCCAAGATACCAATCCAGTTCAATTTGCATTGCTTTGGCAACTTGGAGAGCATGCGCCTCGCACGCTTCTCGTTGGGGACGTAAAACAATCCATTATGGGGTTTCAGGGCGCCGACGCCCGACTGTCCGACGCGCTCGCGGCAGCAAACCCGCGTGCGGTGCAGCCACTAATCCACAATTGGAGATCCACACCGCAAGTAATGGAGATCATCAATGCGGTTGGCGGCGGGCTGTTCGGCGCAAAATATGTTCCACTCGTCCCCACTCGTGCGCAAGCCAAGGGCAATGCGTTAGAATTGGTCCTCATTGCACACGGGCGCAACGTAAGAAAATTCTCCAGGCCTCATGAGCATATTGCCGAAAGGATCGCGCGGCTGTTGATCGGCAAGGAGATGATCACGGATCGCCATACCGGCTCGAGACGTGCTGTGCGTCCCTCGGACATCGCGCTCCTTGTATGTCGCCACGCGGCGGCTACGCGGTATGCTAAGGAGTTACGCCTTCGCGGTGTACCGGTCCGCATCAGCGAAACTGGGTGGCGCGCTGCAAAAGTCATCCAAGCTGCCCGCGCAGCGCTTTCTTTTGCTGCCAATCCTGCCGATATCCATGCAGCCCTTGTTTTGCGGACGCTCGGACCAGAGCCAGTGGACCTACAGAGCGCACTGCAACAGCAAATCTCGGGTCAGTTTTCAGACGATTTAATTCTCAGAAAATTGGCTTGCCTTTCCGATCAAATATTAGCCCTACCTGTGTCAGCAGCGATCGATCTGGTTCTTGTTACCGCAGGGCTGCGGAAATGGGCGGAGCAACTGCCGCAGGCATCGCAATCGCGGGCAGATCTTTTACGATTTGAGGCCGAGGCGGAAGCGTTTGAGTCGGCACATCGCGATCTTAAAGCTGCGTCAGGGCTGTACGGTG